>Ga0187894_10001274_pt1 | contig 32668 bp, 26 predicted proteins | sample GBC1701081metaG_FD_136650 | JGI IMG/M metagenome (GOLD analysis project Ga0187894, IMG submission 136650) | White microbial mat communities from a lava cave in the Kipuka Kanohina Cave System on the Island of Hawaii, USA - GBC170108-1 metaG ...
AATTTTCAGCCCCGTTTAGGGGGCGAAAGATGGCTAAAGCCTCTATCAAAAGCCCCATGAATGGGGCTGAAAAACTGATATATTTCGTTTCCCAGCCGTGAACGGCTGGGCTAGTGGAAAATTTATTGCTACCCTTGATTCGCATAACCAATAAATAATAAAAGAGTCTCAAAGCTAATGAGTTTAGCCTTGAGACTCTTTTGATTTAGCTTTTTGATTTTCTATCCTTTTAACTTCTTAACTTCTTCAATCATTGCGGGTACTGCTTCAAACAAATCGCCTGCGATGCCGTAATCCGCTATGTCGAAAATCGGTGCTTCTGCATCTTTGTTGATTGCAACGATTGTGTTTGCGTTCTTCATGCCGACGATGTGCTGAATTGCGCCCGATATTCCTAACGCAATATAAACTTTGGGCGCGACGGTTTGCCCCGAAGACCCGATTTGCCTGTCAATCGGCAACCATTCAGCATCACATATCGGGCGCGACGCCGCTAAATCTGCACCAAGCACATCGCAAAGCTGTTGTGCGAGCGCAATGTTTTCCTGGCTTTTAATGCCGCGACCAATCGCAACAATAATTTCTGATTTAGTTAAATCAACACTTGCCTTTGCCTCTTGGAATGGTGCTTCGGGTTTCATGCGAATATCACCGATTTCGACATTCATTGTTTCTACATTGGCACTTCCCTTTTCGGCATTGTCGCTGCGGAAAGCACCTGATTGAAACGAAATGAAAATAGGTGCTTCGTCTTCAATTACAATGTCACAATCAATTTTTCCAAGATAAATTCGTCGCGTAAGAGTTAATTTACTGCCTTCAATCTTGTAACGAATACAATCGCCTGTCATTCCTTTGCCGAAACGTGCCGCAAGTTTCGGCGCGTAATCACGCACAAGATAAGTGTGCGACATGACGACGTAATGCGGTTGAACGGTTTTAACCACCTGTGTCATTGCATCCGCGTAACCGTCGGGCGTGTATGTATTTAGTTTGTCGTTTTGCGCTACGATAACCTTTTCCACATTGTAACCCGCGATTTGTTGCGCTGGTTCGTCAACGCCGTTTGCGGCGCAAATTACAGCCGTCACGCTATGACCTGTTTCTTTTCCGATTGTTTGTGCGGCTGTAATCGCTTCCAATGAAGTCCTGTTCAAAACGCCGTCTTTATGTTCAATGAAAACTAAAATCATATTGTCAGTGTCCGTAGTCAGTTGTCCGTTGTTTTTACAAACTGACAGACTTAAATAACCCTTACCTCTGTTTTCAACTTCTCGACTAATTCAGCAGCACCTTTTTTGACATCTCCTTGCCCTAGCATTTGCGTCTGTTTTGTTTTTAGCGGGAAGTAGATTTTTTCAATCTTCTGGCGTTGCGAGTGTCCGAGTGCTTCGGCGGACGGCGTCAATTCCCTAATCTCTTTTTTCTTTGCCGCCATGATTCCTTTAAGGCCTGCGTAACGAATCTGACTGATACCCGATTGTATCGTCAGCAATGCAGGAAGTTGATAAGTGAACCATTGATACCAGCCGCTTTCGAGTTCGCGTTTGACTTTGAATTCATCGCCCGCATCAATTCCTATCACAATTGAAGCCGAAGGAATTCCAAGCAGTTCGCCGAGAATCACGCCCGTCTGCCCGTAACCGCTGTCGTCAGATTGCAAACCCGACATAATTAAATCGGGGTTTTCATCCTTTATTACCTCAGCCAAAATTGTCGCTATTGTAAAAGCGGAAAGATGATTCACGTCATCGTGAACAATATGAATAGCGCGGTCGGCGCCGCGTGCAAGCGCGTCTTTAATCGAGGTCTTTGCTCTTGCAGGTCCGAGTGTTACTACAACGACTTCACCCGCACCTTTCTTCTCTTTTATTCTGAGTGATTCTTCAAGAGCGTAGCCGTCAGATTCGTTTGTCTCATACGAAATATCCGATTCTTCAATCCATGTAGCATCTTTGTTGATACGAAGCACAGCATCACGATTTGCTACCTGTTTCATTAAAATAATTATCTTCATGTCAGTTGTCAGTTATCAGTTGTCAGTTATCAGTTGTCAGTTGTTTCCCTTTAACATTTACGCTTTAGTTTTAGAGCGAATGATGAAAAAGCGTGCAACTGACCAATGACTACAAACAACGGACTACTCATTATATCTTTTGAAAATTAAACTTGCGTTTGTCCCGCCAAACCCAAAGCTGTTTGAAAGTGCGTATTCGACATCGGCATAACGCGGTTCGTTAGGCACATAGTCCAAATCGCATTCAGGGTCAGGCATATCGTAGTTGATTGTCGGCGGCAAAACTTTGTTGTAAATCGAAAGAACGGAAAAGACGGCTTCGATTCCGCCAGCCGCACCAAGTGCGTGTCCCGTCATTGATTTCGTAGAACTCACAGCCAATTTGTAAGCGTGTTCACCGAATGCTTTTTTGATTGCAAGCGTTTCTATTTTGTCATTGTAATGGGTTGATGTTCCGTGTGCATTGATATAGTCAACCTGTTCGGGATTTATTCCGGCGTCCTTAACGGCTTTTTGCATTGCACGTGTCGCCCCCGAACCCGATTCGTCAGGTTGTGTTATGTGATAGGCATCGCCCGTCGCGCCGTATCCCGCAATTTCAGCATAAATTCTAGCACCACGCTGTTTTGCGGTTTCAAGTTCTTCTAAAAACAACAGACCCGAGCCTTCGCCAATAACAAAACCGTTTCTGTCTTTATCAAACGGACGCGAGGCTTTTTGCGGTTCGTCGTTTCTGGTTGACAATGCACGCAAAGCCGCAAAACCCGCAACACCCAACGGTGTAATTGCAGATTCTGCGCCGCCACACACCATTGCATCGGCATCACCGCGTGCAATGATTCTGAAAGCGTCTCCGATGGCGTGCGCTCCCGCCGCACAAGCCGTAGCAGTTCCCGAATTAGGTCCGCGAAGTCTGTGGCGAATGGAAACCTGCCCCGCCGCCAAGTTCACAATTGCAGAAGGAATAAAGAAAGGCGAGACACGGTCCGGACCTTGATAAAGAAGCTTTTCATGTTCGCGTTCGATTGCCCAAAAATCACCGATACCGCTTGAGATATAGGTGCCTACGTTATCCGCATTTTCGTCATTTACAACAAAGCCGCTGTCTTTGATTGCTTCATCGGCAGCGGCTATCGCAAAGTGGATAAACGGTCCCATCTTTCGGGCTTCTTTTTTCTCTACAAAGTTAAGGATGTCGAAATCTTTCACCTCTGCTGCAAAACGCACAGGATACTTTTCAGCATCAAACTTTTTTATGTAATCCGCACCGCTGCGCCCTTGTAAAAGCGCAGACCAAGAAGTCTCAACGGTTAACCCCAAAGGGGTCACAAGACCGAGACCTGTAACAACAACACGACTCACGTTAAATCTCCGATTGCCGATTGCCGATTTATCAGGAAATATAAAATCGGAAATCAGCAATTTTTATTTGTTCAGGTGTTGGTCAATGTAATTATAGGCGTCACGGACGCTTTGAATTTTCTCAGCATCTTCGTCCGGGATTTCGATTTGAAATTCCTCTTCAAATCGCATAACGAGTTCAACCGTGTCGAGCGAATCTGCTCCCAAGTCATCAATAAATCTTGCATTCGGGGTGATTTCGTTTTCGTCAACGCCGAGTTCGTCAGCGATGATTTGTTTGACTCTGTTCTCAATATCTTGGTCAGCCATTTTCTTCTATTTACTCCTCAGTAATCAGTAATGAAAAATCATTAAGACATTATTTGTATTAAAAGAGTTTTGAGTCCCGCCTTCAGGCGGCTGTGTTTATAAAAAGCTAGTGTTCGGAAGCGAAGCCGCCTGAAGGCGGGACTCAAAACTCTCTTTTGTTGCGTTCAAACTAGCAGAATCTTCCACGTTTAGCCAACGGGCTTCGCGGCTGATTTGTCTGCCCAAACCGCATAAAACTTTTCCGGGTCCGACTTCTACAAAAGTATCCACACCTTGCCCAATCAACCATTCAATTGATTCACTCCAACGAACCGGTGCGGAAACCTGTTTTTTCAAAGCCTCTTTTGCTTTGTCAGCATCGGTATTCGGTACGGCTGAAACATTCGTAACAAGCGGTATGGATAGATTGTTAAAAGTCAGGTTATCTAACTCAACAGAAAGTTTTTCTTGTGCGGGCATCATCAACGCACAATGAAAAGGCGCGCTGACAGGAAGTTTTATTGCGCGTTTTGCCCCACGCTCTTTAACCAACACACAGGCGCGGTCAATTGCTTCTGCATTCCCTGCAATCACAACCTGTCCATTCGAGTTTATATTTGCCGGACTGCAAATTTGTCCCTGTGCTGATTCTCTGCACGCTTCTTCAATAACATTAAACTCCGCACCCATGATTGCCGCCATTGCCCCGACACCAACCGGAACTGCTTCTTGCATAAATTGCCCGCGTGAGCGTACTGTTCGCACAGCGTCGGTTAAAGACAATCCACCTGCAGCGACCAACGCAGAGTATTCGCCTAAGCTATGACCGGCTACAAAATCCGGTGTTGGAAACCCTTCAGACATAATCGCCCGAAATGCCGCTGTTGATACTGTAAGAATCGCAGGTTGTGTATTTTCTGTTAATTGTAATTCATCGGCTGTGCCTTCAAAGCACATTTTTGAGATAGAAAAACCGAGCGAAGTATCGGCTTCATCAAACACCTCGCGTGCTGTGGCAAAGTTGTCATACAAATCTTTGCCCATGCCTGAATACTGCGAAGCCTGTCCCGGAAATATGTAAGCTATTTTTGACATTTTGCAATTAGCAATAAACGATTGGCTTTTAGCTACCTGCTAACTGCTAATCGCTTCAACTTTTATTACCACTTAACTAAAACGCCGCCCCAAGTTACGCCGCCGCCAAACGAAGCCATTAGCAACAAATCGCCTTCTTTTAATTTTCCGGACTCAACACATTCGTCCAAAGCAATAGGGATTGACCCTGCAGAAGTGTTGCCGTGGTAAGCGATATTTGAATAGATGCGCGATTCGTCAACGTCCAGACGACTTGCGACTGCGTCGGTTATTCTTTGGTTTGCCTGATGGGGAATAAAGAGCGAAACGTCTTTTGCTTCATACCCTGCTTCTTTCAGAACTTGCTCGGAAACCTCTGCCATTGAACGAACTGCGACTTTGAAAAGTTCATTGCCGCGCATTTTGAAAAAGTGTTCACCATTGGCGAAGACTTCGGGTTTTAACCCCATGCGCGACCCGCCGCCTTTTGCAAAAAGTTGTTCTTCATACCGCCCGTCGGATTTAATACGCGTAGCGAGAATCCCGCGTCCTTCTTCGACAGGTCCAAGCACAGCCGCGCCTGCACCATCGCCGAAAATTACACACGTCGAACGGTCTGTGTAATCAACATATTTCGTCAGTGTTTCGGCGCCCACCACAAGGGCGTAACGCGCCTGACCCGTGCGAATCATCGAATTTGCTAACGACAACCCATAAAGAAAACCGGAACACGCCGCTACGACATCCATAGCTGCCGCATTATGTGCGCCTAATTCGGCTTGAATGATGCAACCTGTTGACGGCAAAACCTGGTCTGGACTGACTGTTGCACAAATGAGTAAATCAATATCGGCGGGGTCAATCTTTGCACGCTCAATTGCTTGACGTGATGCTTCAACGGCAAACAACGAAGTGTATTCCTCATCGCTTGCTTTGTGTCTTTGCTTAATTCCTGTGCGAGACGTAATCCAGTCGTCTGAGGTTTCAACCATCTTTTCCAAATCGGCATTTGTCAAAACACCTTCGGGAAAAGATCGTCCCGTCCCCAAAATTCCTGCAAATTGATTAGTCATTAATCTGCCTTTCTAAACCATTTTATTCGTCTTCGCCAACATCAATTACTTTACGACCATTATAAAATCCACACTTTGGACAAACACGATGCGGCAATCTTGGCTCATTGCATTCAGAACATTGTATAGTTTGCGGCGCGGTCAAAGCGTCGTGCGCGCGACGTTGGCGCGTTCTCGATTTTGAATGTCTTCTCTTAGGATTTGGCATAACTAGACCTCTATTTTTATTTTGAATTATTTCGATTTACTTTAATAAATCTTTTAACCCTGCCCAACGCGGGTCAATTTCTGTTTTATCGCATTCGCAGTTTTTTATGTTTCTGTTCGCTCTGCATTTGTCGCAGAGTCCCAAACAATCTGTTTTACAAATGATGTGCGAAGGCAAAGCCAAGTAAAGCTGTTCCCTTGCAAATTCTTCAACATCAACCGCGTCTGTGTCCAACACCGAAAGATTTAAATCATCTTCGTTAAGTTCAAGTGCGTTTGCGGCGTCATAAATTGAACCGGAGACAAAATCAACGTCAAACTCATTATCTATATCTACATCAACATCAATCAAACATCTGTCGCACGGAACTTTTACACCTGCTTTTATTCTCCCGCGTAGATTTACGCGGGCTTCGCTTCGCTTAATTACGCACTCTATTTCAACGGGCTTGTTGATGCGAACATCTTCATCATCTAAAGAAATTTCTTCCGGCTCAAATTTCTTTATAAAATTGCTTTCTCTACCTGCAAGCTTATCAAGCTCAATTTTCATCTTTATTTCTTAGAACAACCTACTGTACACAAAATAGCTTTGAGTACAAAAGGGGGTATTATAGCGGGCAAAATCGAAGTGTCAACGTAAGTGCATACCAATGTGATTAAACCGATGATGCAAGAGCGCAGTCAGAACATGTTTACAAATTTGTTTATCCCACACTCTGACATCACGCCAAATCATTCACCAAGCGCGTTTTTCCAAACAAATTCGGCAATACGTTGGTCACCACTCGTTATAAGTTTTTTCTTTGTCACCTTCAAAGAAGCAAAGAGCGGAAGTATAATTTCTTTTCTCGATAATCTCTTTGTGTTCTTTATTGCGTAGCTAAAACGTATCTCGTTTCCATCAAGCGTTTCTGCTTGTCTGAAACATTCATTTGCTAATTCAAATTCGTTTTTTCGGGCAAGTATTAAACCTAACAGATAATAACCTTCCGCAAAACTTCCATCTAACTCAACCGCGCTTCGCACGTGGCTTTCGGCTATACGAAACCGTCCCAGCTTATAGTAAGTGTTGGCAACAATGTAATGAGCTTCGGCGGACTTGTTCAATGACAAAGCTTTTTTGAATTGAACCAGAGCCTCAGACCATTTCTCTTCAACTATCAGAAGTCTCCCGAAAGCATAATGAGCGGCAAAGTTGCTGTCTTTTTTTCGTGTGACTTTTTGCAAGATTCGCTTTGCAGGGTCAATTTCCCCTTCCTCACAATGTGAAAGAGCCAACATAACGGCAAGTTTTGTGTTACCAGCATCCGAAATGAAAACCCTGTAAAAATAATCTCTCGCAAGTGCAGTTCGTTTTTCTCTAAAATGTGAAAGACCGATAAATAAATTTAACGATGTATTTTTCGGGGAAAGCGAAGCGGCTGTTTCCAGATATTTTATTGCTTTGTTCCATTCGCCCTCGGAAAAATACTTGGTCGCTTCTTCTACATAACGAGCAAAAGCCTCTTTGTCTCTGCCCTCGTGTCCATCAATCCAGTCCTCTTTCAGAGCCTCTATTTTAACCAAACTTTCTTTTTTTTCCGTTTTGTTTTCACGATTTTCCTGCCAATGTTTATTCAACTCTTTCATGTCAATCAAATCATCTTTTGACAAAACGGTTATGAGAGCATCAAGTAAGGTGTGGTTGAAATAGATATTGTTTCCTTGCCGCATCATTAAATTCAAAGTCGTTTCCATCCGACTAATCAATTGCAACAAACGAAGCTCGAGCCAAGAAACTCTTTCAATCAAAAACTCTTGCCCGCGAAGTTGGGCGATGCTCGTATCAAATCTTGACGTAGGCGTATTAACAACCAACATCAAAGGCGTTCCGCATTCAGTACAACGCTCTTCGCCGAATTTGTTCGGCATCATACATTTTTGACAATAATATGTATTACGCTTCATCGGAAATCGGTTGCTGTTGCAGTTGCAGTTGCAGTTGCAGTTGCAGTTGCTGTTGCAGTTGCAGTTGCAGTTGCGGTTGCAGTTGCGGTTGCGGTTGCAGTTGCAGTTGCAGTAGCAGTTGCGGTTGCGGTTGCGGTTGCGGTTGCAGTTGCAGTAGCAGTAGCAGTTGCTGTTGCTGTTGCTGTTGCTGTTGCTGTTGCAGTTGCAGTTGCAGTTATTCAACGAAATTCACTGTTTACTGCTTCTGCTTCTGCTTCTGCTTCTGCTTCTGCTTCTGCTTCTGCTTCTGCTTCTGCTTCTGCTTCTGCGACTAATAAGAATAAAATCCTCGTCCCGTTTTACGCCCGAGCCAGCCTGCATCAACATATCTTTTCAGCAAAGGACAGGCGCGATATTTCGGGTCGCCAATCCCTTCGTGCAGAACATTCAAAATCGCAAGACAGACATCCAGCCCGATAAAATCAGCCAATTCAAGCGGTCCCATTGGATGGTTCATGCCGAGTTTCATAATACCGTCAATACTTTCGCGTGTGGCTACGCCCTCGTAAAGAGTAAAGATGGCTTCATTAATCATCGGCATCAAAACACGATTTGAAACAAAGCCCGGATAATCGTTGCAGTCAAGCGAAATCTTTCCGAGTTTTTCACTCATTGTGCGAACTTTTTCATATGTTTCATCGCTCGTTGTAATACCGCGAATTACTTCGACAAGTTTCATCACAGGCACAGGATTCATAAAGTGCATTCCGATAACTTTGTCGGGACGTTTTGTAACAGCCGCAATTTTTGTAATTGAAATCGAAGATGTGTTTGAAGCTAAAATTGCCGAATCATTTGTTATTTCATCAAGGGTGCGAAAGACATCTGATTTTACATCCAGTTTTTCCGTGACAGCTTCGATAACAATAAAAGCATCTTTCATTTCTCCAACATCCGTCGTCGTTTTTATGCGGGAAATAATCTCTTTCTTTCCATCCTCGTTCAAACGCCCTTTATCAACATCGCGCTGTAAACTCTTATCAACGGCTTTCATGCCGCGTTCTAAAAACTCGTCTTTAATATCGCGTAAAACAACTTCGTAACCGGCACGCGCCGCTATTTGAGCGATGCCGTTTCCCATTGTTCCCGCGCCCACTACACCAAAAATCTCACTCAAAATAATATCCTCGCTAATTAAATAATGTTACTTCCAATTTCCCGTTTGCGGCGGCGGCATATAAACCTGTTCGCCACCCGTTATGTAAAATTGTTTTGCATCACCTCTGGACAAAAACCAGATTGCGTAAATGCCTAATGCCGTCCCAAGCGGCAAGCCCAATAAAGAGATTATGGCAGAAATAAACCCCACTTTTTGCGCCCAGGTCTTTCTTTTGAACATGGCGAAAGAAGATAAAAACGGGAGTAAAACCAAGATTACAGCGCAGATTAAAATGCCTAAAACAGCACCTATCCAAAATCCAATGGCATCTGCCCCACCCATTGTTACATAAACACCAAAACCGACAATAAAAAACACAGCTAACACCAAAGCGAAAAGATTAAGCAATCCATCAATTAAAAACAGAATTGCAAGAATTTTGTTGTGGTCTTGTGCTGTCATTGTTTTGAAATCTATTCACGCCAATTTGGTGGTTGATATGTATTACTGAAATCGTAATCTTTCTTTTCTGTCTGTTCTTGTGCAGACCACCCGAACGATGTTGCCTCGTTCAAATTGCGTCTGTAAGCTTCGGTTTTCTGCTCTTTCTCCTGCTCCTCGTAAAACCTCCGCCCCTCTTCACCGAATGTAAACCATAAACTGTAAACTGCTATCAATGTTCCAAGCGGAAAACTTGAAGCACATAAAACTGCTGCAACAATTGTCCAAACTTTTGACCAAGTTTTGTTTTTCAAATGCCCATAGCCTGCAATCAACGAAGGCAACGAAAAAAGCATTGAAAAAAATATTACTCCTAAAATGAAGATAACAATAAAGACACCCGGCAACGGGTTTCCATTCAGTTTAGGGTCAAAAAAGAAGACACCAAATATGATAAACACATAAAACAAACCTAATCCGAGCAACATTATCATTGACAAAATGCCATAGCCAAGATGTGCGTATCCAACATATTTATTATGTTCTTCAGGCGTCATACAAATTCTCAAAGTCTAAAATCCACAGTCAAAGGTCTAAAGTTCAAAATCTAAAATCTAAAGCCTAAAGCCTAAAGCCTATTGTTCAGTCAAGTTTCAATTGGCGCACGAGGTCAGAACCGCCTGCGCCTACGGGCGGTTTTCTTCTTTGCCGCGCTTAACCCGCCCGTAGGCGCAGGCGGTTCTGACCCGTCATCACAACCTTGACTGAACACTAGTGTTGTTGAACAAATCCGGACTTCGGACTTTAGACTTTGGACTTTGGATTCGCCTTACCTTTCAATCGCCATCGCAACGCCGTTGCCGCCTCCTAAACAGAGCGAAGCAACCCCACGTTTTACATCGCGCCGTTTCATTTCATAAAGCAAAGTGGTCAGGACGCGCGAACCAGATGAACCGATTGCGTGACCAAGTGCAACCGCTCCGCCATTAACATTTACTTTTTCAGGCTCAATGCCAAGTTCTCTTGTAACGGCTACGGCTTGAACCGAAAAAGCCTCGTTGAACTCAAATAAATCTACTTCGCTGATTGACCAATTCGCTTTTTTCAACACTTTTCTTGTTGCTTCGACAGGCGTCATCATCACCAACTCCGGCGCAAGTCCCGATGTGGCGTATGCTACGATTCTTGCCAATGGCTCAATACCCATAGATTTTGCTCTTTCAAGTGAAGTCACAACGACAGCAGACGCACCGTCATTTACTCCCGGTGCATTTCCTGCTGTTACTGTTCCATCTTTCTTAAATGCAGGTTTTAGCTTTGCCATTGACTCAACCGAAGCATCAAAACGAACGGATTCATCCGTTTCAAAAATTATCGGGTCACCTTTTTTCTGTTTTATTTCAATCGATAGAATTTCATCTTTGAATTTGCCAGCCTCAATAGCGGCAACGGCTTTCATATGCGAATGATATGCATAATTATCTTGTTCTTCACGCGAGACGTTATAGCGTTCTGAAACAATCTCGCCCGTATTACCCATATGGTAATCATTGAACGCATCCCACAGACCATCATTAATCATTGAATCAACAATTGTACCGTTTCCCAGACGATAACCTTCGCGTGCTTTCGTTAGTAAATAAGGCGCGTTTGTCATTGATTCCATACCGCCTGCTACAATGATTTCAGCATCACCAAGCTGAATCGCCTGTGCCGCAAGCATCACGGCTTTCAAACCCGAACCACAGACTTTGTTAATCGTCATGGCACCGACTTCATTCGGTAATCCGCCGCGCAATGCTGCTTGACGTGCCGGATTTTGTCCTAGACCCGCCTGCAAAACGCAACCCATAATGCATTCGTCAACTTCTTCTGGTTTGATACCTGCTCGTCTAACAGCTTCGCTTACAACCATTGCGCCCAAATCCGTAGCTTTGAAATCTTTTAGTGTTCCCTGAAATTTTCCCGTTGCAGTTCTCACTGCGCTGATAATAACAACTTCGCTCATAAAATTTTTCCTATAAATTTACCTGACTTTTACCCCTTAAATTTGTCGCCCCAAACGACTTTAATAATAGTGTAAAAGGCAGTTGTCCTAAGTGTAAAGGGAGTATTTTCTGTTTCGGTGAATATACAAATCCTTTGGAACCGAACAACTCCCCTTTCACTAACGCATGAAATCAACACTGAATTGTTGCCCGTCAATGCTGCCGTTCATCTTCAAAATGCTGATGCCTGTGTTGTTTACAACAGAAATTTCTGCATTTCCCACAGCATTGGCGTTCCCCGAACCCGTCAGTTGAACATAGAGTTTATAGGCATCCATACCTGATAAACGACCTCTGAAATTAATCGAACTTCCGGTTGCTTTGTAAAGAGTAATTACGACATCGCGGTTTGAGTAAACTTCCACGATAGCGCGAAGAATTTGTTCGCGTTGCCGCCCTGCTATGCTCAGGTTTCCGCTTCCGTTTTGAGAAAGATTAACGGGCTTAACCGAATCTGTCGGATTATTGTTTGAACCACGTGCGGCTTCGTATCCTTCTTCGTAACCTCTACGGAATGAAAACTCAAAACGGTAATCGTATTTGTCGGTGTAACGCTGATAATTTTTTGTCAAACCGGCGCGATAATCCTCGCCTCCGTAACGAATCCCTTGATTGTAATAGTAACTGTCGGTGTTTGGGTCGCCGCCCGAATTTGTGCTTCCCGAACGCGATGTGTCATAGCCTTCTTCGTAACCTAGTTTGAATGAAATCTCGCTCTTTGAATCAAAATTTTTCTTGTGACGCGTATAGTCGCGGCTTTGATTTTTATTAAAGTCGTCCGCCCCGTTACGGTATCCGTTGTCAAAATCTTTCTCAGACCATTTTGTCGAACTTGTTACTTTCCACTTAAACTCAAATTCGTAATTATCTTTGCCGCCCTTATCATCTCTGATTCTGACAATCGCCGTGTAACCGTTTGCGTTTGTCGGTTGTTGAATAAGCGAAACTTCACCACGTCCTTTTTTCTTGTTCAACTCCACACGGGTTTCAACGCGCGGTAAGGCTTTCTCAAATTTAAACGAAGAACTGCCTACAACGCCTGAGATTGTTTTAGTAATAGCAGTTTTCCCGTGAATGATAACCTGTACATCGTTATCAACCGAACCGCTCCATTTCATCTTCCCTGAATCCTGAGCGTTCGCCGTTTGAAAACCGAATAAAGAAATAAGAACACCAAATAAAACAAAAATTCTACTCAACCTTATCATTTCAACTCTCTCCAAAATCCTGTTTGTAAGTTTTCAAAAAAGCATTTACCGATTTATGCCAAACTCGAACGCTGTTGTCCACAAAAGACGCGTCTGTTTTGAATGGGTAACTTTAACTTTTTACTTTTGATTTCAAATTTCATTTCGATTGTCTTTTGATTATCCACTCTATACCGCTAACGGTACTCTCTTTCACTTCTTACTTTTTACTTTTTACGCTTACCTTTCCCACGCCTTCATTTCATCCAGAAGGCGTAACATCTCCTGACGCTTTTTCTCGAACAAAGCAAATGTAAAAATTATTGCCCCGCCAACAAAAATTCCGGCGACCCACCATAACCAGGTCCAACCTAAGTTTGACGACGCATAATAAATCATCGTAACCATAGCGATAAGTAAAAATGCCGTTCCCAAAAACAGAAATGCACGTATGCGAAACATAATTCCGCTTAACACTCCTGCAACAGACAGGAGCATCAACACAAGCGGAAGCCAAGGCGATTCGGCAACACCGTTAAGAAAAATCTCTACGGTTGATGATACATAAATCATCATCAGGGAAATGTATCGAATTGCAGTCATCTGTTTTTCGTCAAAATTATCACGGTTCAAATGTGTCGCAATCAATCCACAAAATGCAAACGGAATAAACCATAACTGAGGGTGTTGTAATAAACCGAAATCATCCGTTCGGTGAAGTATATACCAAAAGCCGCCGTTGCCCGCCAAAGCCGCTAGTATTCCAAAACCGAACGAACGGCGCATCAATGAAAGCACGCCGTACAAAGCCCCAATCAAAAACAACACAAACGAATAATCAACAGAATAAAAGGAGCGTGAATTTACAATCCAAAATCCGAGTACAGGCAATAAAGGCAGGAAAATTCCGGTGCGTTCAATCGGGGTGGCAAGGTTTATCAAATTTCTTCTTCTTAAAAGTTCGCTAAGACCGACACCTAAGAATGAAAGTGCGACTACAAAGATTGCCCAGTACTTTTCCAAAAACCCGCTGAACAGTTGAGGCATTGAAAGTCTGATGTGCATAAACAAAAGGGCTATCAAACCTTCTGCGACATACACATACATCATTCGTTTATTGTCCATCAGACTAAGAGGGTCGTTTTTTGCATCGAGCGCAAAAAGAACACAAGCGACAGCCGCACTAAATAACGTAATGGCAACAACCGCAATTGCGATAGGTGTAATTATCACCTGGCGGAATTGTATTTGTTGAGCCACTTCCGTGATTAGAACAAATAACAAAGAAACTGCGCTGACAATTACCCAAACGGGCGCGATTGCTTGTGCGGGTTTCAACCAATCTTCAAAGTTCTCTTTCAGCTTTTCTTTCCAAATTCCGAAAAGCGTAAGCAATATAAACATGACAATCATCAAAACAACGCTTCGATTCAGCCACGTCGCATTAACATTTGGTTTTAACCAAGCACATCCAAATAAAGCCAAACCAAACGAGAAAATCAACAATGCAATTTTCTTCCAATTTGCAGAATCTTTTTCTTTTGCCAACAAACCGAGCGCGACAAATTGCACGATAACAATAACGGATGAAACCAGACGATGCGAAAGAATTGAGTAAGTTAAAACGACGTACAGACCCACTAACGAAGCAAACAATACAAGCACAAAATTAAACGGGCGTAACCAATTCAATCCTGCATCTTCATTACTTTTATTAATCGGGATTTGGACTTTTTCAGCGATTGAAAACAGTTTTTCTCTTTGTGTCCAAAGACAACTTGTTATGAGTGAATATAAACCTACGGTTATGCAACCAATCCAGACGATATTCCACCAAGACAGGTTCAATCTTGTAAGAATCATCCACGCCGCAAGCAAACCGAAAATATAAAAGTTTTGCTCAATTTCTTTCGCTTTGCTGTCCCACAAACACGCAAAGAAAAAAGCACCTGTTGTGAGTATCGTCACACCAAGCAAGTAAGGATTTGACTCAAATTTTACTTCGTTGGAATTGATAAGCAACACCAATAAATAAAACATTGAGATGGTGGCGACTACGCCGAAAACAGCGAATTGATGAAACGTCAATACACGCTCTCGCCAATTATCTACCCCAAATCTTTTGCGTAACCTCAAATCCAAAATCACGCTTACAATTCCAACAAGCGAAACACAAAGTACATTGGCGTTTATAAAGTCAAGCAAGATGCTGATGCCATTTCTCACAGGAGCAAACCAAAAGACCAATAAACTTGCACTCAAGCAAAGCAAAAACGCCGAACCGTAAAAAAAGAGACGGTCTAACGTAGTTGTAAACAAACAGACAGCGAGAACACTCATTAACATCAAAGGTGCAACAGACCACCATTCGCTTGCGTTTGCAGTTGTCGCACGCAGAGACATGATGACAACCAAGACAATCGCAATCGTCGAAAAAATTGCTGTTTCAATATTCCAATACGATGAGAAGCAGGAAAAAGAATTACCATCTTCGTCATCCGTTTTGAATTTTTCGGCAAGAAATTTAGAAAGCCACAAAAGCCAAGCCGTTACAATTGTTCCGATAAACAAAACGTGATAACCACGCCAATTCAAATTGTTATCCCAACGCGCCAATGTAAAGGCAAACACCGCCGCTACGCTCAAAAAGGAGAAGAGCAAAACCACTGCTCTTATTTTGAATTGAAACGCTTTCATGAAATAACCAATTGCAATAAAACAAAACACTATACCTAACCAACCGCGAATGCTTCCGGCTTCCAAAGTTCCGCGTCCGACCCGAGTTGGCAAAATAAACAACTGCAATGCAACGGGCGTGATTAAGTATAAATTTGCCGTTACTGAAAGTGAGATTAAAAATCCTGTCAGATATTTTAATAGCTTTTCATTTTGAGAAACTCGTTTGCGTATAGACAGCCATAGTATTGAAAACAGTCCGGCAGAGATTGCTACGAGTTGAAGAACCTGTGCAGACACGACTCTGTCCATTGTCCCCGCTACTGAATCAATTGATGTAAGATGAGCCGTAACAACCGCGAATGTGAAAATCAACCCTGCGCCTAAAGCCGAATCGTCATGACGTTTCACTATTGCTCTCGCACATAAAAGAACGCCGACAATCACAAGCGGCAAAGTGTACGAGAAGACTTCTCCTATCGAAAAGAAAAAGCCTGATACTACCCCTTGCATTGTGTGCATTCTTGCCATCCAAAAAAGCGGATAAATCGTCAGCAAAAGCAGTGTCGCAATGCTTAAATAGATTGGAATTTTGTAAGGCGAAAACTTTGCGTCTATGTTGTTATATGCATTGTTTGAGACAAAAGAAAAAAGCTTTGTGAGTTGATTTTCAACACCGGGAATCAATAACGCCAAATGCAAAATCACGAACATAAACGCCGCGCACCAACGCCAAGCCGTTGCTGTTGCCGTTTGTGTTTCCCAATTCGACGCAATCAACGGGCAAAGCAAGCTCAATGTAAACATTGCGCTACCTAAAAAGATGTATCTGGATTTATCTTTTGTTATTAAAAACAGAGTCGCAATTAACAAAGCCCAAAGAACCCATGCGGTAAAACCATTTGCGAATGTGTGTGGATAACCTGCAATGTCATGAAATGTTGTAGCTGTATCTTTGTAAGCAAATTCAAATGTTAAGCCCGCGCTCGCTCCGTAGATTGTTAGAAAAGTAAAAGCTGTCAACACAAACAACACCGCGAGTCTGTCGAATGTAATTGTTTGATAGTCAAGAAACTCAACAAACGAATTGAAGAATGAAGGATTATTAGTATCTTCCTCGTTTTGTCCGTTTTCGTCAGTTTCAGAAAAGTTTTCTGAAAACACTGCGGTTTCTACATGACTTTCTTCGCTTGTCACGCTTTCGGGTTTCTTTTCATCAAACTGTGCGTTTGATGTGGTTGTGACTGCGACGGTATGTTTCAACACTAATCTAAGCGTGGTCCAAACCAGAGAAAGAAGCACAATTGTTATTCCGTAAATGTGAAGTGCCGTCGGGTGAAGATAAGCGTTTGGGTTGAATGCATACCAATCCGTGTTTTGAAGAATGAGTTTTACTGTCAGCAAACAGGCACAGGTTAAAATGGCTTGAGTTGCCAAAAAGACCAATCGTGAACGAATCAACCATAACAAACAGAAACCGATAACAGACAGCCAAAAGAGTTTGGTTGTTATCATCGCCGTCGGTTGCCAGGGACGCGATTGAATAAGCCCTGCGACAACAAGGCTTGATGTTATTAAAGCAGCGAATCTTAACGGGTTTGCAATGACTCGTTTTTCTTCATTACCCTTATTCCAAAACAGAGTTGCGAACAGTGTGGCAATTGTTGAATAAATTAAAAGAGCCGTCTGCCAGGCAAATCTTGCTTCGTACAAATATCCGATTCCCTGAACCAAAGAGAGGATAAAAATGAAAGAAGCAAACCATGTTAAGCCGCTCAGTTTTCTAGTCCATGCGAGAGCGAACAACCCTAAAGCGAAAATAAGATAAATGACACTTACGAAATAAAAATCACCTGCTAAAGCAAAACCGCTTGGTGCTAATAACAAAATTCCAATACAGGCGATAACAATCGAAGCGACGAAGTAAGCACTGCCTGACGCAACTTTCGCTTTGCGTCTAAGCCAATCGGAAACGAAAACATAAAATAAAAACAAAGGTGTAAATAATTGACCTGTTCGCGGTGAAATTAAGACGCTGAATAAAGATGCAGAGCGCGGTAACTGCCAATCCATTCGTCCGACCAAAGCGTTCATTCCAACACTGTATGCAAGTGTCAAAGCAAAAATTGCGAGTGCGTGAGCAAGACTTATTTCAAACAAGAACGCGATGGCTGTGAAAACCAAAAAGTTAATCAAAGCCGACAGCAAAACGCTCGTTGGGTTCGGGAAAGAAATCAACAGACACAATAACAAAATAAACGTACTGCAAAGTGCAATGATTGTTCCTGTAAGACGAGAGTAAGCTAAATCTTTATCTTTAATTTTCCGCCAAAGCAACACCCCCGTCGCCAATATCAAAACCGCACATGCACAAATCAGAGGTGCTATCCACATTAAAGCATCTGCGGCAGATGAGCTTTTTTGCAGTAACAAACCAAGAGGCAAAATTGCTGAGAAAATAACCGCGCCGAGCGTTATGAAAATTGCGTTTGAGTTTTCTTCAGTTATTTCATCGTCATCTTTTAACTTTCGCAACATCAATGTGAGCGACAAGACAAAAAAGCTTGTTGTAGGTAAACCAATCAGAATCGTTTTCAATTGATTCATCTCTGTATCCACAAAATGATGAATCAGGATTTGCCCGACAGACGAACCTAATACTCCCACCGCAAAAAGCTGTGCCCAACGTGGCGTCAAAGTTTTTCCCGATAGATAAACAAAAATAAAAAAGAGTGCAGGCGAGAAAATTTCACTCACAAGCAATAGCAAATTTGAAGTTTGTCCGCTCGAAACAGCGGCGATTGCAAGAAAGTTCAAAGGCACAAGCAAAGTTGCGATAGTTAAAATTCCCCTGCTCGTCGTAGGCAATTTCCAACGATGTTCCGTATAAAGTCCGATACCGAAAAACGCGGCTGTTACGCTCGTAAAAATAAAAAACTTCAAAATCGGGATTTGTGAGATTTGATTCCAAAGACTTAAAACAAGAGCAGTTGAACAGCCTATAATCAAAAGCCCGCCGACAATTTCGCCCCAACGTATATTGCTCTCCTGCATAAATGCTTCGACAATTTCAGACCATGAACGGCTCGGTTGTTGTGGCTGTTGTGGATAGTGCTGAGGCGGTTTCGGATAAGTCTTGGGTATTTCTGTTTCGACGGTTTTTTCTTTTTCATGGTTATCCGTTTCGGTTTGCGCCCAAGTATGTTGATGTACGGAAATCGGTTCAACGCTTTCAACAACATCATCAAGTTTTTCTTCTTGCTTAAATGTGGGTGTGATTTGTGGTTGTTTTTGTTCCTGATTTTTCCAGGCTTCGGTTTGTATAACCGGTTTTGTCTCTTCTTTCGGCTGTGGCGTTATTCCTGAAACTATGTCGCGTTCCGATTCAAGCGCGGCTTTCATTTTCTGGTAAGTTTCATCGTCAATTTTTCCCTGTTTGTGAAGACGATATGTTTGCGCCCATGCTGAATTAAGTTCTTTTTTAAGTTCTTTTCTCTGTGCTGATTCTCTAACCGTGCCGCAACGATAACATTTCAAATCTTCCGGTTTATTCGGTGCGCCGCAGATTTCACATTGTTCGTATTTGACGGTTGATGATGCATTCGCCTCGTTCTTTTTTTTGTCGTTGCCCGTCAGATTTCTGATTATCCATGCGATTGAAATCCAAATCAGATGACCGACAACAGTAACGATTACTAAAAATATTAAAAGAATCAACAAAATCGAGAAAAGAATTATCAAATCTTCCATTAAAAATTCTCCTGGTCCAAAGACATAGACGAGATTCTGCGACCTGTTCTCTTGCGTTAGGATGAAAAAGGTTGAACTTCAAAAAGTGTCCCAATGAAAAAACCGATACTTGGTGCAAGCGGGAGTTTGGCAGAACGCCAAAAGGATGGCAATAAAAAATTTTGTTTTGAAGCGGAGCAATGCTCACAATCTTCTTGTTTGACAGCAAAATAAGTGCGGGCTACCATGCCTGACAATTAAGTTGAGGCATAACCGCCCACGCTCTAATAAATATCTTTTTCAAAAGCTTCGGATGAACAGGTTTATAAACGCCTTGATTCTTTGAATAACCCGCTCGTCAGTCGCTTTACGTAAATTCTTATCAATGGGTTTCGCAACAAAAGCAATACACGCAGGAAATGAACCCGACCCGACGACGGGCGCGGTAACTGTTCCGATTTATCAAACATCAACATACAAACAAGACGGGCTTCTAAATCCGAAATCGCAAGAGATAGACGGCGAATCTAAAATTTTCGAGTACGCAAGAACACAGAATCCCACACGGTGGGCTGTTGAAAGAAATCTTGCTGCACTTGAAGGCGGAAAATTTGCTTATGCTTTTTCTTCGGGAATGTCTGCAATTGATTCAACCTTGCGGCTAGTTAAATCAGGTGACCATGTAATTGTTTCCGATAACACATATGGCGGAACGTTTCGGCTTTTTAATCGTGTACTTTCAAACTACGGGATAGAGTTTGATTTCGTTGACACAACAGAAGCGATGAACGTCGAAGCCGCAATAAAACCGAATACAAAGATGGTTTTTGTCGAAACGCCTACGAATCCTGTGATGATGGTCACGGATTTGAAAGCAGTTTCAGACATTGCACACGCACAAGGGGCAAAGGTTGTTTGCGACAATACTTTCATGTCGCCGTATTTGCAGAGACCTCTTGAACACGGTGTTGATATTGTGGTTCATTCAACGACGAAATACTTAAACGGTCATTCCGACGGAGTTGGCGGCGTTGTCATTTTGAACAACGAGGAAGATGCCCTGTGGTTAGCCTTTATTCAAAACAGTGTCGGAGCTATTCTCTCGCCGTTTGATTCGTGGTTGATTTTGCGCGGGACAAAGACACTCGCTTTGAGAATGGAGAAACACGATGAAAACGGGCGTGCTGTTGCGGCGTTTTTGGCTGAACATCCAAAGGTAAAAATAGTTTACTATCCGGGTCTTGTGTCGCATCCACAACACGAACTTGCAAAACGTCAGCAATATGGTTTCGGTGGTATGGTCGCATTTGATGTCGGAACTGTCGAAGGCGCGAAAACTATTTTAGAATCGGTTCAGCTCTGCACCTTAGCGGAAAGTTTGGGCGGAGTCGAAACTTTGATTTCTCATCCGGCAAGTATGACTCATGCCTCTGTCACGAAAGAAAAACGCGATAAGCTTGGCATAACCGACAGTCTTGTGAGAATTTCGGTCGGGATTGAAGATACAGAAGATTTAATCGAAGATATTGACCAAGCTTTGGCAAAAATTTGATTTAGAGTTTAGAGTACAGGCTTTGACTTGCTTTGTTTTTATTTTGCTCAATAAAGTTTGAAGTATAAACTCCTGTGCGCTCAAACGCGCTTTACGTTTTACGATTTTCTATTATGATTGCTAACTGTTTATGATAATTGAGCTATTCGCAAAATCAGACGTCGGACAAGTAAGACCCGGCAACGAAGACAACTACCTTTTACTTGACCTTGCTGATGCAAAAAGCTGGATGGGTTCAGATGGCGAAGAATCACCTGCTGATTTTACATCTCTAAAAGTCGAATCAAACGGCATTGTTCTGGTTGTTTCAGACGGTATGGGCGGCGCGCTCGCCGGCGAAGTCGCCAGCCGTATGTCCGTTGAAATTGTTCGTGATGTGCTGACGGGTGTTGACCCAAACATTACTTACAGCCCCGACAATAAATCCCTGATCGATTCTTTGCTTCGAGCCGTCATTATTGCCAATTCCGAAATTTCACATCTTAGCCAGGAAGAACCACAATACAGCGGAATGGGTGCGACCTTTACAGGAGCGGCAGTTAAGGACGAACTTGTTGATTTTGTACAGGTCGGTGATAGTCGCGGATATTTGATTCGCGGTGACGAAATAAAACAGACCACAAAAGACCAATCACTCGTTCAACAACTTATTGACGTTAATCAAATCAGCGAAGAAGAAGCAGAGACACATATGCTTCGTAACGTAATACTGCAAGCTCTCGGAGCGCAAAGCGAAGTTTCGCCTGTTTCGTGTCGTGTACGCGTGAAACGTGGCGACATAATGCTTCTTTGCAGCGACGGACTTTCGGGAAAGCTTCGTGCGGAAGATATGCTTCAAATTGTTAAAACGAATGTTAATGATTTAGAAGCGGCTTGTAATGCATTGGTCGCGGAAGCAAACCTCAGAGGCGGCGAAGACAATATCACTGTAATTTTGGCTAAATTTACCGGGGATGATTTGGCAGAACCAATGGGCGAAAAAATTTCTATCGAACTGCCGAGCCTTGAAGACGATACAACGCTTGGCGATTAGTTTGCGGCTAGGCGACCATAAAAAAACACGCGCAAAATAAGAATTAAAAGACTCTTTTTTTGCGCGTGTTTTTCTTTTTAAGACCAGGCAAATGTGGCTATTCCGGCGGGCGCGGCGATTTCGTCAAAGGGTATGTTGCTTGAAATCAGGTTCACCAGACCAACCTCATCCGCGCTAAGCGATTTTGTAGATGTGTTCAACGTATCTCTCACAATCTCGCGTACTTTGTCTTTTGAGAATCCGTTTCCGACCAACAAAAAGCTCTCAAGCGAACGGGACGGGTTTTCTCTTTCCAAAACCCTGTCACGGTAGAACAATAAAAACCGGTAGAGTTCATCGTCGCGTTCTTCAGGTTCGCAAATCATTGAGCGCACTACGGCAGGCTGCGATTTGCTGACAAGAACTGCGGTAAAGCCCGATTTATGCGAACAAATCAAAAGCGAATCGCCGCTCTGTGTTCTTCGCGTCAACAATTCAAGCCAGCGTGCTTCGCCTTCGTGACGTGGCATAACCAACCCCGCACGCCATCCTAGTCCCTCAAAAATACTTTCGTATTCAGCCAAAACATTAAGGCGGATTCCAACTGCCAGATAACGCGGTTTCCCGTTTGAATCTTTTGAAAGTAGTTCACGCGAAACCCTTAAATCACTGTAATTTGCACCAAATGCCCGTTCTGCCTTCCACTGCAAAACGTCTTCAAGTTCTTTGCTTGTCGCGGGTTCGGTTTCCAGCGTCATTACTACGGAGCGCGTCGCAGCTTCCGGTAATGTCACAGACCATTTTTTTTGGCGTGCGAGGTTTGCATTCACAGCCAATTCTTTCAAAGTTGAAATTAACTCTTGCGGGTTTGTAATGTTCGGTTCGTCAAAACTTGGATTGAGGACTCCTTTAGTTAATTCAACGGTTGCCGCGCGACGAAGACTGAATTGCCCGCGCCCCGCACGCTGAAGTTGGACTACGGCGGCTGAATCTTTTTCCAATCCTAATGCTGTTGTTGGATATTGCGGGTAGATAAGTTTTCCTAGCATTGTATAAAAGCCGTCCTTTTGGCGAGGTTCAAAACATTTAGTATTCGTTATAAGGTTTTTTGTCAGTTCCCGTTTCTTGTGATTTGCTTTTTACATCAACAACCCCTGTCTCATCGTTAACGGAATTTACATCTTTATCACGAATCAATTCCCATTCATTTGTATCAGCAATCGGGTCATATGGGACTTCGCGTAAATATCCTTCTGAAACTAAATCATCCAATGTCTGCGGCAGTCTTCCTTTGTCTGCGGCATACTGGTCAATCATCCTTCGCATTGTGTGCAGATTGTCTTTTAGAACGGTTTCTTTTGATTTCAACACACTTCGCTGATACATCGGAAGAGCAACCGCCGCAAGAATCGTGATGACAAAAAGAACTATCATCAGTTCAAGAAGTGTAAAACCTTTCTCTGTCTTTGGTCTTTGGTCTTTGGTCTTTGCAGTGACAAATTGCGATTGTGTTTTTTCCAATACGCAATCTGCAATCTGCAATCTGCAATCCGCAATTAAATGGCTACCACTCACTGTAATTCTCTCCGCTTAAAGATTTTTCCTTTGAACGCGAACGTACATCGAAGACATTTACATTATCCCAATCACCTGAATCTTTTTCCTGATAACACGAACGAATTACCCAATCCGCTTCGCCCGTCATCGGGTCAATCGGGAGTTCGCGCAAGTATTTCTTTATCTTATTTTCGACCTCACCGCCCAACTCCGTTGCTGTTGGTCCGTCGCCGCTAATTCCCTGTCCGCCCTGCAAAACCGAAGGCGCACCGCGTGGAATCACCGCAACTCCGTCAACCAATATCTCAAGGCTTGGCGGATAACGGTCAGGATTATCAACAGAAAAAATTTTAGGGTCACAAATTGCAACACGGCTACGCGGGTCTGCAAATGATGAAGATGTCGGATTGCGACGCCCGCTATTTGGAATCCCCGGAGGATTTTTTGACGTAGCGTTCGGGTCTTCACCCGTACACGGTGAACCTATTGTGTCACGATGAAACTCTTTTATTGCCTGTCTCATGTCGCGCAGTTTCTCGCGCAACTCTTGCTCTTTCTGACGTTTGACTGAAATTTTCATCAAAGGAATCGCGCTAAGAGTCAAAATAGCAAGAATAGTGACAGTCACCATTAACTCAAAAAGAGTAAATCCATTTTTCAGTTCCGGGTTCTGAGTTTTGAGTTCTGAGTTAATTTGCAAGTTATCAAAAGGCAAGAAGCCTCCGAAAACATTTTGATTATTTTGCTTAAAAACCATAACTTTCAGACTCTCAATAACTCAGAACTCAGAACTCAGAACTCAGAACTCAGAACTAACTACTTAATAATCGCATCCTGCAAAAGTTGAACTAATGTCGTACGTCCGTCTGACGTTATTAACCGCAAATTGGATGCGTCAAAAGATATGGCACTTTCTACACCTTTTAACATTTCAATCTCAAAATAAACCAATGCACCTTTACCTTTGATTGCCGAACCCATTGACGGGGTTATGTTCAATAACAAAACTCCGTCTGGAGTAATGAAAGGCGCGATTGCAGGAGCATTCTTTTCGTTCTCAAACATATTGCCGAAAGTGATACCTTTTATCACAATTGCCTTCGGGTCAAACCTGACAGCAAGCGAAGCCATACCGAGCGGCGCGTTTGTGTCCATCATCAAAGCAACGCGACGTTTGTTCCCTTGTGTCACTTGATTATCAAGCGCAAGACTCAGATTTACAGTGTTTTCGGTTGTCTTTGTCGCATTGTTGACGGCATTTTCAACAGCATTCGCCAAAGGCGTCTTATTTGCCGAATCCGATGTCACAACCGTGTCCGAAGTCGGCTTCACTGTTATGTCTTTTGTACCTGCATTTGCATCAATCGGTTTCGGGTTGACAGCGGGCATTGCATTGTTTGTTTTACCCGAATTGTTTTCGTTTGAAACTGTTTTTGTTTCAACGCTGGCACTGTTATTTGTCTGTTCTTTTGAAGCAGGAACATATTTTGGCGCATCATCTTCTTGCGAACCTGCCTGTGTTTGATTTGTTTTTGTTTCGGCAGTTGAAGATGCGTTTTGCGGATTTTTTGCCAGAGCGAGTTGCTCTTCTCGGTTTTCATCAGCAATCATTTTCGCAAGCGAATTGAGCGTAGGGTTCTGCATACTTCCGCTCGGATAATCTTGCAAATCACGCGGCGTAATTTCCGGAGCACGCAATACACGCGGCGTTACCGCAATAACAATATCCGTCTTTGAATTATCTTGTGTCGGCGTACTAAACAAACGTCCGAGAATCGGAATCAAACCTAAAAGCGGAATGCCGCGACGTGAACGTGAATCTCTGTCCTGAGCCACGCTTGCGAGCATCATAGTTCTGTTATTCTGGATTCTTGCCGTTCCCTGAATCGTGCGTTCAATAAATGTCGGTGTGAATGTGTTGGCATTGAAAACGTCTTTTGATTCGATGGACATTTTCACCTGAACATCTTTGTTCGGATAGATTATTGGTGTGAATTTCAATGTCAGACCGATTGGCTCAAAATTGATAACCGGGAAACCGCCGCCACCGAAAGCACCTCCACTACTTCCTCCTGTCGTTCCCGTGTTACTAAACGGAAAAACCTGTGCGGTTTGAACCGGAACTCTCTGCCCTATACGTGCAGAAGATTCTTCGTTGTTGAAAGCATGAATCTGTGTCGAAACTAAAAGCTTCGCGTTGTTCTTTCTTTCCAATAAAGAGAATGAAGAAGCTGGAAGAAAGATTGCAGCACCGGCAGTTCCGGCTGCCGCTGTTTTCAAAGCATCAACAAATGGTGAACGCGAACCTGCTGAAAGAATGCCGCCGTAACCACCGCCGATATTCGACAACGAAGTGTCCGTTCCGATTTGATTGCCAACCTGTAAAAGCGCGTCTTTTGAAACTTCGTAGATGTTTACATCCATCACGACTTCCGGGCGGTCTTTATCAATATTCTGAATTAAATCGCCCATCATGCGTATATTTTCAGCAGTGTCTCTGAGCGTGATGCTGTTCGTTTCTTTGTCAACTACTACTTGCGTCTGCAATCTTCCGGATTGTGCGGGAATGATTGTTTGCAGAAGTTTTTGGACATCTTCGGGCTTTGCGTTTGAAAGATAAAATGTCCGTATGACAAGTTGCTGATACACGGGGCGACGTGATTGGTCTGCAACGACAATCGTGCGGCGACCTATCTTTTGGAAGAATAAATTCTGCTGCAAAAACAGATAATCCAATGCCTCAGCCGGAGTAACATTTAGCAGACTCAATTCAATTGCGGGAGATCCCTGACGAAACTGTTGAGTCTGTGAATCGAATATCACATTCAAATTAAGAAGTTTTGCAGTCTCTTTTATAAAAGCTCTCAAATCGCCCGTGTAAGAAACTTGTCTTCTTTGTTCAGAGGCAAAATCACCATATGTTTTCTGACCGTTTGCATTTTCTTTGTATGCCGTAGGAACAAGCGTAACATCAGCCGTTGTTTTAGGGTCTTTCTGTTTGCCTTCGGATTTTTCTTCCTGAAGCCTTAGCATTCTGTTCATTTCCGCAACCGCAAGTTCGTTCACAGGGTCGTAAGCGTAAGCCTGCCGATATGCGTTGTATGCACCGACATAATCATTTTTTTCTTCTAACGCCCGCCCGCGTTGCATAAACATCTGAGAGGCGTTAAACATCGCACGTTGATAATGAAGACGATATTCTGCATCAGAGGGCAACTGTGCCAATGCGAGAGCAAACTCTTGTGCCGCCAAATCCCATTTCAATTCAGCTTCATATTTTAAGCCCTGATTGTAGTTTTTCTCGCCCTTCTTTGCATAAACAGTGAGCGGCGCAAGCAACAAACAAGACATCATCAACAAAGCTATAAAAATACGCGAACGGTCGGATGGTTTCATTTTTTCCCTCTCTAATTGTTAGGTTTCTTTTGCAAATGTTTTTCGTAATTCCCCGAATCTAACACGCTTTTCAATAAAAGCAGTTCCCGAATTACTAACCAAACCATAATCGAACTAGAAAATTTGAATTTATTGCAATTATGGTTTGTGCCGATATATTCAAACTTTCTTATTACTTTATCTCTTCAACAAAAGTGACGCGGTTGATTTCGTGTAGTGTCGAAACTCCGCCAAAAACTTTTTGTAATGCAGATTCACGAAGGCTTGAAAGTCCTTCTGCCTCTGCGGCGCGACGAACCTCAGAACCCGGACGACGTTCGACAATCATCTCGCGTATGTTGTCCGATAAATCCAGAAGTTCGTGTATTGCGGTTCTTCCGCGATACCCTGTGTGATTGCAAGCATCGCAACCGACGCTCATATAAAACACAATGCTTCGATATTTTTCCGGTTTCAATCCCGATTCAAACAATTCATCATCGTTTGGATGATAAGGTCGCTTACAAATCGGGCAAAGTTGCCGTATCAACCTTTGCGCCAAAACGCAGTTCAAACACGAGACGAAATTATAAGGCTCAACGCCCATATTCAAAAATCGTCCGATTACATCAATCACATTGTTTGCGTGAACGGTAGTAAAAACCAAGTGTCCCGTCAATGCCGATTGAATGGCTATTTGCGCCGTTTCAGTATCACGAATTTCGCCGACCATTATTTTGTCGGGGTCGTGACGCAAAATCGAACGAAGCCCGCGGGCAAAAGTAAGTCCTTTTTTCTCATTAACCGGAATCTGTGTGATGCCATGAAGCTGATATTCGACGGGGTCTTCGATTGTTATAATTTTGTCTTCTTCGTTTCTGATTTCATTTAATGCGGCGTATAGCGATGTCGTCTTACCTGAACCTGTCGGACCTGTTACGAGAACCATTCCGTAGGGTTCGGCTATGTAACGACGAAATTTTTTAATATCGTCTTCCGCGAAACCGACAACATCAAGGTTTAGGTTTTTAAACTCTTCGTTGATTTGTTCTTTATCCAAAATACGAATAACTGAGTCTTCGCCATGAACCGTTGGCATAATCGAAACACGAAAATCCACCGTTCGCCCTTTATAACGAACACGGAAACGCCCGTCCTGCGGGACGCGACGCTCGGCAATATCGAGTTCGGACATGACTTTTATGCGCGAAATCAGAGTCTGATGATATTTCAAATCAATCGGGTCAACCTTCTGATAAAGCGCACCGTCAATGCGGTATTTGACATGAACGGCGGTATCGCGCGTTTCAATGTGAATGTCCGAAGCGCGTGATTCCATCGCATTGAAAATAATTGTGTCAACCAATTTGATAATCGGTGACATTTCGGAATCTGTCGCAAGACGGTCAAGGTCTAAAATTTCTTCGCCTTGTTCGGTTTCTTTAACCAGAGAGATTTTAAAATTCGACGCGGCTTCTTGAAGTACGCGTTGTGTCGCGTCGCCTTTCTTTAGTACCACATCAATTGCGCCTGCTGTCGAAACATATGGAACAATGCGGGATTTCAAAGCACTTGTGAGTTCGTCAATTCTCTCTAAATCCGAAGGGTCAGCCATCGCGATGTGGAGTTTGTTTCCATCTTTTTTCAATGGAACAAACTGATGGCGCAACATCAAATCAACAGGCAGTTGAGCCAAGACATTATAATCAATTGGCGATTCTCCGACGGGCGGCAGTAAATCAATGTATGGTAAGCGATAACGCATTGCCAGTTGTTTTGCCTTTTTCACCTCCGGCGGTTCGTTCTCTTGCGGCAGATCAACAAATTTTGCGTCAAGCGGCATCGTGTCTGTTAAATTATTGCCATTTCCGTTTGGTTGATAACTCATAATTAAAGCTTTCAGCAGTCAGCTTTTCTGACCATGTAAAATTAACGCCTCATGTAATTTTTAATTTTTAATTTCTACCTACCGCCCGCGCCCCCTGCGATTGTCTGAATAATAGGCATATAAATCGCAAAAAGAATAACGATGACGATGCCGCCCATTACAACAAGAATCGCGGGTTCAAGTGTTGTTGTAAGCTGTTCGAGTTTTACTTCCGATTCGGCATCATAAAACTGAGAAACTTCGTCAAGCATCTCTTTCAAACTACCGGAACGCTCACCGATTCCAATCATATCAATCGCAAGTTCAGGCACCCAAGCCGCCGACTCCAAGCTTTCCGTAAAAGAACGTCCTTCACGAATCATGGGCAATATCGCTGAACTTCTGCGACGCAGTTCCTTATTAGTGATTGATTCGGCGGCAATCTCCCAAGAATCCAACAATGTAATACCGCCGGCAAGAAGCGTTGCAAGCGAACGCGCCGCTTGAGCTATCGTAACCTGTACAATCAAATTTCCAATAAGCGGAAGTCGTAACAAGAATGTGTCAATGGAAAGCTTTCCCGATTCGGTTCTTGACCAGATCACAATCAGACTGCCGATTATTAAAACTAGCGGTGCAATCCAGATTACGTTTGAAGCAAGAAACGTCGAAAACCCCACGACAATGCGTGTAACGAGCGGAAGTTGATTATCTTTACTCAAGCCTTGAAAGAGTTGCGACATTCTCGGCACAACGTAGATGCTCAAAAATGCAACCATTACCACCGAAGCAACAAGAAGGAAAATCGGATAGGCAAGCGCACCGCGAATCTTTCTTCTTAAAGCGACGCTACGGCGTTGAAACGTAACAAAACGGCTCAAAACCTCGTCGAGCGCGCCGCTACGTTCACCCGCCAAAATCGAAGCAGTATAGATTCTTGGAAAAAGACTCCCTTGTTCTGCAAATGCCGTTGAAAGCGGAATACCGTTTTTGATTTTATCTTCTACGTCACCCAGAACATCGCGTAGTTGTTGCGAGGCTGAACGGCGACGCAGCATTTCAATAGCCTGTAAAATCGGGATACCCGCTCGTAATAGCGCGGAAAGTTGCTGGTTAAAAAGTAGAAAGTCTGCGGCTTTTACGCGCGTTCTGGTTCTTCCAAAGAGAGATTTTGTTTTTGCTGAGTTTACAGCAAAAACACGAAACCCTTCGGTCTCGAAATGTTTTCTTGCATCGGCTTCGGCGTTAGCCTCAATGGTTCTTTGAACGATTTCTCCGCTCGGTGTTCCTAAACGACAAATGAATTCAGCCATCGGTTTCGGTTGTTGAAATTAGCTTTACTGGGGAATTAAGCCAATTCTGCTTATCGGAAATTTTGTCTGAGATTATACAGACACAAGCGGCTTTTTGACTACTTGCTTTTCAGTTCACGCATAAATATGAAAAAAGTTGCGTTTGGCGTGGCATCGTCAATAAAAAGGGAAACATCAGACGATTGAAGTTGTAAAAGAAAAAACTTGTTTGCGAAGGTCAAACCCTGTGTCTTACAATGTGTTCATCTTTCGCTGACAAGTGACCGACGCCTAGCGAAGTAAGGTCTCCCCAGAAAAGACTGATTCGCAAAAAAACGACAGATAGTTACAAACTTTTTCAAGAGGGTCATTAAGTGAGAATTCTTTCGTGCGTTGTTAAACTTTCGCTCGCCACAATTGTAGTTTTGTGTCTGGTTTCGCTTGTTTCCGTTCATGCTCAACAAACCGACATTCCGCAACCATCCCCAACTCCGGTAAAGAAAAAAGATGATAATGTTGAAATCGTCAATGTTGATTTGGTTAGTCTGACCGTTACGGTCTTCGACCAATACGGACGTGCTGTAACGGGTCTTAGCAAAGAAGCCTTTACAGTATTTGATAACGACGAAAAACAAAAAATAACTAATTTCAGCGATGATGATTCACCTGTTACGGTCGGAGTTGTGTTCGATTTGTCGGGTTCAATGAGCGGTGACAAAATCAAACGTGCAAGAGAAGCCCTGAAAAAGTTTATAGATACAAGCCACGAACAGGACGAGTATCTGCTGATTGGATTTAATTCCCGCGCACAGCTTTTGGTGGATAAAACGCGCGACGGGGATGCAATTCTGAATAAACTTACTTTTGTTAACCCGAAATCCACAACCGCACTATACGATGCATGTTATCTGGGTGTTGAAAAGGTTTTGCGCGGAACTCATAAAAAGCGTGCATTACTGATTATCAGTGACGGTCAGGACAACAACTCGCGTTACACATTTAACGAACTAAAACGACTTTTGAAGGAAACAGATGTAACAATCTACACAATTGGGATTCTGGGCGGTGGCGATTTCGGAAGTTCTTTAGGAATGCTCGGGCAATCATATCTGGAAGAGATGTCCAGCGTTACGGGCGGCAAAACCTTTTTCCCGAACAGTTCTGAAGAGATGGACGATGCTTTTTATAGAATAGCTGTCGAACTCAGGCATCAGTACTCAATTGGTTATATTCCATTGAATTTCACGAACAACGGAAAGTATCACAAGATTAAAGTCAAAGTAGCACCGCCACGTGGTATGCCCCGTTTGAATGTCAGAACCAAAGAAGGTTATTACGCTCTGACCAATCCAAAATAAAGGATAAGGGATAAAGAAATAAGGGATGTACTAGAAAGTTATATGATTCGATTTTGATTTATTAACGTTCATCCCTCAAAATATCGGCAACCGTATTTTTGTTTGAAAGCATCTTTTGCCCGCGTGATTGCCAGAAATTTTGCCCCGGCAGGACGCGCATCAAAAAAGATGAATTTGCTTTGCCGCTAAGTGATTATGGAAAAATTCAATCAACTTCGTTCAATTGTGTCTTTACGATTAGCTTTTGCTGTCTGTCTTTTGACTCTTTCTTTTGCGTCTTTGGTTTTCACTTTTTCAAGTCAGGCACAGAACAGTTCCGAAGGCGAGCGCAGTCGTGTTGTGTCGCCAAGCCCAACGCCTGCCACATCCGCGAAACCGCCAACACCTCAGCCAAGTGTAAAACCGTCCCCAAAAACAAGTCCCTCGCCCGATGACGGAACAGTTATTGACGATGACCCAATCGTTGTCGAAACTAATTTAGTAAACCTTAATGTCCGTGTTATTGACCGCAACAACCGTCCGGTTAGTGACGTGCAGAAAGAAGAGTTCAAAGTTTACGAAGATGGTGTCGAACAACAAATCTTCACAGTTTCAAAAGAAGAAGTTCCTGTCAGCTATGGTCTCGCAATTGACCGTTCATATTCATTGCGAAGCCAGATTCAAAAAGTAATAGACGCCGGAAAAACAATCATTGACAACAACAAAACCGGTGACGAAACTTTTCTGATTAGTTTTATCAGCAGTGACAAGGTTACTTTGGAAGCAGACTTTTCCAAAGATAAAAAATTCCTGAAAGAAGAATTGGATAATTTTTATGCTGAAGGCGGTCAGACGGCAGTTATTGACGGCGTATTTTTAGCCGCAGAAAAAGCCGCAAGCTATAAAAAAGGTGACCCGCTTACGGATAAACGCCGCCGCGCTTTAGTGGTTGTCACAGACGGTGAAGACAGAAACAGTCAGTACTCTTTGACAGATTTGTTTGAATTCTTGCGCGAAGAAGATATCCAGATTTATATCATCGGTTTTGTGAACGAACTTGACCCCGACAGTAGTTTGATTCGCAAAAGTAAAAAGGAAAAGGCTGTACAGCTTATCAATCGTCTCGCAACCGAAACGGGTGGACGCGCTTACTATCCAACATCATTGGACGAACTTCCGCGCATAGCCGAAGAAATCACAAAAGATTTACGGACACAATATGTCGTAAGCTATTACCCCAGCAATACGGTAAAAGACGGCAAATTTCACTCCATACGTGTTTCAGTTGCCGATGTAAAGGGACGCGATAAACGCATAGCTATTACAAGGCAAGGGCGCGTAGCGTCAAAAGATTGACGCTCTGCATCTAAACCTAAGCGGTTATAGATGTAGATTCTAAAGACACGCTTTGTGTAGCCACATATGTTACGTCTTTAACCGTCCGCCCGACGGCCCGTTTCAAGATTACTTGAGCAGACACAATATC
>Ga0187894_10001275_pt1 | contig 32637 bp, 16 predicted proteins | sample GBC1701081metaG_FD_136650 | JGI IMG/M metagenome (GOLD analysis project Ga0187894, IMG submission 136650) | White microbial mat communities from a lava cave in the Kipuka Kanohina Cave System on the Island of Hawaii, USA - GBC170108-1 metaG ...
ATTGTTGAACTTCTAAAGAAAGAAAAAGAACTTTGGACGCTACTAAACATCCAGACAAAACTCAACTTAAACGCGAGGTTATAAAATGTGTCCAGACTTCAGCAGTTACACATAATTTAATCTCAAAAGATTTTCTTGTCGTCGCTTGAATTTGCTTTCAGCTTTTCAATCTCGGCTCGAACAGCTTTTTCAAGTTGAACTGTGTTTTCTAACATACGCAGACGATTTGGCATTGATTCAATTTCTTTCAATGAACTTTGAAATGAGGTTAATGCTTCAACTTTCCTGTCAGCCAAAAGCAAAATCCCGCCACGTTTGAAAAGGAGTTTTTCTTTTCGCGGAAATTGCTTAGAAATTCTTTCAATGCGTAAAAGTGCGTTGTCCCAACCTTTTCGTTTAAGTTCTAATTCAATGGCAAACATCTCCAAAGTAACAATCTCACCCAATTGCACAATACCTTCATCTAACCCTTTTATCGCGTTATCAGTTGAGGGGTCTGCTTTTGCCCTTTCAACGAATAAATCCGGCGATGGTTTTTCCGATAAATTTATGGCGTTTGTGAAATCGTCAATTGCGGATTGAGACTCCTTCAATCTTGTTAATGTTCTTGCGCGTGTTATCAATGCCTCAATATGTGTGTGTTTTGAAGATAAAAATTTGTCCAACTCTTTTTTTGCAAGTTCAAATTGTCCCGATTCAAAAAACATACGCCCGCGAGCGTATAAAACTTCCTCCAATTCAGGATTCAGTTTTTCAGCACGGTTGAAATCACTCAATGCTTCTTCCCAATCCTGATGTTGACGATAAAGTTCGCCGCGTTTCAGATAAAGTTTTGCATTGTTCGGGTCTTTTTTAATCAGCAAAGTCACAGCCGCAATCTGTGAATGCAAATCACCATGTGCGGCGGCACAAACCGGGTAGATAACCAATAGCCAAACAAGACAAATTATTTTCCCAAGTTTTGACTTCATCTTAATTTCAAGGTTGGGTCACCAAACAAAATCCATGTCCGTCGTGTGTCAACATCACCGACTTTTGATTTTGCCTCTAAAGTAATATCACCCAATCTTTCGATTTTTTTATCAAAAAGATTTTGCCATACAGCTTTGCTTAAAATTGTTTGTCCGTCCGGAGTCGAGACGGATGAAGAAGACCAAACGGCAATCGCGCCGCCCTGTTCTGCTTTTAATAAACTTTCGGAAAGGCTATCAAGCGAAGCCCCTTGAAATAGCCCGTTAAGGCAGGTCATCGAAATAAATATCGGCAATCTGTTTTCATTTTGTAAATTCAGCGCATCTTGATTTGTAAAAACGCCCCCGTTCCAAGACGAAAGCGAACCGTGTCCGAAATAATTTACAAAAGTTTGTCCGCTGTTGATTGATTTTATTATCTGCTTGTGTGCGGTCTTATCATCGAGTTTTTCTCGTTTTATTTCCGATACAATGACGTTTGACGGTAACTGTTTTTTTATTTCATCTGTTGCTGTTTCAAAGTCAAATTCGCCTTTTTTATCCGACACTAACAGAACTTTTTTCGTGGTTGTTTCGCTTTGAACGGTTTGCTCATATTTCAAAACTTTACTCACATACAAAGCGACTTCGCTATCATTGAAAAACGGTAAACGTCCGACAGCCATTTCCGCTTTGCCGTCGTCGTCAAAATCTGCAAACCAATCGTCGCTGGATGTTTCCGTCAGATTTGTATCAACCAATTTTGTCGGCACAAAATCTCTCTCACTTAATCGCAGATAATTTCTTGGGTCAAAACTCGCATCGCCTACAAGCAGAATATATCGCGGCGGTGTTTGCCATTTTTGTCTGGCGTTAAGCAAGAAAGATTTAATGGCTTTTGCATCTTTAATACCGAAATTGAACTCGTCATAAACATCTTCAATATCAACCAGAGCAACGCGCAAGCCCTGGGATTGACGCAATTCGATTAAAGGCTTCAAAGATGCGAAAAATTTGCGGTGTGAAGTGATTACAAAATCCGCACCGTTTTTTTGTGAAGTCCATGAAGAAGGCTCGTTGAGTTTTATACTTGATGCTTTGTTGATTCGCATCTCTGTGATTGTAAGAACTTCTCTAACACCCTTTTCATTTGAATCAAGAGTTAAAGAAAAACTGTCTTTCTCTAACTCAACATTTCCGATTAACCCGGTTGGCGCAAACGGGTTTGTCACATCAAACGCACGTATCTCATTTGAAGAAAAACCGCTAATCTTTTGCGTTCCGTCAAAAACTGAACGAAGTGAATCTTTATCGGCGATAAATTTGTGCGAATACGTTAGCCGAACATAATCAAGCAGACTTACATCTGCTGCGCCGCCAATTGCGGCAAACTGCAAAACATTTATTCCTTCGCGTAAAAGTTTTTTCGGAATGGTGATTCGTTCAATTTTGTGATCTTTACCATCAAAGATGATTGTGCCAATTTGAACACCGTTGAGTGCGACTTTTACCTGATGGTCATCGGGATTACCGAACTGCTCCGTTAAGCCTTGTAATGCGATTTCTAAAACCGAATCGAAGTTAGAGGTTAAATCCAATTCCGTGACATTCAGTTTTTCTTCAACCGTTGTGTTTGTAATAACCGAACCGAAAAAGTTTTCCTTTTCACCGTTTCTCAATGCAGAGAAATAAACTTTTCGTTCTTTCTTTTCTAAAGTGTAAGAAAAACTTTTCGCGCCGTTGTTTTGCCCGATTGCAGAGATTCGCTCAAGCCGTTTTCCAACATCATCGCCATTCACAAGCCAATAAACATTCGCAGAAGTCGTAGGTGTATCTAAACCGAAACCATAAAATTCAATCGAATCATTTTCATCAAAACTTGCGTCTGTTTCGCCATTTACAAGTATCGGAATTTCCAGTCCGTTGACAAACATCTTCAACAATCGCGGGTCTTGTTTTGTATTGAAACCGATTGCGTTTAATTCGCTTTTTGTAACCCGATACCATCCGTTTTCGCTAACGGTAATTTTCGCGGATTGTTTTGAACTAACCTGTAAATGATTGTCTTCGTTTGAGGGTGCAGTTTTCATTTCAACAAACTGCCGCTCGGTTTTCGCGTTTTCGTTTGAAGTTTTATTGAAATCGCTGAGTGATTGCGGCAAAGTTTTTGTTACCGGTTTTATATCCGTAATTTTCTTTGGTTGAATAGGGCCAAACATTTGCGTCTCGCCATCTGTTGCAACGCTTTCAATCCAGTAAACAGCATGTTTGTTTTCTTTGGTCTTAGCATCAAACAATTCGTAATTGTTTCCAGCCTCAAGCATAGTTTTTTCGCCTGCTATCAAGGCTGAACCGGCAATTATTTCCTTGTTTAATTGCTTTGTTTGCCCATTGGTTTCTCTGTAAACACGAAATCCCAAATTGTCAATTTCACGCCCTGTCTTCCAACGAATCAGTGTCCCTTTCTCGTTTGTAAAAGCCTCAAACGATTCCATCTCAATATCGGTTGCAGTTCCCTTAATTATCGTAAAGTAATCTGCGGTCGCCCCCGTTTCGCGTATAAATTTCGCATCAAGACGATTTCCGTTTATGTCCAAAACAAACGAGCCAAGGTTGCTCAAAGAAATAAACATTGCAGGATGATTGAGCGGTCCTGAACCAGCTTGTCCCGCGCTTCCTGAAACAACATAAACCGCCCCTTGATGCGGAACAGGTGCGCGTTGAGTTTTCGTATAAGCACCGTTTCCGTTTTGTCGTCCGTCGCCCCCGTTCTTTTTCATTGAGTTTGTAAACGTAGTGGTTGTTCCGTAATGCCCGTCAATGAAAAACGAGCGTTCGTAAACGTGGCTGTGTCCCGTCAAAACCAAATCAACACCGTGAGCCTCTAAAATCGGCAGAGCGTTTGCACGCATCTCTGTCAGTATAGGGTCATTGTCGGAATCATGTGTGCCTTTTGAGTATGGCGGATGATGCCAAAACGCAATCACCCAGTCTTTTGTGTTTGCGGACAAATCATTTTCCAACCATGTCAACATTGCCCCGCCCGCAGACCTATCCGATGTCATTGAATCTAAACAGACGAAGTGAATATTGCTGTAATCAAACGAAAAATACTTTTCAGTACCCGATGCGATACCTCCCGATTCCGCATTTGTCGGCAGAGTAAACATCTCAAAATAAGGCAGCGTAGCAGGCGGGTTACCCGATTGTGCCGTATCGTGGTTTCCGATTGTCGGCCACAAAACAGATTGGCGTAAATAGGTTGGGTAAATGTCGTAAAGTGCGGATTGATATTCAGAGTCCGTTCCGTTTTGATATGCGTTATCACCTAGCAATAAAATTAAGTCTGTATAACGTGTTCCGTTTACGCTTGTGTAGGCATTACGAACTGCTATTTGGTCTGCGTTTGCCGTTCCGGCATCACCCAACACCCAAATGTGCGTCGGCTTGAAAGTGTTAGCGGCTGGCGGTGTAATAAAAAAGTAAGTTGCATCACCCGCCAATGTAGCTGTGGTCGTACCAACCGAGTAGTAATAAGTGGTGTTTGGACTTAACCCCGTAAGCCTTACTACATGGTCAAAAACAAAATCCGAATCGTCTGAAATTAAATTTAAGTTTGAAGGATTTGTGCCGTATCGCACACGGCTGTTTGTGGATATGTTAGTTCGCCAACGAATGTATAAACTCGTCGGGTTGGCTGTTTGCAGATATGGTCCGCGAACGACTGATGCGGCTGTAAACCCCGTCAAATCTAAATCAAAGGATATGTCTGAACTTATAAGGCTGTGTTGATGAATCTCTACGGCTAAAACATTTGTGCCTGTTTGCAATAGCGAAGGATTTATTGATGCAAGTTGAAATGTCGCTCCATCGTCATCTGCCGAACCCGAAGCAAATGTATCAAATGCAATGTTTCCTGCGGGCATATTTGTTCTGTAAACTTCTGTGCCGTTCAGATAAACAACTGCGCCGTCATCACGTTTGATTCTCAAATTAACAATCACAAAAGATGAGGGGTTTGTGACATTAAAACTGCTGCGAAAATAAGTGGTAATGTATTTGTTGTTCGGGTTGCTTCCATAACTGACAACCGTTGCTTCGTCGCCATCCCCGTAACCAAGTTCCGCCGCGCCCGAACTCCAAGAGCTATCGTTAAAACTAAAATCGCGCCAAGCCGTTCCCTGATTTGAACCATTGTCTCTGTATTTCCATGTCGCACCTGTTGATATTAATGAGGTCTGTGCATGAATTACCGTTGAAGAAAGAACACAGAAGAAAAGTGCAACCAAATACGGGAACATTTTTTTTGGAAATAAGCGCGACATTATTTTTTATACTTTCAAATGTTCAAAAGCGATTCTGCCGCCGACGACGGTCAATCGTAGATTTCTATTTTCATCAAGCGCAATAATATCTGCGCGTTTCCCTTTTTCAAGTGAACCGTAATCTTTTTCAAGTTTCAAAACCCGCGCAGGGTTTAATGAAGCCATCTTTGAAACGTCTGTTTCCGCAATTCCAAGTTTCAACATAAAACGAACCGCGTCAAGCATTGTTATTGCAGAACCAGCTATGTTTCCGTGTTCATTCTGCGTCTTGCCTTTAAGAACACAAATTTTTTCGCCCCAGATTTCAAACTCGCCATCACCCAATCCTGTCGGCAAAACCGAATCGCTGATAAGCAAAACTTTGTCAGATGTTTTTATATCGCAAGCAAATTTCAACATCTGCGGGTGAACATGAATACCGTCTGCAATTAAATCAAAAGTCACTTCTTTATTTGTAAGCCCCCAGCCAACCACGCCTACGTTGCGATGATGCAATCCTGTCATCGCATTAAAAAAATGTGTGATGTGACGCGCACCGTTTTCAAAAGCCGCGTCAAGAGTTTCTATCTCAGCTTTTGTGTGACCGATTGACACTACCCAACCTTGTCTGACGAGTTCCTTCACTAAATCAGTCCCACCTTCGATTTCCGGCGCAAGCGTGGTGAGATGAACTGCGCTTGTCTTTTTTAATCGTGGCAAAGATTTGTATTCATCGCCGCTAACAAAAGTTTTGAAATACTGTGAATGCAACGCTCCGCTCTGTTTTTCATTTACAAAAGGTCCTTCGTAATGAACGCCGATAATGTGCGCCGCCGGTTCGTTCGCGTCTTGCACATCTATCAATTCATCTATTTCTCTGATTGTCTTTTGATAATTTTCTTCGGAATCGGGAACAAAAGTCGGAAGCCAGGATGTCACACCGTTGCTTGCTAAAAACCTGGCTACTTTGTGCAATCCGTCTGCATCGGTTTCATTCGTATCCACACCGACTGCGCCGTGAATGTGTATGTCAATAAAGCCTGAAAAAAGTGTCAAATTTGTAAGGTCAATTACCTCATTGGCTTGGATGTTTTTATCGTCAAAAAACACTTCCGCAATCTTTTCATCCTCAATCAAAACAGAAACATTTTCAGATTTTCGATTCGGTAAAATTGCGTTTGCATTTTTCAGAAAGAGAGTTTTCATATTTCAGATTTTTCCACGCAAATAATTTTCGGGCAAACAAAAAAACTCGCGTTGTGTTTTCCGGCACAACGCGAGTCAAAGTGTTTTCATTAACTGAAAACTTTAGAAATTCACTTTCAGACCAAACGACATCGTTCTTGGGTCGCGTGTGCTTCCGATTCTGCCAAATGTTGTTCCGGGCGCAACACCTGCTGTTACGTTCAAGCTGGAGAATCCTCTGAAATTCGTGTGATTGAAGATATTGAACACTTCAGCACGGAATTGGAATCGGAATCTTTCACCGAAACGAACATTCTTTGCCATAGTCACGTCAAAGCGTGTCGTCGGTGGTCCTTGAACAATACCGCGAGCAGCATTACCAATGGTGTTTGGAACAGCCGATGTTGCAAGGTCACCCACAACAGGATTTTGCTGGAAACAATTGATGTTGAACCATTGTGCCTGTGTATGCGGTGCGTTTGCATTCGGGTCACAGATCACATTCGGTCTGCCCGCAGGGTTGGCCAATAAAAACCCAAGTCCCGCCGGGTCATAGTTTGATGTCGTAACCGAAAAAGGCAATCCGGTATTGTATGTAACAATTCCGGAAGCCTGCCAGCCACCTAATATCTTACCCACAAAATTTTCCTGTTTGCGGAAGAATGGCAATTCATAGATGTAGTTGATGCTAAGAATATGACGACGGTCAAAGACCGCTCGTTGATATTCGAGAGCTACATTATATGAATCCTGCGGAGAAGTTGTTCGGTCATTCGGGCTTGTTGTTAAGTTTTTTGCCCAAGTGTAAGCAAGTTTTACCTGAGAAGAGCCTGTAAAACGATGGTCAGCAGAGATTTGCAGACTATGATAATTCGAGTCATATCTGGGCTGAACCATAGCAATTGAACGATAACCTCTATATGGTCGAAGTTGTTCAAGTATCAAAGCGTCAACAAAGCCTGGATTTTGATTACCCTGCGCGGCTGTTGTAGCCGTACCACGAAATGCGTATCCAGGTAACTGACACCGAACCAAGGTCGGAGCAGGAGTCTGTGTATAGTAAGCGTTACCTATGGCGCATAATGAATTCAATGCCCTACCGGCAGGAAGGTCATTCAGTTCGGTTAAACCAATCAGATTTGTTCCTTTCGAGCCGTAATAACCAACAGTCACCACCGTCTTTTTGGTCAGTTGTTGTTGAATATCAAGCGACCAATGTTGCATATACGGAGTTTTCCAGTTTGGCTGTACAGATCTGAGTGAACTGACAAGGGTAGATGCAACAATATTACCTGCCGGATTACTAAGATTTGTGTTCGACGCTGTAATGTTGACCTGATATGGTTGGTTCGTACCGATGTTTTGCAAGAATATTCCGTTTAATGTTTGCTCGTGGTAAATACCATAACCTGTACGAATCGAAGTTTTACCTTTCTTAAACGGGTCCCAAGCAATACCGATACGTGGTGCGAAATCTGTTTTAGGAGCATCAATCACATATTTTCCATATGGAGAAGCCACGGGAGTACAGTTAAATGCGGATGGACCCGTTGTGTAATTCTGCGAATTGACGATTATTCCGTTACAGTAATTACCTGTTCCGGCAATGCGATTGCCTGCACCTGTAACCTGTGGCGCACTCGCCGCACTCCACAATTCAGGGACAAAATTCGATAACCGCCCGTTTTTATCGTAAGGCGCACCGAAGAATGAATATCTGACGCCATAGTACAGAGTTAAGTTAGGACGGAAACGCCATTCGTCTTGGGCATACGCTTCGATTGTTCTTTGACGTAAATCCGCCGTGTAATCAAAGCTCCCTTGCGTAAATGCGACTGCGTTTCCAACCAGGAAGTTTGCCCAGCGTTGTATATTTTGGTTAAGTGCGCTTGCTGTAACGCCTGTCGGGAGTGCTGTGCTAAACGAGTTAAAAATACCCTCGTTATTACCTGCAAGTGCGTTTTCATTTTTACGATATACAGAAAACACACCACCGAATTTCATTGTATGGCTTCCCTTAATCCATGTAACATTGCCGCTCAAATTATGTTTGTACGAGAAGTTGTCATATGGACCAAAACTCGTTAAACCGGTAAAGCCGTTTCCCGTAATTGTCGGAATACGGTCACGTTGATTAGCAAACGGAAGAGTGATTGGGACTGTAGTATTTGTTAACGCCAACAGACCTACGTTCTCGCTCAGAATCGCACCATACCCATATGCGTAAGTTCCCTGAATAATCAAACCCGGATTTACAACATATGTTGATTGAAATGTGTGCGTTTTCCCAGGCGAATTTGTGGATGTTGTCGAAACGTTCGGCAAACCAGAACCGCTTGAGAAAAGCGCGTTAGCATCAATTGTCGGAATCTTATCCCGTTGGAAACGGTAATACATTGACCACTTATCTGAAAAACTGTGGTCAATCTTTAGAACCTCTTGCTGAAAATCGGAAACATTACGCAATGACGTTACCAGATTATACGGTGTTGCTGAAGTAACCTGATTCGGAAGCGGGAGTTTTCTGTAAATTCCGTTCAAATATGCAAGAGCTACCGGATTGAAGCGGTTTGCAGGAAGCGGGTTTCCAGCCGTTAATACATTTGCACCCGTACAGGTTTCACTAGGAATAAGATTGATACATACATCTATCGGGAAAACACCGTTTCTCAGATTCGCGTCGGGAACGGTAACTGTTGCGGCAGCGGTGTAACGTCTGTCTCTGCGATACTCCTGTGCAAAGAAGAAGAATGTTCTGTCAAGTTTTCTAAAGAAACCATCACCCGGACTGCGTTCACCAAAGTTTAAGAAATATACGGGACCGCCCAATGTCCAACCGAAATTGTTATATCTGAAAGGCGGGCGTTTGGCTTTACTGTTATCTGTGTTTCTGCCAAACGGCGGCGCAGTGCTGGCGTTTATCAAAAACTGATTTCCGTTAAAGACCTCATTACGAATAAATTCAAAAACACTGCCACTGAATTGTTTTCCGCCCGAACGTGTAACGACATTTACCTGCCCGCCTCCGCTGCGACCTGATTCGGCAGGGTATAGCGAACGCAGAACGCGAAATTCACCAATTGAATCAAAATTCGGATAGGCTTGAATGGTAAGGTTTGACCCCCTGTCCGTAACGTCCGCACCGTCAACAGTAAATGTGTTTTGGCTTGAACGCGCGCCGTTTACAGAGATATTTACTGTATTTGCCTGTCCTTCGGGATTTGTTGTTCCGACATAAACCTGGTCTGCGAGGTCATTTGAAACCCCGGGAGCAAGCGTAACGAGCTGTACAAAGTTGCGGTTGTTTACAGGAATTTCACGAACCTGGTCACCGTTGATTATTGTTCCGCTTGTTGCCGATTGTAAATCAACGGCAATCGGATCAGATTCAACCGTGACGGTCTCTTCGATTCTCCCCGCCTCAAGTGTTATATCTACTGTACGTCGTTGTCCGACATCTAATTTGACATCGGTTTTGACGGTCTTTTTGAAGTTCGGAGCTTCAACTGTGATTTTGTAGATACTAACGAGCAAGTTTGGCGCAGAATAATCACCTGATTCATTTGTAATTACAGTGCGAACTACAATGTCGGCTTTGCTTGGGTCTGTTATAGTGACCGTCGCACCGGCAACGCCTGCGCCGTTCAAGTCTTTAACAGTACCGACAATACTACCATTGATTTCTTGCGCCAATGCCGTACTGTACAAACTCAGGCTAAAAGCCAGAGCCGCCAGTCCGATGAATAAATGTTTTTTCAGATAATTTTTCATAGTTGTTTTCCTTTTTTAGAAATGGAAAATTTGAAAGCTAGTGTTCAGTCAAGGTTCTGACCAGTCATCACAATCTTGACTGAACACTAGGTTAATGCCTAGATTTGTGGCTCTTTGATATTTTTCAGCCCTCAAAGCCGGGCGTCTGCCGTTATGCTCTGTGCTTAATACTCTGTAAATTAAGTTATCTAATGTTCGTAGTTCCGCCTTGAGGCGGTTAAGTTGAATAATTACCGGATTGACCGCTTAAAAACGGAACTACAAACATCATAAAACTTAAAAATTGGACTATTAATGTTCTTTGAAAAATAAATTTAACAAAACATCGTGATTTAGCTCGCGCTTTTGGTTACACGCTGTCGCCATCTCCGATGGCTTTTTTGTCAGATTTAATTTCCAAAGAACATATGGCACAGAGCGTAAGCGTCGATAAAATTGCAGAATCCGCAAGAATCTTGCGGGAGACGCTATCCAAGTTCGTCGTTAGCGTTTTCAATCATATAACGCCTGCTCATTTGGGCTTTATGAACAGCGTCAATCACAAAATCAAAACTGATATTTCAACGAAATTTGTACATTGCGCGGAGTGTACTGTGTGGCTGTTCCTGTAATTGTGCCAAAGGCTGTGCTGGCTATGTCCGTGTTTGGCAAACCAAACTGAACATGATTGAAGGCATTGAAAAAGTCTGCACGTACCAATAGGCGATGACTTTCAGCCCAAGGCATTTGAAAGACTTTGCTTAACGCCAAATCAACATTCTTCACACCATCGGCATAAAATGTGTTACGTCCGATTATACAACATCCGAAGTCTGCAACGGTCGCCGCACGGAAAGCCGTTCTCGAAAGCAAGTCTCTGGAGAAATTCGGGTTGTTAATGCCGCGACCTAAAATATCAGGGAATAAAATCACGGGTCTGGTTTCAGCCACACCATCTAAATTCAGGTCAACACCGCCGCTGTTGATAACTGTAAATGGTGTCCCGTGGGACAGCTTCACAACCATTGATAATTGCCAGCCGCCCAAAGCTTGTCCGATAAAATCGCGTCTTTGTTGAAAGATAGGCAAACGGTATGTTCCAAAGAAAGTGAAACGATGTGGGGTATGAAAGCGTGAATAACCGCGTGATATACGTGCATTGTTCCCGTTTTGATTTGAATCGCCTGCGCCCAAAAACGTAGCTTCTGAAGTTGTGTCAATTGCATGACTAAATGTGTAAGCAATTTGAAAGTTTAAGCCGTGGCTGAGACGTTTGGTCAACTCAATTTGCAGTGCATGATAATAACTCCACGAGGCGTTGCTAACCAAAGAGTTTGTTGTGAACTGTCCGTCAGGGCGTCGTTCATTGAAACGCGGTAATCGGAAACTATATTCCAACGGACCAATCGGCACAGCTATCGGACAAGTTGCATTCACAGCAATACCGCTCAACCCCGTTCCTGCACATTGAATGTCTGCGGCAGGTCGCAACACTTGACCGCGCACATCAACACGGCGCGGGTCAGTCATAGGCAACGAGCTAAATGTAGGATAAAGAACCGCAACGGCATTGTTCGGATGGTTAGCCACCAATACGCCATTGGCATCATTAACGGGAAGATTGCCTTGAGAAAACTTCAATAACCCGATTCCTCGATTTCCCGTGTAGCTAACGCGCACGGCGGAGTTGAAAAGAGTTTGACGTTCAAAGCTGAGATTCCATTGTTGCGTGTAAGGCATTTCCAAATTGGGGTCAACCAATGTTTCCGTATGTCTGATTGATTGTAGTCCCGGAGTAAAAACAAATCCGTTTGTCGGGTCAACGAGATTGTTCGGGTTGAAAAGCGGGTTGGTATTAACAGCGGTTGTTGCCGCCACACTATAAAAGAACGATTGCGGCGGGTTGAATCGCAACCCTGCTCCTGTTTGTGAGAATACTGATTGAAAGATGCGTCCGTGATAGATGCCGTAGCCGCCGCGAATCGAAGACTTGCCTTGTTCGCCAAAGACTTTACGCAAGAATCCGTCCTTAAAATTCGGACTGTAAGCAAAACCTATTCGGGGTTCATAGTTGTTCGTGTCATCTTCGTAAGCATAGACGATTCTGTCTTTGGCTTCACGTGGTACGGCGACGTATTCATATCTGAAGCCCAAGTTTATCGTCAGATTCGGGCGCACGCGCCAATTGTCTTCAACATAAAAGTTATATTCGTTGATTCTGTTTTCGAGAAAGAACGGACCGAATCCTTTTTGAAATGTGCTGATACAACCGTTAAGAAAAGCGTCGAAGCCGCTTGTATAACCCGGTCCTGTCACACCGTTACAAGCGGTCGTAAAATTATAAAACCCGCGCGAGAAATTATCCGCCAGGTCGTCAAGTTGCTGGCGTCTGATGTCAGTTCCGACTTTAAGAAAATGGTTACTGCCGAACAGCGTCGAGAGATTATAAACAAATTGATTATCTGTTTGATAACGCTGAATCGGAAACCCGCCTGCGTTGCCGATAATAGTTCCCGAAATTGCATTCGGATTCTGAAAACGAATCACAGGAGTATTGTTACCTGCGGCGATATTTACGAGGGTCGTTCTCAAACCCAAGCCGTAACGAAATTCTCCGACGGTTTTCGCCGAGAAAATGTGTGTCCACGTAACGCCTATATTTTGTTGCTTGTTATTTTGGTCTGCGCGTTCGCCAATGATGATGTCGTCGGCTTCAAATCTTTGCCGCGTGTATTGCCAACGTGCAAAGACATTATCCGATTGGCGCGGATTCCAATCAAGACGCCCTGAATAATCGCGTGCGGGAAAATCGAATCCCTGTTCACCGACAAACGTGCGCGGAGTACGTGAATCATTTGGAACTAAGGTCGAAGGAAAACGGTCTATTACAGATTGAATAAAAGCTCTGTTGGCGGGCGTGTTATTTGCGGGCGATCTGAGAAACCAATTGCTTGGGTTTCGTTCGCTTGGAAGAAATATATCGCGTGTGTATGTGTTTGACCCTCTACTTTCAGTATGGTCGAAGCTAATGAATGAAAAGAGTTTGTTTTTAATTACAGGAAATCCAACAGTAAAGCCGAATTGATTGCGGCGGTTGACAGGCTTCTTTGCATGGTTAAAAAACGGTTTGGCGTTCAAAGCACTGTCGTTATGAAAAAGATAAACGCTCCCTCTGGCATTGTTTGTGCCTGACAGAGTTTGAACCAGGACAACCGCGCCATAACCTCTTCCGAACTCCGCCGTAAAGTTGTTTGTGATAACTTGAAATTCTTTAATCGTAGCCAACGATGCCCCCTGACGATTCTGATTCTCGGAAGAGTCGTCGTTGTTTACGCCGTTGATTTGAAATGTAGTTCCGCGTGTTCCCGTCCCGTTAAAATTAACAGACGAACCGGAAGAGGCAGTAGGGTTATTCTGCCCGGCCGTTGGGTTTTCCTGAAAGCCCGTGAAGGTTTCAGCCAATGTCAAAAAGTTTCCCTGATTCAAAACAGGTCGCTCTTGAATCTCTTTTTCCGTAAGCGAGCCTTTTATCTCTGCGTTTGTAGTATTGATGGGTGGTGGTTCAGCCGTAACGACTACGGCTTCTCTAACGGTCGGATCAATGTTGAAATTTACAATGGTCGTTTCATTCAAAGACACCGTGATGTTCTCTCTCGTAACCAAACCGAAACCGATCTTGGTAACTATTGCTTTGTAGCTTCCCAAAGGCAGGAAAGCAGCGATGTAAAAACCTTCATCATTGGTAACAATCTTTCGTGTCAGACCTGTTTCCGTATTAGTTATGTCAATCGTAGATCCGGGGACTACAGCTCCGTTTGTGTCAAAAACAGTGCCTTGAACTGTTCCTGTCACCGTCTGCGAATTTGCTATTTGAGGCAGTGAAAGAGTGCCCACGCCTAAAAAGAATAACAGTAATAATAAAGAAAAATGTTTCCTCGAATTAATCATATCTCTTCATCCAAAGTTGTCTTTGGTATTTTCTCATATACCTACAAACTGCTTGCTCCTACGCCTCGTAAAGCTTGTCCGGAACGCTTTCCGGACATTTTGCTGTCCGCAAAAACCGCTTCGCCGTTGACCAAAACAAAGCTGAGTCCTTCGGCGTATTGGTGCGGATTTTCAAAAGTGGCTTTATCTGCAATCGTCTTTTCATCAAAAATTACCAGGTCTGCAAAATAGCCTTCGCGCACAAGTCCGCGATTGCGTATGTTGAAAGTCTGTGCAGGCAGTGAAGTCATTTTTCTTACAGCATCTTCGAGCGAAAGCAATTTCAATTCACGCACATAACGCCCCAAAACACGAGCATTGTTTCCGTACCCGCGCGGATGCGGAACACCGTTGCCGATTCGTTGAGTACTACTGTCTGCAGCAATCATTGTAAACTGCTCTTTCAAAAAAGCTTGTACATCGGCTTCGTTCATTTTATGAAAGACCATCCCCGAACCACCCGCAGTGTACATCTCGAATATCTGTTCGATTTGAGCGTCAAGATTATCTTTCTCACGAACAAGTTTTGCGAGTTGTTTTATATTTTTGCCGTTAAAATCCTTGTTCGCCGGATAATTTGCAACAATGGCATATTCATAATCTTTGAACTTACTTTTCTTGAGAGAATCTTTCATCTCCTTGATGATTTTCTCTTTTGTTACTAAATCGCCGAGCCGCTTCTTCGCTTCTTCGCGTCCGCCTTCCAAAGCCCAACTCGGCAACATAGTATCAAGCGAAGTTGATGATGCAGTGTAAACATATTGGTCAACCGTTACCTGCAAACCTTTTTTTCTGGCGTTACGAACCAAATCTAGTGTTGTTTGATTTTTTCCCCAGAGAAGTTTGCTTGAAATTTTGAAGTGAGAAATCTCAACGGGTATTTGAGCCTCTTCGCCAATTTTAATGCTTTCATTAATTGCTTCAACGACATCGTTGCCCTCGCTTCGCATATGGGTCGCGTAAATACCGCCATACCGTTTTACGACTTTCGCCAACGAGACAATCTCACTTGTCTGAGCGTAAGTACCCGGCACATAAATCAAACCGCTTGAAAGCCCGAAAGCCCCGTCTTTCATTGCCTGTTCAACGATGGCTTCCATCTTTGCCTGTTCTTCTTGTGTCGGAGCGCGGTTTTCTAATCCCAGAACTTGTTGACGGACTGAACCATGCGCCACCAGCGTCCCAAGATTTATTCCAAGTTGTGTTTCTTTTGTTCGCCCTAAAAATCCTGCAACACCCGTTTGAGAGAATCCGCAATTTCCCGTTATCAAAGTCGTAACGCCCATTCTTACAAAATTCTCTGCTTCGGGCTGTGTGTAAATTCCTTCGACGTGAGCGTGAACGTCTATAAAACCGGGCGCAACTATTTGGTCTTTTGCGTCAATTACCTTGGTTGCATCACTTAAATTTATTTTTCCGATACGAGTGATAACACCTTCTTTAATTCCAATGTCTGCACGAGACCAAGGATTCCCTGTTCCGTCAACAATTCGTGCATTAGTAATAACAACATCATATGTTGCTGAAGTGGATGATAACGGGCGGGGTATAGACAACGATACTAAGGCGGAAACCACCAATGCAATTATCCAAAAATTTACGAGAAAACGAGAACGAATAATCATGGTCAAACGGTGACAACCCTCTCGGATAATTTCTGTTAAGAGATTAACCGAGAGAGTTTAGATAGACAGAACAGAATCTCATTATCTGTCTTAGAAATTAAACTTCAAAGCAAACTGCACTTTGCGTGAACTGCTCGATGTCGTGCCTAATACCTGTCCGAATGAACCGCTTGTCAGTGTCAGATTACCGTCAGGTACCGCGAACGATGGAGAGTTTGTCGCATTTTGCACTTCCATACGAAACTCAAGGTCTCGCTTCTCAGCAAATCGGAAGCGTTTACCAATAGTCATATCAAGATTAAAAAATCTTGGTCCCGTAAAGAAGTTGCGACCGACATTACTGAATTCACCGGCGGCAGGCACAAAGAACTGTGCGCGTTGTGCGGAAGTAAAGAATACATTACGCCCGTTCTCCAGAACCACGCTTCCCATATCCGACGAACAATTGTTACAGCTTGCCGGAGTCAGGACGACTTGTGAAAGTGTGTTAGAGCCTGAAAAGACTGTAAACGGACGTCCCGAGTACAGGCGCAAAATACCGCCCATCTGAACACCGCCTAGAAAGAAATTAGTTACCTTACCCCAATCATTTCCCCAGCGACGCCCTTTTCCAAATGGCAGTTCGTAAAGCGCGTAGCCCTGTATAGCATGACGTCTGTCAAAATCTGAACGTGCATAATTCAAATCACGATTATTATTATCGAACGGCGTGTTTCCGGCAGATTGTCCGGCAGCACCGCTTCTTGTAATCAGCGTAAATGCAGGGTCAAAGGAACGTGTGTCCTCTGACTTGGCAAATGTGTAACTGGCTTGGAAACTAAATCCGTTAGAAAAGCGGCGACTGAGTTGGACTTCGAGTGCGTTATAGCGCGAACGGTCCCGGTTATCAATCACGTTCACCGCTCCTGTAAACTGCGGGTATGATTGAAAATAAAATGGGCTAAAACTATTAGCTACCAGATTGTTTACACCGGGCTGAGGCGCAAATGAACCCTGAACACCCTGTGCAATAAGAAACGCTGCTTGCGCCACTCCCATTCCTGCAACGAGATTACTCGTGGTTGTGCCGTTTGCTAATGTTACCGGTCCTGCCAATGATTGTCGTAAGAGCCACTGCGAACCTGTTTCTCTCACGCCGCTTACTAACTGAAGACGCGAATCTCCGGCAAGCAGAGCGTTGATACGAGGGCTGTTTCCGGTTGTTCTCAACAATTCAAAATCAGCAAGAAATCCATTGTTTCTTATATCAACCTGGTTGGAGTCGTATCCACCAAAGAGTTTTCTGCCTTGTCGCCCTACATAATTAACTTCAAGAACTGTTTTCCACCAAAGTTCTCGTTGAAAACTAACAGAATACTGATGTGTTCGCGGATATGTCAGGTTGCGATCAACCACATTGAGTGTGGTTGTACCAAACGCAGCCGGCTGACGAAACTGCAAAGGCGTTACGTCATTGGAATTCAGTATTGGCACACCATTACGCAAAAGACCTCCGTTTTGTCCATAGCTGTTATTGGTAACAAGTCTGGTCAGACCCGGTGCGCTCTGGAAAATAAACGAAGAAAACAGGAAGGTATTTGTTCGGTCATATGCCAAACGATAGTTTGCCCGAATTGAAGTTTTTCCTGAACTGAACGGATCCCAAGCGATGCCGACCGATGGTGCGAACTGAAATAGTGCGTCATCGTAAAGTCTTCCTTCTTCAAAACGGAACGAGTTTGTTGCCGCTTCGCCAAAAGCAAGACGCCTGTCGGGACGAAGCATGATGTTATTTGGAGCCCTCGGCGATAAACGCATTTCCCAGCGCACACCGTAATCAAGCGTCAGATTTTGACGAATTTTCCATGTATCCTGCCCGTAAAAATCGAGTTCAGGATAACGCGCATCATATAAGAAACGCGTTCGTCCAGGTCCGAAAGTGCTATCGTCAATAGCCACAAACGCCTGATTAATACTGCCGACGCGACCAAGTAAATCATTAATAACACTTTCAAGACGTGTTCTATCTGCAGCATTGATTCCTGTTACATTTGTCGAATAATTTGAAGGAACAGGATTGATGCCTGTTGTTAAAAATATCCTGTTGCGTGTTAATCCTCCTGCAACTGAGCTACGGTCATCCACATGCTTTTGAAACCGCAGATTTGTTCCAAACTTAAAAGTGTGTGTGTTACGCACATAGCTTAGGTTATCAACAAATTGAATCGTCGTGGCAGTTCTTAGATTGTTGACGGGCTCTTCTAAATTCAGTGGGTCATTCGGCACGTTTAGAATGATTGGCGGATTTTCATTCGTATCAGGATTATTGAAACTGAAAGTAAAACGATTGAACCCAACAACAAACTCGTTAACTAAAATCGGGGAAATTGCCCAACGATAATTGATTGCGAGATTGCGTGGCAGACGATAGGTGTCAACAAAATTAGGAAACCCGGGAAACCTCTGCAATCCGCCATTCACGTTGTCGCCGAGCGTGTTTTGGGATCCATGTGAATAACGACCATAGATTGCGTGTCGCTCATTGAAATTGTGGTCAAGTCTCAATGTAAAATCGTATTGACGTTCTAACTGCGGGGCGACGAAAGCAAACCCTGCGACATTAAGCCCATCACCAACATTAAAGTTGTTTGGCAACGGCGTCTTATTAATGATGAATTGCGTCGTCGGGTCAAGACTTAGACCTTGAGGATTATTCAGAATATTGTATGTACCAACAATAACATTTGGCAACGGATTTCCGTTTGGATCCACCGATGGATTTGTTTGCGAAGCATTACGATTGACTCGTCCTGAATCAAAACGGTAAAGACCTGCACGTGCTTGCTGTGTATAAACCGTGCGGTTTACGAAAAAGCTCTGTTGTGTCCGTAACAATTGAAGGTTCGTAAAAAAGAACGTGCGGTTTTTTCCATTATAGATGGCATCTCCACCCTCGCCGAATTTCGGCAAATAAAGAGGACCGCCAATCGAACCGCCGAAGATGTGTTGCACAAACTGCGGTTTCCTCACGTTATTGATGTTGTTCACATATTCGTTAGCATGAAAACGCGGTGTTTGATAAAACTCAAACAATGTCCCGTGAAAACCATTTGTGCCGGGACGTGTGACAAGCGTCACCTGTGCACCGCTGCTTCTACCTTGTTCGGCTGTGAAGTTTCCCGTTACCACCTGAAACTCTGTAAGCGAATCAGGGTTCGTACGGATAGGAGTAAAGTTTGAGCCACCGGCGGTTGTTTCGTTTATGTCTATGCCGTCAAGCGTAAAGTTGAATGCGCGGTCGCGGGAACCGTGTACGTGAATGCCGCCACCTGTGTTGGCGCCCGTAACAACTCCGGGCTGAAAATTGATGAACTCAAGCGGATTGCGTCCGCGGTTCCCGACAATAGGTAAAGCAATAAGAGTTCTTTGCTCAACTGTGTTTCCCAAATTGCCGGAGGTACTTGTTTGAACAATTTCAGCAGTCCCTTGAACCTCTACCGCAACATCAACTCCACCCACCTCAAGAGAAGCATTTACTGTTGCAGGCTGATTTACATTTACACTGTTGCCGATAGAGATAAGCTTTTTAAAACCTTGCTTCTCAACCGTAACCGTATAAGTACCCACCTGCACTGAATCAAACACATAAATACCGCTATCCGAAGTTTGCGTCGTAAACGAAACTTTCGACCCTTCATTAGTCAAGGTGACAGATGCTCCCGCAACAGTGGCACCATTCTGGTCAGTAACAGTTCCTGTAACCCGAGACGATGTGCCTTGTCCTACTGCTATTGAAAGAACCAGAGCCAATAAAAAGAAGCTAAAAGAAACGTGGCGAAATTTTAGTCTTTGCATTTGAAATCTAAACTCCTAAATGAATTCAGCAGAGCTAATGTTGAAAACCGAAGATGATTGTCTTCGGCAAAATCTTTTTTTTCTCAAAGTTCGCAGTATTCAAAACTGCATAGAAAACAGACTGCTTTAAGATTGCCTGGAACGGAAAGAAATTATTAACTGTATATTGAACGCCGCCTATTGTAATCATCTTGTAACAAAAAGCAAAACTAATAACTCTTATCTTTCCATCAAAAAAAACTAATAGGTCGTGATGCAAAAATTCCAATCCAAAATTTTGTTTTTTGGATTTATTCTTTCAATGAATTAAGTGACTTAGTGTTATTTTCGGAGATAAATAACAAATTTAACTAATGGATTTTACAATATCAATAAACTTCCTAACGATAGAGCAAGTATTGTTCCCTCGTTTTCTTAAACTGTTCTAAGCTGTTTGTGTATGAGCGAACAATATCATCTACGCTCTCGCCTCGTTTCAGACGTGCAAGCACATCGGCATTCACAAGCAGGCGAGTGTAGTCATCAACCTTCCAATCGTTCGGATAAAGCTTTCGTAAAGCGACTGCTATTTCAAAGCCTGTTGTGACAGGGCGAAAACGCACGCGGTCTGTAATTATTATGTTCACGCCGCCGCATTCATGGTCTTTGAATACAGATGCTTTCGGCGTATATCTCAAAGGCACAAAGCGAACACCTGTAAGTTTTTTTGCATTCAAATATGACGCTAGTTTTTGACCGTCCAGCCAAGGCGCGCCGATGACTTCAAACGGCGTATCCGTTCCGCGACCGACAGAAAGATTTGTCGTTTCAAGCAGACCAATTCCGGGATAAAGAGTCGCTTCAGTAAGGCTTCGCATATTCGGTGAAGGGTTCTTCCACAAAAGTCCCGTCGAGTCGTACCACATCGAGCGACGCCAGTTTTCAACTTTCACCACTTTCAAATCACAATTGATATTTCTCTCTTTATTGAAGAGCGTTGCGAGTTCGCCGACTGTTAATCCATGACGAACAGGCAATGTGTGATAAGCGATGAAAGACAATCTGTCAGGGTCTGCGATTGAGCCTTCAACATCCAATCCGTTAATCGGATTTGGTCTGTCCAAAACGTAAACGGGGATTTTAGCCTTAGCGGCTTCTTCCATCACATTTCCCAATGTTGAAATGTAAGTGTAGAAGCGAGTGCCTATGTCCTGAATGTCAAAAACAATTGCGTCAAGGTTTGCCATTTGTTCAGGCTTTGGTCTTCGTGTTTCGCCGTATAAAGAATAAATCGGTAAACCAGTTTTCTCATCAGTTGAGTCGCTAACCTTATCATCAACCTGTCCGCGAATACCGTGTTCTGGAGAGAATAAGGAAACAAGTTTCAGATTTTTTGCCTCAAACAAAATATCAATCGTTGGTTTTCCGTTTCTGTTTTGTCCCGTGTGATTTGTTACAAGCCCGATTCTTTTTCCTTCAAGTTGTTTGAAATTCTCTCGCTCCAAAACATCAATCCCCAATAACACATTTGCATCAACAGTATTGCCCGCAGAAGAAACAACGGCATCGTTATTAACTTTTAATCTTTCAAGACTCATTAAAACCTGAGCATGATAGTTTGCCTCTTGCTCTTTCCATTTTTCGATTGACGAATCTTCAATTGAAGAAGCGACAACAGACGCGACCTTACCCCGCAAAATTCCAACATCTCCTTTGCCGTCAGGGTGAACGCGGTTTGACAGAAAGATAACGAATGATTCACTCGCAGGGTCAATCCAAATTGAAGTACCCGTAAAACCTGTGTGACCGAACGAACCCAACGGAAAAATTTCGCCGCGATTCATAGAAAAACCTGAGTTCATGTCCCAACCAAGTCCACGCGAAGAACCGTCTTCTGCTACGGCACGGGGGCGGGTCATTTGTGCAACCGTCGTGGGACTTAAAATTCTCTTTCCGCTGATTTGTCCGCCGTTCAATATCATCTGACAGTAAATCGCCAAATCATCAACGGTTGAAAAAAGCCCTGCGTGTCCCGCCACGCCGCCCATACGAAAAGATGTCGGGTCATGTACTTCGCCGCGCAAAATTCTTTCTCCTTCTTCTCCAATGCCTTCCGCGCTTCCACCCAAATAACTCAACTGTCCTTTTACGTTTTCCGTCGGTGCGATGCGCGACAAAAGATTTTTTGAAGGATTGAAAGCAGTGTCTTTCATATTTAATGGCACGAAAACATTTTCACGCGCAAAAACATCAAGTGTTTTGCCGCTGACACGACGAACGACTTCGCCCAAAGCAATCATTCCAATATCGCTGTAAACAAACCTGGTGTTGGGCGGATTTTGAAGTCGTTCTGTGTAAAGACGTTTTAGCATTTCATCGTATCCCGTCCATTTTTCGCGCAAATCAAAATCAGGGGCATAACCCGAACGATGAATCAAGAGCATTTCAATCGTTATTCTGTCTCGTCCTTCGCCTTTGAGCTCGGGGATGTAAGTTGTGATTGAATCACTCAGACGCACTTGCCCGCGTTCAACCAAAATCATAATGCTCGTTGATGTTGCAACAACTTTTGTGACACTTGCCAAATCGAAAATCGTGTCAATAGTCATCGCTTCTTTTTGCTGTACAAGCGAACGATTGCCATATGCCTTTCGCAAGACTATTTTGTTTTTGTGTCCGACAAACACAACTGCACCGGGCGTTTGTTTCTTTGCAATGGCTTCATTGACAAGCCCGTCAATCCTCGCAAGCCGTTGGGCGGAAACACCAGTAGTATTTTGTGCGAAAGCAACAACCGTTAAAGATAAAAACAAAACGGAAGTAATGCTAAAGATAAACAGTTTCTGTAAAGATAATCTCACATTTTTTTTGGTCATATCTGAATCATTATTTTCCATTTGTCTTTAATTGAATTCCGGTTCCGTGCGGATGTAATCCGGGTAATGAAATAGGCAGCCGTCCCATGAAATTCTGTTTGCCTAATAATCCGTTTGCCGCAGCCTTTTGCAAACCAGGCATATCGCCGTAAGCGACAATGTAAGTTTTCAAATCAGGGAAACCCATCAACAAATAAGGATTGCCGAACGCGATTCCGATAACCTCTTTGTTCTCTTTCACCAAAGAGCGCAAAGCAGTTTCGCCCGCACGCGGCAGACCAACGCTGTTAGCCGCACCTGACCGCACACGTCCGAACATAGAAACAATTACAACATCCGCTTTTGTTGCTCTCGCTATGACTTTTTGCGCTTCCTCGTTTGTTGAACGGTCATCAAGTGCGTATGTCTCAATTTGTTTTCCGCCTTCGCGTAAAGTCTGGTTGAAACGATTTGCAATCCAGAATCTGTCGTCTCCGTTTGTAATGACCAGATTGAAAACTTTTGTGTTCGTCTCCCACTTAACCGGCAGAGCATTTTCGTCATTGCGAACAAGCGTGATTGCGTCTTTTGCAATTTCATCCGAGAGTTTTTCCGCCTCTTCGCCCGCAACAATTTTGTCTATATCTTCAATCGGTGTGTTGCGTTGTTTGACCAATCCCAAATCATATTTTGAGGCTAATATCTTTCGTGCAGATTGCTCGACCCGTTCAATACTGACGCGACCTGATTTCACGGCATCGCGCACGCCACGAATTGCGTCGTCAGTGTTTGCGGGTTTGAGCAACATATCTGCGCCTGCCAACAGCGCGCGAACCGCCGCTTCGTCTTGATGAAAGTAGAGCGTAAGTCCGCTCATGCTTAAAGCATCAGTCACAATCATTCCGTTAAAATTCAAATCTTTTCTGAGCATCTGAGTATTCACGACGGGCGATAATGTTGATGGCAAAGTTGCCTTTTCTTCTTTTATCTCCGCGCCAACTTCTGCGTCAGTTGGTTTAATCGAATCTTTGAGCAATTGAATTTCAGTCGGGTCAATCTGCGGCAAAGAGATGTGCGCCACCATGATTGAACCGACACCTGCGTTGATTGCGGATTTGAACGGAACGAGTTCGATTTTATCCAATCGGTCACGCGAGACATTTATGATTGGAAGTCCGCGATGCGAATCAATTGCAGTGTCACCATGTCCCGGAAAATGTTTCGCGGTGGCAATCGTTCCGCCTTTTTGCAAACCTTCAATTAGTGCCGCACCGAAACGCGCTACGTCGGCGGGGTCTTCGCCGTAAGAGCGAACATTGATGACAGGATTCGCGGCGTTGTTGTTTACATCCAACACTGGCGCGAAGATTTGATGGACACCGATAGCGCGTGCTTCTTTTGCCGTGATTTCGCCTTGTCTTCGCGCATATACGGGATTGCCCGTTGCTGCAACAGCCATATTCCATGGCAGGTTCACCGTATCGTTAAAACGCATCCCTGTTCCATATTCCAAATCAGCAGAAATCAAAAGCGGATATTTAGAAATGGCTTGCATCCGGTTCATCAAATGAACCGAATCATAAACGCCGCCGCGAAACAAAATGATTCCGCCGATTTTATTCTCTGTGACTTGGCGTTTTAGTTCTTTATACTCTTCGCTGTTCTGATTCAGATAAGTAGCATTGATGCCGATTGAAAATAGCTGACCTATCTTTTCGTCAACGGTCATGCGTTTCAATTCTTTGTTAGCCCAATCAAGAGCCGCTTTTGACGGTTGCGGGTTGTAGGCTCTAAAAGTTGTTTTTTTATTAACCACAGCAAATGACGGCAAATGAATAAAAGTTGTAAAGATTGCAAATAGCACAATTAAGCAAAATTTCTTTTTCATCTAAATTATTTCCCAATTATAATTCTTGTCTTTCTACATCCTCATTTGGCGGAAATGCGAAACTCGCAATCCAAGCAACGAAGAAAGTAATCATGCTTCCGAAGAAACCGTACCAGGTAAACGCGACGGGCGTTTTGAATCTGATGATTAGCATCACGACAATAGCCACAATCATTCCAATAAGTGCAGGCGTTTGGCTGACACGCTTTAGAAAAGTTCCGATTAAAAAGACCCCGAGTACGGGACCATTTATCAATGCCGCGACCGACAGTGCATGGTCTAAAGCTGATCTATTGTTGTTACGCAAAGCCAAAGCAATCAATATCTGAATAATTCCCACAATAAGCGTCAGGATATGCGACATTTTCAAATAATGTTTGTCGTTTTCATTCGGTTTGAAAGGCTTATACAAATCGTTCACGGCGGTTGCCGCTATTGAATTGAGTGAAGAAGAAAGTGCCGCCGCAAAAATTGCCGCAACAACCAAACCCGCCAAACCCGGCGGCATATAATTCGTGATGAAATCAGGGAAAACTTTATCGCCGCCCGTGAACGGAAACGTAGCAACCGTGGTTGAGGCATATTCAGGCAGAGTGTAGGGATGATAAAAGGCAAATAACAGAACGCCAATAAACAAAAAGCCTAAAAATTGCGTCAACACAACTGCACCACTTGACAACAATGCGGCGGCGGCGCGATTCGGTTTATCAGTGCAAAGATAACGCTGAACAAGATATTGGTCTGTACCGTGTGTGCTCATTGTCAAAAAGCATCCGCCAATAAGTCCCGCCCAAAATGTATATGTCTTCGTTAAAGTGAAAGTAAAATCAAAGAACTTGAATTTGTTATATTGCTGACCGATTGAGATTGCTTCACCAAACCCGCCGTTGATTCCTTTTGCAATCACGATTGCCGCCGCGATTGCGCCCGCTAAATATATTCCAAGTTGAACAACTTCGACCCAGATGACTGCTTCCATTCCGCCAAAATATGTAAAAACAATCATCACAACGCCGAGCAAAATTATCGAAATAATAATTGCAGTGTTAAGACTTGTAGTTTGATTAAAAGCTGTCCAAACATAAGCGAGAACAATCGCCGTTAATAACAGACGGATTCCGTCGGCAATGTTACGCATGATGACAAAAAGTGTTGATGCAAGCATCTTGATTTTGTTGCCGAAACGCTGGTCAAGAAGTTGATAAACAGTGAGTAAGTCACCACGAAAATACTTTGGAATAAAGAGAATTGAAATAACAATGCGCCCCAGCAAATACCCCAGCACAACCTGAATAAACTCGAAATTACCATTGCGTGCAAAAGCAATTCCGGGAACAGAGATAAACGTAATTGTTGATGTTTCAGTAGCAACAATCGAAGCCGCAATCGCCCACCATGGAACGCTTCTGTCACCAACGAAATAATCTTCGGTCGTCTCTTGTTTGCCCGCGAACAGGACACCGAAAAGCGTAATGCCAATTAAGTATCCGAATATGATTACCAAATCAAGATAGCCCATTTATGTTCGCCCAACAGTTGTTTCAAATTTGAAAACAATATCGCTTTTGCAAAGCAAAATTTCTTTCCCAAAATTTCTTTTAGGACTATGATAGCCAACAAATTTAACAGTTTTGAGTATCGGCTTCATTCGGATAAGTACGAAATACAAGCCGACTGAAGTCGGTACTCAAAACAAAAATTGTTGGAGGTAAAACAAATGTCGCAGAAAGACGCTTTTGAAGAACTGCGTTATTCGCAAGAGGAAAAGTATTTTATCCAAAAAGAGCAAGAGCTTATTGAACAACTACGCCGTCGTCATGAAATCGAAAATGAAATCGAAAACATAACACACTCGAAAGATGTTATAACAGACGAACTCTTACGCGATTTGCAAAGTCTGGGTTACACACACGAAACGCTTTCTTTGCTTTATATGGTTCCGCTTGTTTATGTGGCTTGGGCTGAAGGTTTTATTTCAGACCTTGAACGCAAACGCATCTTTTCAATCGCACAATCAAGAGGCATTCAGGAAAACAGCCGTACACATTCACAGTTGAACAACTGGCTTGACGAACAGCCAACAGAAGAATTCTTTCAAAAATCTCTGGGTATTATTCAAACCCTGCTTCATGCCTTACCACCCGATGAAGAAGAAAAAGAAAAACGCGAACTGATTGCCGAATGTCATCAAGTGGCAGAAGTTTCTCGTAATTTATGGGGATATTGGGGGGCAATTCCCAAACCCGAAAAAGAAGCCATCAACTATGTTACGGCTGAACTTGAACGCGAACACTACTTAGTTGCCAAACATGAATCAAATAACAATAACTAAAACCTGAAAAGAGATTGTTGATAGTTTTGAAAACTACAATCTTTCTAACGCGCCTTGTATATTAAATCCTGTGTCCGCCAATGCTTTTTCGGCTGCTTCGCGTGTTACGTTCCCTTTGTGCATTACAATCGCAGTACGGACTTCGCCACCTGCCGAATCTAAAATTTCCTTTGCTTCCGCTTCATTCAGATTTGTTTCCGCCACAAAAATCCGCAGGCTTCTTTCTCGTAATTTTTCATTACGCGGCAAAACATTTGTCATTCTGTTGCCTCGAACATAACCGAGACGAATCATCGTTGCAGTCGAAACCATGTTGAGAATCATTTTGTGCGAAGTCCCTGATTTCATTCGCGTTGAGCCTGCAATCACTTCCGCCCCGACAACGGGAACAATCGAAACATCCGCTGTCTTTGTTATAGCTGAATCGGGTACGCACGTCAGTGCAACGGTGAAACAGCCGATTTCACGCGCCCATTCCAAAGCCCCTATTGTGTAAGGAGTTCTGCCGGATGCCGCTATTCCGACAACACAATCTTTCACTGTTACTCCGCGTTTTTGTAAATCAGTTGCGCCAGCTTCTTTATCATCTTCCGAAGCCTCTACGGCTTTGTAAAGAGCATCGTAACCGCCCGCAATTATCCCTTGAACAAGGTAACGGGAAACACCATATGTAGGCGGACACTCCGAAGCATCCAACACGCCCAAACGACCCGATGTTCCCGTCCCTATGTAAAAAAGTCTCCCGCCGTTTTTTAACCTTTCAACTATTGCATCAATTGCAAGTGCAATTTCCGGCAGAACCTTTTCAACAGCAACAGCGACGTTTTTATCTTCGTCATTTATTAAACGGACTGCTTCCATCGTCGGCAAGGAATCTATGTTTGCCGTTCGTGGATTCTCTTGTTCTGTTACCGGAAGATTGTTCATCGTAAATCGTGAATCGTGATAAGAGTTTTTCTATTCAGGATTCACCAAATGTTATACGGCAAGCGCAAGCTTTGATTTTACTAAAAGGTGCGCCATACGCGTCGCCGCAATTGCAGGGTCAAGTTGCGGCGGTGCCAGATATGCTTTCGGCGCAATTTTACGAATAGCATTTAGCATAGGCTCTTTAATTAACTCCTCCGCTTTGAACACACCGCCAACAAAAGCAACTTGGAAACATTCTTTCTCCATGGAAAGTTGACTTATGACCGATACTGCCAATACTCCGAGTGCTTCTCCGGCTTTTGTCATAATGTCGCACGCAGTTTCGTCGCCCGCTCTCGCAGCGTCAACAACACAACGTGCAAAACCCGCTAACCTTTCGTGCCTCATATTCGGAGCGTAAATCGCCATGGCAATATCTTCAATGGCATCGGCACGAAAATAAGTCTGTGCGGCTTCGACCAATTTCGTCATCTTCCCGCGACCGTCTGACGCCTGAGCAACGCTACGCAAACCGTTTTGGGCTATGCTGTAACCGCTTCCTTCATCACCGGCGATTGGTCCCCAACCGCCCGTGCAAGCGCGTTTTCCTGTTGCGTTGATGCCACAACAAATCGAACCTGTGCCGGCAATAACTACAAGACCAGGCGCACCATTCGTAGCCCCGTACAATGCTATGTCTGCATCCGTAACAATTTCGATTGGATTTACATTCAGATTGTAAGCAAGTACGTCGTGCATTCTCGAACGAATGTCCTGACGGCGCACTCCCGCGAGACCTATTTCCGCGGAAACAATATCTTTTCGTCTCACGTTCGATACATCGCAGGCAATGTCAACGGCTTCGCAGATGTGGTCTGTCGCCGCTTGTACGCCAACCCGCAGAGGATTTGACGGACCTGCGACGCCTTCACCCAATACCTCGTTCTTTCCGTTTACCAAAACCGCACGGGTTTTTGTACCGCCGCCATCTACACCCAAATATACTTCACGACTTAGCGTCGAATGCCTCTGAGAAACTTTTATTCTTTTCGCTTTATTTTTCACCTTCAAAACTATTTCCAAGCGAGTTTGTTTTAGGGAATAGCGAAAGCCGTTACAAAAACAAAAAAGCACATTAACAAAATATTTTTTTATTCTGCCTGTTGCTTCTTACTATTTGTCTTTTGCCTTCAAATTGAAAAAGATTCTAATCAGCCTTGACTTATAAGTGAAACTAAAAGATTTTATCTGCCTGATAACTCTTTCTAATACGGGGCAGACAATGGAATTCAGACAACTAAAGGCATTCGTTACAATCGCAGAGATGGGAACATTTACTGCCGGAGCGCAAATTGTTCACGTCACACAAGCGGCAATCAGTATGCAAATCCGCCAACTTGAAGAAGAACTTGGTGTTCAGCTTTTCGTTCGTGCCCCTCGTCGTGTGCTTTTGACCGAAGCAGGCGAAAAGTTATTAGACCGTGCAAAACTGATTTTGCGTGAACATGAAACTGCTATAACGGAGATGTCCGAATTGGCTGGTGCGAAACACGGGCGTCTTCGCATAGGAACATCTTCGGCTATGGTTAGCGCGACAACATTGCCGGTGATATTAAAGAAAATAAAGCTGATGCATCCGCAAGCCGATATTACTGTTATATCCGGGACAAGCGAAAAACTTGCAAATCTGATACTGTCCGGCGAACTTGATGTAGCTTTTGTTTCCCTTCCCGTTGCCGCAAACGGAATACAAACAGAGCTTTTGGACGAAGACGAACTTGTTGCCATAGCAAGCCCTGACCATCCGTTATCAAAAAGAAAGGTTGTAAGCGCGGCGATGCTTGCCGGAGAAAAACTTATCATGAGTTTAAGCGGCGGCAACACACGCAGATTGATTGAAGAATTTTTCTCACAAGCGGGCGAGAAACCAACGGTGATAATGGAACTCAGTCGGCAAGTAGCAATCAATCGTATGGTTGAACAAGGCTTGGGTGTCGGTATTGCCCCGATAAAATCAGTGAAAGATGATGTCGCAAGCGGCAAGCTGGTCAGGTGGTGGATTGAAGGAGCATTGATAAATTGGGAACTTGGATTGGCTCGACTTCGCGGCGGTTATGAATCACCAATAACAAAAACTTTCATTAAATTCTGTCGTGAAGAATATGGTAAATCAACGCCGAAAGTTGAAATCAAAGCCAAACAAAAAAAATCAAACATTAGAGCGATGGCTCAGAAAAAAAGCTAAAAAAGTTCAGAGTTCACAAAAAACTTGGAACTTGCAACTCTGAACTTGGAACTTGGATGATGGCAAACTGGATAATTGAAAATTTCTTAGAATCACAAAACGGACATTTAACTATTAACGGCGTTGACGCAATCGGGTTAACCGAAAAATTCGATTCGCCGCTTTTTGTTTTTTCGGAACCGCGCATTCGTTACAACATCGAACGCCTGAATTATGCAGCTGAGTCTGTAAATTTTCCGTTCAAATTTTGTTACGCGTCAAAAGCAAATTCAAACATGGGGATTTTGAAAGCCGTTCTTGATGCGGGGATTGACATAGAAGTAAACAGCGGCGGCGAGCTTTATAAAGTTTTGCGTATAGGCTTTCGCCCCGAACAAATTATTTTCAACGGCACAAGTAAAACAAATCAGGAAATTGACGAGGCAATCAAAGCGGGAATCTATTCAATCAATGCCGATTCGATTTTTGAACTTGAGTTAATTGAACAACGTGCAAGAGCTTTGGAGAAACAGGCAAATGTTTGTCTTCGTCTTGTTCCGGAAATCGAAACGCGCACACACAAAGGCTTACAGACAGCACTCTACACTTCAAAATTCGGTATTTCATCTTCTGATGTTTTGAAAGCATTTGAGCGCGGATTTCAAAGCAGTGAATGGCTGAACGTCTGCGGCATACACATTCATGTCGGTTCGCAAACTCCTGATATTGAACCTTACGCAGAGAGTTTCAAAACCATGTTTGAGCATCTTGTTACGATTTACGAAAAGACGGGACACAAACTCGAACACATAAACATTGGTGGGGGCATTCCCGTCAATTATCTGCGCGATAGTTCACAGACGGAAAACATTCCCGAAAATGAACGCGATATGCTTTCCGCGCATTTAGAGCCATCAGACATTTTGCAAACCGTGATTCAGGTGGCTAAAAAAGCCGCATATGAAACAGACGCCGAACATCTTCTTGAGAACATCACAATTTTGATGGAGCCGGGCAGGAGCATAATTGCCGATGCCGGATTGGTTCTCACGACAGTTCGCAATATCAAACGTCGTCAGGAAACTAACGATGTCTGGTTATTAACTGATGCGGGTTACAACATCATGCTCTCAATGAATAATTACAAATGGTACTACCATCTGATAAACGCCTCGCGTGCAGACGAACCAATCGGTGCGGATTACAAAGTCGCAGGACCACTCTGCGACGGCGGCGATGTCTATTTCGATATTGAACAGCAGGGTCGCCTTCCTGATTACAGAAAACTCCCCGTAGATACAAAGCCCGACGAAGTTTTAGCCCTTTTGAATTGCGGTGCTTATTCCTTGGCACAGATGTTTCCATACAACGGACGCCCCTTGCCTGCCGCCGTTATGGTTCGTGAAAATGGCGAATATGATTTAATCCGCCGACGCGATACCTACGAAGATTTATTAGCCAACGATATTTGGAAAGAATGAAACCAACATGAGAGTTTCAGGTGTAAAGACCTGAAATGTTTGAGGGTAAATTTAATGAGTCTTGTAAAAATCATTCTTTCTTTAGTCATTGCATTAATCTTGTTTTTTACAGTCGCCGCGTCGCAGGCAAAAAAAAACACGAACTCGAAACCGAATAAAACAAAACCTGTACAAAACACAATGAAAGATGATTTCACGGTCATCGCAGAAGGCTCGGACTCTATGGTTGACCAGCCATTTATTTTCGTAGCCCGTGACGTAGAAACCTATTCGGCACTGCAAAAACTTATTCCGAACTTACCGCAAAAAGACAAATCTTTCTTTGACACAAATAATGTTGTTGCCGCTTTTTCAGGAACAAAACCAACGGGTGGGTACAGCATTCAATTCAAAAAAGGTGTGATGATTGAAGTTAAAGAAATCAAACCGCCAAAAGGTTCAATGACGATTCAGGTAATAACTACACCTTACAAAATCATTGCTATTCCAAAAATAAACGATGAAACTACACAGCAAAATTTAGAACTTAAAACCGATGTTCTTTGGAACAGTAAATGGCAAAATTACCAGGTGACAAATGGTGAAATGACAGAATCGGGCGGCTTTGCAGGAAGACAAAAACACATTCCTTTCGGCGGCACGATTAAGGTCATGCGTTTCGGAGATTTTATTACGCTACGCATAAACTTTTATAGCCGTATCAAAGACCACGAAGGCAAAATAAAAGATATGGCTTCCGGCATTGTGGATAATGAAGGCAACATTAAACTTACCTATATTGACCCGTGCAGTCTGATTCAAACACCTAGACCATTATTGACCACAGAAGGAAAGTTTGAAGGAAATAATCTATTGATAAATTTCGATTCAGCTCAAACAATCGTAGCAGATGGTTATCAGGCAAAAGGTAAACTTGAAGCTGTAAAGTTGAAAAATTAATTTGCCTGAAACATCAACAAAATCTTTTTGGAGTAACACAAGATTAAACTGTTTGATTTCGATAAATCTGCGAAATACCATACAAATTTTAATTCATACAAAACAACTCGTCTCAACTTAGATTTCTCTGTCTGTTGTGTTTTAATCTCACACGCAATTTAAGATTCTTTGTAACTGATAAGGTCAAGTGATAATAATTCAAAAACTTTAATCAGGAATGTCAATCAAGGATAGGAATCTTACTTTTTTTCCATTAGCCCAACCGTTCACTATTGGGAACTGATGGTCTAATCCAATTTTCAGCCCCGTTTAGGGGGCGAAAGATGGCTAAAGCCTCTATCAAAAGCCCCATGAATGGGGCTGAAAAACTGATTATATTTCGTTTCCCAGCCGTG
>Ga0187894_10001276_pt1 | contig 32614 bp, 34 predicted proteins | sample GBC1701081metaG_FD_136650 | JGI IMG/M metagenome (GOLD analysis project Ga0187894, IMG submission 136650) | White microbial mat communities from a lava cave in the Kipuka Kanohina Cave System on the Island of Hawaii, USA - GBC170108-1 metaG ...
CAGATCGAGCAGCGCGCGACCGCTCGCCCTCGCCGCCTCCACGCGCTGCGCGAGCGCGCTCGGCGTCAGATCCCAGGACGCGCGCGCGGAGAACATCGCGCGCACGTTAGAAGCGTGGCCGCGGCGCCTGCCACGCGCGGATGTGCCGTGTCGCGACCGCACCGCCAGCGCCGACCCTGACAACTGCGCGGCTCGTGCTGCGCGGCTGGCGCGCCGCCGACCGCGCGCCTTTCCATGGCTACGCGTCGTCCCGTTCACGACGCGCGCCAACCGCGCCTCGCGCGCATCCACGGGACGCCTCACGACCGGCGCGACTTCGAGCAGCCGCTGTTCGCCCCGACCGACCCAGTCCGCTTTCACGTGCTTTATCGCGATCGCACGCCCCGCATCTCGCGAACCTCGATGCTTCCCCCGCGCTCCCTCTCCCTGAGCGCAGCCCTGGCCAGCGCTCCGCGCGGACAAAATCGAAACAGGCCAGCCCTGGCGCGAAATGCATAAGGATTGGCGCGCTTCGCAAAGATCAGCGCGATCCCAGCGCCGATGTTGCATCGTTCCGGGGTGAGCATGCTGCAACTGGACTCGTTGAAGCGGTGGATGCGCGGGCGAGCAGCTCACCTCGGCGGCGCGTCTGAGATGTCGGAGTGCAGGTGGAGGCAGGAGTCAGTTCGGAGATCTTGCGAGGGATCGGGCTAGCCCTCGCAATTCAGCTCGTCCTGATGTTCGGTTGGTGGATCGCCGCTCAGCGCAGCCGCAGCGCCGGCGCCGCGCGCGTCGGCGGTGCGTGGCGCGAGCCGCGGGCGCTCGGCGGGCGCGCGCTCGTCGTCGCGGGCACGTGCATCGCGGCCGCCGCGATCGCGCTCGGGCTGCTCGGTGTCGCGTGGCCGGTGCTGCTCGCGGTGATCACGCTTGGCCTCGCCGCGCTCGCGCTCGCGTCGCGCGAGAGTCGCGTGGAGGCGAAGCGCTTCCTCTCGCTGATCGACACGGCGCCGCTCGGCGTGATCGCATGTGACGCAACCGGCCAGCTGACCGTCGTGAACGCGCAGGTCTGGCGGATGCTCGGCGCACCCGAGCCGCTGGCGGCCGACCAGCTCGGCAACCTGCTCCAGCACCCGCGCGTCGTGGAGAGCGGTGCAGTCGAGGTCGTGCACCGCGCGCTCGCGGAAGGTGAGACGTTCGCGACCGAGGCCAGCTACGAATCGCTCTGGCGCGGCGTCCGCAAGTTCCGCGTCGTCGGCGGGCCGCTGCGCGGCGAGGACGGCGGCATCTCCGGCGCCCTCTTCCTGCTCGAGGACATCACCGAGCGCGCCGCGATCCAGCGCCACGTGCGGGAGACGCGGCACCTCGACGCGATGAGCCGGCTCGCGGCCGGCATCGCGCAGGAAGTGAAGGACCCGCTCAGCGTCGTGCGCAGCAACCTCGCCGCGATGCGCGAGGAGCTACCCCAGCTCAGCGAGGGGCAGAACTTTACCGGCACGAATCAGCTGCTCGAGTTCGCGCGCATCCTCGACGAGAGCGCCGAGGGCGTCGAGCGCGCGATCGCGCTGATGGGCGATCTGCAAGGTCTCGCCGCGAGCGAAGCGGAGAGCGGCACCGAGCTCGAGACGACTTCGCTCGCCGCACTGCTGCGGAGCTGTGTCCGCGTGGCCGCGGCGCGCAAGAAGAGCGGCCTGCTGATCGACGAGCACTACGCGGAGCTGCCCTCGGTGCAGGGCGCGCCGAGTCAGCTCCGCCACGTGTTCCTCCCGCTGCTCGTGAGCGCGGTCGACTCCGCCGGCGAGCGCGGCCGCGTGCGTGTCCGCACCGCGCCCGAAGGTGGCTACGCGGTGGTCAGCGTGAGCGACGACGGGCCGGGCATCCCGCCGGAACGGCGCAGCCGCATGTTCGAGCCCTCCTTCGCCGCGAGGTCGCCCGAGGACACGACCGGCCTCGAGCTCTTCATCGCACGCGAGATCGTCCACGCGCACCGCGGCGAAATTCGCCTGCATTCCCGGCCCGGTTCCGGCGCGACCTTCGAGGTACGTCTACCGCTCAAAGAAGTAGGAGAAGCCGAGGCGCTCTAGCGCGACCGACTCCGGCTAGCCGACCGCGGAGCTGATCAAGCTCCTCCGCTTCTCGGTAGGGGTCTTCCCGCTCCAGCGCCGGAACGCGCGGTGGAAGCTCGACAGGTCCGAGTAGCCGAGCAGGAACGCGACCTCCGCGAGGCTGAGGTCTGCGCTCCCGAGATACTGATCGGCGAGCTCGCGCCGCACCGCGGAGACGAGGCTCTGGAACGAGGTGCCGTGCGCCTCGAGCCGGCGCTGCAGCGTCCGCGCACTCAGGCCGAGCCGTTTGCTGACCGCGCGAATCGACGCCGCGCCATTCGAGAGCGCGTCCGCGATCGCGTGGCGAACGTCGGCGACCCAGCCGTCGTGCGGATCGCCGCCGAGCTGGAGCCGCAGATGGCTCTCGACCAAGCGCAGCAACGTCGGATCGGCCCCAATGACTTCACGCGCGAGGTCCGCCGGCGCGAGCGTCACCTCGAAGTGAACGCCTTGGTCGAACTCGACCGGCGCGCCGAACACCTGCGCGTACTCGCGCGGATCGCGCGGCGCACGCTGGCCGAAGCGAACGCGCTGCGGGGCCCAGTCCTCCCCGCACAGGCTGCGCACGAGGCGCAGGCCGAGCACCGCGGTCGACTCGGAGTAGCAGCGCAGCAGCTCGTAGTCCGCCGGCGTGATCTCGAAGCGAATCAACGGTCGGCCGCCGGCGGGGAGGAAGTGCATGCGGCCGCGCTGCATCTGCAGCCCGCTGAAGCGATCGACATTGCGCAGCGCCGCGCCCACGGTGGGCGCGTGGCGAATCGCGTAGCGCAGCACGCCGACGGCGGACGCCTCGCGGCGCAGGCCGTAGTGCAATCCGAACGCGTCGTCACGCAGCTCGCGCGCGGCCGCGTTGAGCAGCGCGGCCGCGCGGCGCACCGGCATCCAGCGCTCGGGATCCGCGAGCTCGCGCTCCGTGGCTCCCGCCTCGGCTAGCACGCGCGCGAACGAGCCTCCGCTGGCCTCGACGAACGCGGCGAGCCCGCTCGTCACGCTGACGCGTACGTTCGTCTCCATCCGACGCGAGCCCTCCCCAAACGGGCGCTCGAGCGGGCGCTCTCAGCTCTCAGGAACCTCCGGCTTCGAACGCTTGGTCGATGCGCTTGAAGCGGCGCTGGATGAACTCGCGGCTCTCCGCGTGCGGGAACAAGTAGAGCCGATTGCGCTTGATCCCGTCGACGACGAGCTGACCGACCTGCGCGACGTCGAGTTGGCGCCCTGCCAGCTGCGACTCGTCCACCTCTGAGTAGTTCTGCGTCTCCGGGCCGCCGTAGTCAACCTGCCGATTGCGGCCGGACGCGTCGATGTTCGTCTTCACGCGCATCGGGCACAGCACCGACGCGCCGATGCCGTGCTCGCGCAGCTCGCGGTGCAGCACTTCCATCAGCGCGACCACGCCGTATTTCGCGACGCAGTACGGCCCGAGGCCGATGTTCGGGACCATGCCGGCGAACGAAGCGGTCGCCGCGATGTGGCCGCCCTCGCCCTGCTCGACGAGGCGATGCGCGAACGACTCGACGCCGTGGATCACGCCCCACAGGTCGACGTCGATCACCCAGCGCCAGTCGTCGTGGGTCATGCTGACGACCGGCCCGCTGACGGCGACGCCCGCGTTCAGGAACACGATGTGGACGGCGCCCATCTTCTCGAACGCGGCCTCGGCGAGCGCGTCGACCGCTTTGCGATCGCTGACGTCGCACGCGACGCCGTCGGCGCGCACGCCGAGCGCGCGGATCTTCTCGACTGCCGCCGCGAGCGCGCTCGGCTCGATGTCCGCGAGCACGATCCGGACGCCCTCGCGCGCGAGCGCCTCGGCGGTCGCGAAGCCGATGCCGCTCGCGCCACCGGTGATCACCGCCACCCGATTTCGCAGCTGCTCCATGTGCCCCGTCCTTTTTTTGACTTCGTCCGCGCCGATCCACTAGGAAGAGTACGCCGACGGAGTAGGGGCGCGGAGGAATTGAGAATGCTCCGTGTTGGGGCGGTGCTGGAACGGCTCGCGGCCGCGCTACCACTGCGAAGGCTGCTCGGAGGATCTCCATGGCCCGTGTCGTGAAGCTCGGCATCAACCGCCCGGTGACTCGGCCGCTGCTGCCCGACCCGGAGCCGCGCGAGGCGAAGTACACGCTGATCTCGGTGGACGACCACCTGATGGAGCCGCCGCAAACGTTCGAGGGCCGGCTGCCGGCCCGCTTCGCCGAGCAAGCGCCGCGCGTCGTCGAGACTGCCGAGGGCCACCAGGTGTGGATGTTCGAGGACACCCCCTACTTCCAGGTGGGCTTCATGTGCGTCGCGGGGCGCGCGAAGGAAGACCAGCGCTACGAGCCGGCGCGCTTCGACGAGATTCGGCCGGGCGCGTTCGACGCGCGCGCGCGCGTCACGGACATGGACATCAACGGCGTCTACGCGTCGGTGAACTACCCGTCCGGCGTCACCGGCTTCGGCGGCACGCTGTTCTCCGAAGCGAAGGACCCGGAGCTCGGCCTCGCGTGCGTGCAGGCATGGAACGACTGGATCCACGAGGAGTGGGCGACGCCGTTCCCAGAGCGCTTCATCCCGCTCGGCATCACGTTTCTCAGGGATCCGGAGAAGGGCGCGGCCGAGATCCGGCGCAATGCGAAACGCGGCTTCAAGGCGGTGACGATCCCAGAGCAGCCGCATCATCAGGGCCTCCCGTCCGTGTTCCAGTCGCATTGGGAGCCGATCGTGCGCGCGTGCGCGGAGACGCAGACGGTGCTCTCGCTGCACGTCGGCTCGTCGGGCTTCGGCAAGATGCCGCCGGGCGCGCCGATGCTCGAGCTCGGCGCGACGAAGTTCGGACCGATGGCGATCGACACGTGCGCGGAGTGGCTGTGGAGCGGGTGGCCGGCGAAGTACCCGGAGCTGAAGATCGCGATCGCGGAGTCGGGGATCGGCTGGGTCGCGATGCTCGCGGACCGGCTCGACAACATCATGTCGCGCTCGGGGTATGGCGCGAGCTGGCCGGACAAGAAGAACTCGCCGTCGACGGTGCTACGGCGCAACTTCTGGTTCTGCATGATCGACGACCCGTCGACGATCTCGACGCTCGACAAGGTGGGGGTCGATCACGTGGTCGCCGAGTCGGACTATCCGCACGGCGACGGGACCTGGCCGGACACGCAGCTCGTGATGCAGCGAATGCTGGGGGCGCTACCGGTGGCGTGGATTCGGAAGATCACGCACGAGAATGCGGCGAAGCTGTATCGGCATCCGTTGCCGGCGGAGTGCAAGCCGTAGCCATAGTGGAGGTGTTGGGGTTCCTCGAGTGCGCGCAGCGCGCGGCGGCGGGCGCCGGCTGCGCGGGGGCTCGCTGCGCTCAGCCGCGTGACCGCGATGGGTCGTGCCTCGCGCCATTCGAGGACTCTGGCGCGATCCGCTTCGAGCTTGCGCGCGGTCACGCCTGGGCGTTCGCTCCGCGACCCCCGCTCCGCCGGCGCCCGCCGCCGCGCTCTTGCTTGGATCGCAAGCTCCATCAAACGAGAATCGCGCGGGTCGGCGGGCCGTTGAGGCCCGCCTCCCGCGCTCTTATCAGGTAGTACGGACGTCGCCCTTTTCTTTGTTCGTTTGTTGCTGTGCTCGCCGTTTTTCGCCGGCGCGTTTGAGAGCTTCGAGCTTCTCCGAGTCGACGCGGGCGTAGTTCTGTTTCCAGCTCTCGTCGTCGCTCCAGCGGAAGGGGGTTTGGACGGTCGTGCGCGGGAGGCGCGCGGCTTCGAGGAGGTCGAGGGCGATGCCGACGATCACGCGCTGCATTTCGGCGTCGTAGGGCTTGCCGCAGGGGTTGCCTAGTGGGAAGTCGCTGAAGACGAAGCGGGCGACGCCGCATTCTTCGACGATGTCTTTGGCGGAGCCGATCACGACGGTCGGGATGCGATTCGCCTCGAGGTGGCGGCTGACCAGACTGACCGTCTGGTGGCAGACGGGTCAAAGCGGGACGAGCAGTGCGACGTCGGCGCCATCGGCGCGACAGCGCGCGAGGATTTCGGGCGCGTCCTGCTCGGTGGTGCGGCGCTGCGAGTAGTCGGTCGGGACGCCGTGGAAGCGCGCGGCGACGCTGCCGATGCGGCCGGCGGCGGCGTACTCGGCGAGCCGGCGCAGCGGCACGTAGCTCTCGGTGTCGCGCGTGTGCGTCGCTTGCTTGTCCCACGCGAGGTCGTCCGTGAAGAAGCGCTCGGGCGGCGCGGCGCTCGCGCCGGACCAGACCTGCTTGCCGCCGCGCAGCACGCCGTCGACGGGTGCGACGTCGCGCCACGGGCTCGCGGTCGTGATCAGCGCGACGCGCGACTCGGCGAGCGGCTTCGCGAGCGGCGTGAACGGCGCGTCGGTGTGGCGTGCCCAGGCGTAGGGGTGCTCGTAGCCTTGCGCGCCGTAATAATCGCGCGTGCGGTCGATGTAGCTGACGAACATGCGCTGCGTGATGCCGGGCAACGCGGGTCCTCGCGATGGGCGCTTCGACGCAGCATGCCATAGTGCGCCGCGGAGGTGAGAAATGCGCATCCACCACACCGCGATCTCGACGCCGAACCTCGAGCGGCTCGCGGCGTTCTATCGCGACGTGTTCGGCTTCGCGTGCGTGCGCGAGTTCGGCTGGCCGCGCGGCGTCGCGATGATCAACGGCGTGATCGGGCTGCCGGACTGCGCTGCGAAGGCGGTGATGCTGCGCCGCGACGACGCGATGCTCGAGCTGTTCGAGTTCAGTCACCCGGCACCGGCGCGGCAGTCCCCCGACCGGCCCGCGTGCGATCACGGCTTCACGCACATCTGCTTCCTCGTCGACGACGTCGCGAGCGAGCAAGCGCGCTGCGAGGCGCTCGGCATGCGCTTCCACTCGAAGGCGCAGTCGACCGCGGAGCTGACGTTCAGCTACGGCCGGGATCCCGACGGGAACGTGGTCGAGCTGCTGCGGGTGCACGAGCGCGATCACCCGTTCGCGGTGAGCCCGCGTTGACACGGGTCGTCCTCGTCACCGGCGCGAGCACCGGGATCGGCCGTGCCGCGGCGCTCGCGCTGGCGCGGCGTGGGCAGCGCGTGGTCGCGACGATGCGCGACCTCGCGCGTGGCGAGACGCTCCGCGCGGCGGCCGAGCGCGAGCGCCTCCCGCTCGAGCTGGCTCCGCTCGACGTCAGCGATGACCGCTCGGTCGAGCGCGCAGTCGCGGACGTGCTGCGCGCGCACGGGCGCGTCGACGTGCTGGTCGCGAACGCCGGCTTCCATCAGGGCGCCGCGTTCGAGGAGACGCCGCTCGCGGTGTTCCGCGCGCTCTACGAGACGAACACGCTCGGCGTCGTGCGCTGTGCGCAGGCGGTGCTGCCGCATCTGCGCGAGCGCGGCTCGGGCGCGATCGTCGCGGTCACCTCGCAGTCGGGCCGCATCGTGCATCCGACCAACGCGGCCTACAGCGCGTCGAAGTTCGCCGCCGAGGCGGCGCTCGAGGCGCTCGCGCTCGAGGTGGCGCCGTTCGGGATCCGCGTCGCGATCGTCGAGCCCGGCCTCACGTTCACCGCGGCGCAGGAGAAATCCACGCCGTGGCCGCGCGGCACTGCTTATCAGGCCCTCTACGAGCGCACCGGCGCGGTGTTCGCGCGCGACGCTGAAGTGGGCTCGAGCGCAGACGCAGTCGGCGAAGTCGTCGCCGACGCCGCGCTCGCAAAGGAAGCGAAGCTGCGCTGGCCCGTCGGACGCGACGCAGCGAGAAATCTCGCCGCGCGCGCGCGCCTCGGCGACGACGCTTGGGTCGCGCTGCACGCAGAGCCGGACTCGGCACGCTTCGCGGAGCGCTGGCGAGCCGCAATGAGCGAACGCGACTAGCGAGCGGCGCCGAGCGTCGCGCGCGGCAAGGCGAAAACTTCGGGGCCGAGCGGAGTCGAACAGTGCCCTCGGTGAGGGCCGCTCCCGCTGGCCGCGCGCTCCCGCGATGTCCGTCACTCCGAGGGCGTGCGCTCTGTCGCAGTTGCCGCCGGCGCGCGGCGCGCGTGCGAGCACCGTGCAGCCGCTCTTCCGCGCGCGTCCTCACACGGAGCGCACGCGCTCGCGCCGATCTCCCTTGCATCGCCGCGCATTCCGCGCGGCGCGACGTGCCGAGGAGGGCCCATGCGTCGCGTCTCTGCGCTTCTCTTCTCTCTCGTGCTGGCGGCTCCGCTCGCGAGCACAGCGCTCACGCTGCAAGACCTGAACGCGGGAGCGAGCTTCACGAACACCGGCGGCGAGCTCACGTTCGAATTCGCCGCCGGCAGCATCGCGCTCTCGGGCGCGCTGCCAGCCGACCTCTCGCAGTACAGCGTGCTGCCGACTGCGAGCGGGTTCATCGTGAGCGGTCCGCTCGGCGTGCTCGGACCGGCCGCGTTCGGCGCCTTGACGCTCGCCTATCGCGTCACCGCGGGCGCCGGCCTCGAGCTCACGAGCGCGCTGCTGCAGGGCAGCGGGCTCGCGTTCGGCGCGTTCGCGGTCGCGAGCAGCGGGCTGTCGAACGGGGCCGGCTTCGGGATCCTGCTCACCCAAGGCGGGGGAACGGGAACGACGGCCGGCGCCGCGTTCGGGGGCGCGTCATTCCTGCACGCGCTCGCGAACGTCCAGCTGTTCGCGTTGCTGCAGGGCGACATCGCGTCGCTCGGCTCGGTCCAGCACGGCTACGGCTGGGCCGCCGTCCCCGAGCCGGCGGCCTCGCTGACCCTCGCCACGGGTCTGCTCGGTCTCGTGTTGTTGGGGCGCCGTCGCACTGGGGGTCCATCCGCGACGGCGTGACCCACGCGGCGGCGCCGTGCGACCCCTCCGCGCGGCGCCGCCGTCACCTCTCCCGGCTGCGGACCGCGTATTGGCCCGGGCCGGGGAACAGCTCGAGCGGGCCGTGCGCGAGCAGGACCGCCTCGAGCTGCGCGCTGGGGCTCGTGAGCACGAGCGGGCGCGCGGCATCCGCGACGTCGCCGTCCACCGCGAGCTCGCCGCGTGCCGCGTAGCGCGCGACGGCGTCGCGAGCGAGCGGGGCGATGCGCAGCTCGTCGCCGTCGACGCGGTAGCGAAACAGCAAGACCGCCCCGCCGCCCTCGTCGCCGATCTCCACCGCATTCCCGTAGCGGTGGCCGCCGAGGCGCGCGGTCGTGACTTCGTAGACCTCCTCCTCGCCGGCGACCGTCAGCACGTAGTGATCGCCGTGCGACGTGAACGTGAAGACGTCGAGCCCGCTGACTTCGCCGTCGTCGTCGACCGCGCGCCATGCGCCGGCGAGCGCGGGATCGAGCTCGATCGGCGCCTCGCCGCGGATCGGATGCGTCGCGACGACATAACAAGCGAGCAAGCAGCCGGCGGCGGCGACGAGCGCAGCTGCGATCGCGCGCCTCGAGAGCGACGCGCCGCTCACGCCAGCGCACCCGCCCGCCGCGTCAGCGCGGCGATCTCGATGCCGTGCGGGCACGCGTTCGCGCACGGCGAGCCATCGCAGCCGAGGCACGCGGCGACGTTGCCCGCCTCTGCGAGCGCCGCGCCGACCAGGTCGGGCGCCTGATAATCCTCGGCGTACATCCGCGCGCGCAGCGCGTCCGGAATCGAGACGCCGTGCGGGCACGCGCCGGCGCAATCGCGGCAGCCGTAGCGGCACTGCGAGGCCTCGCTGCGGCGCGCGTAGCGGCGCAGCAGCGCAGCGTCCTCGCGATGCAGCGCGGTCCAGCCTGACGCGCCGATGAATTCGTCGACTTGCTCGCGGCTGGTCATCGTCACGACCAGTGCGTCCGCGAGACCCCCCGCGAGCACCCAGCGGAACGCGGCCTGCGCGAACGTCGCGCCGCCGCGCTCGTACGGGCGCATGTCGTTCAGCCGCGCGCCGCGCAGCGTCTTCATCGCGACGACGCCAACGCCCTGCTCCTTCGCCTTGCGCAGCACGCGCGGCAGCTCCGGCTGCGTCGCAACGAAGTCGAAGCTCCCGGTGAAGCGTTCGTAGAACGAGGGGTCCTGGCCGAAGTTGAACGCGACCAGCACGACGTCGACGAGCTTCTCGGCGAGCGCGAGGTCGAGACACTCGACCAGCCGGCCGCCGTGCCCGGACATGCCGGTGAAGCGGAGCTTCCCCTGCTGCTTCGCGCGCGACGCGAACTCGAACCATTCGTCGTTGCGCAGCCGCGCCGGGTCGTTCACGGCGTGATTGAAGTAGATCTCGACGCGGTCCGTGCGGAGCCGCGCGAGGCTCGCATCGAGCGAGGCGGCGAGCTCCGCGCGCGACGTGTGCGCGCCGCTGCTCGTCTTGGTCGCGAGCACGACCTCGTCGCGCCGGCCGGCGAGCGCGCGGCCGAGCGTCGCCTCGGATTCGCTGCCCGCGTAGCTCTCGGCCGTGTCGAAGTACGTGATGCCGCGCGCGAGCGCGTGCTGGACGAGTGCGACGTCGCCGGATAGCCGCGACGAGCCGAAGCCGATGTCCGGAATCGCCAGCCCGGTGCGGCCGAGCGGCACGCGGCGCCGCACTTCGGGAGGGGCTGTCGCCGCTTGCGCCGCTTCGCTCGCCACTTGGAGCAAGAGCGGCGCAGCTCCGAGCGCCGCGCCGCGTCGCAGGAACTCGCGTCGGTCGTACATCGCGGTCCTCCGCTCTCTCGCGGGCCTAGCCGCCGCGCGCGACGCACGCCAGGGAACGCGACCGACCGCGCGAAGCGGAGCTACAGCCCGACGTGCTGCGCGAGCTGCTCGCGGTGGTGCGCCGCGTCGCCGAACAAGAGGTCGCTCGCTTTCGCGCGCTTGAAGTAGAGATGCGGCGAGGCTTCCCAGGTAAAGCCCATGCCGCCGTGGATCTGGATGTTGTCGGCCGCCGCGTGGAAGTACGCCTCGGAGCAGTAGGCCTTCGCGAGGTGCGCGGCCTCGACGAAGTCGGGCTCGTTCGCGGCGGCGATGAAGAGCGCGTTGTAGGCCGCAGACTTCGCCATCTCGACCGCGACCAACATCTCCGCGCACTTGTGCTTGATGCCCTGATAGCTGCCGATCGGGCGGCCGAACTGCAGCCGGCTCTTCGCGTAGTCGGTCGCGAGCTCGAGGCACTTCTGCGCGCCGCCGACCTGCTCCGCCGCGAGCGCGGCGCACGTGAACGCGAGCACGCGCTCGAGATTCGCGGTCTGGTCCCCCGTCGAGATGCGCGTCGCGGGAGTCCCTGCGAACCGCACGCGTGCGAGCTTGCGCGTGAGATCCAGAGTAGGAATCGAATCGCGCGCGAGCCCCGCCGCGCCCGCGTTCACGCGCAGCAGCTCGAGGCCGGCCTCGCCGCGCGCAACGACGAGCAGCACGTCGGCGACGTGGCCGTCGAGCACCAGCGCCTTCTCGCCGTCGAGCGTGACGCTCGGCCCCGCGCCCTTCGCGCGCAGCGTGATACCCGCGAGGTCCCAGCGCCCGTTCGGCTCCGCGTGCGCGACGCTGACGATCGCCGTGCCCGCGGCGATCTTCGCGAGCAGCTCCTTCTGCGTGACGCTCTCTGCGCACTCGAGCAGCGCGCGCGCCGCGAACACGGAAGTGCCGAGGAACGGCGCGCACAGCAGCGCCCGGCCCATCTCTTCCATCGCAACCAGCAGCTCGATCGGCCCGAAGCCCGCGCCGCCGTGCTCCTCTGGAATGATCAGTCCCGCGAGGCCGAGCTCCTCCGCGAGCTGCTTCCACACTTCGCGGTCGTAGCCACGCTCGCTCGCCATCACGGCGCGCACCGCCTTCTCGTCCGAGCGCTTCTCGAGGAAAGCGCGCACCGTCTTGCGCAGCTCGTGGTGCTCGTCAGTGAATACGTAGTCAGCAGGCATTCAGCGTCCTTTCCGATCTCCGCTCGGCTTCGCCTCGCTGCGCGCGGCCTGCACGGCTGCGCCGTGCGGGCTCGCTTGCGGCTTCCCGAGCTGCGGTCGCTCGTTGCATTGCGTTTTCGTCACGAGCGCGGGACGTCCTTCCACGGGACGTCCTTGTCGACGCGCGGATCGCCGGGCAGGCCGAGCACGCGCTCGCCGAGGATGTTCTTCATGATCTCGGACGTGCCGCCCTCGATCGAGTTCGCCCGCGAGCGCAGGAACTGATACTTCGCGAGCGCTTCGGGTGTGCGCACTTCGAGCTCGCCCTGGCGCAGCGCGTAGCCGGCCTCGAACGCGAGCCCGTCCGTGCCTAACACGTCGAGCGCGGTCTCCCACATCCGCTTGTTGATCTCGGCTTGCCAGAGCTTGCCGACCGAGCCCTCCGGGCCCGGGTTGCCCTGCTTCTGTGCGACGCGCGCGCGCTGCGTCGTGATGCGCAGCAGCTCGTTGTCCATCCAGCTGCGTGTCACGCGGTCGCGCAGCAGCGCTTCCTGCGCCGGCGAGAGCGCGCCCTGCCGCCGCGTCTGCCACAGCTTCACGAGCTGCGAGATCGCGCCGCCGCCCTTCTTCTTCGAGCCGCCGCCGCCGATCGCGACGCGTTCGTTCATCAGCGTCGTGATCGCGACGCGCCAGCCTTGGCCTTCCTTCCCGAGCATGCGGGAATGCGGAATGCGCACGTTGTCGAAGAAGACTTCGTTGAACTCCGCTTCGCCGGTGATCTGGTAGAGCGGCCGCACCTCGACGCCGGGGGCCTTCATGTCGAGCACGAAATACGAGAGCCCGTCGTGCTTCGGCACGTCGGGATTCGTGCGCGCGAGCAGCATCCCCCACTTCGAGAGGTGGGCGACCGTGGTCCACACCTTCTGGCCGTTCACCACCCATTCGTCGCCGTCGCGAACCGCGCGCGTCGAGAGGCCGGCGACGTCCGAGCCCGCGCCCGGCTCGCTGAACATCTGACACCAGATCTCTTCGCCAGAGAAGATGCGCGGCAGGAAGTATCTCTTCTGCTCGTCGCTCGCGTACGTGAGTACGGTCGGCGCGCCCATGCCGATGCCGATCGTCGCGGCGGGCGGGTCGTGGTGAACCACTCTCGAGTGCTTCGAGATCTCGTCGAGCACGATCAGCTGCTGGCGCGGGCTGATGCCGAGCCCGCCGTAGCCCTCGGGAAAGTGCACCCACGCGAGGCCGTGCTCGTACTGCTTGCGGCGGAACGGGATCGCGTCGGTGCGCTCGGGGTGGGCCTCCGCGAGCAGCGTCTGAACGCGGGCGCGCAGCTCGGCTTCGGGCATCTCGCGCAGGTCGGCCATGCGGTCTCCTTCGAAGCAGGAGAGTCTATGCCGGCTTGGCGGCGTTCGCGCCGGGCGCGGCCTTCGCTCAGCCCGCGTCGAGCACGTCGCGCACCGCGCAGCGCAGGTCGTGAATCAGGAACGGCTTGCGCAGCAGGCGGTCGCGCGGGTCGAGCCGCGAGAGCTCGGGCGGATCGCCCGAGACGAACAGCACGCGCAGCTCCGGCCGCTTCTCACGCAGCGTGGCGACGAGCGCGAGGCCGCCCATGCGCGGCATCACGATGTCGCTCACCACGAGGTCGACGTCATCGCGCACGCCGAGCGCGAGCGCCTCGATGCCGTCCGCGGCCACCACCACCTGATAACCGACGCTGCTGAGCGACTCGCGCAGCAGCGCGCGCAGCTCCGGCTGATCCTCGACGACGAGCACGCGCTCGCGCCCGCCCAGCGCCTCGCCGCGCGCCGCCTCGGCCGCCGCGCGCCCCAACGGCGCGAGCAGCGGCAGATTCACCGTGATGCGTGTGCCCGCGCGCGGCTCGGTCTGCACGTCGATCTCGCCGCCGAGCCCGCTCACGATCGAGTAGACCACGTAGAGCCCGAGGCCGCTGCCGTGACCGGGCTTCTTGGTCGTGAAGAACGGCTCGAAGATCCGTTCGCGCAGCGCCGGCTCGATGCCGGCGCCGTTGTCGTGCACCACCAGCGACGCGCGCCCGCCGCGCGCGTGCGTCGCGACGCGAACCGTGCCTCCGTTCGGCAGCGCGTCACGCGTGTTCGCGACGAGGTTCACGAGGATCTGCTCGACCTCGCCCGCGTCCGCGAGCACACGCGCCTCGCCCAGTGCGACCTCGAACAGGAGCGTGATGCTCTCCCCGAGCAGCACGCGCAGCATCCGCTCCTCGTCGCGCACGACCTGGTTGAGATCGATCGCGCTGCGCGAGATCGTCGACGGCCGCGAGAGCGCGAGCAGCCGCCGCGTGAGCGCCGCGCCCTGGTCACTGACGCGCAGGATCTCCGCAGCCGCCCCACGCGACTCCGCATCGCCCCGCGTGCGCGCGGCAATCACCTCGGCGTAGCCCGACACGACCGTCAGCAAGTTGTTGAAGTCGTGTGCGAGGCCGCTCGCGAGCTGGCCGACCGCCTGCATCTTCTGCGACTGCCGCAGCTGCGCCTCGAGCGTCATGCGCGACGTCACGTCGCGCGACACCGCGAGCAGCCGCCACTCGTCGCCGGCCCTGAAGCGCGTCAACGAGGATTCGAACCAGCGCGTTTGACCGGAGCTCTCGACCCACCGCATCGGGCCGACGCGCACGGACGCCTGCGTTTCAAGCGCGCGCGCCGCGTCGCGCAGCACGGGCTGGTCGTCGGGGTGGATGCCTTCGGTCGCGAGCCGTCCGGCCATCTGACCCCGGCGCCGGCCGAATGCCGCGTTGCTGTCGAGAATCCGTCCCGTCGCATCCATCTCGACGATCAGGTCGGGTCCGTAATCGGCGAGCGCGCGAAAGCGGCGCTCGGTCTCCTCGCTGTGACGCGCCGATTCGCTGCGCAGCCACTCGACCGCGGCGAGCAGCGCCGTCAGCGCGAGGTTGAAGACGAGCGCTCCTCGGATCGTGGAGCGCAGCGCGAGCTCGGGAGGCACGGAGATCGGCACCGGAGCGCCCGCCGCATGGAGCGCATAGAAGCCGCCCGCAATCGCCACGTTCGCGAGGCCGAGCGCGAGGCCGATGCGGAGGCCGAGCGTGATCGTCGCGACGGCTGCCGCGAAGACGAGGTAGTACAGCGCCGCGACGAGCATGCCTCCGGTCAGCGCGGCGACGGCGACCGTGCCGCCCCAGACCACCGCGGCCAGCGCGCCCGCCGCGTGGCGCCAGTGTCCGGTGCGCCGCACATAGAACGGGAGCGCGGCGCTCGCGACACTGCAGAGCGCGCACGCGATCGCGGAGACCCGAACTCCCGCGAGCGCTTGCATCAGCGCACTGGCCCCCGCCATGACGGCCGAGAGCCAGCAGCCGGCGATCGTGAGCTGCGCCCGGCGCAGCTCATCGCGGCCCGCCGCTCTCACGCCCTGCGGCAGGAACGAAAGCAAGAGCGCCTGCATCACGCGCCCACAGTAAGCGCAACAGCGTGCGAGAGACCGCCGGATTTGCTCGCAATTTGCGCCCGGCGCTGACCGAGCCCTGGCTACCCGGCGCAAAAAGTTGTGACGCAGGTCGCACTTTTCGCGCGCGGCCAGCTCCTGGCGACCGACCCGTGCCGACTTCAGCTCAGAAAATCGTGTAGCCGCCGTCGACGACGAGCGAATCGCCGGTGTGGAACGTGAGGTTCGGATCACAGAGGTAGGCGCCCACCGCCTCGAACTCGCTGGGCTCTGCCCAACGCCGCACCGGCGTGCGGCCGATTGTTACGGTGCGGAACTTCTCGTTCTCGTATCCCGCCATCGCCATCTCGGTGATCGTCCAGCCGGGCAGGATCGCGTTCACGCGGATCCGGTGGCGTGCGAGCTCGACCGCGAGCGCGCGCGTGAGGCCGAGCACGCCGGTCTTCGCGCTCGCGTACGCGTGATTGCGCTGCGCGCCGTGAATCGCGGAGGTCGACGAGACCGCGACCAGCGCGCCGCCCTCGCCGCGCGAGATCATCGCGCGCGCGCATTCGCGAAACGTCACGAACAGCCCGTCGAGGCTGACGCGCGTCACGCGCCGCCAGTCGTCGAGCGTCGCGTCGACCAGCGATTTCGAGTAGCCCGGCGCGCCGGCCGACGCGACGCACGCGTCGATGCGCCCGAGCTGCGCGAGCGTGTCGCGCGCAGCGCCGACGATGCTCGCCTCTTCGCCGACGTCGCAGACGACTCCGTGTGCGCGCACGCCGTGCTTCGCGAGCTTCTCGCACGCCTCCGCGTTGCGATCCGCGCGCCGGCTCCAGATCGCGATGTCCGCGCCCGCCTTCGCGCAGCCCTCGGCCATCCCGAAGCCGATGCCCGAGTTCCCACCAGTGACCGCGACGACCTTCCCTCGCAGATTCGTGCTCATGCACGTCGACGATACGCGACTCGGACTAGAGTCTGCGCCTATGCGCGACGACCGCACTGAGATCCTCGAGACGATCTATTGCTACGCGACCGGCGTCGATACGAAGGACTGGACGCTCTACAGGTCGATCTTCACGGACGAGATCGAGATCGACTTCTCCTCGTGGGACGGACGGCCGGCGCGCCGCATCAAGGCGGACGAGTGGCTCGCCGGCGTAGAGACGCTGTTCCCTGGGCTCGACGCCAGTCAGCACTCGATGACGAACCCGCGCGTCGCGATCGACGGAGACCGCGCTACGTGCGTCATGTACGTGCAGGCCGCCCACTTCCTCCGCAACGCCGAGGGCGACGCGGAGTTCACGATCGGCGGGTTCTACACGGACCAGCTCGTGCGCACCGCCGCCGGCTGGAAGCTGTGCGGCGTGAAGCTGACCGTGACGTGGAGCCGCGGCAACAAGCACATCATGGCGTTGGCGGCGCAGCGAGCCGGCAGGAGCGCTTGACGATCCATCCACCATGATGGACCGTGCGTCCACCATGATGGAATCCGATCTGAACCGGCGCATCGCCGAGCGCGTGAGTGAGCTGCGCACGGCGCGCGGCCTGTCGCTCGACGCGCTCGCGAAGAAGAGCGGCGTCAGCCGCTCGATGATCTCGCTGGTCGAGCGCGGCGAGAGCAGCGCGACGGCGGTGGTGCTGGAGAAGCTCGCGACCGGGCTCGGCGTCGTGCTCGCCTCGCTGTTCGACGCACCCGCCGAAGCTCCGCGCGCTCCCAGCGGTCCGCTCGCGCGGCGCAAAGACCAGCCGCGCTGGCGTGATCCGGGCTCGGGCTACGTCCGGCGCAACGTCTCGCCGCCTGCGGCGGGGCAGCCGATCCAGATCGTCGACGTGCGCTTCCCGCCCGGGCGCCGCGTCGCGTTCGAGAGCGTCTCGCGCGACATGCGCGTCCACCAGCAAGTCTGGGTGCTCGAGGGCGCGATCGACATCACGTTCGGCGCGAAGCGACACCGGCTGCGCGCGGGCGACTGCCTCGCGATGCAGCTCGACCGGCCGACGCTGTTCCACAACCCGACGCGCAGGCCGACGCGCTATGCGGTCGTGATCGCGTCCGAGCCGCGGGGGCGGCGATGAGCGCCGAGCCCGCGAGCGTGCGCCGCCTCGTTGCGCCGAGCGAAGCGCAGATCGACCAGCTCGCCGACGTGCTGGTCGACTGCGTCGAGGGCGGCGCGTCGGTCAGCTTCCTGCATCCGCTCACGCGCGAGCGGGCGGCCGCGTTCTGGCGCGGCATCGCGCGCGACGCCGCCGCGGGCCGCCGCGCGCTGCTGGTCGCGGAAGACGCGCGCGGCATCTGCGGCACCGTGCAGCTGGTGCTCGATCTGCCCGAGAATCAGCCGCACCGCGCCGATCTCGTGAAGATGCTCGTGCACCGGCGCGCGCGGCGGCGCGGGCTCGGCGCGCAGCTGATGCGCGCCGCCGAGGCGACCGCGCGCGCGTGCGGCCGCACGCTGCTCGTGCTCGACGCCGTCACCGGCGGCGACGGAGCGCGGCTCTACGAGCGCCTCGGCTGGATACGCGTCGGCGACATCCCTGCCTACGCGCTGATGCCGCGCGGCGAGCTGTGCACCACGACCTACTACTACCGGGACCTCCGCGGCTGAGGCGCGCGAGAGCCGAGGCGAACGCAATTGCATCCGCCGAACCCGCGGGTCGAGAATGATCGAGGAGACCGCAGCGCTCTCGCGCGGCTCTCTGCACTGCGATCTCCATCACGTGGAGGTCCCTGTCATGTCGAAGCCCTGGCTCGCCGGGTTTGCGGTCAGCCTGCTCGCGACCGGAGTGGGCCACGCGGGAGAGCACAACCCCTTCGGTTCCGCTCCGCAGGTCGAGTACTGGACGATCTGCCAGGTGCGGGGTGTGCCGATGCCGGGGAAGACGATCCCGCGTGGCGGCGGGAGGCGCTCCCACTTCAGCGCCGTGATGAAGGCGCCGAACGTCAACCAAACGGACATCGGTCGCGCCTTCGGAGAATTCCTGAAGCGCCGCTACGGGGTCGAGGGCGCGACCGGCGAATGCGAGGGCGCCTCATCCGAGGTCGATGCGCAGAAGGCGCTCGAGCAATTGAAGGCCATCGACGCGAAGTACAACTACGGCGGCGAGCGCATCGACACCGGCTGGCAGTACGGCGCGCCGAGCCCGGCGCCCGCTGCCAAGAAGCCGTGAGTTGTCAGGGGCCCTGCACCGCCGGCAGCACCTTCTCGCCCATTACGCGGATCGACTCGAGCACGCGCTCGTGGGGCATGTACCAGCCGATCGCGGGCACGACGACGAGCTGATCGAAGCCGACGTCCGCGAAGCGCTGCATCGTCGCGATCACCTCGCGCGGGCTGCCGACGCAGATGCCGTTCTCGTGCAGGAACTGCGGGTCGACGCTGCCGCGCGCGACGACGCTGCCCCCCGAAGGCTGCTCGCGCCGCTCGCGAATGATCTCGCGCAGCCGCGACTGCGGGATCGGGTGCTTCTCGCCGGCGAGTCGCTCGGCGTTCGCGGGGATCGTGTCGAAGTAGGTCGCGAAGTGCGGCTGCGCGAACGTCTCGTACTCGGCGTAGAGCGCGCGCGCCTCGTCGCCGTCCTCGAGGCAGAACGCCGGCGCGATCGTCATCAGCTTGTCGTAGGCGAACGCGCCGACCGGCTCGGCCTTCGCGACGGCGTTCTTGTACGTCTCGACGAGCGGTCGCGACTTCTCAGGGTCCGCGAAGTTGAACATCGCGGCTCCGATCCCGAGACGGCCGGCGGTCTCGAGGGTGCCGGGATTCGACGCGGTCACCCACAGCGGCGGATGCGGCTTCTGCACCGGCTTCGGAAGAATGCAGCGCTCCGGAACGCGGAAGAAGCGCCCCTTCCACTCGAACAGATCCTGCGTCCACATCTGCGGGATCGCGCGCAGCGCCTCTTCCCACATCGCACGCGTGTCCTCGGGCGAGACGCCGAAGGTCTCGACCTCGGTGCTGCCGCTGCCGCGCCCGGTGCCGAGCTCGACGCGCCCGTTGGTCAGCACGTCGATCAGCGCGATCTGCTCCGCGACGCGCACCGGGTGATTGATCGGCGGACACAGGTTCATGATCCCCGTAATCACTCGGATGCGCTGCGTCTGCACGCCGACCGCGAGGCACGACAGGTGCGACGAGGAGCTGTGCGAGTACTCCTCGAGCGCGTGGTGCTCGGGCGCCCAGAACGCGTCGAAGCCGGCGCGATCGGCGGCGACGCCGATCTCGATGTCGTGGCGAAGCCGCTCCGGCTCGCGCACGTCCCACGGCTGCGGGCCGATGGAAGCGCCCTGAAAGACTCCCACTTCCACCGTCCGCTCCTCCCTCTGCGACCGCTTCAGCTCAGGACGAGCACCGCGTCGATCTCGACCGCCGCGCCTCGCGGCAATTCCTTCACGCCGACCGTCGCGCGCGCGGGGAACGGCGCGTGGAACGCGCGCGTCATCTGCTCGTTGACGGCGCCGAAGCTCGCGAGATCGGTGAGGTAGATCGTCAGCTTCACCGCGTTCGCGAGCGAGCCGCCGGCCGCGGCTGCGATCGCCGCGAGGCTCGCGAACACGCGCTCCGCCTGCGCGGGGACGCCGCCCGCGACGAGCTCGCCGGTTTCGGGATCGAGCGCGATCACGCCCGACACGTAGACCGTCTCGCCGGCGCGAACGGCCTGCGAGTACGGGCCGATCGGCGCCGGCGCCTGGTTCGTGATCACGATCTTCTGCGTCACCGCTCCTCCTCGGCGAGCGCAACCTACCCGATCCCGCCGCGCGCGATCCGCAGTACTGTGCGACACCCGGCTTCGAGGAGGGCGGCGTGGCGACTGCATCGAACGAGCTCGCGGGCCGCGGCGCGCTCGTCACCGGCGCGAGCCGCGGCATCGGCGCCGCGATCGCGGAGCGGCTGGCGTCGGCGGGCGCCCACGTTGCCTGCGTCGCGCGCAGCCTCGATTCGCCGCGCGGGAAGGAGCCGGGCTCGCTGCGCGAGACGGTCGCGCGCATCGAGGCCGCGGGTGGGCGCGCGATCGCGATCCAGGGCGACGTCGCGGACGCCGCCTCGCGCCGCGCACTCGTCGACGCGTGCCGCGCGCAGCTCGGACCGCTCGACATCCTCGTCAACAACGCCGCGCTGGGGCCGTATCGCCCGTTCGAGAAGTTCACCGACAAGGATTTCGCCGCGACCTTCGCCGCGAACGTCGAGGCGGCGCTGCACCTCTCGCAGCTCGTCGCGCCCGACCTGCGCGCGAAGGGCCGCGGCTGGATCGTGAACATCTCGTCCGCGACCGCGGAGCCGCCGAAGGGCCCGCCGTACATCGAATGGGAGCAGCGCGGCGGCCACCACCTCTACGCGGCGAGCAAGGCCGCGCTGAACCGGCTCACGCAGGGCATCGCGGCAGAGCTCTCGAAGGACGGCATCGCGGTCAACACGCTCGCGCCGGTCGCCGCAGTGATCACGGCGGCAGTGCGGATCACCGGCGCCGACAAGTGGATCCAGCCCGAGATGATCGAGCCGGTCGAGGCGATGGCGGAGGCCGCGCTCGCACTCTCGTGCTGCGACGCGAAGCTGACCGGCCGCGTGACCTACAGCCTCGAGCTGTTGCGCGAGCTCGGGCGCGAGCTGCGCACGCTCGACGGCCGCGCTGTGCTCACGAAGGAGAACGCGCAGACCCGCTGACCGCGGCGTCGCGCGAAGCGAGGGGAAGGCATGCGGAGTGAGCGGTCGCGCAAGCTGCGCGTGATTCAGTGGGGCACGGGAAACGCGGGTCAGCGCGCGCTCGCTGGCATCCTGCGCCATCCCGAGCTCGAGCTCGTCGGCGTGCACGCGCATTCCCCTGACAAGCACGGGCGCGACGCCGCCGAGCTGTGCGGCGCGCCGACACCCACCGGTGTCGTCGCGACGGGCGACACCGAGGCGCTGCTCGCGCTCGATGCCGACTGCGTCTGTTACACCGCGCGCGGCGAGACGCGCATCCGCGAGACGGTCGACGACCTTTGCCGAATCCTCGCCTCCGGAAAGAACGTCGTGAACACCGCGCTCGTCTCGCTGTGTTATCCCGACGCGAGCCCGAAGCTGCGCGATCGGCTCGCCGACGCGTGCGCGAAAGGCGGCAGCACGTTCTTCACATCGGGCTTCGATCCCGGCTGGTCCGGCGACGTGATCCCGCTGCAGCTCGCCGCGTGCTGCGAGCGCGTCGACTCCGTGCGCGTCTCCGAGCTGATGGACTACTCCACCTACCCCGACCCGGGCTTCACCGGCGTCTACTTCGGCTTCGGGCGCGCGCTCGACTACGCGGCGCCGCTGCTCCAGCCCGGGATGATCAAGGGCGGCTGGGGCTGCATGGTGCTGATGCTCGCCGACGCGCTCGGGCTGCGGCTCGACGAGATCCGCGAGGAGCACGAGCGCCTGCCGGCGCCGGAGAGCTTCGACACCGCGATGGGGCGCATCGAGAAGGGCACTTGCGCCGCGGTGCGCTTCGAGGTGCAAGGCATCGTCGGCGGCAAGCCCGCGCTGGTCGCCGCCCACGTGAATCGCTTGCGCGACGACATCGGGCCGCACTGGGATCGCTTATCAGGGGCGAAGAAGTCCGGCTACAAGATCGAGGTGAAGGGCTCGCCGAGCTTCACGTGCGAGATCGAGCCCACGGGTGAGGACGGCGACCACAACACCGCCGGCATCACCGGCACCGCGATGCGCGTCGTGAACGCGATCCCGGTCGTGTGCGACGCGCCGCCCGGCGTCGTCTCGATCCTCGACCTGCCGATCTTCAGCGCGCGCGTCCCCGCTACTTCGCGCTCTGACCGTCGTCGATCTTGATCACGGTGCCGGTTACGGCCTCCGAGCTCGGCGCGACGAGATAGAGCAACGTCGAGTCCATCAGCGCGGGGTCGGCGATGCGACGGCGCGGGAACGTCTTCGAGATGTCGCCGATGCGCGAGAGCATCCCGTCCATCATCTCGGACGAGAATGCGCCCGGCGCGATGCAGTTCACGTTGATGCGGTAGCCCGCCCACTCGGCCGAGAGCGCCTCGGTCATCCGCACGATGCCGGCCTTCGTGATCGAGTAGAGCGCGGCGCCGCCGCCTCCCTGATAACTGAACGCGCCCATCGACGCGATGTTCACCACTCGGCCGGCCGACTTCGCGGCGATCAGCCGGCGCGCGACCTCGCAGGAAAGGATGTACGGGCCGCGTAGGTTCGTGTCGAAGACGCGGTTGATCAGGTCGAGGGACTGCTTGGTCGCGTGCTGCGCGTCGGGGATGCCGGCGTTGTTGACGAGGATCGTCACGAGCCCGAGCGCGCGCTCGGCGGCGTCCACCGCGGCGACGATCTGTGCCGGATCCTGCATGTCGAGCGCGATCGGCTCCGCGACGCCGCCGCTCGCGCGGATCTCCTGCGCGAGCGCTTCGAGGCGGTCCTTGCGGCGCGCGGTGATCGCGACGCGAGCGCCGGCGGCGGCGAGCGTCTTCGCGAAGCGCCAGCCGAGGCCGGACGAGCAGCCGGTGACGAGCGCGACTTGCCCCGTCAGATCATGAGAGGCATTCGGCAGCGGGTAGGTCATGACAGCTCCATCGAGTCGGTCGTCAGGGATGGCCGAGGGTCAGCGCCGCGGCAGCCGCGGCCGCACGTCCTCGGCGAGGAAGCGGATCACGGCGCTCGAGAACGCGTCGTTCTGGTCGCCGGCGACCATGTGCGCCGCGTCGCTCACGTCGACGAGCTTCGAGCCGGGAATGCGCGCGAGGAAATCCTGCACGCCCTCGTCAGTGACGACGTCGGAGAGCTTTCCGCGGACGAGCAACGTCGGGACGCGGATCCGCGCGAGTGCCATTCCGAACACGTCTTGGAAGTCGGGAGCCGGCACCTCGACGCCCCTGCGCGACATGAACGCCGGATCCCAGTGCCAATGCCAGCGACCATCGGCCTTTCTCCGTAACACCTTCTTCAGCCCTTCGGGATTGATCGTGCGCTTGCGGTTCGGCGTGTACGCGGCGATCGCCGCGGCGGCCTCTTCCAGCGTCGCAAAGCCGCCGAGCCCCGACATCATGAAGTTCTTGATCTTGTCGATGCCTTCGGGATTCGTGCGGTGAGTGATGTCGACGATCACGAGCCCGCTCGAGACGACGCGGTCGCTGTTGCCCTCCGCGAGCAGCGCCGACACGCCGCCGAGCGACGCGCCGACGAGCACCGGCGGCCTGCCGAGCTGATCGCACACCGCGATGCAGTCGGCGCCGTAGCTCGTGAACGAGTAGTCGCCGTTCGGCGCCCAGGCGCTGTCGCCGTGGCCGCGCAGGTCGAGCGAGACCGCGCGCCAGCCTGCCTTCGCGAGCGCTTCGGCCGTGTTGCCCCACGCGTGGCGCGTCTGCCCGCCGCCGTGCATCAGGAGCACCGGCCACGCGTCGTCGTCGCCGTAGACGTCCGCCGTGAGTGCGAGGCCCTCGAAGCCCGAGAACTTCATCGTCTTCGGCTGCACGCCCGCTCCTCTACTTCACGGGCCACATTCGGGAAGTGGCCACCGCTCCGTCGACACTCACGCGGCGCCGCGCGAACTGCCAGCGCCCGTCGCCGCCGAGCACGAGCTCGTCCGCATAGCGACCCCAGTGATCGTGCCCGTGCGGCGGCATGAAGACCGTGAAGTACGCGTGCGAGCGCGCGCGCTCGCGGCTCTCGAGCTCGATGCGGATGTTCGCGACGAAGTGCCGCATTACCGGCGCTGCACCGCTCGCGACCGCTGCGGCCACGCGCGTGCGGTCGCGCACGCCCGCGATCATTCCGACGATCTCGTCGCGGCCCCGATACGTCGCGCCGTCTTTGATCTCGAGCACCGCGTCGTCCGTGAAGAGCGCGCCGAATCCCTCGCGATCCATGAACTCACCGCACCACGTGTAGCGGGCGATCGTGTCGCGAATCCCCTCGCGCGCGGCAAGCTCCCAGAGATCCACCGCCTAGCGCCCTTTCCAATTCGGCGCGCGGCGCTCGACGAATGCGAGCGCGCCTTCCTTCGCGTCCTCGCTTCCGAACACGCGCGGCTGCAGCTCCGCCTGGCGGGCGGCCGCTTCCTTCAGCGTGCCGGTCGCCGCGAGCCGCATCAGCTCCTTCGTCGCGCGTACACCGAGCGGGCCGTTCGCGGTGATGCGCTCCGCGAGCGCGATCGCTTCGTCGAGCACGCGCTCGGACGGCACGACCTTGTTGACCAGCCCCAGCTCGAGCGCACGCCGCGCGTCGATCAGGTCGCCGGTCAACCCGAGCTCGAGCGCCTGCGCGAGCGGGATGCGCGCGCTCAGGAACACGCCGCCGCCCGCCGCGAACAAGCCGCGCTTCGCCTCGGGGATCCCGAACTGGGCAGCGGACGACGCGACGATCAGGTCGCACGCCAATAACAGCTCGAAGCCGCCGGCCACCGCGGTGGCCTGCGCGGCACCGATGATCGGCTTCGGGATGCTGTCGCGAATGAAGCGCCCGAACGCGCCCATCGGGTCGCCGCCGCCGCTGCGCGCGGTGCGCCCCTCCGAGAACGCGCGCAGATCCATCCCCGCGCAGAACGCGCGGTCGCCGGTGCCGGTGAGCACGACCGCCCGCACGCCGTCATCCGCGACCGCGGCGTCGAGCGCAGCGCCGAGCTCCTCGAGCAGCTCCGGCGAGAGCGCGTTGCGCGCCTCGGGTCGATTCAGCCGAAGAATGCTCACCGCGCCGCGCCGCTCGACCACCACCAGATCTGCCATGCGTCCCTCCGCGAGCGGCCGATGATGCGCCGCTTCGCGAGCGCGCGCATCGCCGCTGCGGGCTTCTCACGCCCGAACTAGCGTGCGCGCATGACGAAGCGCACGTACGACCCGGAGCTCGCCGCACTCGTTCCGTCTCTGCCGACCGTCCAGGATTTCTCGAGCGCGGCGAAGATCCAGGCGGTGCGCGACATGCGCGCGCTGATGCCGCCGCCGCCGCCGGATCGAAGCGACGTCGCGAAGGCAGATCGGCTGGTGCCGGGACCCGCGGGCGCGCCGCAGGTGCCAGTGCGCGTGTACGCGCCGAAGGCCGCGGCGAGCGCGCCGCGCGGCTGTGTGGTCGAGATCCACGGCGGCGGCTTCATGATGGGCAACGTCGCGATGATGGATCCGTGGTGTCAGAAGGTCGCGGCGGAGCTGGATGCGGTCGTCGTCTCGGTCGAATACCGGCTCGCGCCCGAGCATCCGTTCCCGGCCGGCGTCGAGGATTGTTACGCCGCGCTGTGCTGGACCGCGAAGAACGCGAGCGAGCTCGGCGCCGACGCGGCGCGTATCGCGCTCGCGGGTCAGAGCGCAGGCGGCGGGCTCGCGGCCGGCACCGCGCTGCTCGCGCGCGATCGCGGCTTCCCGGCGCTCTGCTTCCAGCTGCTCGAGATCCCGGAGCTCGACGACCGGCTCGACACGCCGTCGATGCGCGCGTTCGAGGACACGCCGCTGTGGAACCGTCCGAACGCGGTGTGGAGCTGGAAGCACTACCTCGGTCCGAATCATCAGGGCGACGTGTCGCCGTACGCGGCGCCAGCGCGCGCCACCGATCTCTCAGGGCTTCCGCCGGCCTACGTCTCGACGATGGAGTTCGATCCGCTGCGCGACGAAGGCATCCTCTACGCGCTGCGCTTGCTCCAGGCGGGCGTGCCGGTCGAGCTGCACTCGTACCCCGGCACGTTTCATGGATCGGGCTTGATCCCGGGCGCCGCGGTCTCGCAGCGCAGCGCGCAGGAGGCACTGGACGCGCTCCGCAGAGCGATCGCGGGGCGCTGATCGCCCCGTCGGGTGAAAGCGGGCGCGCTCCTCGGTGTTTTCGCTCGGCACCGTCCGCGGCGAACTGCCGATGAGCGACGGCCGAGGACAGCGCGATGGCCCGCGTGCTCGTGGTCGAGGACAGCGATGATGCGCTCGCGCTCGCGGAGCGCGCGCTCGGCGAAGCGCACGAGGTGCTGCCGGCTCGCACGCTCGCGGCGGCCCGCGCGCTCGCCGAGGTCGAGCGCTTCGATCTGGCGCTCGTCGATCTCGGCCTGCCCGACGGCAGCGGCTTCGCGTTCTGTTCGGAGCTGCGCTCCGACTCGGCGCACGACGACATGCCGGTCATCTTCGTCGCCGGCTCCGCCGAGATCGCCGACAAGGTGATGGCGTTCCAGCTCGGCGCCGAGGACTACGTGCAGAAGCCGTTCGCGCAGCGCGAGCTGCGCGCGCGCGTCGAGGCGCGGCTGCGGCAAAGACGCGAGCGCGGCGCGGCGGAGGCGACGCTTCGCGTCGGCGACGTGCGGCTCGATTCCGCGCGCTTCACCGCGCGGATCGGCTCGGGTGCCGCGGCGCGTACCGTCGACCTCACGCCGCACGAGTTCCGGCTGCTGCTGCACCTCGCCGAACGCGTCGGCCAGGTGGTCGCGCGCGACAGCCTGCTCGCGGCGCTCTGGCATCCCGTCGTCGTTTCGCACCGCACGATCGACACGCACGTCTGCAATCTCCGCAACAAGCTGGGCGGCTCGCGGCTGCGCATCGAGCCGCTGCGCGGTGTCGGCTACCGGCTCGTGGCGGCGGCCGAGGAATCTTGACGCTCCGTTGACCCGCGGCGCGTCGCAGCGTGCGATGAGCGAGCGTGGAGGTCGCGATGCAACCGGCGCTACAGGAGCAGCCGCGCCCGCTCCGCGTGCTCTTGATCGAGGACGACCCGGACGTCGCACCGCTGATCTATCGCGGGTTGCGCAAGCTCGCGCCATCGCTCTCGATCGTGTGGGCGTCGGACGCGCCACGCGCGCGAGAGATGCTCTGGGCGAAACCGTTCGACGTGGTGATCGCCGACTACGCGATCGACGGCGGCGGCACCGGCTGGACGCTGCTCGAGGAGGCGCGCGCGATCGACGCCCGCGTGCGCTGCGCCGTCCTCTCGGCGCTGCCGCTCGGCGTCGGCAAGCTCGGCACGCCCTTCCTGCGCAAGCCGTTCGACGAGCGCGAGCTGCTCACGTTCCTGCGCCCGCTGCTCGATCCGCCGCTGTAGTTCTGATCGGGCGAAAGGCGAAGGCGAGGACGCTCCTCCCTCTCGCGGCGCCAGCGCCCGAGAACGGAGGAGCGTCCGCTTCGCCTCGTCTCGTCAGGCGGTGGCACCCCGGACCCAACGATGGCGCTCGATCGCTTCGAGCACGGCGTGGCCGACGCTGAGCCCGTCTTGGTCGTTCTTGCACAGGTAGTCCTGCACGCCGAGGCGCGCCGCGAGCAGCGCGGTGTCCGCGTCGTCGTTTCCCGTCAGCACGATGATGGGCACGCGACGCGCGAGCGCGCCGGCCGCGGCGAGCGTGCTCATCGCCTCACCGTCGGGCAATGAGAGGTCGAGCAGCACGGCGTCGTACGCCTCGTTCGCGAGGCACGCGAGCGCGGTCTGAAGATCACTCGCCTGCTCGACCTCGAAGCGCACGGCGCGGAACCAACCGAGCCGGCGCGCGAACAGCCGCGCCGCCTCCGGGTCGTCTTCGACGTAGAGAAGCCTCACGGTCCGATCGGGATAGATCATGGCGTCCTCCGAGTCTCGAGCCTCTCGATCTTTCGGCTGAGGGGGCGCACCCGCACGCCAAGATTTCTTGACGTGTGCTCCACGCCGGTGCGCACTGCGCGCCCGATGCTGTGCGCCGAGGAGAACCTCTCATGAGTGCTTCGACGCAGATTCACCGATCGCATCGCGAACCCACCGCGCCGGCCTCCGCGCTCGCGTTGGTGCGCGCCGAGCGCGCGCTGATCATCGACGACGACGACGCGTTGCGTCCGTACTTCCGTCGCGCGCTCGGCGCGGTCGACCCGCGCATTCGGATGCTCTGGGCGCACGGCGTCGATGCCGGGCTTCGGCTGATTCGGCGCGCGCAGCCGAGCTTCGTGGTGGTCGACTACCTGCTCGAAGACGGCTCCGGCATCGCGGTGAAGCGCTGGCTCGACTTGTTCCGACCCGACCTGCCCTACGCGATGATCTCGGCGCTGCCCGTTCGCGAGGAGATCGACGGGAGCTCGAGCCGAATCCCGCGCTTCCTCGCGAAGCCGTTCAGCTTCGCCGACTTGATCGCGCTGCTCGGAGAGCTGCGCAACGAGCGCGCGAGCGCGCTGACGAGGCTCAGCCAACCGGCGGATCCGGATAGCGGACCAGGCACAGCCAGAAATCCTTGATCGACTGCACGACGCGCGTGAACTGGTGGAGATCCACCGGCTTCGACATGAAGCAGCTCGCCTGGAGCTCGTAGCTCGCTGCGACATCCCCGGGTGAATCGGAAGTCGTCAGGATCACGACGGGAATCGCGCGCAGCTCTGGGTCTCTCTTGATGCGTTCGAGCGTCTCGCGACCGTCCATGCGCGGCATGTTGAGGTCGAGCAGGATCAAGTCCGGCCGCACTGCCGACGCGTACGCGCCCTCGCGCCGCAGGTACTGCAGCGCTTCGTAGCCATCGCTCACGACGTTCAGCGTGTTGCACAGCTTGCCGTTGTGAAGCGCTTCCTGCGTGAGCACCACGTCGCCTGGGTCGTCCTCCACGAGCAACACTTCCACGGGACGCGGCGCGGCGAGCCCGCTAGCAAGCGAAGCGCGCAGCGGGGCGGAGTCTTCGGAGCCGAGCGAAGTCGAACAGCTGGACTCTCCGCGTGCGGTGATCGGGCGATCCTGAGTCAGTCTCCTAGCCGACATGCGCTCCTCCTTCCGAGCTCTGGGCTTCGTCTTTCTCCTGCCCAGCAACCGCTCTCGGCAGGCTGAAATGGAACGTGGCGCCGGCGCCTTCCTGGGACTCGACCCAGATCCGACCGCCGAAACGCTCGACGACGCGCCGGCAGATCGCGAGCCCGATTCCCGTGCCCGAGTACTTCTCGCGCGTGTGCAGCCGTTTGAAGACGCCGAACACGCGCTCGTGGAACGCCGGCGCGATCCCGATGCCATTGTCCGAAACCGAGATCACCCAGTGACGCGCCTGCTCCACGCAGCGGACATGGATCTCGGGTGTCGCGTGCGAGCGATACTTGATCGCGTTGCTGAGCAGGTTCTGGAACAGCTGCGTCAGCTGGGTCGGCTCCGCCATCACGGTGGGCAGCGCCTCGAAGCTGATGCGCGCGTGGCTCTCATCGATCTGAGTGCTGAGCGCGTCGAGCGCCGCGCGCAGCGCCATCTCGCAGCGCACTGGAGTCGTGCGCAGCTCGCCCGAGCCCGCGCGCGAGAACGCGAGCAGATCCTGGATCAAGGCGCGCATCCGGGCGGCACCGTCCACGGCGAAACGGATGTACGTGCGGCCCTCGTCGTCGAGCCGGTCGCCGTACTTCCGTTCGATCAGCGTGCAGAACGAAGCGACCTTGCGCAGCGGCTCCTGCAAATCGTGGGAGGCCACGTAGGCGAACTGCTCGAGCTCGGCGTTCGAGCGCCGTAACTCTTGCTGATGCTGTTCGAGGCGCTCGGCGGCGCGCTTGCGTTCGGTCACGTCGACGATCGTTGCGAGCACCATCGGCCCCTCTTCGGCATGGAGCGGTGCGAGGCCCACTTCGACGGGGAACAGGCGACCGCTGCGATGGGTGCCATAGAGCTCGCGGCCGACCCCGAGCCAGCGCATCTCGGGCTTCGCGAAGAACGAATCTCGCAGCGCGGCATGATTGCCGCGGATGCTGGGCGGGACGAGAAGATCGACCGGCTGCCCGAGCAGCGCGCTGCGCTCATAGCCGAACATCGCATCGATTCGCGCGTTCGAGAGGCGGATCGTTCCACCGGAGTCGACCATCAGGACTCCGCTCGGCGACGATTCGATCACGCTCTCGAAGCGGTGGATCGCGCGGCGCATCTCCTCGCTATGCGCACTGATCTCGCGCGCGTGCCGGACGATCGCCACGTAGCGCTGCACGAGCAGCACGATGAAGAAAAGCGACGCGACGGCGCCCCCGGCGAGTGGGAACGAGCTGAGCGACGAAGCCGAGCGGATCAAGCGCGGAGTCGCTCGGAAGCGCGCAACCCAGTGCCTGCCCGGAATCGAGAGCTCGACCACGACCGGCTCTCCGGCGCCGCGGCTTCTGCCTTGCGGCTCGGGGGAGAACAAAACCTGCGGCTGGGTGGGCTCGGTCTCGTCCCAGATCTCCATGTCGAGCGCGCGGTCCTCGCCTTGGAACGACGCGACCAGCGAGCCCACCTTCAGCGCGCCGCCCACATATCCCAACAACTGCGCGCGGCGCGCATCCAGGCTGGTCGGCACGCCGCGGTAGACCGGGGTAAACACCACGACCACCGCTGAATTCGGAGAAGGGGCGAGCAACGCGAACGGCGCGCTGATTTGCGGATTCCCCGTGTCGCGCGCGCGCTCGAGCAGGTCGCGCAGCGACGCGACGGACCCGGAATCGATTCCCTGCGTGGGCGGCGGAGGCACGCCATACAGCGTCGGGAAGTAGACGTCGCGGCGCGGCGCTCGCATCGCCCCGAGCTCCGGGTCGCGCACGCGGATCTCGAACCCGGGATCGAAGGCTCGGGCCCGCCGTTCGAACTCTGCGCGCTCGGCGTCCGTCACACGCGGGTTCCAGCCGATCCCGATCACGTCGCTGTCGATCAGGTTCGCCGAGCTCAGGAACGCGCGGAATCCACTGGGATCGGTCGGCGGCGCGGCGCTGATGTAGCCGCGCACGGCCGCGACGGCGCGCAGGCACTGATCGACCCGCACCTCCACCTGATGGGCGGTCGCGGATGCGCGAGCGTCGATCAGAGCATGCGTCAGCCGCTCCTCGAAGTCGTTCAGAGACCAGAAGATCCAGCCGATCGCGAGCGCCGCGGGGGCTGCCACGCCGAGCAGCTCGAGCCGCGTGCGCGCCGCCGACTTCAAGCGCCGGCCACTGGCGCCGGCTCCGCGTCCGCCGGCGTCGAGACGACCTCGACTCGCGTCAGATATTCCGCGAGCGCGTCGAGCGCTGCGCCCGACTCGGCTGCGTCGGCGCTCTTTCCGGCGCGCTCGAGCCGCGCGCCGATCTCAGTAATGGGCGCGAAGCCGTACGAGCGGCCGGTGCCCTTCATGTTGTGGCCGAGCTTGCGGATCTCCTCGAAGCCCCCGCCTGCGAGTGCGGCGCGAAGGGCTGCCAGGTCCTGGCGGCGCGACATGAGATAGCCCGGAACGAGATCGCCCAGCTCGGGGTCCGCCTCGACGACGATGCGCTCGCGCTTCGCATGGCGGTAGAGCTGCTCGATCAGCTCCGCCTTGCGGATCGGCTTCACCAGATGCGCGTTGCAGCCGACGTCCACGCTGCGCTGGCGCTCCTCCGGAAACGCGAACGCGCTCAGCATCAGGATCGGCGTCGGCGCGAGCGCCTCCTCGCGCTCCCGCTTGCGCACGGCCGCCACCGCGTCGTAGCCGTTCATCACCGGCATCTGCGCATCCATCAGCACGATGTCGAAGCGCTCCCCGCGCAGCCGCTCGACTGCTTCCTTGCCGTTGGTCGCGAGCGCGAGCTCGACCGGTGTGCCGCGCAGATACGCCTGCAACAGCGAGCGATTGTCGAGAGAGTCGTCGGCGGCGAGCACGCGCAGCGGTGTGAGGCTCGGCGCGGGCCTCGCGGCCGGCTTCGGCTCGGCCGCGCGCCCCTCCTCCCCCAACAGCACACACTCGATCGAGCGGCGCAACACCGAGGGCTTCAGCGGGCGTTCGATCCAGCCGCCGAGCTGGAGCTCGCGGCAGGCCTCGAGGTCGCCGGGCCTGCGGTTCGCCGACATCAGCAGAACCGTGCGGGGTGCCACTGCCCGCAGGTTCGCGTCCTGCCGTAACAGATCGAGCCCGCCCTGCCCCGGCAGCCGCGCGGCGAGCAGCACGATGTCGAACCTGCCGGCTTGCAGCGCGGCGCGCGCGTCGCCGCTATCCGAGACGGGGCGCACCTCGAGGCCCCAGCTCTCGAGCCAGCGGCGCGCGAGCTCCCGCTCGAGCGGATCGGGCTCCGCGAGGAGCGCGCGCCCGACCAGCGCGCGCGGCTTCGCGTTCGGTCCGCGCGGCTCGCGACACGGGAGCTCGAGCCGGAAGCAGCTGCCGACGCCGAGCGAGCTCGTCGCCGAGAGGCGCCCGCCCATCCGCTCGGCGAGCCGCCGCGCGAGCGCGAGGCCGAGCCCGCTCCCGCCATAGCGGCGCGCCGTTGAAACGTCGGCCTGCAGGAAGTCCTGGAACACCGCATCGAGCTTGTCCGGGGCGATGCCGGGCCCGGTGTCCTCCACCTCGACGCACAGGCGCAGCCCGTCTTCGTGCACGACCGGGCGCGCGCGCACCGTCACGCGCCCGCGGTCGGTGAACTTCACCGCATTGCCGACCAGGTTCAGCAGGATCTGGCGCAGCCGGACTTGATCGCCGCGCATTCCGGCGGGCAGCCCGGGGTCGATGTCGAGCGAGAGGGAGAGCCCCTTGCGATGCGCGGCG
>Ga0187894_10001277_pt1 | contig 32599 bp, 31 predicted proteins | sample GBC1701081metaG_FD_136650 | JGI IMG/M metagenome (GOLD analysis project Ga0187894, IMG submission 136650) | White microbial mat communities from a lava cave in the Kipuka Kanohina Cave System on the Island of Hawaii, USA - GBC170108-1 metaG ...
GATGAAACCACCTATGTGGGTAATGAGGTACGGCGGATATGAGCGATATGTAACCGTGCGGGCAGTGCCGTATCGCTCTATTTGAAGGTGCTTACTTTTATCTCAGCTCTTACCATTACGATTCAGCATTTCTATAACACATTGCATTCACTAGTATTTGTCGTACAATGATGTCGTTGTTCAAGCACAGTGCGCGCAATAACTCCGGTGGCATTGGTTATGCGGTGACCTGCTACCATAGTGAGTGAAGGGTTCTAGCGATAGCCCGGAATTCGGGGACAGATCAACATTACGCGGAAGTCACATTCATGTTAGTACACGCACAGAGGGCAGGTTATGTGGACAACACGACCATCCGCGCCATGCCCATACGACAACGGATCGACTGGTTGATGGATTATGCTCACCACCATTCCACGGAATTTCAAAGTTCAGAATCCCAGCTGGCGCGCAGCCTCTATGTCGCAAAGCACCCAACCGCCGTTGTGGCGTTGAATTGCATGGACGGACGTATCAACATCTCTGTGGCCACTGACACTCCGGCCGGCATCATCGTGCCGCTCCGCAATCTCGGTGGACGCTTTAATCTGGGCTGGCCGTACTTCGCGGAAGTATTGGCAGGACAAATACGGAATACGATTGCAGGGGGACGACGCACGATGGTGCTCATCACGTACCACTATTCCAAGGGCGACTTCCATCGCGGCTGTGCCGGTTTTGGTTACGACACCGACGCCGCTCGCAGCCATACGTTTGAAACCAAACGTATGGTGGAGGCGGTTTTCGGAAGTGGTCACAACACGGTGTATCCTCTGGTGTGCGGCTTTGAGACCGACGAAGATGCGCTTGTCCTCCACGGTTGCGGCGGTGAGGTGCTGGACCTGTCCACAATCTCCTCCACATCTCTGGACACTTTGCCCGGATTGCTGACTCGGCTCTACCCGGACATGCCTGATCAGACGCTCCAAGATCTGTTGCCGCTCGTAGAAGGCAACATCTCTCACATCGCGAGCATGAGGCAAAGCAACCGCCAACTCGAAAACGAGCATGTCGAGCATCACGAATGGATGATTGGCATCGGGCGCGGATTCGACTGGTTGCATATGCCCAACCTGGCGCTTATCATTGGTCCCTACAGTCCCGACCTCGCCGAGCCCATTCGCAAGGCCGCCGGCATCATCGAGGCCAACATGAAGAGCCGCCGTATCCCCGATGACGGCTTTTTAATGCTCGTCGCATCACCCTACCAGGAGATCGGTTCTGAACGTGCTCTCGCCGAAATCAAGAGCAGCTTCTTGTCCGAATTTGCAGCTGGGATCATCCGTGCCGAATGTCCCAACCTAAAGGACAAGTTGCACGTGCGCAACGCTGTCATCGCCTGGCAGTCTCGAGAGCTAGAGGTGATTGATCCCTCCGCAGCCTGGTGACACTAGCCACATCGGGGCGCAACACAATTAGAACATCTGCGACACGCTTTTTCTTCTGTCTTGTCTTCCACAACCTGTTTATCTAGAATGGGCCTGGTTGTAGGGTTTGCAGGATGTTCAACCACGCCGTCCAGCTAGGTGAGACGAAGCTTGCGGGGGGGGCTTTCAACATCCTGCCAAGGAGGAGTCGGTGAAGGGGTTACGGTTCGAGCGCATCGGGAAAAACCGTCATTATAATGTGGTATTCCACATGGGAAACAGCTACGTGCCCGTCAGCGATGAAATCGTGGAAGAACTCAAGGCCCAGAGTCTCCTCCCCGTTGAACGGTTCCTCGACCTCTTGATCGACCGCGTGGGATACTCCTCCTACCTCAAAGAGCAAATCCGAACAGAACTGAAATCCTCCGGCGATCCGGTGACGCAGATTACGGTACTACAGGGCGCCATCCGCGACCTCTAAATCGGCTGCTGAAAATCTCCTCACGGCTTGCACGAATTCCGCATATTTTCGTAAAACCCCCGGGTGAGCCGAACAAACTACCTAATCGGCTCATATTTTATATTTTCGTGAGCCGAATAAGTGTTATAATCGGCTCATGCCCTATAACTGGCAGGAAAAGGATTGGCCTGAATTCCGGTATGATCTCTCCGGGGTGGAGGATGCGCTGCTGGATTTTGCCGAAAGGACGGGACGTGCGGATGGCCTGTTGAAGGGGCTGCCGGAAGACTCGCGGGCGGAAGCCATTATCGACATGATGGCGGCGGAAGCCATCAAGACATCAGCGATTGAGGGCGAGCTTCTGAGCCGCAAGGATGTGCTGTCGTCGATCCGGAAAAATCTGGGGATGGACGTTGGAATGCCGTCCGGAGACAGGCGGGCGGAAGGAGCCGCTGCGTTGATGGTCGATGTGCGGAAAAATTTTTCCGCACCCCTTTCGGACGTGACGTTGTACGAATGGCACCGGATGATCATGGCCGGCAGCCGTGGCCTCAAGGCCGGCCGATGGCGGACGCATGCCGAACCGATGCAGGTGGTTTCGGGCCCAGCGGGAAAAGAGAAGGTGCATTTCGAGGCGCCGCCGTCATCGAGAGTTCCTGGGGAAATGAAGCGGTTCATTGACTGGTTCAATGAAACCGGACCAGACGGACAGAAGGAAATTAAAAAAGCTGCGGTACGCTCGGCAGTGTCTCATCTGTATTTCGAGTCCATACATCCTTTTGAAGATGGGAATGGCCGTATAGGAAGGGCGATTTCTGAAAAGGCATTGTCACAGGGACTCGGGCGTCCAGTGTTGCTGAGTCTATCGCGCACGATCGAGGCGGATAGAAAGCGTTATTACCAGGCGCTACAAGAGGGGCAAAAATCAAACGAGATCACACCCTGGGTAAACTGGTTCGTGACCATGGCGCTCGATGCCCAGATCCATGCGGAAGAGCAGATCGATTTCACGTTGAACAAAACCCGGCTCTTCGACCGCTTCAGGGATCAGCTGAATGTACGGCAGCTGCAGATCCTGCGGCGGATGCTCGAAGAGGGGCCGGAAGAGTTTAAAGGGGGGATGAGCGCGAAGAAATACGTTTCCATCACCGGCACGTCGAAGGCTACGGCGACGCGGGATTTGCAGGATCTTGCGGACAAGGGCGTCTTCGTCCCATACGGGGGCGGCCGGAGCACAGGCTATAAGGTGAATTTGTAAGTGTGGATTCGTCGTTATTCCGGGTATGGCGTTCCGGTCAAATTCTTCTATTTACTCTCGTGTTTCCAATTTTGTGGCAGCGTGACCGCAGCTGATAAAAATGTTTGGGCTGGTTGATCCTGGCGATCGATGCAAGTGAAGCGTCGAAGTACCCCATCCACAAAACCTGCAAGGACTCCAGCCTCCGAACTCTCGAAGTCCGAGCCTACCAAAACTAGCCGTCCTGTATCCCTAAATCAGATACCTGGTAAGTCGTTGATATCTCCATCCTTCAAATTTGACCTTGAGACTTTGGTGCGGGTCTTCTAAAATGACCTTTGGCTCAGCCGTATCACACTTCTAGCGTTTCTATTGTGTCGCGCTTTCCCCATCAAATATCTCGCGGGATACTGTGACGTGGTGAGCAACAATCTCCTTCTTGGCGACGCGGAAATCCGTTTTGTTCTTCGATCCCGCCTTTCCCTAAAACACGCCAATAAATCTCGCACTGTCTTCATCGAGGAACTTGGGCTCTGCCGTGGACAGGTGAGAGTCGATCTTTCAGTCGTCAACGGTTTGCTACATGGGTATGAGATTAAGTCCGATCGGGATAGCCTGCGACGCCTAAACAATCAGGTAGAGCTCTATGGGAAAGTGTTTGATCGAGCAACGCTAGTGGTTGGTGAGCGCCATTTGGCTGAAGCACTCGACAACGTGCCAGTATGGTGGGGAATCTTACTTGCTCACCGATCGGCCAAGAAGCTACAGATCAAAACTGTGCGCTCCCCGCGCAGCAACCCTAAGAAAGATCCACGCGCCTTGGTTGAGCTATTGTGGCTCGATGACGCTCTAGCTTTGCTGGAGGAGCGTGACGCCGCACGAGGCTATCGGGGAAAAGCTCGTTGGATTGTTTGGGATCGGGTTTGCGAACTGTGTAGCCTCAATGAAATTGCCAAGGCCGTGCGGACACAACTCAAGGCTAGGGCAAAGAAGCGAGCGCCTGTGTAACCGTTGAAATATGATGGATGGTGCCGAGTTGTCGCCACGCCTCAGCAGATCCCAAACCAGGCTCACCATCTGCAGCCGCCTTCATCAACCCACACCCATTGCAGTGGTTTGATCCATAAAATTCTGATCTGAGGCTACCGTAAACAAGCTTGCGAGCTAACTCAGGGAATTGTTTGCCAGGACGCTTTGAGCGCGTGCTCTCGCCTTTTATCAGCAACCATTCTTCTTCTAAGGTGTACCGAATTGAGGCAGACACTTGCATTCTAACTGGGTCAAAGTCTTCAACTCCTTCCGGGCGCTGTATTGCGCAATCACTGAAAGTTGGAAGGCGCTGAAGGCTGTTTCGCAGTCCGTAAAGATTGTCTCTCCACGCAACCCAATCTGCACGCTCGACAGAGGCTTTTGAATTACGCTGGACCACTCCCATACTTTTTGGAAACGCACAGGCCGAGACCGTGAAGGTGCGCCACCGTAGATGATCAGGAACTTCGGCTATGAAAGCATCCGTCAAGGCCACGATCCCTTCAAGGATAAAGTCTTCAACTCCTCCAAGATCGACAATGAGATCTATCTCTTCAGGCGTAAGCCCTTTTGTGCGTAAAAAAGCATTGATCCGCCCGGCAAGACTGCCTTGTTCAAACTCGGCTCGGGTCAATCGCAACGCCAGACCATTCGTCCGATGAACAAGAGCAGGAGTAATATCGGCCGTGCGAGATACTCCTGTGACAGGGGTGAATACAATACCAGCAGCGGTGGCTCGTCGAAACACCTCATCTGCACCAGCTTGGCCATCAGCAGCAATCTCACGTGCGTCAATGAAGCACCTCGAGTATGGGCGAACGGCCTCTGCAAGATCAGTGAACGTCGTATCAAGATGGGCACTTAGAGTTTTACCGGGCGTTCTTTTGACAATCTCTAAGAGAGGAGTAATTCGTGGCTGATGGATTGAGGAAACACGTTGAAGAGCCTTTCTTTCTCCACGCTTCACCTTGAGGACCGGCACGTAATGGTCTGGCCCAAATGTCATGTCTACCCTTGCCCCCCTGGGATTCCAGAGCCTGAGCGGCGCAAGCTCGTCTTCAAGCGACCGAAAGTACGACAACAGTGCCGTTGAAGGATCTGGGTTCTCGCTGGAGAAACAGACGTCAACCATCCGATCGACTAAACCAAGCGGAGCCACCCGTCTGCACATTTCCTCCTGCCCGATATTGTCACAAAGAGCCAGCAAAACAGCCTCAATAACTACCACGCGATTCTCAAGCGCTGGGGCAAAATCACCGATGCCTTTGAGTGCTTTGAGCGCTCGCTTGTCACCAGACAAAAACGGGTGCCCTTGCTCCGCAGCCACGGCAAAGATCTGAGCTTCCCCTGGATCAATCGCCTCAACTGCAGCCAGCTTCTCCAGCCAGGTCACACTGGGTTGTGGTACGAGAGGAATTGCGTTTGCGACGGGAATCAATGCGTCGCAGGCAGGTCCCCCATATAGTTCTCGAAGGCGGCCTCTCCGGAGCATGAAAGGAAGCGCGGGTAATCTCCCGCACTCCTGCAACTTCGCGCCAAAAATATGGGCGGCGTCTTCAAGTAGGCTAGCTATTCCAAATTTACAGAAAGCATCCGTATCAAACAGCAGTTTCATGACGCTCCGGCTCGCCAAAAACGCAGCGGAGCAGTGCGCGGTCGGTTTCGGTCGCAGCCGTTAGATCAACATGCTGGTCGAATAATTGTCGCAATAGTCTTCGAGCACCACTGTTTCTGTAAAGAGCCTTCGCTGCCAGCGTAGCCGTTTGATAGCTGCTAGGCGTGGCTACCCGGCGGGCCCAAGCGAAGATCACCGTGCTAGCATCAGCACCAGTCCTGCGTTCAAGCTCAGAAGCTTGGCGAGCAAGATCCTTGAAGTTAGCGCCGTTTATATCTGGAATAGTGTCATTGCCGATCAGGACATGAGTGGCGTATTGATCAGCACGACGTTCAATAGACGTGTCATCCAGAATATCCTCTTCCTCATCAACAACTGGCTGGTCGGGCGCACAATCAGTCGCAGCAATATGCCCAGCCTCATGCGAAACGACAAAAGCAACTCGCGCTGGTTCGTCATGCTTGTGGCCAAGCAGGATGACCGGTCGCCCTCCGACAATTCCTGCAATACCTTGGAAGCTCGGGGTTGGGAGTACGTCGAGCGGGATAACCGGAATGCCTCGCCTCCAAAGATCTCCAGCAATGTCGTGCAAAGACACCGACAGCCGAGGTCGCTGGATTAGATTACGCCATGCCAGACCATCAACTGGAAGCACAGCTGTCGTGGTTACCGGATCTCTGAGACTACGAACTACTGCGGCAGCAATCCGCATGGCGGCGTGAATGGCAGGCCCCAACCTGTCCCGGTCAATGTCCTTAACACGCCTTAGCTGCGCCCCAGGATATGCTGGCGCCGCCAATGTAGCGCTGGGATCTCTGACCTTCTCAAGCGATAGGCCAAGAAAGCGCGCGACTCGGACTTCGATGTCTTCAAGGAGCCGAGGCTCTTGGAGGCAGGCGTTGTCCCACCAATCTGGCAATATTGCAGAATGCAAGAAGTCGTTCTTGAAACCGGCCTTAGACAACCGGTTTGTTAGGGTCTTGAACGTGTGCCTCGTCAGAGGATTGCTCCGTTTGTGTTAGATCCAACTATCATGTGACCCCCGCGGAAAATCTTGGGTCCGGCATTTTAGCACCCTATATCATCGAACACCATGTATGGGCGGGTAAGCAGCTACGCTACCGCCTAACCGGTTCCAAATGCCTCCCGCTAAAGGATCCTTCCAAGCTGGCTCCTCTTCATCCTCCCCCACACATCAAGAGGGTCCGCCATCTCTTCGTTCGACCGCGCGCATTGAGCGAGCACCACCCGTATTGTAGTTATTTGATAGCTCTTGTGTGCGCGCTCAGCGAGCGAGGAACGAGGAGATGATGGACCCTAATCTGCCATTTGGCCTTCTTGGAACAACTGATTCAATAACGCGTTTCTCTTTTCGGGATCTTTGTAGTACTTGAGCGCCTTGGTGAAATTCTCCAGTGCGCTCTCGCGTTTTCCCTTTTGTGAATAGTATTCGCCGATGCCGTGGTAGGCCCGAGGGTCTTGATCGTTGGACTTGAGGGCTCGATTGAACGCATCATAGGCCGCTTGCATGTGTTGTTTGGCCAGCTCCAGCCAGCCGATTGCCGAATGTGCCGGCCCGAAATTAGGATCGGCAATGAGGGCCGCATCGTACTCCTTTTGCGCCAGATCCAGGCGGCCGCGATCCTCATAGAAACCGCCCAACGCGAAATGCACTTCGGCGTCGTTCGGATTCAGCCGCAACGCTTCCTTGTAAGACTGCAGCGCCGGCTCCATCTTGCCCTGTTCTGCAAGGGCGCAGGCGAGGTTCGCGTGGGCGGTCGCATCGTTCGGCGTCAGCTTGATCACTTCGCGATATTGAGGGATCGCCATCTCTAAACGGCCCTGTTCTTGATAGGCCACACCCAGGTTGGTCCGGGCCGGCGCATAGGAAGGATCGAGGCGGACGGCCTCGCGATATTCCTTGATGGCCATTTCGAGGTGGTTGGCCCGCTCATGAATCTGTGCGAGAAAATGATGGGCATAGGCAGACTGTGGCGCGAGAGTGATCGATTCTTTGTAGGACGCGATCGACTGTTCGGATTGGCCTGATTGGGCCAGAAATAATCCCCTCACGAGATGGGCGTTGGCCTGCTCCGGCTGTCGCGCAACGATTCCTTCGATCCACTCTTTGACCTGTGCAATGTCGTCTGGTTCCTGCAGACACTTTGGGTGAGTCCTCCAGGCTTCGGCGAACTCACCGCGGAGCAGATGGATCACGTTGAGAGCGAAATGGGGTCGAGGATCCTGGGCGGTAGCGGGGTGGCTGGCCCAGGCCAGTGCAGCATGCTGCGCCTGATCCCATTGACCCTCCAACAACGTCGTTTCACATTGCACTTGGTAGTTGGCCATCTGGATCGGTCATAGGATTATCTGGTGAGGGTGTCTTCGATGTCCGGTGAGGTGGCCTGGATGCGATCCCCGAGTGAAGGATAGCGTGCCGCTAGCTTTTGTTTCATGAGCCAGGCCACAGTCCGGTACGACCAGTGGCCTTTCACACCGGAGCGGAGTCTAGCGATGTACTCGGCTTCGGCAAAATCCATCTTGAAGAGGCAACGCACCTTGAATCCGAACGGTGTGGCGTAGAGAGACCCCTCCGCGCTCGTTTTCTTGAGCTGCTCGATGTCCGAACGGACTGCGTCCATCGCCTGTCGATACTCCTGATCCAATCCCGCTTGTACGAGCGGTGGTGGAACTTCATACCCGTGCACCGTCGTAAAGTTTTGTTGGATCTGCTGACAGCGCCGATGCCGATGCATGTCGCGCCAGCCTCCGATGTCCATCAGCACGTCGAATGTGAAGGCATAGCCGCTGCGGAACTCTTTGATCAGTTCGTCGTACGGCCCTCGCGCGCTCATCGCCACGTCAACAGCCTCCTGCTTGTCTTTCTCCGCCCAGGTGCGGACCATTGCGAGAAGGTTCCGATAGGGTGCGTGCGAGACCCGGTATAGCAAGGTGGTGACGATTTCGTCCAACGGATCGTGGGGCTCGATGAGGTCCACCGGCTCCGGCTCGCTCCAGGACGCCGGTTGATCTAATCCGGCTCCCCGGAGCGCGTCCTTCGCATATTTGGCGAGGTCTTGGTAGACCGAAGCTTGATAGTCGCTCGCCTTGGCGTGGCGCGCGAGCGTCGGCGCGAGAGGTTCGTATGCTCCGGCTGGCTGGCCGGAGAGCTCGCCCCAAAGGTTCACAGGCGACCGTTGGCAGGCATCCTTGAGTTCGTCTCCGACCGCACGCAATTCCGGTAGTTGTGACGACAACAGCCTGGTGATTTGCTTTTCCAACGTCCTGATGCTGACGACTTGCCCGACGTTCGTCCTGGCCGCGAGGGGCAGAAGATACCGTGTCACGTCGAATGTGCGCGCGGCGATTGTCCGCTGATAATCGGCCGGTTTCATCGACTCGGGGCGCGGCTCACGCTCCGAAAGAAATTGGGTCAACGGTTGATGCAAGAGCCGATAGATCTCGGCGAGGCTGCGGAGAATGCCGTGGTAGGTGCCTTCCGTCTCCGACCCTCGAATGGAGTCCGGTACGAACCACCCGCCGGAGGCAAAGTTCTGATATCGGCTCGATTTCGCCTGGCCATCCCACAAGGGCTCGTCTTCGAGTCGAATCGCGGCGAGTTCGGAGATATCCTCGAAACAGATGATGACATGGCCTAAATCGGCGATCGACGCGTGGCCGTAGTCGAAATAGAATTGATCCCAGAATTTTTCAGCTGAATGTCCGTGCACCCAGCGGAGGCTGTTCTCGATCGAGTCGGGCGAGCGGCTATAGCGGGCCAGGGCGTAGGCGGATTTCTCGGGTGGCATCGGTGCCAGGGCGATGACGCGGCGGGTCGGTTGATCTATGCTCATGCGGTTTCCCAGGGTTTCTTGACAGGTCGCGCACTATACCGCCACGGGAATACCTGTGCAAGAACCTAATCCGTCAATGGTCATTCGTCAATCGTGAGCGGACGGGAGTATTCTCGAGCCTGACACGGAATCAATTGAGCCTTGACCGCTGACGATTGACGCTTCTGAACGCGTTGACATGCCTGTAACCCGCCGCTATAGTCCCGAATCTTTCTCGGTGGTTGCTGAATACAATGGACATAATCAAGGGCATCAAAGGCGTTAAAGACATCCTTCCCGAGGAGACCCCTCGTTGGCGTTTCATCGAGGATGCGGCGAGGCGTTGGGCGCTCTGTTATGGATATCAGGAAATCCGTATCCCCATCTTCGAGCTCACCGCGCTCTTTGCCCGAAGCATCGGCGCGTCGACAGACATCGTCGAGAAGGAGATGTACACCTTTCCGGACCGGGATGGGTCTTCATTGACCTTGCGCCCGGAGGGCACAGCCGGCACAGTCCGCGCGTTCATTGAACACAACCGGGCGGCCGATCCGCTCCCGCAGAAATATTTTTATCTCGGGCCGATGTTTCGTCATGAGCGGCCGCAGGCGGGGCGCCTCAGGCAGTTCCATCAATTCGGAGCCGAATCGTTCGGCACATCGGACCCTCGCGCGGATGTCGAGGTCATTGCGCTGCTCTGGCGCCTGTTGTCCGATCTGTCCTTGCCGGACCTGACGCTGGAAATCAATAGTCTGGGAAGCGCCGGCGACCGCGCTACATACAAGCCCATCCTTCTGGCGTTTCTCTCTCAGCAGAAGTCCCTCCTCTGTGCAAATTGTCAGCGTCGCATGGAGACGAATCCTTTGCGGGTGCTAGATTGTAAAGTGCCGGACTGTCGGGCTGCGACTGAGTCAGCGCCTAAGCTGACCGACCATCTCTCTCCTGAGACCCGTGTACATTTTGACCAGGTCCTCGCAGGTCTCGTAGCCATCGGAATCCCCTATCGACTCAATCCTCGTTTAGTGCGGGGGCTCGACTATTATGGTTTGACGAGTTTTGAAATTACCTCGAGTCAGTTAGGGGCTCAGAATGCAGTGGGTGCCGGAGGCCGCTACGACGGTCTAGTGGAAACACTCGGCGGCCCCTCTGTTCCAGCCGTTGGATTCGCGCTCGGGCTCGAGCGTGTCTCGTTGATGCTGCCGGAGACATCACTATCCTCGTTACACGAATGTCTTTATTATGTTGCAGCATTCGGAGAGAAAGGGAGTAAGTTGGGGCTTGTTCTACTCGACGAACTCCGTAGAGTCGGAATTTCCACCCAATGTGACTATCGCGCCACCACACTTAAGGCCCACCTGCGCCAAGCTGATCGATCAAAGTGCCGTTACGCCATTCTCCTAGGTGATGATGAGGCAGCGCGCGCCTCCATCATTCTCCGCAACCTCGAGTCGAAGGCCCAAGAGGAACTCCCGCTGGCCGGTCTTTCTTCTCTCCTTAAATCCCGCACATTCTCTATGTAAGACGTCAAATTTTTGCTGTTGACTTTGTCTTGAAAACCTCGTAGGCTCGCCAGGTATTTACTTCGTAATAGATTGATTGTATTGACGTATTTGGTTTGTAACTATGTCGGCTCTGAAGCTTGGTCTCTTGTTATCCACACCCCCTACTCATCCCAGCGTTGAGACTGTTGTCCAGTTGGCTCAGGCTGCTTTGCGCAAAGGAGTCGATGTCTATCTCTATCTCATTGATGAAGGGGTGAAGACGGCTGTGGATCAACGCTATCTTAGTTTGATCGATGCCGGAGTGAAGATGTCTGTCTGTGCGTACGGCTGTCAACAACATGGTGTGTTGACGACCTCGATCGATTCGAGGGTTTCTTTGTCCGGTCTCGTTGTGCTGTCGGGAATTATTGATGGCTGCGATCGCTTTCTCGCTTTTACATAAAAAGTTATTGTCACTGCGGTTGGCTGTCTATGTCGAAACGCATCGCGGTGGTGATTTCAGAAGATCCTTGTGTGACGGCTCGCCCTGTTGAAGCACTTCGTATTGCGCTGGGATTGTGTGCTGGAGACCATGAAACGACCATCGTGCTCCTAGGGCGCGCTTCTATGCTCCTGATGGAAGATACGGAAGAAATTATCGACATCGATATTCTTGAAAAATATCTTCCCTCCTTTCAACAGTTGTCCATCCCCTTTGTTGTCGAGCCAGGGACGCCTATGAATGTTTGGTCTCATGATTTTTCCGTGACGGTCCGCACTGCGGACGAAATAAGACGGTTAGTTCAATCGGCTGACAGGAGTCTGATTTTTTAAAATCTTTATCGGTGTGACGTGGGTAGGATATTGTATGTTCTCCGACAATCTCCGGATCGTATCCCTTCATCGATCTTTCGGTCTAGTGATGTAGATACGGATATCGTCTTTGCTGAGCAGGCAGCATCAATTGGTCCTTCTTCAGTGAAGGGGGTTGTGATTGCTCCTGAAGGAGTGACTGTCGGAGTTTTCCATGCGACGATGACATTTGATGACCTCATTGAGAAAATTTTCTCGTCCGAACACATCGTTGTTGTCTAGTGTATTAGCGACTCTTTTCCTAAAATATTATGTATCAGAGAGAGATCGTCGTAGGAGTAGGAGTAAGAGGAGGCTCAGTGGATAGTGTGGATAGAGTTTAAAGAGTTGACTCTTCTAGTTTCCTTGTCCCATCTCTTTGTGGAGAGAATTGGGGGTTGACTCTGGGTAACCCCTGCATGCAGAGTCCATAGGTTGTGGTAATTCGAGCAACGACTACCATCGTGATCTGTTCAACGTCTGATAATAATCAAGTTGGAGATAAGAAGATCACACCGAGAACCAGGTTATCAACAGGTGTGAATAAGTCTGTGTATTAAGAATGATACAGAAATTATGACTACCTTAACAGTATGGCAGGATACCTTGGCTTATATCCAAGGGAAGGTGCCAAAACAAGTTTTTGATACGTGGTTTACACCTATCCATATCGAGAGAATAGAGGATTCCACTGCCCAACTAGGCGTCCCGAACAAGTTTTTTGGCGATTGGTTAAGCCAACATTATGGGTCTCTGCTAGCCGAAGCCATCTCTGCTGCCCGAGGTGGGGAAGAGACCGCGATCACGTTCGTCATCTCTCATAAACAGACGTCAAAGCAGCTTGAGAATAGTGGGGGTACTAGTACAACCAGTCGTCAAAACGCGGGATCACGGTCAAAACGGGGAATACAGCTCAACCCAAAGTATACGTTCAAGAATTTCGTAGTGGGCGCAGGAAATCAATTTGCCCATGCCGCCTGTATGGCGGTCGCCGAGCAGCCGGCAAAAGCCTACAACCCACTTTTTATTTATGGCGATACCGGGTTGGGGAAGACACATCTCTTGAATGCCATTGGAAATTATGTGGCAGAGCGAACCGACCTCCGGATTGCCTATTTGACGACCGAGCAGTTCACGAACGAAGTCATCAACTCCATTCGGTACGATAAAATGATGGATCTGCGGAAGCGGTATCGTCATATCGATATGTTAATGATCGACGACATTCAATTTTTAGCGGGCAAAGAGCGCACACAGGAAGAATTCTTCCACACGTTCAACGCGCTTTATGAAGCGCATAAGCAGCTTGTCCTCTCGAGCGATCGCTTTCCGAAAGACATGCCCGATATCGAGGAACGGTTGCGGTCTCGGTTTGAATGGGGGCTGATCGCGGATCTCCAGCCGCCTGACGTTGAAACACGTATTGCCATCTTGCGGAAAAAGTCCGAGGACGAGGATGTTACGTTGCCGGAAGATGTCATCCAGTTTCTTGCCACGACGATGAAGAGCAATATCCGCGAGCTCGAGGGTTCATTGGTCCGCCTCGGCGCCTATGCTTCACTCACCGGCCAAACGATTACGTTGGAGATGGCGAAGAGCGTGCTCCGGGATCTGATCGGCACTAAGAAAAAGATCGTATCGATGGATGATATTCAGGAAACGGTGGGCGCACGTTTCCATGTGAAGATCGCCGACCTGAAATCCCGTCGCCGGAGCAAGACGCTCGTACATCCGAGACAGATCGCCATGTATCTCTGCCGGGAGCTTACAGACTCCTCGTATCCCGAGATCGGACGGCAGTTCGGAGGCAAAGACCACACGACGATTATCCATGCCTGCAAGCAGGTCATAAAAGCGAGAGACAGCGACAGCACATTAAGTGCCACATTGGACAGCTTGAAGGAGCAGATCCTGCGAGCGTGAGGGGCTGCGCCAAGGGGAAGAGATGATGAAACTGCGCATGGGGCGAGTTGAACTCTTGACGGGTCTTCAGCGGGTCCAAGGTGTCGTCGAGAAGCGCAACACGATGCCGATCCTTTCGAATATACTGATCGAGGCGAAGCAGGAGGGGGTAGAAATTGTCGCCACCGACCTCGAAATCGGCATGCGGGGGCACTATAAAGCGACCGTGGATAAGCCGGGAGGGGTCACGGTCTCGGCTCGAAAGCTGTATGAAATCATCAAGGAACTGACGGTCGGTGAAATAGAAATCACTTCGGGTGACAACAATTGGACGACGATTCACGCCGGCAAGAGCCAATTTAAGATTGTCGGTCTCCCCAGCACCGACTATCCTGCGTTGCCCACAATCGAACGGGAAGGGCTCATTCCTCTCGCCGGTGCCGGTTTCCTGGAGCTGATTCGGAAGACCCTCTTCGCCGCCGGAGACAATGACGCGCGCTACATCCTCAACGGCCTACTGGTGACCCTCATCACGTCGGAGAAGAAAACGATTTTGCGGCTGGTCGGCACAGATGGTCATCGGTTGGCTGTTGCCGAGCAGGAGGTCGGAAAAGCCGGTGCGAAAGGCGCTCCGCAAGAGATCAAAGTCATCATTCCGAAAAAAGCGGCGCATGAGATGCAGCGTCTTCTGGAAGAAGGCGGCGAGGGTGAACCCTTGATCGGGTTCACCAAAAATCTCATGATATTCCGGAAGAGCGGACTGCTGCTGACCTCGCGGCTCATGGAAGGAAACTACCCGAATTACCAGCAAGTGATCCCAAGAGAGGGCGGCAGGAAAATCGGGGTCAATCGCGGCGAGCTTGAGAGTGCGCTTCGACGTGTCTCCGTGCTTTCCCGTGATAAGGCGAGCGCGGTGAAAGTGTCGTTTGTCTCCGGACAGATGACGCTGTTCTCCAGCAATCCTGATTTTGGAGAGGCGACCGAAGAGCTTGCGGCACGGTACGAGGGGGAGTCCTTGAACACAGGGTTCAACGCCCGCTACCTGTTGGATGTCCTCGGGGTGATGGACGGAGAAACGATCTCTCTGCAAATGGACAATCCGCTGAGCCCTTGTTTGATCCAGGAGTCAGACAGTCCCGGGTTCAAGTGCGTGGTCATGCCGATCAAGATTTGAGATTCAAGAGTCAATGGTCACCAGTCAATAGAAGAAGAGAGGAGCCTGGCAGCAGCGGGTGTCCTTTTTACGAATGACCAATGACCGTTGACTATTAGGAGACTGATGGCCAGTAACGACACCGAAACCACACCAAAATCCGACAGCTACGGCGCGGATCAAATCAAAGTATTGGAAGGCCTTGACGCCGTGCGGAAACGCCCGGCGATGTATATCGGCAGCACCGGTGTGGACGGCCTCCACCACCTCGTCTATGAAGTCGTCGACAACAGTGTCGATGAGCATATGGCGGGATTCGGTGAGACTATCGAGGTAACCATCCACATCGACGACAGCGTCACGGTTGTGGATAACGGCCGCGGTATTCCTACCGGGATGCATCCCACGCAAAAGAAGTCTGCAGCTGAAGTGGCGCTGACGGTCTTGCATGCGGGCGGCAAGTTCGAACAGGGCGCCTATACAGTGTCCGGCGGGCTCCACGGCGTTGGCATCTCGGTGGTGAACGCTCTTTCCGAATGGCTCGAGTTGGAGATTTGGCAGGATGGCCAGGTGTTCGAGCAGCGCTACGAGCGCGGCAAGGCGACTGCCCCGCTCAAGATGACGGGCAAAACCAAGCGTCGTGGAACGACAGTCACGTTCAAGTCCGACGGGCAGATTTTCGAAACCCTCGACTTCAGCTTCGACGTGCTGGCGCAGCGGCTGCGCGAGCTCGCCTTTTTGAACAAGGGACTTGAGATCACGCTCAAGGATGAACGGAAAGAACCGGTCAAAGAGCAAGTATTCAAGTACAAGGGCGGGATCGTGTCGTTCGTTGAGCATCTGAACGAAGCCAAGACACCGTTGCACAAACCTATTTACGTGCAGGTTGAGAAACAGGAGATGGTGCTGGAGGTCGCGCTTCAATACAACGACAGCTACGCCGAAAACCTGTTTTCCTTTGCGAACAACATCAATACCAAGGAGGGCGGCACGCACTTGGTGGGCTTCAAGGCTGCGCTCACCCGTACGATTAACAGCTATGCGAACGCCAACGACTTGCTCAAGAAAGACACCGAATCGCTCACTGGTGACGATGTCCGTGAAGGGCTCACCGCCGTCGTCAGCGTCAAGGTCCGTAATCCTCAGTTCGAAGGACAGACGAAAGCCAAGCTGGGCAATAGTGAGGTGAAGGGCATCGTCGAGGCCGCGGTCAACGAGGCGCTCGGGACCTATTTCGAAGAGAACCCGACGGTAGCTCGAAAGGTCATCGGGAAAGCGATCGACGCGGCTCGTGCGCGTGAGGCGGCGCGAAAAGCGAAAGAGCTCATCCGACGCAAGAGCGCACTCGATGGAGGGTCTCTTCCAGGCAAGCTGGCCGACTGTGCGGAGAAAGATCCGGCCTTGAGCGAGCTGTATATCGTCGAGGGTGATTCGGCCGGCGGCTCCGCCAAGCAGGGACGCGACCGCAAGTTTCAGGCGATTCTTCCCCTCAAGGGCAAGATCCTCAACGTCGAGAAAGCGCGCTTCGACAAAATGCTCTCGAGCGACGAGATTCGGACCTTGATCATGGCGCTAGGAACCGGCGTTGGCCGCAAACGCGAAGAGAGCGAAAAAGCGGACAAAGACTCGTTCGACATCAGCAAGGCCCGGTACCATAAAATCATCCTCATGACAGACGCCGACGTAGACGGCAGCCATATCCGAACCCTGCTCCTCACATTCTTCTTCCGGCAGATGCCGGAGCTACTCGAGCGAGGCTATGTCTATATCGCGCAGCCGCCGCTCTTCAAAGTGAAGAAGGGCAAGACGGAACGGTATCTCAAAGATGAAATGGCATTGAACGAGCACCTGGCTGATATCGCCGTCGAGGATGTGGAAGTGTATATGGAAGGGGTCAAAGGAAATGTCACGGGACGTCGGCTCCTGCCCATTCTCAAGAAGCTCATCGCCTTCGAAACGTTGCTCGGCCGCCTCAACAAGAAACCGCACGAGGCCAGCATGGTGCGGGCGTTTGTGGATGAGCCTGGACTCGATCGCGAGCACCTCAAGGATCAGGCGGCTCTTAGGAAGGTCATCGCCAACGTGAAAAAAACCCTCGCGGTGGTCTATCCCAAGCTCACCGCGACGTTGGAGATCGTCGAGGACGAAGAACATCAATCGAACAAAATCATCTGCCGGCTGCATGCTAACGGGGCCACCCATAGCGTTGCTGTGACGCATGAGCTGATCGGCTCCGCCGAATTCCGCGAGCTACAGAAGCTCTCGCCGTCGGCGATCGGCTTGGGCCGGGTGCCGTATAAGCTCAAAGCCGACGGTCAGGAACAGCTCCAGCCCGCGACGGCTGAGTTGGTCAAGGCGATTCTCGATAAGGGTAAGCAAGGGCTCAGCATCCAGCGCTACAAAGGTCTCGGTGAAATGAACCCGAATCAGCTCTGGGAAACGACGATGAATCCAGAAGTCCGGACACTGTTGAAAGTCAAACTGGAAGATGTGACCGGCGTCGACGAGATCTTCACGATCCTGATGGGTGACGAGGTCGAACCCCGACGAAACTTTATTCAAGCCCACGCATTGGAAGTACGCAACTTAGACGTGTAATGCCGAAAGCTGAGCGATCAACGGTAGTAGTAGAGCTGTCTTCGATTCTGTGTGCCGATTGCCTTGTAGGATGCTCAAAATGGTCATCCAGCAAGGCCGCAGGGAACGGGACGACTGAGGCGTACCCTTGTGGTACGTCGCAGGGAGGCACGTGACTGAGAACGAAGCTGGGGACCATTTTCAGCATCCGCGGAGAATTAGAATTAGATGCCACCTGATGAGAGACTAGGACAGATCGCCATCGAAGACGAGATGCGCTCGTCGTACCTGAGTTACGCGATGAGCGTCATCGTCGGTCGCGCGCTCCCCGACGTGCGTGACGGCCTCAAGCCGGTCCATCGCCGTATCCTCCACGGCATGAACGAAATGGGCCTGGCGTCGAACCGGACCTATCGTAAGTCCGCCAAGATTGTCGGCGAGATCATGGGGAACTACCATCCCCACGGGGACAGCGCGATCTATGACACGCTCGTTCGGATGGCACAGCCCTTCAACATGCGCTATATGCTCGTGGATGGCCAGGGTAATTATGGATCGGTCGACGGTGACCCCCCGGCGGCCATGCGGTATACCGAAGCCCGCCTGACCAAGGTTGCCGAGGACATGCTCGCCGATATCGACAAGGAGACGATCGATTTCGGGCCGAACTATGACGAGTCGCTGGTCGAACCGCTGGTGCTCCCCTCTAAAATCCCGAATCTCCTCGTCAACGGCGCCGGTGGGATTGCAGTGGGTTATGCCACCAACATTCCGACCCACAATATCAGCGAAGTGATCGAGGGGCTCCTCCTATACTTGGAGAATCCGGATATCACGATTGTCCAGTTGATGAAAAAGATTCCAGGCCCCGACTTTCCGACGGCCGGATTCATCTATGGAACGGCCGGCATCAAGTCCGCCTACGAGAGTGGACGGGGTCTCCTCACGTTGCGCGCGAAAGTGAGGATCGAATCGGATGAACGCACGGATCGCGAACGGTTGATCGTCACGGAGCTGCCATATCAGGTCAATAAGTCCAAGCTGATCGAAAAGATCGCCGAGTTGATAGGGGACGAACGGATCAAAGGGATTTCCGATCTGCGTGACGAATCCGATCGGGAAGGCATCCGCGTCGTCATCGAGCTTAAGCGCGGGGAAATCCCGCTCATCACCTTGAACAATCTGTACAAGCTCACGCAACTCCAGACGACCTTTGGGGTCATCATGCTTGCGCTGGTAAACAACCGGCCGGAAGTGTTGAACCTCAAGCAGATCCTGCATCATTTCATCGAGCATCGGCGCGAGGTCGTCGTCCGGCGGACCGCCTTCGAGTTGCGCAAGGCGGAAGAGCGGGCCCATATACTTGAGGGTCTCAAGATCGCACTCGATAACCTGGATGCGGTGATTATCTTGATCCGACGGGCGCAAACGCCCGATGCAGCCCGGGTCGGCCTGATGCGGGAATTTGCGCTGAGCGAGATCCAGGCGAACGCAATATTGGAGATGCGGCTCCAGCGGCTGACGCAACTGGAGCGCAACAAACTCATCGAGGAATATACAGAGGTCTTGAAGCAGATCGAGCGTCTCAAGTCGATCCTCGGAAGCGAGGCGCTGGTTCGTACGATCATCAAGGATGAGTTGATCGAGGTGCGCGAGGCTTACAACGACGACCGTCGCACGAAGATCGTGAAAGAAGAAGCCGAGATCACACTTGAAGACATGATTGCGAACGAGGAAGTGGTCGTCACGATTTCACACGCCGGCTATATCAAGCGCAACCCGGTCACTCTGTACAGGGCGCAGCGGCGCGGCGGCAAGGGCAAGATCGGAATGGGGGTTAAGGAAGAGGATTTTGTCGTGACCCTGTTCACTGCGTCTACGCACGAGTCGCTCCTGTTCTTCACGGACGCCGGGAAGGTCTATTGGCTGAAAGTTCATGAAATTCCGGACGCCGGCCGGGCTGCGAAGGGCAAAGCGCTCGTGAATTTGCTGGCGCTGTCCGGCGAGGAGAAGGTCACCGCGACCGTGCCGGTCAAAGAGTTCCGCGAAGACCGGTTCGTCGTGATGGCGACCGCGCAGGGCATCATAAAGAAGACCGAACTCTCGGCCTATGGCAATCCCCGCCAGGGCGGCATCATTGCGCTGTCGTTGGACAGGGGGGATCGGCTTATCGGCGTGCACGTTACCGACGGGCAACGGGAAATCTTGTTGGGTACGAAAAAAGGCATCACGATCCGCTTCAAGGAAGATGACGTCCGCCCCATGGGACGAACGGCACACGGGGTGCGCGGCATTACGCTCGAAGAAGGCAACGAAGTGATCGGCATGGAGACCATCACGCCCGACTCCACCACCCAAATTCTCACGGTCACGGATGGCGGTTACGGAAAGCGCACGCCGGTGAATGACTATCGCGTTCAGGGACGGGGGGGGAAGGGCATCATCAGCGTGAAGACCAACGAGCGCAACGGGCTCGCTGTCGGGTTTCTTCAAGTCCGAGACGGCGATGAGATCATGCTGATGGCCGCTCAAGGCAAGGTGCTACGGTGCAGGGTGGATGAATTCCGTGAGATCGGCCGGAACACCCAGGGGGTTCGGATCCTCGATCTTGAGGGAGCGGGCGACCGGGTCGTGGCCGTCGCGCGTTTGGCGGAAAGTGCCGAGGCGCTCCCCGAGGAAGGCGGCGGGTAACGGAGGATACGCGCACCATCCTCCGCCTTGTTTCTAGAACGTAGGCCTTCCATGCAAGAGCAGGATTCTTCTCCAACGCCCCTTCCCGGATCTAAGAAGCCTAAAAAACCCCTGGACATGGTCGTCAAGTTGGCCCTCGGCGTGCTTGTCATGTCCTTCACCCTGATCTGGGGGGGGATGTATCTCAGCCGTCCCGATCGAACGATTCCTCCCTATAGTGTCGGTTCCCAGGTCGGCTACATTGTCGCGACCCATGTACCTCGCGACACGACCGACCAAGGAGTTGAAACCTTGCTGAGGCGTTTTCGCAAGGTCGGTCGCAAGACGCACCATTTTGCCTCGATGAAAATCCAACCGACGACGCCGGGCGATCCGGGCGGTTGGTATAGGCGAGTCGTGGTGTATGTGTTCGATGATTATGGATGGACTGAGCCCGAGATGCTCAACAAATATTTGGATGGAGACGCATCTGTGGTCAAGAAATTTGAGAAGTCGATGCGGGGGTACTATCGACTGCACGACCAGGAAGAAGAAGGAGGATTCGGTCCCATGCCAAAAGGTGGCGAAGCTTCCGATGCCACACGCATTCTGTTCAAGGGACGTGTGACGGACCCCATCCCGGATGAGTTGGAGCCCGAAGATTTCTCGATATCACCAATGTAAATCGCAGACGGAGATCGGGATCTTGTATCGCTGAGACGTGAGGCAATGTTTCAGCTAAAACCGCCTCGGAGATGGTGGCGTCGCCATCGCTGGCGGGTGTCACGGCAGAAACGGTTACCCGTAAGGGGGGGATCTCTCCTACGCGCAACACAATCTCGGTGATGAGTTCCCCGCCGGCCACCGTCTTGAGTTTCTGAAGAAGTGTCGGTTTCAGGAACGTGAGCTGGTGCAGCCAGACACTGTTGTGGACCACGAGATAGAGTTTCTTGTAGCGGATCTGGTCGGGCCAGGTATTCGACGCGATGGGTTCCCCGACGATGGAGGACCAGTCCCGGCGCAAGCGACTTTCGAGCAACTTGGATTCGAGACCCAGGCGACGAACCAATCCTTCGAGGACACTGGAGAGAGAATCGATGGAACCGGGTCCGCGCATGGCGGCATCATAACAAAAACCGCTGGGGCATTCATCACCAGGCTCTCGATCACGTTCGGACGATTTTCCCCTTGGGTGTTTCCAACGGAAGGCTGACAGCGACCTACCTCCGGATATGAAAGTCTGACGTCTTCATGGGGAAAGAAAAGGACAGCTTCGAAAAAGCGGTGGTCACGAATCGCAAGGCCTACCACGACTATTTCATTGAAGAGAAGTTCGAGGCGGGCATCATGCTCCAGGGTACAGAGGTCAAATCCCTGCGAGATGGACGCGTGAACCTACAAGATAGTTACGCCAGCGTGAAGGGAGGCGAGATCTTTCTCCACCACTGCCACATCAGTCCCTACAGTCACGGCAACATCATGAATCACGAGCCTCTCCGTACTCGGAAACTGCTCCTCCACCGCAAAGAAATCAATAAGCTCCTCGGCAAAACGCAACAGCAAGGACTCACGCTCATTCCCCTCCGCATTTATTTCTCCAAGCGGGGCCTTGCCAAGGTCGAACTCGGGTTGGCCAAAGGCAAGAAGCTGCATGACCGACGGGAAAGCATCAAGAGGCGCGAAGCTGGCCGAGAAATGGAACGGGCGATGAAAGAGAGGAAGTGAGCAGCGAGAGAGCCTAGGACCGCCCCGTGCTCCCGGAGCGCGCGCCCTTGTGCATCTCAAGCCTGGAGGTTGGCTCCTGCATTCAGCAACCGGCGAACGGCTGCGGTGTCGTTGCGTTCTGCAGCGATAATCAACGTGAGATCACGGAGTCTTCGCACATCGGAACCCGTAGTCTTTGTGTCGGTGTGCCGACCGATGGAAGTACCGGCGCGCAGATCGCAGGCGCTGCGGATCGCTGCCCCACGAGCCACCCCGTAACACTTTCGATTCGCCTGATGACGGTCCTGTTGGATTCTGCGACAGGCTGTTCTTGTAATAGTCATTGTCATACCAGTCGCTGACCCATTCCCAGACATTCCCGGCCATGTCATAGATCCCATAGGGGCTCTTGCCGGCTTCCAACGTCCCCACCGGCGCCAAGGCCCCATAGTTGTTCGCCCCCGATTTTCCATAGTTCGCGTGGCGCGGAGTCGGAGCATCGTTGCCCCACGGGTAGAGGCGCTCATCCGTCCCCCTGGCCGCCTTCTCCCATTCCGCCTCTGTCGGAAGGCGCTTGCCGGCCCATTTACAATACTCAGCCGCATCCGCCCAATCCACATTGGCGACCGGACGTTTCTGGTTTGCGGGTTGGTTCATCGTCTTCCAGTCCGAAGGCGGATCGATCCCTTTCGCCTGCAGAAACACTGCATACTGCCCCACCGTCACTTCATATTTATCCATGGAAAAGGCATCCACATAGACCTTGTGAACGGGTTGTTCGTCTGCATCTCCTGTCGGACTCCCCATCATGAACTCCCCTGCCGGCACCCCCGCCATCGATCCCTTTTGAGCCTGGGTCGCCGCAGGCATCTCCTGATTCCGCTTCTGTCCCGTGGCAAGTTCCTTGGCACTCTTCTTACCGGGTACCGCGCCCATCGCAGGATGAGCGACGAGCGCGAGCAACGCGACCAGTGTGAGCAGCATTTTCATGAACAGGCTCCGCTTTCTACTGAAAAACCAATCGACACCTTTTTATTGATGAAGCCGATATACTTACCCTGCGATTCATGACCAGGGCGTATGGCTGGATGCTATAGTTACCTCAATCACCCTCGTTCTTCAAAGATTCTTCCTCAACCGTACGACTCGGCCACAGATGCGCTGTTGTTTGGCCAAGGGAAAGTCTTCATACCGCCGATTAAGCGAATGAATAATAGCCTGCCCGCCGACTTCCTTGAGCTGCCGCAAGAATGCCCCCTCAGAGCGGCCGTCCTCACTCTCGACCAGCACGTAATGACCAGGTTCACAGGGAAGATCAGGGTTGACGAAAATGATCTCGCCTTCGCTGAAGAGGGGCTGCGTGGAATTGTCTCTTATCTGTAGCGCGAAGGTATGCTTCCCTGGTACGTCTGTTTCGAGCATGGCTTCAGCGTGGATGACACGAGGCGGCTCTTTGCTCTTGACCATCTGGTCAATCTGATCCCATCTCAGGAGTGGCACCTTCCTCATCGGGCCGAGGGGGGAGGGATGGGTGGTCTCTGTGAGTTCGAACAGTCCATCTGAGTGTGGCGGACCACCGGATCGCAAGAAATCAGCATGAATGCGAAAATACCGGGTAAATTGCTCCCAGATTGCCGGGTCTTGCGGAAGCTCATCAACCAGAATGTCGGCAATCGCCCGCACGGAAACTCCAACTGCAGAGGCCAGCTCCTCTTCAGTCAGCCCCTCACCGAGCTCTCGATGAACAAGCCCCTTCAGGTTCACAACGAAATTCCTTCTCTAGTTGCCGACTCCGATTGGGAGGACCTCGGCCTCGTCAGCCGAGCGGGTCAGGACGTGCACCTGTTTTCCGTTTGTGAGGAGATCGCGCACCACGTGACTGCCCACTGTTCCAGTCCTACCAAATCACGAGAATCCTCATTGCTTCATTTCTCCTTCGTGACGGAAACGCACCGATCAGTCCATCACCCCACGTACAGGAACGGGCGCGGATCTTCCGCCATCGCCGGTCGTCTCCCTATATTCTCGAGGCCCGACAGGATACGTTCCGGATTTCCCCAGTCGCTCCAGAGGACATCTTTCATTTCCATGACCGCAAGCCGCTCCGGTACGCATTGGAGTATATGCGACGAGAAGTTCCGATGCGGCAAGGCTTCATAGATTGCCTCGATAACCCTCAGTTGTTCGGCGGTATCGATGGTGCCTTTCAGTCGTTCGAAGCGCGACATCATTTCGGGAAAGCACTTCCATCCCAAGCTCCAGAGTTGTTTCCCTTTGGCTGCAAGTACCATCGTATTCCACAGGCTGCCAGTAGCCCTGGCTTCTCGAGCAGTGGCCTCGTCGGGCTTTTCAATAAACGTCTCCACAGCGTGAATGGCAGCCGTCCCTGTCTGATCCAGTAATCGTCCCGGCTTGATCCACCCGTATTCCAGATCCAGACAGTCCGGTCTCGCTGCGAGTAAGACCGGTCGACCTCCCAGACTATTGCTTCCCCGTACTGCCTGATCCACAGCCGACAGAAATGCACCTTCCGGGGAGATGAAATGATCCGATGGATAGATCACCACGGTCGCCAGGGGATCATGCGCCAAGATATACGTGAGCGGCAGAAAAATGCCGGCCGCAGTGTCCACGTTCTTTGGCTGAAACAGAACCATACTGGCCGGCCGGCCATCGAGCTGGCCCCAGACTTCATATTGATGGTGCCGGGCTGCCACCACGACCACGCGTTCCCAGGGAGTCAATCGGGCCGCACGGTCGAGCGTGTGTTGGAACATTGAGCGAGAGCCGACGAAGACGCAGTATTGCTTCGGTTTCTCATAGCCGAGCCAGCGCCGGATGAATTCCTTGGTCCGCACCCCATCACCGCCTGCCAATACAATAGACCATAGGTTTTCTCGTACATCCCCGTTCCTCATTCCATCCCCCTGTGACGACGGCCCCGCCCATTATGATGTCCGTTGATCTTGGTCATGCTCCTCCTTCCGACATGGCTGTCTTCATGGAGTATTTATGCCGCACCTGCTGTACGCGCGGGGTTTCGATCGACAGTAGGAGTTGGTTTTGCACGATTACGGGATCGACACGGTGCCCGCATTGCACGCAACGGAGGACCCCGACGTTGTGTTCGCCCGTGCTACGCGAGTCGTAGTACCACTCGTTGACGAGCAGGCCCGCGCAACGGGCGCAGGTTCTCGTGTCGAACTGCTTGCTCGCTGGAAGGAACCCAATAGCATGTCCAGTCCCGACGTCTGCCACAACTCTGCTCCGCATTGCCTTTCCCGACTCTATCTTTCGTGCCATGATTCAGCCTCCCGTTGTTGGTTCGACACGATGCGCTCTTGGCTTCAGATCGTCCCTGTGTGCACAGCTGTTGGTGACACTGTAGCGCCGTCACATGATCCATCCATGAACGGATCATGAAGAATTCTTCATCAACCATGGGTTCGTGACGAAACCGCCAAGGCGACAAGCGAGACGGGCGCGTGGTGCCAGGAGGCGGGGCATTACCCCGCCTGGGAGTTCCGAAGGGGGTGTGCCCCCTGCGTGGGGATTCTATAGGGGGACGGCCCCCTTGTAAGAGTGGGCGAGGCAGGCTTCTGGCTCGAGCCCATCTGTGTTCTTTTCTCGGAATCGACGCAGGCGACGACGTCACACGCCATTCATGAGAACTTGGTGGGAAACTGCTTCACCAATGCCGCGGTCAACGTGTCCGCAATGACATAGACGTGTTGTCGCATCATCGGCCAGGTTGCCCCCAGGTGCGCATACTCCTTGGCCTTGTACTGGTTGATTTGGAGAACATGGTGGGCGCCATGCGCCGCGATCAGGCTCCGGACGTTGTCTTTTTGCAGATAGGGATTGACATGGCTCAGGAAATCGGCAATGTCGTCGGCATTGGACGCCAAGCGGGCAAGCGCAGCGTCCTGTTGCCGCTTATTCCCCGCGACGGTGGCTTCCGAATATTCTCTCACCGCGTCGATGTTGACATCCAGCAGGTTGTTGAGTTTCTCCGATGCGGCTTCTCCGTAAAACGGCGCAATCGTATCTGCGATTTGTTTCGTATTGGCCGCGACCTCTTTTTCGGCGGCATCTCGCTCCGCCGGAGCGTTTGTCGCGATGTTCGACACGACGTGCCGAACCCAAAAGATGTGCCCGAGCCAGAGATCTCGAAAAGTCTGCTTCATCTCCGCCACACGGGCCGGATTCGCATCCCCGACCGTTCGCGGTTCGTAGTCACAGCCCACCAGGCCAACGAACGCGAGTATCAACACGGCCATAGAACGAAGGATCATGTTCATAAAGCCCTCCATCAGAAACTCTTTGTGCTCGGCACACTTCACGTGAATGAATTCGCTCGCTCTCAGCTTGGCCTTATCTCTTGGGATCCGACCCTGCGGCGCTCATCCACCTCATGATTACCAGCACCATTCCCACAGTGATTAACGGAAAGTAGACTGTTGCCAAAATTACGGTATCGCCCATGTTGGTACCCTTCCTTTCTTCTCGCACATCCTCCGTCGAGGCTTGCATCAAGTCATTGTTGAGTCCCGGTTGCTCGAAATCCCTGAGATAGAATTCGTGATCCTCCAGGTCGCACGATAAATGTAACAGCCTCAGATGAACGGATCGTGAACGGACCATGAAGAATTCTTCATGATTCCGAGCCGTCTTGGGCGCGGACATTTGCGGCCTGAGATCGTATCTAGCCCGCATTACTCACGTGCACTTCTGCTGCTATTGCCGATGTCTGACTGAAGCGATGAGGACAAGATTAACGGGAAACGCACGACAGGCAGGGACAGAGCGCACGCGTCACCCCGCCATTTCGAGACGCAGCGTCATGAATCATGCGGACTAGGCTGGAATCGTCAGGTGAGTTGGAACCGGCAAACGCAGGGTAAAGACGGAACCCTTGTCGACTTGGCTTTTGACTGAGACTGTTCCCCCGTGGGCCTCCGCGATTTCCTTGACGATGGGCAGCCCAAGTCCGGTACCGCCGGCATCCTTCGCCCGCGCCCAATCGGTCCGATAAAACCGCTCGAAGAGGTGAGGAAGGTGTTCCGGCTCGATCCCATGGCCCGTATCTTCGACAGCCACTGCAACCCCTTCCTCGACCGCCTGCAAGCGGACGGTCACGGCTCCACCAGATGGCGTGTAGTGAAGCGCGTTGTCGAGTAGATTGATCAGGGCTTGTTTGAGCCACTGCGCATCGCCGAGGACTGATGGAACCGTTTGGGACTCAAATGACAATGTGATTCGGCGGTCATCAGCAAGCAGGGTGAGTTCATCCACCATATCCTGAATCATGGGTTCCAGGGCGAGAGGCACGAGCTGAACGGGAGGCTTGCCGCTCGTGAACTTCGCGAGGGTCAACAGGGACCGTGTCAGGGCAATGAGTCGTCCTACTTGCTCAAGGTTGTTGAGGAGCGCTTCGCGATATTCCTCCGCGGTTCTCGCTTTCAGGAGCGCGACCTCCAGATTGCCCTGCAATATGGTCAAGGGGGTTTTCATTTCGTGGGCGGCGATATCGCAAAAGCTCCGCTGAATTTCACCGCTCCGTTGGAACCGGTCCATCACAGAGTTGAATGCCAGGGTGAGCCGACGGAATTCCTGATAGGGTGAATCCAGAGTGAATCGTTTCCCAAGGTCGGCTTCAGACATCGCTTCTGCCCCAGTGCTCAACACATCGATCGACGTCAGCACTTTCTTGGCCAACCATCCACTGCCCGCCCAGGCGACGAGAAGGATAGCTCCGGATCCAAGGGTCAGTAGAAGTACAAGACCGTTCAGTGTCTCCCTATAAACGAGCATGGATGCTTCCGCATGCAGAACGTACCGTACTTGACCTTGCATTCTGATAGGGAGGAATAGATGACGAATGGGCGTACCTTCGGCCGACTCAACGGTTTCAAACACTGTGTTCCCGCGACGAACTCGTTCGAACACCGTCTCATCTGGAGTCGGGTGCTGTGCTACCCCCTCGGCGCCTTTCCAGAGCACCCGACCATCCGGCGAGAAGACAAGAAGGGAATGAGCGGCCTCTTGTAAGTCACGGTGCTCATGGCCGCTTCGGCTCATCTCGGCAGCAAGCGTAAAATCGTCGCCAGACTTCTCGATGATGTTGGGATTCTGCTCAACGATCTTGGCCATCGTCTCCGCCAAGGCTAACAGCCGGCCATCCACAAAACGGTGCAATAAAGCCTGGCTCCCGACGTACACGAGAACGGAAAACACCAGGAGGAGTCCTGCCATCAGGAGGAGCGCAGACTGGCGGATCAAACTACGCAGAGACTTCATGCGATCTATTCCGGCTCCTCGAGCATATATCCTGCGCCGCGTACAGTGGCGATCAGCGGTGGGGAAAAATCTCGGTCGATCTTCGCGCGCAAGGCCCGAATATGGGCGTCCACGATGTTCGTCATGGGGTCATAGCTGATGTCCCACACGTGTTCGATGATCGCCGTTCGCGTCAACACCCGATTCTTGTTTCGCAAGAGGAACTCAAGCAATGCATACTCTTTATTGGTAAGCGGAATTTCCTGTCCGGCACGCCAGACGCGGTGAGAAACCGGGTCTAGCTTCAAGTCGGCTGCCTGTAGATGAACCGATTGTTGCGGACCTCCTCGCCGCAGCAAGGCCCGGATTCGAGCCAGGAGTTCCGCGAACGCGAAGGGCTTCGGCAGAAATTGGTCGGCGCCGGTATCGAAACCCGACACCTTGGCCTCTACGGTGTTGCGCGCTGTCAACAGCAAGACCGGAGTCACGTTTCCCTTGGCCCGGACACGGCGGCAGAGGGTGAGGCCATCAAGCTTGGGCAACATGATGTCGAGAATCAGAAGATCGTAAGGATTACTCAAGGCCAACGCCAACCCTTCTTCGCCGTCGGCCGCGAAGTCCACCGCATACTGCTCTTCCTTCAACCCTTTGCGGATGAACTGGGCGAGGTCCACATCGTCTTCCACCAGCAGTATTCGCATGATCTCCTTTGTTCCCGCTCCTGAATGATCCTCAAGGACAACGGATCCGGCATCGACTGAGCGAATTCCCCGACCGACGGTATTATGACATCTCCCGACTGGCCGGTCACTCCGATACGAGTCAGTCGGTAGAACGCCGGCTTTCCGGAAGTCGTGTTGTGCGACAGCAACTGTCTTCTCCGATCCATCCATCTTACTTCCTCCGAAATGAAAGCATGGCATTCGTCCACCGGTAGTCTCGCCACAAAGGGTTGAGTGGAGAGATTGAGCATGAACCGACGACGAAGTCACCGTGAAGAAGCTCTAATGGTCCGCGTCCAGAGCCCCCTCTTTCTCCATGCAGAAATTTCCCACTTGACTTGGTTCTAACTAGAACTATTATACTGTGTACCCCTTGGGGCACAGTGCGTTGCGAGAGTTTGATAATCGCGACTAGAGATATCGGCCGCGTGGAGGCGGAACAATTGATCGCCTGAGAAAAGGGCAAACAGAGTGTGGAATTGGCCGGGTGGGAAGCATACAGTTCAGAAGATGAAGAACGCCATGCACGCACGAAACAGAGAAAGGGGACGATCATGAAGATAGACCTCGAAAAGGTAAGGCCGCTGGCAAAAGATCTCCGAAAAGGCTACCCGCGCAGCCCTCGTGAAAAGCTGGGCGGCTATGTGATCGCGGCCCGTTGTGTGGATAAATGCCGGGCGTTTTTGCTTGGCATGGACGGCGAATACAACTACTGGCCTTGCTCGTTAGCTGGCCAATGGTTTTCGTTCACCGGCATCACCCCCGAGCAACTGAAAGACGTCGTCGCGACGGGGGCCACCGACAATGAAATCGCGAAATGGATCACGGGCGCCTCAAAGATCAAGGACGCGGATGTCATCTTGAAGTGGAATAACACCATGCGCGATACGAGGCTCAGCGACATGAGTCTTCAAGCACAGCAGTACCTGGAAGATTACATTCCCAAATTCGTCCCCAACCATCACCCGGTCTATGTATGGTTCGATGTGTACGATCTCGAAGAAAAGCGACTCTAAGGCGGTCGGCATAAAACATACCGGACCTCCAAGGCGCGAGGGACGGAGAAAGAGAGGCTCACCATGAGAGACACGATCGAGACAGTCCATGTGAAGAAGACAGAACAGGTGAAGGTCTATCAACCGGGCTCTCAGCACGTCGTCGGGGACGGGTTTCACGTGCGGAATCTGTTTCCCAGCAACGACCTTGATCGTGAGTTGAGTCCTTTTATCATGCTGGACTACGCGGGCCCTACGTTTTATCCGGCAACGGACCATCCGCGCGGGGTCGGTGAGCATCCGCACAGAGGTTTTGAAACTGTCACGATCGTCTACCAAGGGATTGTGGCGCATCGCGACTCGGCCGGGAACTCGGGCGTGATCGGGCCGGGCGATGTGCAATGGATGACTGCGGCATCCGGGATCGTGCACGAAGAGCTGCATGAGAAGGAGTGGGCCAAGCGTGGGGGGACGTTGCAGGCCATCCAACTGTGGGTGAATCTGCCTAGATCGTCCAAGATGTCCGCGCCTGGCTATCAAACGATCGTGAACGAGCAGATTCCGATTGTACAGTTGGACGGGGGAGCCGGTTCGCTTCGTGTGATCGCTGGCTCGGTCGGAAGCGCAAAAGGTCCGGCGAAGACGTTCACGCCTATCGAATTGTACGATCTCCTTCTACGCGCGGGGCATTCGATGCCGCTGCAGATTCCGACCGGTTACAACGTCGGTCTGTTGGTCCTCAGTGGGCAGGCATCCGTCGAAGGAGCGCACAGGTTATCGGAGGCCGAACTGGCTGTCTTTGTCTCGACAGGAGAGCCGGTGACGATCGTTGCAAAGGAGGACGCCACGATTCTGGTAATGGCGGGCGAAGCGATCGATGAGCCAGTGGCTCGCCATGGACCGTTCGTAATGAATACGAAAGCAGAATTGGTCCAAGCCGTGAACGATTATCAGGCCGGCAAAATGGGTCATTTGAGTTGAGCGATGCAGATCGAGATTTACTCCGATGTCGTCTGTCCCTGGTGCTTCGTCGGGAAGCGCCGGTTGGAGCACGCACTCGAGACCGCTGGATACGCGAACCGGGTGCGTGTAATCTGGCGCCCCTTCGAGCTGAATCCGACGATGCCGAAGGGCGGCTTGGATCGGCGCACGTACCTCCAGGCAAAATTCGGCGGCACTGAGGCTCTGCGCGGGATGGAGGATCGACTGACCAAAGCCGGCGAGGCTGACGGGATCGAGTTTGCTTTCGATCGGATCGCTCGGACGCCGAATACCTTCGACGCCCATCGTCTCATCTGGCTCGCGGGACAGCAAGATTGTCAGGATGAAGTCGTTGAGACCATTTTTCACTCGTACTTCACGAAGGGGAGCGAAATCGGGAATCCCGGTTCGCTGGCCGAGGTTGCTTCAGGCTGTGGACTCAACCGCGAGGAAGTCGAGCGGTTTCTGGCCAGTGATAGGGCAGTCCAAGACGTCCGAGCGGAAGAAGCGATGGGGCATCGGCTGGGCATTCGCGGGGTGCCCTATTTCGTCCTCAACGGCAGCATCGCGATCTCCGGGGCGCAGCCTCCAGATATCTTTGTGTCCGCCCTTCAGCAGGCCGAGAAAACAGTCGCAGAGAGAAAGGCAGGGGCATGATGGCAGTCCAAGTCTACGGATGTAATCATATCGTCATTGAGGTCACCGACGCCAAGAAAGCGGTGAAGTTCTATTCCGATGTCTTCGGACTGAAGATGCTCCGAGGCGGCGAAGGCGCGGCTTGGTGCAAGCTGGGCGAGCATCAATTCATGGCGATCTTCGAAGTAGATAGACTGCAACCGGATCGCACGAAGCATTTCGGTCTCATAGTTCGTGACGAGAAACAAATCAAGGAGGTGCGGAAGAAGCTCATCAACAAGTACAAACTTAAACTGGTGCCCGGCTTCCGTTGCGATTTCCGCGATCCCTGGGGCAATCGCATTCAGGTCGGTGATCTCAGTGATGAATCGCTGGTCTGGCTGCTCCCCTACCAGGAGGTGCAGAAAACAGGCATCACATTCGCCAATAAACCAGGAAAGGACAAAAAGCGATGAGTACCATGGACCTCCAGCCACGATTGAACGATCTGTTCGGCCACATTCGACAGGGCAAAATCATCGAGGCGATGAATGAGTTTTACGACAAGGACACGGTGATGCAGGATAACGCCAATACACACACAAAGGGACTGGCCGCCAACATCGAACGGGAAAAGCAGTTTATGAGCGGCGTCAAGGAGTGGAAAGGGTTTAACGTGACAGCCTCAGGTGTCGGCGATGACGTGACTTTCTATGAGTGCAACATAGACTTCATCGCCACAAATGGGCAGCCTGTACATATGGAGCAAGTGGCGGTTGCCAAATGGAGGAACGGCAAGATCGTCCATGAACGTTTCTACTACGACACTGGACCAAAGAAGTAAGGAAGGTATAGAAAGCCGGTGAACAGAAAAGTGACGTGACCAAATCGTCGAGGGAGCTTCTCATGCCTGACGCACAATGGACGGACATTGGAAGTGTCGAAGAACTAAAGAAACAACCCTTGCGAGAAGTCTCCGCCGGGAAAACAACAATTGCGCTGACGTATAAAGACAGCTCCTTTGCCGCGATTTCCGGGATCTGTAATCATGTCGGTGGCCCGTTGGGTGAAGGCACGCTCGACGGCGA
>Ga0187894_10001278_pt1 | contig 32593 bp, 37 predicted proteins | sample GBC1701081metaG_FD_136650 | JGI IMG/M metagenome (GOLD analysis project Ga0187894, IMG submission 136650) | White microbial mat communities from a lava cave in the Kipuka Kanohina Cave System on the Island of Hawaii, USA - GBC170108-1 metaG ...
AGCCACCCAAGCCCAACAAGCCGAACGCGCCGCCGCATCCAAGGCAGCACAAAGCAGCGGTGGCAGCAGAACCAAAAATCAGCAATAGTTTTTCTCGTATCTCCTCCTTGATACGCTTCGGGTCTCGTCCAACGCGAGGCCCTTTTTCTCGTCGTGATTTGTTTCCGTATTAAATGCAAAAACCCGAAGAAGCTGCACCGGTTGCGAAGAAGTTCGGCGAACTTCGCAAACCTCTCCGACAACGGGCGACTGAATCCTTCCTGTTCGAAATCTTGTCGGTCGCAAGAGCGTTGGTAATGACGAGTTCACGCATTACGACAAAACTTATGGCATCGCATAGCGAATAAGTTTGGTCGAGACGGCTTCCGAGCAACTGCATAGGTTGCGAATGCAAGTCGATTGCGATCTAAATAGGTTCGATACGCGAATCTTAAGGGCATGAATTTCGGAAATCGTAGTTATATAAGGTTGCTTGTCTTAGTCGTCCGTTTACGGTAAGGTCTCGTCGTCTTTGGCTACGCGGGGAAAGGAGTCACTTCGGATCCTTTCCCGCGTATTTTAACTTGCAATTCGGGCGGGAATGCCCGCTTCTTCTTTAGCTGCGGCAGAAACCTTCGCTGCCTTTTGTGATGACAACGCAGTTTTTCTCGCCTTTGAGCCATTTCATGCCGGTTTCCTCGGCGGTTGCGGTTTTGATGGTCTCGGTTTTGCCGTTGCGTGTGAATTCGATCACGTCGCCCTTAGCGGTTCCCTCGAATTTCTTCGAGCCGTCGAGGTTTTTGATCTCGATGTCGTATTTGTCACCCTTCTTCTCGACCTTGAGCGATGTGCCTTCGACGCCCGGCCATGTGCCGACGAGCGAATCCGCCTTTCCGACGGTCGTGTTGCCGGCCGCTGGCGAGCCGGTCGGGCTTGCTGCGGGCGATGCGGACGGGACGTTGGTTCCCGGTTTAACTTCAGGCTGCGTGCAGGCGCCGAGAATGGCGACCGCCGAAACTAAAAATGACGCCAACATTAATGATCTTCTCATTGATTTATTTACCTCAAAATTGGCTTCTCGCGGTTCTTTCCAGACGGGCCGACGCCCTCTCCCGTCCCCGCAAAAAATGCTGAAAGTTTCAGCAGACACAGCCGGATGCCGGTAGGCACTAATCTGGCCGAGCACCCGATCAAACATCGATCCATGAACGGCCATCAATTCGCGCACGACAACACTGCGTCACAAGGAACGCGCGTCCCAAATAGACTTGCAGGAAATTTCTGTGAGCGGAAAAATTATTCTCCAAGTGTCGGAAGCCCGACCGTCAGGGAGGGCTCATCGTTGTCCAGGGACGGCGTGGCACCTTTCCTCACGGTCGGGCTTCTGACACATCTTCTTAGAAGCAATGGCGCATTATTGCTCGGAGACGGCGTTTACGCCCTTCCTTATGGTCGGGCTTCTGACACAGTTACCGTCGGGCTTCTGACACCTTCGCAACCAGAAACCAAAGTAAAAAGCGAAGAGAAGACACACCTCGCAGCTTACGAGCAGTATTTCTTATCGACGTAAGCCTTGCTGCCGCCAGGTCGGTAATAAAAGCAGCCGCCGCGCGAGCCGGTCATGTAATCGCGGGCCGTGGTGCCGCTGCCGGGCCGTGTTGTCGTGGAAGTTTGCGGCGGGGGAACGGTCGTAGCCTGCCACGCGACGACCTGCCACTTGCCGTTTCGCTTTACAAACGTGCCTGTGTTCAGGTGATTTGTGACAGTCTTTTTACCGTCGGCCGCAGTCGTGGTTCCGACAAGCTTGAATGCGACGACGGCCGTTTTACCGTATTGCTGAATGCGTACGTCTTCCGCCGTGTAAACCGTGACTGTGTCGCCGGGTTTGGGGGCCGCAGCGGAGCGCACGCCGCGCATCAGCTCTTCCTTATTAGTCCGCACGCCGGCCGAGCGCGTGTAGATCAGATCGTCCGCCCAAAAGCGATCATGCACCGCCGCATCATTGCGCCCCGCACCGGCGAGGAATTCATTAAGCAATGCCGTAAGTTCACCTGCGTCTTTCGCGGCTTGCGCGAAGGCGGAAAATGCAAAAAAGAGAGTCGCCAATATTCCGATGATTTGTTTCATATTCTAGTCTTCTTCATCCTCAAACGCTTCAGGATTACAGGTTCGGCAGAGCGGTTTTACCTCTAGGATCGAGTCGCTGTCGTCTTTGGCGAGAGCTCCGCATGTGGGGCACACGGCATTTCGGTGCATGCAGGTAAGGTCGTAGGCCCTGCCGCCCTCGCGGTCGGTGACGAATTGAATCGTAGTTTCCTTCCCGCAAATTCCGCATTTAACGTTGCTGCCGACGTCAGGTGTGCTCATTGTTTAATTTTCCTCGAGTTATTTCTTAGAAATATTAGCACAGGTAGCGGCCGGCGGCATTTTCCCGCCGGCATATTTGGTGGTACATAAATTGCTTGCTTACGAGAACAGCCGGATTTGAACTAAATTCGGACGTTAGGTTGTTCGCTCTGCCGTAAATTGGCGGGAGTAATAGAAATTTCGATAAAGGGGGAATTATGAGTAGGAATCACGTTTCGAAGAAGACAATTAGTTTGGTTATGGGAGGCATCGTACTACTCATCGGGGCAGGTTCGGTCGGTGGACAGGACAACCCGGGCGATGAGTACAAGGAGTGGCAAAAGGCGAGACGGGAAGCTCAACGCGAGCACCGCGAATATTTGAACAACCCGAAAAAGAGCAATTATCTCGATTGGCGCTCGGCACAGCGGGACGCTAACCGCGAATATGAGGAATATCTGCTCGCTATAGAAGTTTCGGGACGCTATCCCAGAGGCAGCCGCACATGGGTGGTTGCGGAAAGCGACGTCCGGGACGAGTATGAGGAGTGGAGGTCGGCCGCGCGTGAACGCGCCCAAGAATACGCCGAGTATCGGAACAATCGGACCAGGGACAATTATCGCGGCTGGCGAGAAGCGGTCGCCGACGAACGGCGCGAATATGCTGAATACAAAGCGGCCGTAAAGGCTAATCGCCGGGTTTCAAACGGCAGGCGTGTAAAAAGAGTTGTTTATTTTTACTAGTTGACTGTAACCGATGATTCGCTGGCGGCTTGCCGCTCTATTTGCGGAAAATCTGTGCTTTTCCGTAGTCTTTGCACTATCGTCGCGCGGCTATGCCGCCGGCGGAAAAAGCGGAGGCATAGCCTCGCAATATCAGCTTGCTGTTCCTGGGGAAGCAAAGCTTCATCGCAAATAGATGGGCGAAGCCCACTATTAAAGCGAATGTTACAGTCAACTAGTGGACTGTAATAGCGAATTCACGCGAAACGCGCGAAAAAACGAGATTTCCTAAAACGAATCGCTCACCTTTGCCCTGAGGTGGGCGATTCGTTTTTACGCCAAACCGGATGCATGCTTACAAATATATCTCGCCTAAAAACCGTCACAAATCCCTGTAAGTAATGCAAACATTTAGCTTATGTTACTGTATGCCTTTTTTCAGTACAACATTTCCGGACATTTCCGGGAATAAAGCCTTCAACCCGCTTTTCAGGCCTCGAAATTGTCGGTTTGCGGACGATTTGGGGCGTAAACCCTCCAAATTTGCCCGATTATCAGCGTTGTAAGCCTATTTGGGCCAACAGTTAGTGTTTGGCACGGTCATTGCGCCTATAAAGGGTATGGAATGAAAATGATTCGATTTCGGTCATTCCAGACGTTTCCTTCGAAACTCTCCTTAATTTTTAAGCGAACGGGGAAACATTATCAGAGGGAGGTAATTATGAAATCAATGAACATTTTTAAATTAAAAAAAGCATTTGGAAGCGCAATTGGTGCCGGCTTGATTTTCGCCGGCGCTTCGGTCGCGATGGCGCAGGACAGCCCGCGTGACGAGCTTGAAGAGCTGCGGTCGGCCCAGCGCGAGGAGCGGGAAGAATATCGTGAATATCGGCGCAATCCGACGCGCGATAACTACCGAGAATGGCAGGAAGCGATACGAGATCGGCGGCGTGAGCAGAACGAATACAACCGTGCCGTGAGTTTTCAGCGCCGTGAGATTCGGGATGACCGTCGTGACGCACGTCGGTGGTATCGCGTCTATCGTGACGGTCGCTACTACCAGGTCGATTATCGCGGCGCAGAGCTCCTGAGGCAGGCGGTAAATCGTGGTTACAATCAGGGTTACAGAGCCGGCATGAATGAGCGGCGTTATGGCCGGCGTTATAATCCGTACAACAACGTAATGTATCGAAACGCTAATGTCGGATATGCGACTTACGTTGACCGCAGCCAGTATCAGTATTATTTCCGCGAAGGTTTCGAGCGCGGATACGAGGACGGTTTTTATTCCCGAACGCAGTACGGGTACAGGTCGGGCAATGAATACAACATTCTGGGCGGTGTCTTAAACACCATTCTGAACATCGCCGATGCCGTAGATGACGATTACGACTACTAATCGTTGATGCGAAACCGACGAGTTCGGCTCTCACCAAAAGGCGTTCGTCCCTTCCGGGGCTGGGCGCTTTTTTTATTTTCCGAGCGTGTGGAAATAGTAGATCTGAATTGCCTGACCGATGCCGATGATAAGTCCGAAAATTGCTCCGAAGAGTTCGATAGTGCGGAGATGTTCTTTCGCCACTGATAATACTAAAGCCTCGAGTTTTTCTACCGGATAATTCATTATCTTTTCGCGCACAACGCCGCCGACGTCGAATTCCTTTATAGCTTGCGGCAGTTTCTCGCGGATCGCGGCGATGATGGCGTCGGCAAACGAGCCGCTCGCGGTGCGAAGCTTGTCTTCCTCAATTCGATCTGAAAGACGCCCGATCGGGGCTGACAGGAGCTGCTCGATCTGGCCTGACAGCATGTCGTTCACCATTCGCGACGTGTTTTCGCTGGCGATAATGGATAGCAAACCCTTCGACAACATCGATTTAAGTTTTTCTTCAGATTCGGGATGAACGGTGCGCAGAATCGAATCGATGCTGTGCGGCCGCAGCTTTTGCAGCGTGTCCGTTACGTAAGCTGAGATAGACACTCGCATTTCATCGCCGCGAAGAAGGCGAATGATGGATGACGAAACCTGCGTCTTGAAGCGATTGAGCTGATCCGGATTTACCTTGCCGATAACGTCCGGCAACGGCCGCGCCATCGCGTTGTCTATCGTGGTGTCGATAAAGTTTCCTGCTTCAGTGGCGAAGAGATCGCCTTTGAGTGTTTCTTCGATCCGCCGCGGCAGGCTTTCGTTGACCAGATCGTCAACCTCGCCAAGCAGGTTGTCGCGCGAGACGAAGATCTTTTTGAAGAACGGCAGATTTTCATAATATTCGTGAACTTCTTTTTTAATCAGCGCGCCGATCTGTGTTCGCGTGCGCTCGGCAGCGGCGATCTCTGCCAGTTGATGAGCTACTGGCCCGATCTGCTCGTTTGCTTTTTCTTTTAACAGCGCGATCGCGTCGGGCGTGAACATCTCGCCGAGAGGCGTGGCGGTGCGGACCAGATCGTCGATGCGGCGGCTGACGAAATCGTGGAGGTTCTTTTCGAGCGCCGGCGAATCTATCGCAGAGCGGATTCTTTCTTCAAGAAAACCGACAAGCTTTTCGAACGAGTCATCGTCGATCACGTTTGCGAGACGGCGTGACAAAACTTCGTCCACGCGCCTTTCGACGAACGAGCTGATCGCGGCCTGCGTGTTTTCGTTTTTCAAGACGCTTTTGATGTGCTCGGCGATGGTGAACTGCAGCGTCGTGATGGCATCCAGAACCGGCTCGCGTATATTTGCCGGCAATGCCTCGACCAGCGACGGGTAATTTTGCTCCAGCATCTCCTGCGTGTACGAATCGATAACGCCGCGTATCTTGCTCCGCAGAAAATCTTTACCGACAAGCTCGTCCATTATCGTCTCCTGCGAGACGAGCTCTTCGCCGACGGCCTTGCCGATCGCGTTCGCAAGTCGATCGCGGTGACGCGGGATCATTCCCTGCGGAAAGAGTGTTATCCCTAATATTCTGAATGGCTTACGGGGGCGAAACAGCATCCGCACCGCAAGCCACGCGCCGGCGTAACCGTGAGCCGTCGCAAACACGATCAGCAATGCGATCTGCACCCAGATATTTTTGAACCAGGGCGAGAAAGCATTTGCAACGTCGTTAAAAACTTCCATTTACTACAAAAATCGAACACGGATTTACTCTGAAACAAACGGATATTCACGGATCAACCATTCGAAAAAAATTATTCAGTAAATCCGTGTCGATCTGTGCCTTTTCCGTGAGAATCCGTGACTAATTCTTTTTAAAATATCTGAAACCCCTTAGACCGCAGGCAGAAGTCGGAAAACTCTTTTAGCCATTCGTAGCCGACACTGTAATTCTTCCACTGCTCGTCTTCATCCTTGAAAATTGTGCCGTCGTCCGGCGCGTCGGTTATCGTTCCGTCGGCGAAGATGCGTTTGTCCGGAGCGAGTTTGGGCAACACCTCGTCGCGAATGCGCGTGCCGAGCATGTGCGCCTCGTCCGCCTCCACCTTAACGCCGGTAGCGTTGTAGCCCATCTGCCGCACTTTGCTTTCGCTGAGCGCATCGAAGCTTTTGATCACCTCAAGCGCCGCCTTCCAATTCCAAACGTTTGCGTTGAACTCAAATCTCTCCGCACCCATGTCGTGCAATGTAAAGCTCATAATCTCATTCTACGACAGCCCGCCGATCTGTTCACAAGGAGATAATCAATACTCGCATCGAAATGGTGAAAGTCGGGCTGAGCATCTATAATTTCATTTTACACTCGAATGAAATACGAAATTCCCTTTCGCATTATTGTCTCAAAACCGCTCACGGGCGTGTTAATGCAGGTTCAACGTGGCCGTGAGGAGCTGCTGCCGCCGGTTTCAAGCTCGACGAACGAGTTGTGTTTCGAGTTTGAGATAAACGTCGATGTATCTGAAAACGGACTGAATTTTCTCGGCAAATATGCACAGGGGCCGAAGGATGCGAGGTTTGTTTACGTCAACTCCGGCAGACAGGCGAGGCAGGAAGATACGTGTTGGGACCGGCGTGCAAAGCTTTCGCTGATGTCGATCACGAGAGACCAGATCGAAACGGTTCTTAAAAGCGAGGGCTCGCGGATCGAGACGACGATGAATGGCGTCGGTCGCGACGGCGGGCCGACTTGTGCGAGCGTGAAAGGTTTGGTATGGACCGCGGCGAAAAGATGAACAGAGACGAATATCTAAAGCGGATCGGTTTGGACGGCGTGGAGCTAAAGCCTAACGTCGAGACACTTCGCCGCCTGCAGCATTCGCATCTGCTCACGGTTCCGTTCGAAAATCTCGACATTCATTGGAAGCGGCCGATCAAAATCGACGCCGCGAAATTTTACGACAAGATCGTGGGCGAAAAACGCGGCGGTTTTTGTTACGAGTTGAACGGTCTGTTCAACGAACTGCTGCGCGAACTCGGGTTTCAAACGCGGCTTGTATCGGCGAGAGTTTTCAACGGCACAACGCACGGCCCCGAATACGACCACGCCGCGATCATCGTGACCATCGGCACTGAAGAATATCTCGCCGATGTCGGCTTTGGAGATTTCACCGCCGAGCCGCTTCGTTTTGTTCTGGACGAGGAGCAGCGCGATGCGACCGGAACATTCATGATTCGCCGCTTCAAAGACGATTACATGGAAGTCGCAAAACGCGACGTCGGCGAATGGAAAAGCGAATACATTTTCAAAGACATCGCCCGCAAGCTTTCCGAATTCGCCGAAATGTGCGACTTTCAGCAGTATTCGCCCGATTCGCATTTCACGAAGGGCAAGGTTTGCTCGCTGATGACCACCGACGGACGCAAAACCCTGACCGACACCCAATTCATCATCACGTCGAACGGTTTGCGAACCGAGATTGCGGTTGGATCCGAGACTGAGTTCATTACGATCTTGCGCTCTGAGTTCGCGATGAACGTGTCGTCATGATTCGGTGTCGGTGGTGCAAACCGAGATATGATCGCGAAAGAATGTGGACACATCGTATTACGTCCGGTAGAATGTAATACATGAAATACGAAACTACTGTGACAAGCAAGGGGACGATAACGATCGCCGCGCCGTTGAGGAAGGCCCTCGGTATAAGGCCGGGGCAGAAGATGAGGCTTGAGTTGGACGAGAAGAACAATCGCCTGGTAATGGATACGGGTTTGACCATCGAGCAGTTTGAGAAGATCAGGGACGATATATTGACCAAATATCCGAAGCGCAAACCCCTTACCGGTCGTGCTCTAAAAGAGGCGATCGCGAAAGCATGGGTGTCGGACCATCGATGAATAACCTGGATGCAAATGTCGTTCTCAGGTTTGTATTAGACGACCTGCCGTCGCAATCAATAAAGGCCAAGCGATCGATCATCACGACGCAGTGTTACTTATCCGATGTAATAATGACCGAGGTTGTCTTCGTCCTCGAAAAGGTGAGGGGGTTTCGGCGTGCGGACATTGCTGTATTGATGAACAAACTGATCCGTTTACAAACGGTCGTATGCAATGAAGGCCTTTTGGCCGACGCGATTTCTCTATATGCGCGAAAAAATCAACTTTCCTTTCCGGATTGCTATGCGGCGATCGAAGCAAAGTTGAGCGGGGACATGCTTCTGTCCTTTGACAAAGATCTTCAAAAACACGGCGGAGATCACGTCCGCGAGCCTTAGTAATAATGAAGCCAACGATCTCATATGCCGACGCTGGTGTTTCCATCGACAACGCGAACCGCGCCGTCTCGAAGATTCGCGAGTTTGCGCGGAGCACGTTTAACGAGCGGACGCTGACGGAGATCGGCAGCTTTGGCGGGATGTTTTCGGGCGCGTTTCCCGATATGGCCGAGCCGATATTGGTCGCTTCGGCGGACGGTGTGGGCACGAAGCTAAAGCTTGCATTCGAAACCGGCATCCACAACACGGTCGGAGCCGATCTGGTGAATCACTGCGTCAACGATATCCTCGTACAGGGCGCGCGGCCGTTGTTTTTTCTCGATTATTTCGCCACAGGAAAACTGGAGCCGGACGTGACGGCATCGGTCGTCGAGGGAATGGCGCGTGCATGCAAAGAGAACGGCTGCGTCCTGCTCGGCGGCGAGACGGCCGAGATGCCCGATTTTTATCCGCCCGGCGAATACGACCTCGCCGGCTTCATCGTCGGCGTCGTCGATAAGAAGAACGTGATCGATGGCAAGTCGATTGTGCCCGGCGATGTAGTTCTAGGCATCCCGTCCAATGGCTTGCAGACGAACGGTTACTCGCTCGCACGCAAATTATTTTTCGAGATCGGCGGTTACAAGGTCGATTCTTACATCGAAGAGCTCGGCACGACCGTCGGCGAGGCATTGCTGAAAACGCATCAGAGCTTTTTAAAGCCGCTCGAATCGCTGCTCGATCTGCACGCAGAAGCGGACAAAAGTGTCCGCGCTCCGTCGATCAAAGGCCTCGCCCACATCACCGGCGGCGGCTTCCTCGAAAACATACCGCGCATCCTGCCCGACGGCGTCTCAGTAGAAATAAACCGCGGCTCCTGGCCCGAACCGCCGATCTTCGGCCTGATGCAGCGGCTCGGAAATGTCTCCGACCAAGAATTGTTCCGGACTTTCAATATGGGAATTGGGATGATTGTGATCTGTTCAAAATCGGCCAGTCCAAAGATTATTATGCAGGCTACGGGGGTCTACGAATTAGGTTTTGTCAAGAAAGGAAATTTGGAGGTGTCTATCCGATGAAACGAGTTTCCTATTTGCTCATCCTCTTAATCTGCATTTGCTTGTCTGGAAGCCATGGCGGAGGAGCGGTATAACATACTCATTTGCCGCGATCTGCATCCGCCGCTGCCGGAGCTTTGGAAAGACCTAAAGAATTGGAACTAATGAACATAGGAATCTTAATTTCCGGCCGCGGGTCGAATATGGTCGCGTTGGTTGATGCGGTGAAGAGCGGCGAGATACCGGCGTCGGAAGTTGCCGTTGTGATCAGTGACAAGGCGGATGCAGCCGGACTGGAGAAAGCAAAAGCTCGCGGTGTTGAAACGCTGATCATTCAGCGAGAGCGTAAGATTGGCACGCTCGTTGACACTCGCGTATCTGCCCGTAAAACGCGTGAGGAGCACGACGCCGAAATAATCGGCGAGCTAAAAAAACGCGGCGTCGAGCTGGTTTGTCTCGCCGGCTATATGCGGCTGCTGTCGCCTCTCTTCATTCAGGCTTTTCCGAACCGGATAATCAACATTCACCCAAGCTTGCTGCCCGCCTACCCCGGCCTCGACGTCCACGAACGCGTTCTCGCGGCGGGCGAAAAGTTCTCGGGCTGCACGGTGCATTTTGTCGATGAAAATCTTGACAGCGGCGATATCATCCTCCAACGCGAGGTCGAGGTGAAAGAAGGCGATACGCCGGAGACATTATCAGCCCGCATTTTTGAACAGGAACACAAACTTTACGTCGATGCCGTGAAGCAATTGATTTCCGATTGAGTCGGCGAATGCCGACGCCATTTTGCGTAGCCCACATCGCCAGATGTGGGTACACAATAAACGGGAATCAAATACGAGTCGGCGAATGCCGACGCAATTTTTGTAGCCCACATCGCGAGATGTGGGAAAATATGACAATACCGATTCGAGTCGTCGAAGACGACGACATAAAAGCACACGATGGCCCACACATATTCGAATCATCTGTACCACATCGTATTTAGCACAAAAGAACGCCTTCCCTTGATCAAAGGCGAAATCAAAAACGAGCTCCACGCCTACGTCGCAAGCCTGGTTAAAGAAAAGGGTGGACGAGTTATGATGATCAACAGCATGCCTGATCATATTCATATGCTGGTCGTTTTGCCGCCGGATGTTTCGGTGTCAGAAGTTTTGAAATTTGTGAAAGCAAATTCTTCGCGTTGGTTTAAGCATCGATTTGGAAAGCCGTTTGCTTGGCAGATAGGTTTTGGCTCGTTTACGGTTTCGCGCTCCGGAGTAGATGCGGTCGCAAAATATATTCGCGATCAGGAGATCCATCATAGGAAAATGGATTATCGTGACGAGTTCGTGACGTTTTTGCAGAAGAACCAAGTCGATTTCGATGAAGAATTTTTGTGGCGGTAGATATGCCGTCGTCTTCGACGACTCCGATTTATCTTGTGTTCGATTACCCACATCTCGCGATGTGGGCTACAAAAATTCCGCCGTCTTCGACGGCTTCGGCCTGCGACAATTTGCCTTCGGTTGTAACTGGCTTGAGCCTAACGTAATCGTCATTACACGAAGGTGTTCAGATACGTTTATGCGATTTCAATATGAACCACTACTTGCGCGAAACGGTTTGTCGTAACTCATTACAAATGTCGTGTTCTTTAACTCAATAGAAATGTCGTGTTCAGTGCTTCAAACGAGCAGCTTCGGGCTTGTAGAGATCCGCGCCGCATCAACAAGACTTAGCTCTCCTCTTTCCACCCGCGAAAGCTCATTAAAACGCTCCCGTTCCTTCCTGCTCATACTCAATAGACCTTCCATCGATCCACTCTCCTCACGAGTGAATCGTGACATGACATTTCTATCGAGTTATGAACACGACATTTCTATTGAGTTACCACACTTACGCGAAACGGTTTTGACATACAAGCCGCTTTTCCCGTAAACTCTAGGTTTTCACTCTCGGGTGAATTTGATGGAGACGGAATATGCCGAAGAGAACGTTTCAACCGAACAACCGCCGACGCGCAAAAAAGCACGGCTTTCGCGCGCGGATGGCGACAAAGAACGGCCGCGCGGTTCTGAAACGCCGCCGCGCAAAGGGCCGCAAGCGTCTGACGGTTCAGCATTATTAAGTTTTGGTTTACGACGGGAGACTCGGCTCGCAAAGCGCGCCGAGTTTTTGCATGTTTACGAGCACGGGCGGCGGATCGAGGGGCGATATTTCGTTATGTTCGTGATGCCGAACGGTAGGAACGTTCAGCGGCTGGGCGTGACCGCCACAAAGAAGGCGATCGGCAAGGCGCATGACCGCAATCGCGCGAAACGCTTACTGCGGGAATCATTTCGGTTGAGCAAGGCAGAACTCGATCTGGTAGAAACGAAATACGATTGGGTGTTGAATGCCCGGCGAAGTATTCTGAAAGTAAAGCTCGAAAAGCCGCTGGCGGAATTTCAAGAAATGGTGAAACGAGTTGCAGAAGCCCGCGCGTAAGCAAGGGCGTTACATTACAACTCCCGGATTTCGCCCTTGCTTACGCGCGGGCTTCTGCATCAGAATGGATCTATAGATGAAATTTTTGGTTCTCGCGTCGATTAGTGTTTATAGGGCGTTTGTCTCGCCTTTTCTGCCGCCTGCGTGCCGGTTCGAGCCGACGTGTTCGGAATACGCACGCGAGGCGGTCGATAAATATGGAGCGGCACGCGGAACATGGATGGCGGCGAAACGTATATTAAGATGCCAGCCGTTTTGCAGGGGCGGGCACGATCCGGTTTGTTAGTGTTCAAAGTTTCAAGTTCAAAGTTCAAGGTTTTGAATTGATGACTTTGAGCCTTGAACATTGAACCTTGGACTTTTGAAATGGAACAACAAGGTAATCAAAATCAGTTTCGGTTTCTGACGGCAGCGATACTTTCGATGATCGTGCTTTTTGCGTGGTCATACTTTTACGCGCCGACACCGCCGGCAGGCAATACAAACACGGCGGCTAACACGAGCACGACTCAACCTACGGCTCAGCCGACTACTGCTCTGCCGGTCGCGCAGCCGACGCCGGAAATAGCCGCGACGGCGCCCGACACTACGCCTGCCCGCAGCATTACGATCAAATCGCCGCTTTACGAAGTGACGCTCGACTCGAAGGGCGCACTCGCGACAAGCTGGATACTGCTGAAGAACAAATCTCCGAAGGGCGAATATCCGATTTACGCCGATGGCTCCAACGATACTTTGAAAGAACCGCTGCAGCTTATCTCGCAAAAAGCGCTCGAACAGGAACCGCGCGCATTGCCGTTTCGCCTGCTGACGGAAAATCAAACTCTCAACAGCTTTGTTAATCAGCGGAATTTTCAGATCTCCGCGCCGGAAGATGTCATCACGCTCGCACCGGGCGAAGAGCGGCGAATCGAATTTGCGCTCGCAGGTGAGAACGGCGTCGAGGCCAAAAAGTCTTTTGTCTTTCGCGGTGACAGTTATATTGCCGACCTCGGCGTCGAGTTAAAACAAAACGGCCAGCCGGTTCCGAACACAAAACTCGCCATCGGAGCGAGCATCGGCGACCACGCGATCAATCATCACGGTTTTTATCAGACCGAATCGGAAGCCATCACGGCCGTGAACGGCGACATTAGGCGTCATTGGGGCAACTACTCATTTACATATGGCGCCGACAATCGAGCGATGCTGGCCGATCAGGGAACGGTCGATTGGGTGGCGATGGGCGATTCGTATTTTGCGATGGCCGCAATTCCGGCGACGCCCGTTCAAGGTGCTGAGTACCACGCTTTCCGCTACGATATTCCGATCGAGCCGGTTTACGAGAGCATTTTCAGTTGGGTGATTCGCAGTGCGAAAACAACCGAGACGCGGCATCTTGTTACGGCGTTCATGCCAATCGCAGCAGATGGTTCGACGACAAAGATCTTCACGGGCACGAAAGATTATTTTCTGCTGGACGACCTGAGCGCGACACTCAACGCCGCGGACGGACGCCCGGTCTCGTTGGTCAATCTTATAAATTTCAGCAACTATTGGTGGCTGCGGTGGATGACGGCGCCGCTGTCGATCCCGATTCTTTATGCGCTCGATTTTTTTAACAAGATCACTGCGAACTATGGCCTGGCGATCATCATCTTCACGTTTCTGTTTTATTCGCTGCTGTTTCCGCTGAGATGGAAACAGTCGAAATCCTTCAAGAAGGCGTCGGCTAACGCGCCGAAGATGAAGGAGATCCAGGACAAGATCAAAGCTTTGCAAAGCAAGGGCGTGCCGACGGACGACCCGCGAATGCGCGAGCTGCAAATGCAGCAGCTTCGCATGACCAAAGACGCGCTGCCGATCGGTGGCTGCCTGCCCATGCTGCTGCAGTTTCCGCTGCTCATCGCTTTCTACACGGCGATCACCGTTGCGCTCGATGCACGGCAGGCGAGCTTTTTGTGGCTGCCCGATCTGTCAGCCGCCGATCCGTGGCACATTCTGGAATTCGCGTTCGCCGGTTCGATGGTTCTGGCGATGAAATTTACGCCCACTACGGCAGTCGTCACGCCCGAGCAGGCGATGCAGCAAAAGATGATGACGTACCTGATGCCGGTGATGATGTTGTGGGTGATGTGGACTGCGCCGGCGGGTCTGCTGCTCTACTGGCTGTTCGGAAACATCGTCAGCTTCGGCCAGCAGATGGTTATCAATCGGATTAACAAAACGAGCGAGCCGCCGGCGGCAGAGATAGTGAAGGAAGTTCCGAAAGGCGCGAAGAAAGTGAAACCGAAGCTGAGCACTTCGTGAAACGGAGCGCGGACACTCTTGTCCGCATGAGCGTCGCTTAGACGCGAAAAACTTTTCGTACTTCGCACTCATGCGGACAAGAGTGTCCGCGCTCCATAATATGCAAGAAACCTGCGAGAAGGCAGAAAAATTTTTGGGCGAATTGGTTGGAGATCTCGGATTCGATCTTGAAGTTTCGAGCGAGATCACGGACGAAGGCTGTCTGCTGAACTTGAGCGGCAAAGACGTCGGCCTGGCACTTGCCGAAAACGGCGAGATGCTCGACGCCTTCGAGATCTTGCTGTTTCAGGTGATGGGCCGCGAGCTCGACCGCGAGCACCGCATCATCTGCGACGCCGACGGTTTCCGCCAAACTCGCAAATCGGAGCTGCACGCGATGGCCCGCTTCGCCGCCGACCAGGTTCGCAAAAACGGACGCCCGTTCACGTTCGGCGTGCTCAACTCCACCGAGCGCCGAGTCATTCATCTCACGCTGCAAAAGGAAGAAGACCTCGACACCGAATCAGTCGGCGCCGGAAGAGAAAGGCGGCTGCAGGTTCGACTTAAATAACCGCCAACATTATCTTGAAAAGTATTTGACGTTCGGAAGGTCTTTGAAGTGTTCGTCCTGTGTCCACAGCATCGCGTTGTGACGCGCCGCGGTGGCATAAATGAGACTGTCGGCTAAAGGCATCTTAAGGTGAGCAGCCTCAAGCGCGACCGATGTGTCAACCTCGACAACCTGCCCGGCTTGCATCACGCTTACGATTTGGAGTGCAACGTCTTCACCGCGATCGCGCAAGACTTTTTTGAAGACTTCATAGATCGAGATGACGGGGACTATTAGTCGATCGGCGTCTTCAATAGCTTTAGCAAAAAGTCGGGCGCGGTCCGTATCGGCGAAATACTCAAGCCAGCCGGAAGAATCGACTACGTTCATAACGGTTACAGCCTGTCGCCCTCGCGTTCGATTATGGTATCGATTCCTTTTAACGAGCCGCGCAGTTGCTTGGCGCTTCGAACTGGAATAAATTCGACTCGATTGCCATATCGCATGACGCGAAATTTTTCGCCCGGTTTCAGGCCCAATGCTTCCCGAACCGATTGCGGAATGACGACTTGAAATTTTGAGGAAAGTATTACGGTTTCCATATCGATCAATATACCGTAAAACGAATCGTTTGTCGATATAGAGTATGGCTGACACCATTGTCGCACTTGCAACACCGACGGGCCGCAGCGGTATCGGCGTTATACGGCTGAGCGGCGAGGAAGCGCTGGTTATTGCGTCGAAATTAACTGCAAGCGATTTTGATTTTCGGCCGCGTCATGCTCATCTTGTTGAGCTAAGAGATCTGCAAACATCCGAAGCGGTCGACGAAGCGATCATCACGTATTTCAAAGCACCGCATTCTTTTACCGGCGAGGACGTTGTAGAGATAAGCTGTCACGGTTCGCCGGTTCTATTGCGACAGGTAATCGACATTTGTCTCGCGCTGAACGCGCGGATGGCAGGGCCCGGCGAGTTTTCGCTGCGCGCGCTTGCGAACGGGAGAATGAACTTAGCCGAGGCGGAAGCGATTCGCGATCTGATAGACGCGCAAACCGTTGCGTCGGCTCGGCAGGCGGTTCGACAAATGCGCGGCGAACTTTCGCATGAGCTGCAGCCGATGAAGGATGAGCTGCTCGACGTGATTGTTGTATTAGAATCGGCCCTCGAATTCGTCGAAGATGATCTGCCCGAAACGCAGACCGCAACTATACATGAGCGCCTGGCAAACATCGCGCAGAAAATCGAGAGTGTCGCATCGACATTTCAGGCCGGAAAGTTAATACGCGAAGGGTTGCGTGTTGCGCTCGTCGGACGGCCCAATGTCGGCAAATCGAGCTTGTTCAATGCGCTGCTCGGAAGCGACCGCGCTATCGTAACCGAGATCGCCGGAACTACCCGCGACCAACTGCACGAACGCTTCACCATTGACGACATTCCGATCTCGCTGATCGACACCGCTGGCCTGCGCGAAACAAGCGACACGGTCGAAAGTATCGGCGTCGAGCGCTCGAAGCGGACGATGGCCGACGCCGATCTTGTTTTGGTCATGCTCGACGCTTCGGAAAAACTTGCGAGCGAAGACCGCGATATATTAAAGAGCACTGAAGAGCTTGAACGCCTGATAGTTATAAACAAGATCGACATTTCCGATGAACCGAAAAAGTTGGAAGACGAACTTCATTCTGCGTCCCGCATTCCGAATTCCGCATTCGTTTCCGTTTCTGCAAAAACCGGCGAAGGATTGCGCACGCTGAAATCATCGATCGTCACGCCATTTAGACCTCAGGGCGTTTCGTCGAATGGGTTTCTAATTTCCGATGCTCGGCACCATGACCTTCTCGTTAGGGCACGGGCGGAAGTTGAACATTCGATCACGACGCTCAATGAAAAGAAAAGCGAAGAGATTATTTTGATCGGCCTGCACAACGCGCTTCGCTACCTCGGCGAAATTACCGGCGAGACGACGACCGAAGACATGCTCACGCGCGTCTTCTCGACGTTTTGCATCGGTAAATAAATCGTCCTCGCTTTTTGGAACACGAGGGAAATTCCCTATATTGTTATCTATGAAGTTTTGGTAGCATCCGGTTCGATTTTCCGATTCCGTCCAAACCTCGCCATTGCGGAGAACTTGAATGCCTAGAAAAGAAGAAAGAAAAGAATTTGTCGCCGAGATAATTCTGGAATCCGCCTCGGGCCGTCGCGAGGCTCGCATCAGCGACATCAGCGCCGGCGGCTGCTACGTCGACACCATAGTCGGCGTCCGCGATGGCGAAACGGTTAAATTCGACCTCGTCCATCCCAGAGGCGAGCGGCTCCCGTTCACCGGCGAGGTCGCCTATCGTTTCGAAGGCGTCGGGTTTGGCGTGAAATTCACCGACCTAACCGACGAGCAGAAACTTTTCCTCGAACGAATATTGAAGTAAATTGGTGCAATGCCAATAAACACGGACGACTTGGAAACCGCCGTCACTCTGGAAAGCCGCCGCACGGGAATCGTCGAAGAACCGCCGTTTCATATTCTGGTTATCGGCGACTGGAGCGGAAACGGCGAACGCCTCCCGCTCGAAGAACGCCAGCCTGTTGAGATTGACCGCGACAATTTTGACGAAACGATCGCGCGGTTCGGTGCTCACGTGGACCTCGATTTCGAAGACGGCACCGTTCTACCGCTTAATTTCGCCGAACTTGACGATTTTCATCCCGACGCGATATTTCGAGAACTGCCGATCTTCTCCGAGCTCCGCGATCTGCGAAAACGTCTCAAAGCGGAAGACAGTTTTTACTCCGCAGCACGCGAGGTGCGGAATCGATTCCGGATCGATGCACCTTCCGAAAAAACTGAAACACCAGAACAGCCAGGACCGCCCGCCGACGATCTTCTGGGCGCGATACTTTCCAAACCTTCGGGCGGGGCTCCGGCGCCTAAATCACGCGCGTCGAGCGACATCGACAATTTGATGAGCGATCTTGTTCGCCCGCATCTGGTTTCCGTTGACGAGGACGAACAAGCGGGAATGCTCCGCGCCGTAGATGAAGCGACGAGTGGGTTGATGCGCTCGATTCTTCAGCATAAAAAATTCCAGGAGATCGAAGCCGCGTGGCGAGGACTGTATTTTCTTGTCCGCCGAACCGAGACTTCGACCGATCTTAAAATTTACATTCTCGATATTTCGAAGGACGAGCTTTCCGATAACCTCAAAACCCTCAGTAATTTAGAAGAATCGATTTTGTACGGGCACATTGTAAAAGACGCATATAAAAACGAGCCGTGGGCCGCGGTGGCCGGCAATTATGCTTTTCTCCCGACGGTTGACGACATTGCTACGTTGATGCGGGTTTCGAAGATCGCGGCGGCCGCGAATGCGCCTTTCATTTCGCACATGCGTCCCGAAGTTCTCGGTATCCATTCGCTCGCCGAGCATCCGGACGTGCGCGATTGGGATCTCTCGACGGAAAGTGATGCCGGGAAACTTTGGACAGCCCTTTGCGGACAAGCAGATTCCGAATATCTCGGAATGACGATTCCGCGCTTTCTTGCGAGGCTGCCATACGGCGCGGAAACCGACCCACTCGAAACTTTTCAATTTGAGGAGTTTGTCGATGCACCTGTTCACGATCGATACGTTTGGTCGAATACAGCGTTTATTGCCGTGCAGCTTCTCGCCGAAACTTACAGGGCCAACGGCTGGCAGATGAGCCGCTCATTCAAACAGGACGTTGAAGGCCTGCCGATGCACATCTACAAAGAATCCACTGAAACCGTTTTCAAACCTTGCGGCGAAGTGCTGCTTACCGAAGACGCCTGCAACAAACTGATGAGCTATGGTTTGATGCCGCTCGTTTCATACAAAAACACCGACCGCGTAAAGCTTGCCCGATTTCAATCTATTGCGGATACGGCGCTGAAAGGCAAATGGAGTTGACCGAAACTATTCGGGTTGACGAATAGTTTCGCGATCTGTTACTATTCGTCTGTATGAATAGTTTTATCGGCACGAAAGAAGCGGCTGCGAGACTGCATATTAGCGTGCGGCGCGTCCAAGCTTTAATCGCCGCCGGACGGCTGCCCGCGGAGAAAATAGGCAACAGCTTCGCGATCAAAGAGAGCGACCTCAAGCTTCTCAATGGCCGTAAAAATGGACGGCCGAAACCGTTGCCCGACCGGTCACAGGAAGAATGGAACAAAATATTAGAGAAATATATCGGAAGTATTTCACTTGGGCCTGACAGATCGACGAATAAGAAGTATATGAAGGGCTATGGCAGGTAAGAAGCCCGTCATAATCGATACTAATGCAAAGATATGCGAATGTGCCGATGTCCCTGGCCGACGCGTGTTTGGTGAGGATGAGTGAAATATTCGATGCTCCGGTATTCACGTTTGATACGGATTTTCTAATATATCGCCGCAGTCGGCGAAGAGTGATACCGTTAATCGGTATCGATCAATAAAATGTTTGACGAGAGTTTTGATGTGATCGTGATCGGTGCCGGGCATGCGGGGTGCGAAGCGGCTTCGGCTGCCGCGCGCCTTGGTGCGGAAACGGCGCTGGTAACGATGAATCTCGATCTGATCGGGCAGATGTCGTGCAATCCGGCAGTTGGCGGCATTGCCAAGGGCCACGTCGTGCGTGAAATAGATGCGCTCGGTGGGATCATGGGGCGTGTTATCGACCGGACGGGAATTCAGTTTCGGCTGTTGAACCGCTCGCGTGGGCCGGCGGTGCAATCGCCGCGGGCGCAGGCTGATCGAAGCCTTTACCGCACAGAGATGCGCCGCGTTTTAGAAGCGACGCCGAATCTGCATCTTCGCCAGGGCGTCGTTGTCGATCTAATTGTGGAAAATAGTAGAGTTATCGGCATCGAGATGCAGGACACGCGACGCTTCGGCGCGAAGGCCGTCGTCATCGCTACCGGCACTTTTCTCAACGGCACAATTCATACTGGACGACAGACGTTTTCGGCCGGACGTGCGGGCGAGCCGGCTTCGATAGAGTTGGCAGAGGCCCTTAAACGTCGTGGGTTTCCGGTTGGGCGGCTGAAAACAGGGACACCGCCGCGGCTGGACGGGCGAACCATTGACTGGGAAGCTTTCGAGCCGCAGCCTCCGGACGAAAAGCCTGTCGCGTTCTCGTTCGCGACGGAACGAATTGAGCAGCCCCAAGTTCAATGTTTTATGGGATATACGAGTGTTCGGCTGCATCAGTCGATAAGGGATAATTTGCACCAATCGCCACTTTATTCCGGCAAGATCAAAGGTGTCGGGCCGCGATATTGTCCTTCGATCGAAGACAAGGTCGTAAAGTTTTCAGACAAGGAGCGGCATCAGCTATTTCTTGAGCCTGAAGGACATAACACGCACGAGGTTTATCTAAACGGCTTTTCGACATCGCTCCCGTCGGCTCTGCAGCTTGAGCTTTTGCAGATGATTCCAGGCTTCGAACGGGTTCAGATAATTCGGCCGGGCTATGCAATAGAGTACGATTTTGTCGATCCGCGCGAGCTGCGGCCCACGATGGAGTCGACGCGAATGAATAGGCTGTTCCTGGCAGGTCAGATCAACGGCACGACCGGTTACGAGGAGGCCGCTTGTCAGGGATTGCTCGCCGGCATCAATGCGGCGTTTTCGATTCAGGGACGCAATCCGTTCGTCCTCGACCGCAACGAGGCATATATCGGTGTTTTGGCGGACGACTTGATTCGGCACGGTGTTGACGAGCCTTATCGTCTGTTCACCTCTCGCGCAGAGGCACGTTTGACATTGCGGCACGACAACGCCGACCATCGTTTGTCACCGAAGGGCCGAAAGGCCGGACTTGTCGGCGATACGGCTTGGGAGCGGTTCAACAAAAAGCGGGACCGGCTGGCGATGCTGCGAAACACGCTTGATAACACGCGTTTCAAGCGTTCATCGGTCGAGTATGCGGCGGTTACGCGGTTGCTTGGCAGCGATTTAGGGGACGCCTTCACGCTTTCGCAGCTATCGATGCGCCAAGGCGTGCAGCCGGAATTGATTCACCGAATATTATCGGATGAATTAATTCATGGCGACGTGAAACTGGCCGATCTGGAAACTGCCTTGGCCGATTCGCTTTACTCGGGCTATATCGAGAAGCAGAAACTTGCCACGGAGCGTGTCAATCATCACGACTCGTTGCGTGTCCCGGAAAGTTTTCAATTTAATTCGATCAGCGGACTTTCGCACGAGATGGTTGAGCGGCTCGAGCGAGCGCGGCCGAGAAATTTTGGCCAGGTTCGGAAGATAAACGGCCTCACGCCCGCGGCGGTTTCGACTGTATTAGTTCATCTTACGGCTCAAAAACCTCAAGAGATGTCGAAAAACTAAATCGGTGGAACGTTCCACGCTAACCACGGAACGCCAACAGCGCGCTCCTTTGTGGAACGTCCCACACCGTTTAGATATTTCCCCGTAACTGTGCTAGGTTTTATTCTTTGATCTTTCTTTACAATGGGCAAAATCCTCGCAGTTGCAAATCAAAAAGGTGGCGTAGGGAAAACCACCACCGCGATAAACCTTGGCGCCGCTATAGCGATGACGGGCAAGAAGGTGCTCCTTGTCGATGCCGATCCCCAAGGAAATGCAACATCGGGATCGGGAATCGCCCGGGCCGTTGGCCGCAAGTCGCTCTACCACGCAATGATCTCAGGAAATTCAGTTCGAGAGCTCGTCTTGCCGACCGAGCTTGAAACACTTTGGGTTTTGCCTTCGGACAGGAATCTCGCCGGCATAGAGATCGAGTTTGCCGAGAACGAGGGAAGGAGCAAAATACTAAAAAATTTGCTTGAGGTCATTCGAGATTACTTTCATTACATCATTATCGATTGCCCGCCTTCGTTGGGAATTCTTACGGTTAATGGACTTACTGCAGCAGATTCGCTGCTTGTGCCGATACAGTGCGAGTATTTCGCGCTTGAAGGGGTAACGGAGCTTTTTGAAACGCTGGCCCGGCTGAAACGCGAGTTAAATCCCAATCTAGTGATCGAAGGCCTGTTGCTAACGATGTTTGATGAGCGGACTAATTTGTCGTCTGCGGTCGCAAAAGATCTTCGAGACTTTTATGGTCCTCAAGTGCTGAAAGCGGTTATACCGCGAAACGTGACGCTGGCGGAGGCTCCAAGTTTTGGAAAGCCGGTGATGCTTTATGATTCCAGATCGCGCGGTGCGCAAAGCTATTTCGAACTTGCACAGGAGATAATGAATCATGGCTAAACAAGCTCTTGGTCGAGGCCTAAGCGCTTTGCTTGGTGAAGATACGACTACATCCGGCGTTGCAACGTCTGAGATCGATATCGATTTGATCGAGCCAAACCCGGAACAGCCCCGAACCAGATTTGCGGAAAACGCGCTGGATGAACTCGCTCAATCGATCGTGGCGAACGGCATCGTCCAGCCTATTGTCCTACGAAAGGTCGGCGGGCGGTTTCAGATCGTTGCCGGTGAACGGCGTTGGAGGGCGGCGCAGCGGGCCGGCCTGCGAAAGGTTCCTGTCACATACAAGAGCGTTTCGGATGAAAAGTTGCTCGAGCTAGCATTGGTCGAGAATATACAGAGGCAGGAATTAAACCCGATTGAGGAAGCCCGGGCATTCCGTAAACTTATTGATACAATTGGGCTTACGCAGGAGCAAGTCTCGGAAAGAGTTGGAAGGGAACGCACGCTGATTGCCACGTCGCTGCGCCTTTTAAAATTGCCTGACGACATTCAAAAGTTTATCGAGGAAGGGCGGCTGTCAGCTGGACACGGCCGGGCGCTGCTCTTGACGGACAACCCGGCAGTTCAAAAGCGGGTTGCCGGGACGATAATTGAAAAACAAATGTCCGTCCGCGAAGCCGAGCGAGCTGTAAAATCGGCAGCTGTTTCAGCGGATACGGACGCTCGTGCCAAGCGTTCGATAATTACAAAAGACGCGAATATCAGAGCTGCGGAAACAAAGCTGATGCGCGCGTTGGGCACGAACGTCAAGATCACGCCGAGCGGAAAGGGAAACGCCGGAAAGATCGAGATCGAATATTACAATCTTGACGACCTCGACAGGCTTTTTCAGATGTTGGTAAGCAGGGCGGAAACGCGACCGTAGGGAGCGTGCACTGACCACGTTGCGTGTGCACGCTCGTTCATACTCGCGTCTCTGTCTGTATAAAATGGCAAAGGAGGTAAATTCTTGAAGACAAAGCGTTTAACAGAAATGGTCTCGTGTGCGGGTTGAGTGGCTAAACTCGCTCCGGGCGATCTAGCTCAAGTTTTGAGCAAGCTTCCGCATCAGCACAACGACAATGTGATCGTCGGTTTCGACACGGCTGACGATGCGGGAGTGATGCGCCTTACGGACGACATCGCGCTCGTACAGACGGTCGATTTTTTCACGCCGGTTGCCGACGATCCGTACGTTTACGGTCAGGTCGCGGCGGTTAATTCGCTAAACGACGTTTACGCGATGGGCGGCATGCCGTACTCCGCTCTCTCGATAGTTTGCTTTCCGCAGAAAGGTGATTTTGAGATCCTCGGTAAAATATTGGAAGGCGGACAACGTGCGATGAATGCTGAGGGCGTCGTGGTGCTCGGCGGGCATTCGGTTGACGACACCGAGATGAAATTCGGCTATGCGGTGACGGGTCTTGTAAATCCGAATAAGGTTATCACGAACACCGGAGCGAAGGCCGGCGATGTTCTGATCCTTACAAAGCCGATCGGCACGGGCGCCATCAATACCGCAGTGAAAATCGGCAAGGCGAGCGACGCGGCGATCGCCGCAGCCGTCGAGGCAATGACCACATCAGCAGCACGCGCGTCTAAAGCAATGGTGGATATGGGCGCGAACGCGTGCACCGATATCACTGGTTTTGGCCTGTTAGGTCATGCTTATGAAATGGCAAGTGCGGGCGACGTAACATTTGAGATCATTTCCAGCAGCGTTCCACTTTTACCGGATGTCTTGGAGTTGATAGAACTGGGAATGTTGACACGGGGCGATAAAAACAATCGCGTTTATGTAGGCGACACGGTTAAAGTAGCCGATCCGGTCTCCGCGACAATGCAAAGCGCGCTTTTTGATCCGCAGACGGCAGGCGGCCTCCTTATCAGTTTGCCCGAGTCGAAGAGAGACGAATATTTGAAACTGGTGCCGAACGCTGTCGCGATCGGCTCGGTCAAATCAAAAAGTGATTTTCTGATTGAGGTAAGTTAGATTGCTGCTCTTCATTTTCGAATCTATCGGAACTTCCGAGCTGGTGCTGATTGGCATCGTGGCTTTGATCTTTCTTGGCCCGCGCAAGCTGCCAGAGATTGCGCGGAAGATCGGAAAAATAATGGCCGAGTTTCGCTCGACGACGCAAGACTTTAAATCTACATGGGAACGCGAGGTGAATTTCGAAGAAGAAGCAAAGGCGTTCGAGATCGATCTGCTCGAGGAAGAAGCCGCCGAGAAAAGATTAAAGGAAACACCGGCAATTTCTGAAGTGAATACGATCGGTGCGCCGACTGTCAAAGAGATCGATAAAGAAAGTTTCGATAGTTTCGTTTCCAACGCCGAACGTGATGATGGGCAGGAAGAATCTGAAACCGAGCAAGAAGCTGAAGATGTCTTATCGGATAAACGGACATGGCTCTAAAATGCAGAAGCCCGCGCGTAAGCAAGGGCGATACAATCAACTTCCTGATATCGCCCTTGCTTACGCGCGGGCCTCTGCATTGACTATGGAATAGATGAGCGAACCCGAAACAACCGAACTCGTGGAACGCGGAGGGCAGATGTCTTTTCTTGAGCATCTGGACGAATTGCGCAAACGGTTGGTGAACATCGTCATCATTGTGGTGGTCGCTTTCGTCTTCTGCTGGTTCGCTTCCGGCATTATTTTCAATTTTCTGAGCGTGCCGATTCTGCGGGCGCTTTCCGAGGCGGAGCAGAGGCAGGTTCCGGTTGCCGGACTCACGGGAAATGAAAAGGTCGGTCTGGTTACGGAGTTAAAAGAAGGTGACCGTGTGCGTTTTGTTTTTGACCGAACGTCCAGCCTCGGCTCAGCCGCGATTCCGCCTGGTGCGTCCGTTGACGCCGTAGTTGCGAATGATGGAAACGGCGTGAAATCGCTTTTCACTGCCGAGCAGTTGATCGCGGGCGACGACGTGGTTCCGGCTGGGGTAAAACTGCCCGTTGATCTTACCGGTGCCGCCGAAAGCAAAGGCGCGGCCGAGCGGCTGATCGTGACCACGGTTCAGGAATCGTTTACGCTTTTCGTCACAGTTTCACTATACGCGGCGATCGTGGTTTCTGTTCCGTTGATTCTTTTGCAGGTTTGGGGTTTCATTTCGCCCGCGCTCTACAAACATGAACGCGCGTACGTAACGCCGTTTGTACTGCTTTCTTCCGTCTCTTTCATTGGTGGCGCGGCCTTTGCGTATTATATTCTTTTCCCGCCCGCAGCAAGGTATTTGCTTGGTTTAGGCGAAGATTTTCGGCTTTTGTTGCGGGCGACGGATTATTTCGATTTCATTACGCTGATCATGCTTGCGATGGGTATTATTTTTCAAATGCCGGCGGTTACTTACGTTCTCTCGCGCATCGGCATCGTTTCCGCCGGGCTTTTGGCACGCAGCTGGAAGATTGCAATTGTTGTGATACTTATAGTTGCGGCTGTCGTTTCGCCGACCGGCGACATTCCGAACCTGATGCTGTTTGCAACGCCGATGATGGTGCTTTACGTATTTTCGATCGGCATCGCATGGTTCTTCGGTAAAAAGCGTACGAAGACGGCGGACGACTGACCCCAGATGCAACCAAAAAGGGCGTCTTCCGCATCTTGAACAAATGGATATAAGTGTTTAAAATCTACGTCTTTCATGATCAGCGCAGCCGGCTGGCCGCGCTCACTGAATTCAGAATTTTCCGATAGGAGTTTTTCGTCATGGCCAAGATGAAATTGTTCGCTAATTTTTCGCTGACCGCTCTTTTGATCGTGCTCGCCGCTGTCTTTGTTTTTGCACAGAAAGGTAAAGATAAAGACAAGGGCACCGCATCGGAGGACCCGACAAGCAATCCGCGTAACGTCAGGCCCGAGGTGAAACAGGCCTACAAGCGGTGGCTTGATAATGACGTCGCGTACATTATCACCAAAGAGGAGCGCAAGGCTTTCATGCAGCTGGTGACTGACGAAGAGCGCGAAAACTTTATCGAAAATTTCTGGCGTCGCCGCGATCCAGATCCCGACACGGAAGAAAACGAATTCCGAGAAGAGTTTTACGAGCGCATCGCATACGCCAACGAAAAATTTACGTCAGGCATTCCAGGGTGGAAAACAGATCGCGGCCGCATCTATATCACCTGGGGAAAACCCGATTCGGTCGAGGCGCATCCGTCCGGCGGTTCTTACGAACGACCGAGCTATGAAGGCGGAGGCTCGACCTCGACCTACCCGTTCGAGATCTGGTTTTATCGTCACCTTGACGGCGTCGGCGACGGCATCGAGATAGAATTTGTCGATCCGACCGGGAGCGGCGAATACCGCATCGCGCGCGACGCGAATGAAAAAGACGCTTTGCTTTACGTTCCGGGCGCCGGAATGACGCTGTCCGAACAGCTTGGACTTTCGAATAAGGCCGACAGGATCTCGGGAATAAATAACGGACGCGGAATTTTCGGGCGGCGACAGCAGGACACGCCGTTTGAACGATTGACCACGATAGCCGCCTTACAGCGTCCGCCCTCGGTAAAATTCAGTGATCTCGCGGGCGTCGCCGGAGGCGATTCGGGCGTCATCGATAGAAACCCGCTCGATTTCGATGTTCGCATCGACTTTTTTCGACAATCGGAAAGTCAGGTCATCGTTACATTCACCGTCCAGGCCGACAACAAGGACCTTAAGTTTTCAGACGATGGCAGCGGAATTGCGACGGCGAAGATGAACATCTTCGCTCGTATAACTGCGGTTTCAGGCAAACGTTCCGGCCTTTTTGAGGATTCGGTGACGGCAACCGCAACGACACAGGAGCTGGCCGAAATGCGTGAGCGTAAATCCGTTTATCAAAAACAGTATGCATTGCCGCCCGGAACTTACAAGGTCGATGTGGTCGTCCGCGATGTCGAAACAGGTAATCGCGGCATCGTCAACCAGGGTTTTCTCGTGCCGCGGTACGACGACAAGAAACTGTCCACCTCTTCGTTGATCCTGGCTACCCGACTCCGCACGACGGACGAACGAGACCAAGGCGGCCAGTTTATCATCGGCGGAGCGAAAGTAATTCCTAATTTGGAAGGCAAATTCAAACGCGGCCAGGACGTGGGCGTTTACCTGCAGGTTTACAACGCAGGCATCGACCAAACAACGCTGCGGCCCGCCGTGGATGTTGAATATGTTTTGATGAAGGACGGGAAGCAGATACTAAAGCAGCCTGAAGATTGGAGCGGCCTGAGTGATTCGAGCCAACGTCTGACGCTTGCAAGACTACTGCCTACGACGACGCTCGATCTCGGCGAATACGAGATCAAAGTGATCACAAAAGACCGCATCAACGGCCAGGTCGTCGAGAACAAAGGTAATTTTTCTATAACGAAATAGTCGATCGATTGGTCTTCAAAATAAAAGCGGGTGCATGTTCTAAGCACCTGCTTTTATTTTATCTTTTTGCGTCTCACGCGGATCAGCGGCGGATTCGATTTTTCCGTAGTTGCGAAAACCGCATTGCCGTCCTCACCGAATGAGACCGCCTCGCCGAATTCGCGTGGACCGAGATCGAACGCAGCAGGCTTTTCTGACCAAATGTCATCAAACTTTGCCGCGCCTTTCGGCAAAATAAGCTCGTAACCCGAGTAATAATCGCAAAGTACTACATGTTTGCCGTCCGGCGAAATATCACCGCCGGTGACCAAGCCGTTCGGGATTGCGGGAAGCGAAACAGCAGCGACTGTTTCGGCCGTTTGAATCTCACGTGTATCAAAATTTGGTTTCAATTTAAATACTTTCGCCGGCCCGTTAAATTGTTTCGAAACGACGTACATCTCGTTCGTCGATGGATGCACCAACAGCGCTTCGGAGTTTTGTTGTCCGCCCGAGAAAATAAATCGCAATACATCGGCTTCTTCCGTCACCAACGGATCGTCTTTTGACGACGCCGTCGCTTTGCCCGCATTGCTCGGCTCTCGCAATCGGTATATCGCGTATGCGTCACGCTTCATTTCATTGTCGCCTGCGTCGCTAATGTAGATGAAGCACTCGCCGGTCGATGTTTTGACCGACGCCATATCTTCCCAATCGACGTTTGTTGCGCCGAAAACGCGCCACGTGCCGAGTTTTTTTCCTGTCGCGTCAATTGCATAAATGAATGGACCGCGATCCGAATCGTTAAGTGTCCAGAACACATTCGCCTGACATTTCGAAACGGTAAGTCCGCTGCTCTCCGTAATTTCGTCCGAAGTTATTCGACCAATGATCTCCGGCGCTTCGAATGAGTCGCCGGCAAGCACTGCGTCTTTGCCGCCGCTGTACGAAATCCCGGAGCACGACGCGAGTAAAGCGGTGCCGATAAGCAAAATGACAATGCAGCCGAATTCCGTTATAGTTTTTATCGACATACTCCAGCAGGCTGCGCGCGTGCGCGTTGCTCAGAACCTTCGCTACCATTTTATCGTAGAGTATTCAGGTTTGCCCAGATGATCGTTGGAACCGAATGGCTGATCGAGGCCGCCGAATGTGATCCAGACAAGCTGCGAGACAAAAATGCACTCCGCGCGATGTTCGTGCGTATCGTCAGCGATCTCAACCTGAAAGTAATCGATTCCGTCTGGCACAAATTCCCCGGCGAAGGCGGCGTCACGGGCCTTGCGCTCCTGACGGAATCCCATCTAGCCTGCCACACTTATCCCGAACATCGAACCGCAACGTTCAATTTATATTGCTGCCGCTCGCGGGCCGAATGGAATTGGCAAAAAGAACTGAGATCGGCGCTTGATGCACAGTTTGTGAACATTTCGAAGATCGAGCGGGGAAAAATTGCAGCAGAAAATCTCAAATCTGAAATTTTAGATGTGAGATCGCAGGCCGTCGGAGGTGAGCAATGAGCGTTCTCGCCGCAAACTGCCCGTCCTGCGCCGGCCCAATCGAGTTTAAGGCCGGCTCAACGATCGTGCTCGTCTGTCCTTATTGCCGCTCCGCCGTTGCCCGCACTGACCGCGGCCTGAACGATCTCGGCAAAGTTGCGGAGATAGCCGAATCGGAATCTCCGCTGAAGCTCGGACTGAAGGGCGTGTTCAACAGAAACCGATTCGAGCTTACCGGCCGAGCGCAGCTCAGGCACGAATCCGGCGGCTACTGGAACGAATGGTACGCTACGTTTTCCAACGGATGGGTCGGCTGGCTGGCGGAAGCGCAGGGCCGGTTTTATTTAACCTTTTACCAGCCGCTGCCGCAGGGCGTAACACTTCCGGTGTACGATCAATTGCAAGTCGGACAACCGGTGACGGAGATCCCATCGCCGACGCCGTTGCAGGTTGTCGAAAAAGGCGTGGCTGCATCGGTCGCCGCCGAAGGTGAAATTCCGTACAAGCTCGTGCCGAATGAGCAAAGTGCCTACGCTGATCTCGCAGGCAAAAACAATGCGTTCGGCACAATCGATTACAGCATTTCGCCGCCGTGGGTTTTCATCGGGCAGCAGGTTTCGCTCGCCGACATCGGGCTTGCAGACGCCCGGCCTACACAGCGCGAGGCGCGGCGGACAACCGCGGCTTCAATGGGCTGTCCGAACTGCGGCGGGCCGCTCGCGTTGGTGGCGCCTGATAAAGCGGAACGTGTTACGTGCCCGAACTGCAGTTCGCTGCTTGATGTTAATCAGGGAAATCTATCTTATTTAAAAGCACTGACGCCGACGAATGCCGATAAGAATTTCGTGCTTCCAGTCGGTGCCGAAGGCACGTTCAAGGACGGCGTGAAATTCAGGATCATCGGCGCCGTCGTCCGCAGCGTGCAGATCGAAGGCATTCATTATTACTGGCACGAATATTTGCTTTACAACCCGTCGATCGGTTTCCGCTGGCTCGTGCATTCCGACAATCACTGGAATTTTGTCGAGCCCGTCAACCCGGCCGAGGTCGAGCAGTCCGGCATTTTCGCGCCGGGCGGAAGCGTCGATTACAACGGCAGAAAATATAAAATTTTTCAGGATGCGCCCGCAACAGTCGAGTATGTGAAAGGCGAGTTCTATTGGCGCGTCGAGCAGGGCGAGAAGGTCCGCGCGATCGATTATGTTTCAGCCCCCGTGATGCTCTCGCAGGAATCGACGGCGAATGAAGTCAATTGGTCGGCGGGCGTTTACATGACCAACGCCGAGATCGAAAAAGCGTTGGGTGTCAAAGATCTACCAAAGCCGTGGGGCGTCGCGCCGAATCAGCCGTTCACCGGCTCGTTTTACTACACGTGGGCGCTGCTTCCGCTGCTCGGGCTACTGGTTGTAGCAGCGGTCACAACGCTGCTCGGCGGATTCACCAGTACCGCGCTGTCAGAAAGCGTCACGCTTCAGCCGTCGAGCGGCACCGCTGCGGCTCCGCAGGTCGTCTTCAGTACGCCCTTCGAATTAAAAGGAAACCGAAACGTGCGGATCGCCGCAACCGCACCTGTGAACAATTCCGGCGCGGATCTCGATATAGATCTCGTCAACGAACAGAACATGGAGATAGAATCCGTCTCGATTCCGATCTCTTTTTATCAAGGAGTTGAGGACGGCGAAAGTTGGACGGAGGGCAGTCCGAGTAACGATGCAACTCTTTCGTCGCTTGTGGCGGGAAAATACACGCTTCGGGTCGAAGGTTCGCTTGAGAATGTCACTCAGCCGCTGCGTGTCGATTTAAAGGTAGAGCAGAACGTTGTTCGCGGCGTAAACTTCTGCTGTGCGTTTGTTGCTCTTGCGATCGTTCCGATCTTCGGGCTGATCCGGAAATGGAGCTTCGAGCACAGCCGCTGGAAAGACAGCATGTTTACGACAAGTTCGGATGATTCGGACGAATAGAAAGGCTAAAATATGTGGAAAACGATCTATATGGTATTCGGCGGCGCGGTGTTACTTGCTTACGCGACCGTCTCGTGGTTCGGATGGGAAATTGCCAATTCGGGCAACAGGTCGCGGCTCGGCGTGCCGTTCATTTATACAGGATTTCGTGGAGGGAAATAGATGTTGATGGAATTTATTAATCCGACGCTTGGGATGGTGGTGAGGTTCGATCAGCTTCTCGAGGTGCTCGTGACGACACTGATCTTCGTTGCTATAGGAATCGTAATTTTCGCGGTCACATATGTGATCTTGGGTTTGATCTACCCGATTAAAAAAGAGATCGAGGAAGATCAGAACACGGCGCTCGGCATTGTGATCGGCTCGATCATGATCGGAATCGCGATCATCATCGCGGCGGCAATACAGGGTTAGGCTTCATGTCAGAACCGGGAGCGGCAGCGACCGGGGAACGTTACCACGAGTGGTTTCGGGTAACCTAACTCCGGGCGCTACCGCTCCCGGTTCCGACTTACAACAATGAAAACGCCTCTACTTTTTCTCAATGTCATCATCATCGCCACGTGCGGCCTGATTTACGAGCTGCTCGCCGGCACGCTTTCCAGTTATGTTCTCGGCGATTCCGTAACGCAGTTTTCCTTCATCATCGGCATCTATCTTTTCGCGATGGGCGTCGGCTCATATCTCTCGCGCTTTATCGAGAAGAACGTCGCCGAAAAATTTGTCGATATCGAGCTCGCCGTCGCCGTTATCGGCGGTTTCTCGGCGCCGCTGCTTTTTCTCACATTCGCATACGTTTCTTTTTTCGCCGTCGTGCTCTACTCAATGGTGTTTGTGATCGGCGTGCTCGTTGGGCTTGAGATTCCGCTGCTGATGCGCATTTTGAAAGACCAGCTCGATTTCAAAGAGCTCGTCTCACGCGTCCTCGCTCTCGATTACGTAGGCGCTCTGGTTGCGTCGCTTTTGTTTCCGATCTTTCTGGTTCCAAAGCTCGGCCTCAACCGCACATCGCTTTTGTTCGGAATGTTGAACGCCGCCGTCGGGCTTTGGGCGACGTGGCTGCTAGAGCCTTTGATCGCCAACCGCAAGCTCACGCTGCTTCGTGTAAAGGGCATTCTCGTTTTGCTGACGCTCGGCATTGCGCTTATAAAAGCCGACAGCCTGACGACTTTAGCCGAAGACGGCCTGTTTCCTGACCAAATCGTTTACGCTAAAAGCTCGGCCTACCAACGCATCGTTGTGACGCGGGGCAAAACCGGCCATTCGCTTTTTCTGAATGGAAATCTGCAATTCAATTCGTTCGACGAATACCGCTATCACGAAGCCCTCGTACATCCCGCGTTCGCCGCATTCGGCGCTAAGGTGTCGGAACCCGGAGCGGTAGCGACGGGGGATGTCGAAGCCCCGGTCACTGCGGTTCCCGGTTCTGACAATACGGCCGTTTCTGGCGGACCGAAACGCGTGCTCGTGCTCGGCGGCGGCGACGGTCTTGCCGTGCGCGAAGTTTTGAAATACAAGTCGGTCGAATTAGTGCAGCTCGTCGATCTCGACCCGATGATGACCG
>Ga0187894_10001279_pt1 | contig 32587 bp, 22 predicted proteins | sample GBC1701081metaG_FD_136650 | JGI IMG/M metagenome (GOLD analysis project Ga0187894, IMG submission 136650) | White microbial mat communities from a lava cave in the Kipuka Kanohina Cave System on the Island of Hawaii, USA - GBC170108-1 metaG ...
CAAACCAAAACGCATGGCTCATTCAAGGGCCAGGATCGCTCCCAGCCCCCATTCACCTGCGTCCTCGCTCGCGACGGTCCAACCACCAAGCCCAGGATACATAACTCCCCCAGGCCCGGCAGCTCCACCGCCGCCAGCGTTTCCCTTCCTTAAACCTGTCCATAAATCGCGGGCCGCAGCCCGACCGCGACCGGCCAGAGCGCACTTTCCGTCACCGCCAAAACACCGCGGTTGGAAAACGCCCTGTCGTTCGCAGGAGGGGCGCTTTTACGCGCGCTCCCGGTGGACGTCAACGGATTTTTGACAGAATGGCGACCGCGCCGCCCGCAATTTCCGCAGGCAATCGAAGCTATTGTTGTTATTGCGAGATTCGACGATTTTCGCAACAATACCTTGAGGTCGGCGTGGTTGTGGGCAGACTGTGCATAACGGCCTGCCGCAACGACAGCCGGCTCCACGGCGCCCGCGCGCGGCTCCGTCTACGGAAACTGTCGGGTGACCATTTGCTCGACAGCCGGTCGGATCGCGCGAAAACGAGAAACGCCGCCTTGCCCCCTCCTGCCCCATCAGGGATGCGCGCATGCGCGACCAGCCGGACTTCTCGGAAAATCCCTCGACTCCCTCTACCCCACCCGACGCCGGCTCCTCACCGATCGAGGCACCAGATGGCGCGGCAGTCGCGCCGCGCGTCAATGCCGAGGCGCAAGACCAGGCGTGCGCCCGGACCGCGGCTCTCGATACCGAGACGCCGGACGTCGCGACTCCCGCTGAAGTCGCGACTCCACCTGAAGACGTCACGCCAGCGAGACCGACACTGGTCACCGTCGATGCCCTGGATCGAGCAGTTCCCCGCTGGCTGAAGATCGCTGCCGGCCTCGGCGGCATCGTGCTGCTGGCCATCATCGGCTGGGTGATCCTCGAGCGCGATCCGGCGCGCCCGCTACCGACGGCGACAGCCGACAAGTCTCCCACCGTCCCGGCTGGGCCGCAGCCATCTGCGCCGCCGGCCCCGTCGACGCCGACGGAGCCGCACGTCACCGCCGCAACGCCGCCATCACCGCCCGACCCGACGGCATCTGGCGCCGGCGTCGAGCCGCCACGCAGCGAGGCTCCCCCGACGCCGACGCCACCGGCGGTGGCTGCCGATACGACCGCGCCACGCACCGCCGATGCGCCGCCGCCGCGCAGCGACGACGATGACAAGCCCGAACCGATGGACCGTTATGAAGCGACGGTGCGCATCGAGAAGGGCGACACCCTGGAGGGCCTGCTGCGCGACATGGACTTCGCGCCCGAGGACATCCGCCGCGCCGCGGCCGCGCTCAAGGCGGTGCTCAAAGGTACACGCCTGCCGGTCGGCGAGACCATCACGCTGCAGGTGCAGACCCCGCAGGAGGCCGACGGCAAGCCGACCTTGCAGGCGCTCGTCGTCCGCCCCGAGGCGCGCCGCGAGATCTCGCTGGAGCGCGGCGCCGACGGCTACTACACCTCAAAACAGCGGACCTTCGATGTCGTGCCCAAGCTGGTGCGCGCCACCGGCGTGGTCAGGGGCTCGCTGCGCGGCAGCGTCGACGCCGCCGGCATCCCGCCGACGGTGCTGGCAGAGATGCTGCGCGCCTTCTCGTGGGACGTGAACTTCCAGTACGACGTCAAGGGCGGCGACCGCTTCGCCGTGCTGATCGAGCAGTCCTACACCACCGACGGCCGGCTGGTCAGCCCGGGCCGCGTGCTGTGGGCGCAGCTCACGACCGGCGGCGGCAAGAGCACGTTCAGCGTCTACCGCTTCAAGCCCGACCGCGGCGCCGAGTTCTTCTTCTACGGCAACGGCCAGAGCGTGGTGAAATCGCTGCTGCGCACGCCGATGAACCTCAGCCGGATCTCGTCGCGCTACGGCATGCGCGAACATCCCATCCTCGGCTTCACCTCGATGCACAGCGGCGTCGACTTCGCCGCGCCGTACGGCACGCCGATCCTCGCCGCCGGCGCCGGCACCGTGGTCCAGGCGTCGCCCTACGGCGGCTACGGCAACTGGGTGAAGATCGACCATGGCGGTGGCGTCGCCACCGGCTACGCCCACATGGCACGCTACGCGCCCGGCATCCGGCCCGGCGTGCGCGTGCGCCAGGGCCAGGTGGTGGGCTTCGTCGGCAGCACCGGCATGTCGACCGGCCCGCACCTGCACTATGAGCTGCACCAGAAGGGCCGGCCGGTGAATCCCCTCAACGCACGCGCCACGCAGCGCGCCAGCCTCGGCGGCAAGGATCTCGAGCGCTTCAAGGCCATGGTCCACAAGACCGACCGCGCCCGCGACGCGGCGGAGCTGATCGCGGCACGATGAGGGTCCAGAAAACAGAGGACAGAACTCAGAAGACAGAATGAGAGCGGGTTTGCTCCTTCTGTTTTCTGTCCCTCTGTCTTCTGTCCTCTGACATCAGAGGATGTCGAGCAGCGCGCCCTCGAGGCCGGCGCGGGCCACGCGCGGCAGGAAGCTCGGCCGCAGACCGGTCGCGGCGAACCGGCCACCGGCCGGATCGAAGGCAAACAGATCGCGGCACGCGATCGTGTCGCCGTCGATGGTGAGGTCGGCCAGGCGAGTCACGCGGCGCACGCCGTCGCGCCGCCGATCGAGATGCACCACCAGCTCGAAGCTGTGCGCCAGGCGCCAGCGCGCCTCGGCCGCCGTCAGCGCCCCGTCGCCCGCCCGCAGGGAGGCCTCCAGACGATCGAGCGCATCCTGCGGCGTCGCCGCCACGACACACACCGCGATGCCGTCCGTGCCGGCGGCGACGGCGCGGGCGATGCCGCCAATCAGCGTTTCGGTCACGCCGTCGATCAGCAGGCGGTCGGGGCGCAGCGCCAGCGCGGCCGCGAGCGCCTGAAGCGACGCAGTGTCGGAACCGCCGGTTGCGATCAGCGGCACGTGGTGCGCCACGTCGGGCCGCAGCTCGGCGGTGTGCTCGACCGAGACGATGCGGTCCTCGGCCGGCGCGGCGCGCGCCAGCGCCGCCAGCAGAGCCGTCTTGCCGACACCGGGCCCACCGCACACGAGCAGGTTCAACCGGCTGCGCACGCCCAGCCGCAATACGCTCGCCATCTGAGGCGACAGCGCGCCTTCGGCGACCAGCGAATCGAATGTCACCGACCGTGTCGTCGGCCGGCGAATCACCAGATAGGACCCGGCCGGTGCCAGCGGCGGCGCCACGATGGTCACGCGGGTGCCGTCATCGAGGCGCCGGTCGACCAGCGGGTCACGCCCGGAAGCGACGGGGGCGCCGGCCCGTTCAGCCAGACGTTCGGCGATGTCCTCGAGCTGGCGCGCGTCGCGGAAGGCCACGCGCGCCGGCTCGAGGCGGCCGCGGCGGTCGACGAAAACCGCGCGCGGCCCGTTGACGAAAATCGCTGACACAGTCTCGTCACGCATCGCCGGTTCCAGCGGGCCCAGGCCGAACAGCTCGTCAAATGCCAACCGCTCCAGGCGATCACGATCGGACTCGACGACTGCCACCGCCGACGCGGCCATCGCCGCGTCGATCGCGCCGCGCAGCCAGAGCACAACGTCCTGGCGCGGTGCCGGCAAGATCGGGGCGCTGCCACGCTGCTGGTGAAGGGCCGGCATGATCACCGCCAGCACGGCCTCGACGTCGAGCGCCGCCGGTAACGATGGCGATGTCGTCTGCGGCGGTGGGCCTGGCGGTGGCGGGATGGAAATGTCCGCGTCCGTGTCGGGCACGGAGGTCGCGGCCGGTTGGGCGTCAGGTCGCGGCTCGACCGAGACCAGCGACGACGGCAGATCGGGCGTGACGACCGGCGGCGGCGCGGCCGCGGTCTCGCCGTTCCAGCTTCCAACCGGTGGACGCGGCCGCGATCCGTCGCGGTCGACGAAGGCCACCAGGGTGCCGGTCGAGCCGGTCACAGGCGGCGTGCCGGCGAAGACGGCTGCCATGTCCGCCGACGCGGTGACGAGCTCGGGCCAGCCCCGGCGGTAATTGTCGAGCAGCGCCACCACGATGCGGCGCAGCTCGAAGCTGGTCAGCGTCACGCCGCGGGTCCGGAAGTAGTTGTGGACAAGCTCGCCCAGGCGGTAGGCGATGTCGCCGGCCGACAGGCCACCGCGCAGGGTTGAGTCGACGGGCTCCCGGAGCTGGCTCAGCAGCAAGGCCCAGGTCTCCTCGAGTTGCCGGCCACGGGCATCGCCGCGCGGGCTGGGAAAGATCGCACCGTAACCGCCGCCGCCCATGGCTTCATCCACCGGAGCCGCCAGTGGCCGCTCCAGGATGGCGCGAAGCTCCGAGATAGCGTGGGGACGCATCGTGAATTCCAGCGACTACGAACTGGTAAAAAATCGAACCAATATGGCAGGAACATAACCCTTATCGATCGTGAAAGACATCGAAAAGATAAGGAATTCCCGTAGGTTAGACAGATTTCGACAAAAATGGTGCAGAAGGGACGCTTACGCTAGGTCGTTGAGATAGAACGTTAAAGTATCGCGAATCGAGCGAACGCCTTCCCACAAGCGCTTGCAGGGAGGTATTGAAGCACGGTCCGATCGAGGGTCGGGATGGTAGCGCAGGCTGACAGTTGGGACGTGCGTCGCGAGACGCCGGGTGCTGCCGGCACGTCAGACCGGGCCGCCGACAGGCGCCTGCGCTGGGGTGGAAGCTTGGTGATCGCGGTGCTGTTGCACGCGGTAGCCGTGACCGCGCTGCTGATGACCGCGCGGCCGGTCGAGACACCGCCAGCCGATGCGCCCGAGATCGAGGTCGCCCTGATCGAACCGGTTGCCCCACTGCAGGAAGCGCCCCCGAAAGAGGACCCTCCACAGGAACCTCCACCGCCGCCGGCCCCGCCTGTACCCGAGCCCACCACGGCCACGGCGCCAACGCCGGTACCGCCGCTACCAGTAGCGCCGCCATCACCGGTACCGCCGCCGCCGGCTCAGGCGGCACCCGAGCCACCGCCGTCCGCGCCGGAGACACCCGCCGCCGCCCCCCAGGCGCTGCCGTTGCCCCAAGACAGCCCGGGGTTCGCGATCACGCCGGGGCCTCCGCCGGCGATCGACTCCGCCGGACCGGTCCTGCCGCCCTGGCTGCCGCCCAGCGCGTTCGAGCTGCGGCCGGAAACGCGGCCGCCGGCACCCAAGCCCGCGGCACCGGCGACGGCCACGCGACTGGCGCCGCTGGTCATCACGGCCGGGGCACGGCAAGCCCCTCACCTGCCGGCCTATCCGGCGGACGCGCGCAACAAGCGACAACAGGGTGACGTGCTGGTCGAAGTCGAGCTCGACCCCGGCGGCGCGATCCGCGCCGCCCGCGTCAAGACATCAAGCAGCCATGCCAGCCTGGATGCGGCTGCCCTGCGGTCGGCACGGGCGCTGCGTTTCCGCGCGCCGCGTCCGCCGCCGGGTGTCGTGCTGCACAACGCGATCCTGGTCGAGATCCCCTTCAGTTTCCGGCTGGAGTGAGCCGTCCGTACGTGCGTGCCGGCAAGTTGCACCAAACACTCGTCGTCCCGAGCGCAGTGGGGGATCTTGTAGCTACGACGCACGTTGCGCCATTCGCGGAAGATCCCTCGCTGCGCTATGACGGGTGTAGCGGAAGAATAGGCGCCGCCTGTGCATTCGTCGGGCTCGGCTTGCGTCGGGCTGCGCCTTCGGCCATGGTCCGGCGCGTTCGATCGTCGCCAGGGGATGCGCATGCGTTGGATCATGATGCTGACGGCTCTCGTCACGTTCTTTGCCGCGAGCGCCGAGGGTTTCGCCCAGGGCAAGCCGGCGGCGCCTGTCGACAGGGAGAATACGCTGTACATCGACCTCAAGGACGGACGCGTCGTCATCCAGATGCGCCCGGACCTGGCGCCCAAGCATGTGGCGCAAATCAAGAAGCTGGCGCGCGAGGGCAAGTACAACGGCATCGTGTTCCACCGTGTCATCGCCGGCTTCATGGCGCAGACCGGCGACCCCGAGGGCACCGGCAGCGGCGGCATGGGCGAACGCCTGCCGGCCGAGTTCTCCCGGGAACCGCACGTGCGCGGCACCGCGTCGATGGCACGCACCAACGATCCCAACAGCGCCCGCAGCCAGTTCTTCATCTGCTTCGACAAGGCCGAGGGCCTCGACGGCCAGTACACCGTGTGGGGCAAGGTGGTATCGGGCATGGAGTTCGTCGACAAGATCAAGAAGGGCGACCCCCGCAGCGGCCTCGTGCAGGGGCCGGACAAGATGCTCAAGGTCCAGGTCGCGGCCGACGTGAAGGAGTGATCGTCCGAGCCCGACGGCGATCGCCGCCGTCGAAGCCGCGCCTTGTGGACGAGGCCGCGGAACCGGACAGCGCCGGCAGAGGCGCGCTATGATCGAGCGTCAAGGGGAGACGGAAACTCAAGATCGACGGTGGTGACGATCAGCACCGCCACATCCTCATAGAAACGGTGGTTCTCATGGATGCCGCGAAAGAAGACACGCTCTACATCGATCTCAAGGACGGCCGCGTCGTCATCCAGATGCGCCCGGACCTGGCGCCCAAGCATGTCGCCCAGATCAAGAAGCTGGCGCGCGAGGGCAAGTACGACGGCGTCGTGTTCCACCGCGTCATCGCCGGCTTCATGGCGCAGACCGGCGACCCCGACGGCACCGGCAGCGGCGGCATGGGCGAGCACCTGCCAGCCGAGTTCTCCAAGCAGCCGCATGTGCGCGGCACGGCGTCGATGGCGCGCACCAGCGATCCCAACAGCGCCCGCAGCCAGTTCTTCATCTGCTTCGACAAGGCCGACTTCCTCGACGGCCAGTACACCGTGTGGGGCCAGGTGCTATCGGGCATGGAGTTCGTCGACAACATCAAGAAGGGTGAGCCGCGCAGCGGCGCCGTGCAGGGCCCCGACAAGATGCTGAAGGTCCAGGTCGCCGCCGACGCGAAGGAGTGACGGCCCGCACCGTGGCGCGCGCCGCCGGCCCGACACGCAAACCGCCGCCTGCGGATCGACGCCTGCCGCCAGACGACCGGCAACTACCGCCGGCGGCGCTCATCCTGGGTGTCGCCAGCCTGGTGCCGTTCGTCGCGGCGACGGCCGGCGTCGCGTTCGGCCAGGGCCCGGCCATCCGGGTCTACAGCTACATCGCGATGATCAGCTACGGCGCCTGCGTGCTGTCGTTCCTCGGCGCCGTGCATTGCGGCCTGGCGCTGCGCGAGACGCCGGTATCGGCGGCACGTCTCGCTGTTTCCGGCCTGCCGCCGCTGCTGGCCTGGCTGTCGCTGGCGCTGGGTGAGCGCAACGGCCTGCTGCTGATGGCCGCCAGCTTCCTCGCCGTGCTGGCGTGGGACGTCGCCGCCGCGCGGCGCGGCTGGGCGCCGGCCTGGTATCCGCGCCTGCGCTGGCCGCTGACCGGCGTCGTGCTGGTCTGCCTGATGGTCGTGATGCAGTTCCAGCCGGCCTGATCCGGCCGCCGCCCTCACTTCGTCGTGGCGTGGAACGCCTTGGCGATCACCTGCCAGCGGCCGTCGATCTTCAGCAAGGTCAGATAGTCGGTGAAGTAGCGTGGCGGCAACTGGCACTCGACCTTGGCGAAAGCCGTGGCCGGGCCGGCGAAGTCGATCGACACGATGCGGTCGCGCCGCTCGTCGCCCTTGGACTTGGCCGAGGGGCGGCTCTCCACCATCCTGAACCAGTCACCCCGCGGCACGTCGGCGGCGGCGCCGTCGGCACCGACGCTGTAGAGGTGCGAGGCGGGATGGAACGCCGCGCCCAGCTTCTTCGTGTCGCCTTCGTAGAGGCCGTCGAAGTAGACCTGCAGGGTCTTTTCGATTTCGGCGATTTCGGATTGCATGGCGGCTTCCCTCCTGTTCGGTGTCGCGCGGGCAAGGCGGGCCTGTATAGCGACTTGGACCGCCCAAGGTAAGCCGGCCGGCCAAGCCGTCATCCCGTGCGCAGCGAGGGGTCTCACTTGAATAGAGGCTCCCTGCGCAGGAGATCCCTCGCTGCGCTCGGGATGACGGTCTGATCGTGCGGATGGTGTTGGGAGCCATCCCGCCGATCGAGATGGCATGGCCCGAAACTTGCTGCGGCGCGGTTGGAGGCATGTTGGTATAGCTGTGGTCGCCTGGTCGTCCGCGGATCGTGGGCTCGGACGCCACAAGGCTCCTATTGTTGCGCCCTCAAGACGGTACGCCCATGAGCATTCAGGTCGCGCTGCATCACCGCACGACATACGACTACGACCGCCTGGTCGCCCTCGGACCACAGATCGTGCGCCTGAGGCCGGCGCCGCATTGCCGGACGCCGATCCTGTCCTATTCGCTCAACGTCGAGCCGCCCGGCCATTTCATCAACTGGCAGCAAGACCCGCAGGGCAACTACCTGGCGCGCCTGGTCTTCAACGACCCGACCCCACGCTTCCAGGTGACGGTCGACCTGGTCGCCGACATGGCGGTGATCAACCCGTTTGATTTCTTCCTCGACCCGGAAGCCGAGAAATTCCCGTTCGAGTACGATCCGTCGCTGTCGGAGGATCTGGCGCCGTTCCGCAAGACGACACCGCCCGGCCCGCTGCTCGCCGAGTGGCTGGCGCGCGTCGACCGCACGCCGCGGCGCACGGTCGATTTCCTGGTCGAGCTGAACCATCGCCTGCAGCAGGACATCGGCTACGTCATCCGCATGGAACCGGGCGTGCAGACATTCGAGGAGACGCTCGGGCTGGGCAAGGGCTCGTGCCGCGATACGGGCTGGCTGCTGGTCAACATCCTGCGTCACCTTGGTCTCGCGACCCGGTTCGTCTCCGGCTACCTGATCCAGCTCAAGCCGGACGAGAAGCCGCTGGAGGGACCGGAAGGCCCGACGCAGGACTTCACCGACCTGCACGCGTGGTGCGAGGTCTACCTGCCCGGCGCCGGCTGGATCGGCCTCGACCCGACGTCCGGCCTGATGGCCGGCGAGGGCCACATCCCCCTGGCCGCGACGCCGGAGCCGCAAAGCGCCGCCCCCGTCGAAGGCCTGATGGGCAAGGCCGAGGTCGAATTCTCGTTCGGCATGTCGGTGGCGCGGGTGCGCGAAACGCCGCGCACCACCAAGCCCTACGCCGAAGAGGCCTGGCGCTCGATCGTCGACCTCGGCGACGTCATCGACCGCGACCTGGCAACCCATCGCATGGGCCTCACCATGGGCGGCGAGCCGACCTTCGTGTCGATCGACGACATGGACGGCGCGGAGTGGAACACCGAGGCGCTGGGCGCCAACAAGCGGCGCATCGCCGGCAACCTGTTCCGTGCTCTGTCGCGGCGCTTCGGCAAGGGAGCGCTGCTGCACTACGGCCAGGGCAAGTGGTATCCAGGCGAGCAGCTGCCGCGCTGGGCGCTGACGTCGTACTGGCGCAAGGATGGCGAGCCGATCTGGCGCGACCCGCGCCTGATCGCGCACGAGGAAAAGCCGAACGGCGCCTCGCCCGACCTTGCCGGCCGTTTCGCGCAGATCCTCGCCGAGCGCCTGCAGATCGACCCGGGCTTCGCGGTGCCGGCGTTCGAGGACACCTGGTACTACCTCTGGCGCGAGCGGCGCCTGCCGGTGAATGTCGATCCGGCCGAGTCCAGCCTGAAGGATGAGCTTGAACGCGCGCGCCTGGCACGCATCTTCGAGCAGGGCCTGGAGAGCGTCGTCGGCCACGTGCTGCCGATCCAGCGCGACCATGGCCGCGGCCGGCGCTGGCGCAGCGGCCCGTGGTTCGTGCGCTCGCAGCGGCTCTATCTGATCCCCGGCGACTCGCCGATCGGCTACCGGCTGCCGCTCGACTCGCTGCCGTGGGCGGCGCCCGAGGACCAGACCTGGTTCTACGACCCCGATCCGCTGATGGACCGGATGCCGTTGCCGCCGCTCGATGCCATGCGCCGCGCCGCCGTGACGCGACTCCAGTCGCCCGGCGTCGATGCCGACGGCGGTTCGGCAGCAACGACGGCGGGCCGCGATGCGGCGCGGGTGCGCGAGATGGCGGCATCAAACGGCACGGCGGCCAGGGGACAGTCGGCCGGCTGGGTCGTGCGCAGCGCCATGGCGTTCGAGCCGCGCCACGGACACATGCATGTGTTCATGCCGCCGACCGAAGACGCGGAGGATTATCTGCACCTCGTCGCCGCCGTCGAGGACACGGCCGAGGAGCTGGGCTGCCCGGTATTCATCGAAGGCTACCAGCCGCCATTTGATCCCCGGCTGTCGCAGTTCTCGGTGACGCCTGACCCCGGCGTGATCGAGGTCAACATCCATCCCTCGGCGTCGTGGCGCGAGGCCGTGGACAAGACCGAGATCGTCTACCAGGAGGCGCGCGGCGTGCGGCTGGGCGCGCAGAAATTCATGGTCGACGGCCGGCACAGCGGCACCGGCGGCGGCAATCACGTCACGTTGGGCGGCGCCACGCCCGCCGAATCGCCGTTGCTGCGCCGGCCCGACCTGCTGAAGAGCCTGCTCGGCTACTGGCACAACCATCCGTCGCTGAGCTACCTGTTCTCCGGCCTGTTCATCGGGCCGACCAGCCAGCACCCGCGCGTCGACGAGGCGCGCAACGATGCGTTGTTCGAGCTGGAGATCGCCTTCCGCCAGATCGAGGACGGCAAGACAGCGCCGCCGTGGCTGGTCGACCGCCTGTTCCGCAACCTGCTGGTCGACGTCACCGGCAACACGCACCGCGCCGAGTTCTGCATCGACAAGCTCTACACGCCCGACAGCGCCGCCGGCCGGCGCGGCCTGCTGGAGCTGCGCGCCTTCGAGATGCCGCCGCATGCACGCATGAGCGTGGCGCAGCAGCTGCTGCTGCGCGGCCTGCTGGCGAGCTTCTGGCAGCAACCCTACGACAGGAAGCTGACCCGCTGGGGCACGCGCCTGCACGACGATTTCATGCTGCCGCATTTCGTTTGGCAGGATTTCACAGAGGTGGTCGACGACCTGCGCCGCTCGGGCTATGCCGTCGAGCCGGACTGGTTCCTGCCCCATCTGGAGTTCCGCTTCCCCGAGATCGGCGCCATCGCGCAACGTGGCATCGAGGTGGAACTGCGCCACGCGCTCGAGCCGTGGCATGTGCTGGGTGAAGACACGAATGCCGGCGGCACGTCTCGCTACGTCGATTCCTCGCTCGAGCGCCTGCAGGTCAAGGTGCGCGGCCTCAACGACGCGCGCCACCTGGTTGCCTGCGGCGGCTATGCCGTGCCGTTGCGCGCCACCGGCGTGCCGGGCGAGTACGTTGCCGGCGTGCGCTATCGCGCCTGGCAGCCGCCCAACGCGCTCCATCCGACGATCGGCATCCATGCGCCGCTGGTCTTCGACGTCTACGATTCATGGACCGGCCGTTCGATCGGCGGCTGCACCTATCACGTGGTGCACCCCGGCGGGCGCAGCTATGACCGGTTCCCGGTGAACGCCAATGAGGCCGAGGCCCGGCGCCGGGTACGCTTCGCCCCCATCGGACACACCCAGGGCGCCATGGCCGAGCCGCGACGGCTCGACAATCCGGATCATCCGCTTACGCTCGACCTGCGCCGGGGTTGAGCGAACAGGCACCACCCGGTCCGCAGGCGGCAGTGAAGATGCGCGCGTTCTTCGGCGTGTGGGGAAGCGGCGCTGCATGGGTCACGCGGCGGGACGCATGGGTTGGTTTCCCCGGACGGTTCTCGTCAATGATCGCGACCGCGCAGGCGCCGCGGCTGGCCTTTGAAGAAACTGAGCTTTCCAGATTCCGGTGAGCCAACGGGAGAGCCAAAGGCTGCGATCTCGTACACTCGGAGGCCGACAGCATGCGGCCGGCCAGCCTGTCCAGCCGATGGAACCTTCCCATGACCGACCTCATCCGCTGCGCACACGAAACCTGTGAGCACATGAATCCTGCCAACGCGCTGGTGTGCGAGCGTTGCGGTCGCGCGCTGCCGCGCGCGCATCCTGGCCAGCCCAAGGAAGAACAGGACGGCCTGCGGCTGCCGGTCGAGGGCTTCAAGGGCAGGCCTGAAGAAGTCGAGCGCCAGTGGTTTGAGCAGGTGTACACCGGGCGCGGCGATCGCATGAGGCAACTGACGCTTCGCGCCGTTCTCATGGGCTCGGCGCTCGGCGGCATCCTCTCGCTCACCAACCTTTACGTTGGCCTAAAGTCCGCTTGGGGTTTCGGCGTGGGGATCACCGCGTGCATCCTGTCCTATGCGATCTGGACGGTGTTCTGCAGGATGGGTCTGGCGAAAACGCCGATGACCATTCTCGAGAACAATTGCATGCAGTCCACCGCGACGGCGGCGGGAGTCTCCACGGGCGGCACACTGGTTTCGGCCTTCGCCGCGTACATCCTGCTCAACAATCAGACGCTGTCGATCCCGCTCACGCTGGCATGGGTGTTCTTCCTGGCGGTGCTGGGCGTGACCATGGCCATTCCCATGAAACGACAGATGATCAACGTCGAGCAGTTGCGCTTTCCCAGCGGCGTCGCCGCCGCGGAAACCCTGCGCGCTCTTCACTCCCACGGCGACGCCGGGCTGCGATCGGCCAGGGCGCTCGGGATCGCGGGACTGCTCGCGGCGATCAGCAAGTTTCTCAGCGACGGGTTGTCCCTCATCAGCGCGACGCTCGCGCCGTATCAGATCAGCGCGTGGGTTGCCAACGCCAATGCCGCGGTGCTGGGGCCGGCGTGGATCGGCCGCACCGTTTCGCTCAACTGGGATCCGCTGTTCCTTGCGGCCGGCGCAATCACCGGTCTGCGCGTCTGCGCCAGCATGCTGCTGGGCGGCGTGCTGTGCTGGATGGTGTTCGTGCCTATCCTGCAGAAGCAGGGCGTAACCGATGCCACAAGCTTTCGCGATCTGGTGCAGTGGACGCTCTGGGCCGGGACCTCGTGCATGGTCACCTCGGGTCTGCTCTCGGTGGCGCTGCAATGGCGGAGCATCGCCTGCGCCTTCGGCGGCCTTGGCGCGCTGCTGACGAAGGGCCGCAGGCCACCCGACGAGATGGCGGCCATCGAAACGCCCGCTTCGTGGTTCGTGATCGGGCAGGTGGTCGCGCTGATCGGTATTGCCTGGCTGGCGAAGCACTCCTTCGATATGCCGTACTGGCAGAGCGCGCTCGCGGTGGTGATGACCTTTGGCCTGGCACTGGTCGTCTGCCGCGTGACCGGGGAAACCGACACGCAGCCGGTCGGCGCCATGGGCAAGATCGTGCAGCTCACCTTCGGCGTGCTGCACCCCGCAAGCAACGCCAGCGGCGCCGTGCAAGCCATGAACGTCAACCTCATGGCCGCCAACATCACCGCGGGCGCGACAGGCGCCTCCGCCGACCTGCTCACAGACCTCAAGAGCGGCTACCTATTGGGCGCCAATCCGCGCAAGCAATTCATTGCGCAGTTCTGCGGCATCTTTTCCGGAACGCTCGTCACCGTCTTCGCCTTCAGTTTGCTCGTTCCCAATGCTGCCGCATTGGGCACGGAGCAGTTCCCGGCGCCTGCTGCACAAGTATGGCGAGCCGTGGCTGAAGCCATGAGCCAGATGGGGGAAGGGCTCTTTGCGTCGCTCGGTCCGGTGAAAACCTGGTCGATCATTGTCGGCGGACTTGTCGGCATCGTCCTGCCACTGCTGACGCTGGCAGTTCCGCACAAGTACAAGCCGTGGATCCCCTCCGCCGCGGGCATCGGTCTCGCCTGGGCCTTCCAGTTCTACTTCACGCTGCTGTTTTTCCTGGGCTCGATGATCGGATACGCCTTCGAGAAAAAGTTCCCGGAGACCGCCAGGCAATACACTTTCCCCGTCGCTTCCGGTGTCATAGCGGGGGATTCGCTCCTGGGGGTGGCGCTCATTTTCTGGGAGAACGGCCCGGAGATGGTGAAGAGGCTCAGCGAGTCGTTCGGCGGCTAACGCGCCAGAGCGGATCAACGCTCCGAGGGTCGACATGGCGCTCGCGTTCACGCGCGTGATGGTGGTCAACGCGACGTGCTGAGAGCGGCTGGCTCAAATGTGCTCAGCATCAGCCAACTCGGTCGCATGCCGGTGCGGTCAAGGTGCTCCCCTATCACCGAAGAGGAGACGCGCGACATCACTGCATGGGTGGAGGCCTGGCACGCAAAGAGGCGCGCGACGGGTAGACCGTGCGACCGGCCTGTGCGATTCTGGTATCCCATTCACGATTGCCCCCGGGCGACATGAAGGCCCTGCGTATTCCCGAGGCCTCCCCCTCGAAGGCCGCCTACGACGAGCTTGTCACCGGCCAGGGGTCCATCCGCTACCACTGGCAGGCCTTGCTCAGCGTCATCCGGTCGCTGCCGGGCGCCGGCTTCGCCGAGCGCGTCGAGCGTGCGCGCCGCCAGCTCGTCGAGGGCGGCGCCACCGGCGTGGCGACGCCGGACGGCGCGCCGCCGGTCGAGGCCTGGACGCTGGAGGGGCTGCCCCTGATCGTGTCGCCGCCGGACTGGCGCGTGCTCGAGGAAGGCTTGATGCAGCGCGCCCGGCTGCTGGACGCGGTGCTGGCCGACATCTATGGCCCGCAGCGCCTGCTGGCCGAGCGCGCCCTGCCGGCGGCGCTGGTCCACGCCAACCCGCAATTCCTGCGGCCCTGCCACAGCCCCGACAGCACGCCCGGCAAGCGACACCTGGTGGCCTATGCCGCCGACGTGGTGCACATGCCCGACGGTTCATGGGCCGTGCTGGCCGACCATACGCAGGCCCCGGCGGGCGCCGGTTACGCATTGCACATCCGCCGCACCCTGGCGCGCGCCCTGCCCGAGGCGTTCCGCGCCGTGGCGGTGCGCGACATCGGCCCGTTCTTCGAGCAATGGCAGGAAACCCTGGCCGAGCTGGCGCCCGATGGCGGCGGCAACCCGCTGATCGCGCTGCTGACGCCCGGCCCCTACGCACAGACCTATGTCGAGCAGGTGTTCCTGGCGCGGGCGCTGGGCATGACCTTGGTCGAGGGCGCTGACCTCACGGTGCGCGCCGAAGGCGTCGCGCTCAAGACGCTCGAAGGACTGAAGCATGTCGACGTGCTGCTGCGCCGGCTCGACAGCGCCTACTGCGATCCGCTCGAGCTGCGTGCCGATTCGACACTCGGCGTCACGGGGCTGCTGGGCGCGGCGCGCAGCGGCAGCGTGGCCGTGGCCAATGCGCTCGGCAGCGGCGTGATCGAAACGCCGGCGCTGGTGCCGTTCCTGCCCGGGCTGGCGCGGCGTGTGCTGGGCGAGGAACTGCAGCTGCCGGCGCTCGACGTCTGGTGGCTGGGCGAGAAGCCGGCGTTCGACCACGCGCTGGCGCACCTCGATTCGCTGGTCTTCCGCCCGACCTTCGAAGGACAGCACCAGCTACGTGCCGCACCCATGGCCACCGACAGCGACCGCCGCGCCCTCTACGAGCGCGTGCGCGCGCGACCGCAGGCGTGGGTGGCACAGCATCACCTGACACCGTCGGTGGCGCCGTCGTGGACCGCCGAGGGCCTGAACCCCGATCCGCTGGTGCTGCGCCTGTTCGTGGTCGCGCGCGACGGCGACTACAGCGTCATGCCCGGCGGCATCGCGCGCACGCCGGCGACCGATCCGCTGGCGCTGCCCGGACGGCTCGACGGCCGGTTGCGCGACATCTGGGTGCTGGCCGAGGACGACGCCGACGTGGTGATCCCCTCGACGTCGCGCTTTCAGCGGCTGGCGATCCAGCGCGGCGTCGACCTGCAGAGCCGCATCGCCGACAACTTGTTCTGGCTCGGCCGCTATACCGAGCGCCTCGACAACACCGCGCGGCTGGTGCGCGCGGCGCTGTCGCGCGTGGCGTTGGGTCCTATGGGGCCGCGCGACCAGACGGAGATGCGCCAGCTGACGCGGGCGCTGCGCGAGATGGGCCTGATCGACGCGCAGGAGGCAATGGCGCCCCCCGACAGCATGCTGCTGACCCAGACCCTGACGCGGTTCACAGCCGACGGGCGGCCGATCGCCGAGACGATGCGCGCCATCAAGCGGCTGGCGGCATCGACGCGCGACCGGCTGTCGGCCGACATGATTGCGACCCTTGATGCGCTGCTCGGCGCCATGACGCGGCGCCTGGCCGAGGCGCGCGGCGACGTCGACCGGCTGCTGGCCGCGCTCGACGACCTGATCCGCTTCGTCGCCACCTTCGCAGGATTGTCGCAGGAGAACGTCACGCGCGGCGCCGGCTGGCGCTTCCTCGACGTCGGCCGCCGGGTCGAGCGCGCGCATTTCACCTGCCGCGGCGCACTGTCGCCGTTCGCGCAGACGCCGATGGTCTGGGAGTCCGCGATGCGACTGGCGCTGGAGTTGTGCGACTCGACCATCACCTATCGCACGCGCTATCTCGGTGCGCTCGAGCCGGCACCGACGCTCGACCTCGTGCTGCTCGACGACAGCAACCCGCGGTCGGTCGCCTTCCAGCTGCAGACGGCGCGCCACCATCTCGACGAGCTGGACCGCGTCACCGGCGGCCGCATCGATTTCGCGGCAGCCCAGTATGTCGGCGAGCTGCGCGACGCCGTGACGCTGTTCGCGCGCGACGAGCGCGCCTGGCGGCACGAGGGCCTGGCGGTGGCGGAGCTGCGCCATGCGCTCGACCGCCTGGAGCAGGGGCTGGGGCAGCTCTCGGACGACCTGACGCGCACCTACTTCTCGCTTGTCCCGGCGCCCCACATGCTCGGCCTGTCGACGGCTTGACGGTGTCGATGCGCTACGCCGTCTCGCACCGCACTTCGTATCGATACGCCGCGGCCGTCGACCTGGCGCAGCACATGGCCCATCTGCGGCCGCGCAGCTTCCCCGGACAGTCGGTCACCGATTGCACCCTGCTGGTCGATCCGCCGCCGCCGGCGCGCACGGTGCACACCGATCATTTCGGCAATCACGTCGATTCATTCCGCATCGAGCAGGCGCATACCGTGCTGATCATCGAGATGCGCTCGACGGTCGACGTCGCATTGCCGGCGCCACCCGACCCCAAGACGACACCCCCCTGGGAGGAGGTGCGCGCCTCGCTCGCCACCGCCTTCCCCGCCTCGGTGACCGCGGCCGAGTTCGTCCATGCCTCGCCGCTGGTCGCCATCGGGCCGGAAGCCATCGCCTACGCCCAGCCGTCGTTTCCCGCCGGGCGGCCGATTCTCACCGGTGCATTGGACCTCATCCGCCGCATCCGCGCCGACTTCACCTACACACCCGGCGCCACGGACATCTCGACGCCGCTCAACGAGGTGTTCGCGCGCCGCGTCGGCGTCTGCCAGGACTTCGCGCATGTCGGCATCGCCGCGCTGCGGGCGCTGGGACTGCCGGCCGGCTATGTCTCCGGCTACATCCGTACCTATCCCCGCCCCGGCGCGGCGGCGCGGCGCGGCGCGGATGCGAGTCACGCCTGGATCGCGGTGTGGTGCGGGGCGGAGACGGGCTGGGTGCACCTCGATCCGACCAACGATCTCGTCGTGCGCGATGAGCACGTGATCGTCGCCTGGGGCCGCGACTTCTCGGACGTGAGCCCGGTGCGCGGCATGATCCTCGGCGGCGGCGCCCATCACTACGGCGTCAGCGTCGACCTGCGGCCGCTGGGGTGACTCTGTCGTCCTGAGCGGAGCGCGAGACCTTGCGCTGGTTCGATCACACTGTCATCCCGAGCGCAGCGAGGGATCTTCCGCGAATGGAGTCTCCTTCCCGGAAGATCCCTCGCTACGCTCGGGATGACGGACCGAACGAATCATCGCAAGGCCTTTTGCCCCGCTCGACATGGCCTCACACCGGCCCGTTTGGCGCCACCAGGATCTTGCCGGATCGCTCGCCTTCCTGGGCGCGCTTCAGGGCCGGCTTGATGTCATCGATCGCGTATATCTTTTCCACGGGTGCCGACAGGCTGCCGTCCATGAGCTGCCGGCCGAGGTCGGCGTAGATGTCGCGGATCTGCGGCAGCGTGCGGCGGGCCATGAAGCGGCCAAGCATGAAACCGGTGATCGACAGGCCGCGGTAGATCAGCTCGCCGCGTCCCACGACCGGGTCCTCGCCGCTCATGGCGCCGTAATTGCACACCACGCCGCCGTCGGCCACGCAGGTCGCCAGCCGCGCCGTGGCCGCGCCGGAGACTGCATCGAGGCCCAGCCGGACCGGCGCGCCGCCGGTCGCCGCCTTGGCCTTGTCGACCAGGTCCGGCCCGTCGACGACGCTGGCATCGGCACCCAGCGCCTTGAGCTCCGCGAACAGGGACTCGCGGCGCACCACGTTCAGCGTCTTCAGGCCCTGTGCCTTGGCAAGCTTGATCACCAGCCGCCCGACCGCCGAGTTGGCGACGTTCTGAACCACCCAGTCGCCGGGCTGCAGCGTGATCAGGTCGCTCAGCATCAGCAGCGCGGTCGGCGGGTTGATGCGCAACATCGCCGCCTGCTTCAGGTCCAGCCCGGCCGGCACGGCGATCACGTCCTCGCCCTTGACCCGGCGTTTCTGCGCCCAGTTCTCGCGCTGCAGGTTGATCACGAGATCGCCCGGCTTGACGTGCGACACGTCCGAGCCGACCAGGGTCGCGCGGCCGACGCATTCGGCGCCCGGCGTCGCCGGCAGCGGCGGTTTCAGACGATAGCTGCCCCTGCAGAACCAGACGTCGGCCGGGTTGATCGGGAACAGCAGCACGTCGAACACGACCTCGTCCGGCGCCGGCGATCCGACATCCGGCACCTCGGCGCAGCGGGCGACGTCTTCCGGCACACCGTAGCTGTCGAGCAACACCCGTTTCATGGAGCCACCTCTATCGTCGTCCTCTGCCCAGCCCTTTCATGGCCTTCATGGTGAGCACAGGCAGACGCTTCGCGTCTTGCCGAGTCGAACCATGAAGGTCTCGCGCGGGCAGCCGTGCGGCGCTTCATGGTTCGACAAGCTCACCATGAAGCGGCAGCTACTCCAGCTTCACGCCCAGCTCGCGGACGAGCGGGATCATGCGTGCCTTCAGCCGCTCGAGGTCGGCCGCCATCTCCTCGTGGTTCAGCGGCTTCTCGTGCAGGCCGAAGGTGTCGTACATCTTGCGACCGCCTTCCGAATCAGCGGCCTCGACCCATACGGCGGACATACGCCTGACGATGTCCATGGGCGTGCCGGCGGGCGCGAACAGCCCCAGCCATCCGAACTGGCTGAAGGCGCCGTGCGTGAAACCCTGCTCCGTCATGGTCGGCATGTCGGGGAACTTGGCGTTGCGGCGCCGGGCCGGCAGGGCGATCAGCTTGATGGTGCCGTTCGTCAGCAACGGCTTCAGCGCCTGGTAGCTACCCATCGCCGCCTGCAACGAACCGGAACCCATGTCCACCCACATCGGGCCCTCGCCCCGGTAGTGCACGATCTCCATCTTGAGGTCGTAGAGCTCGTTGAGCTTGGCGCAGACGATGTGGGCTCCCGAGCCCGGCGCCCAGGAGCCGAAGCTGACCTTGTTCTTGCGCGCGTAGTCGATCAGCTCCTGAATGTTGCTGACAGGCAGCGACTTGTGCACGGCCACCGGCAATTCGCCCGACGGAGTCGCGGCGACCGGCACGAAATCCTTGTCGGGATCGAAACCGAGATTGCCGTAGAGGACGCGGTTCTGCACCAGCGTGCCCGAGACGGTGTGCAGGAACGTATAGCCGTCGGGCGCGGCGCGCGCGACCATGCCGGCGCCGATATTGCCCCCTGCGCCGGGCTTGTTGTCGATCAGGATCTGCTGGCCGAGCTTTTTCGACACATGCTCGCTGTAGACGCGCGCGATGCCGTCGGTCAGGCCGCCGGGCGCAAAGTTCACGATGATGGTGATCTGCTTGCCCGGCCATGGGCCTTGCGCACGCCCGATGGATGGCATGGCAACGAAACTCGAGCCGGCCAGAACGGCCGATCCTCCGCGAATCAGCGAACGGCGATGGAGCCGGCGCATGGGGTGTCCTTCCGCAACTCGCACGCTCTGATCGACTGGCGCGCTTGGTGATTGGCTGCCTTGTTCGGCAACCCCCATCGTAGCGACGACGGCTTGCAACGCAACTGCCACGACCTGACGCGCTGGTCGCCTTTGGCGTCTTGATCGAGGCGCCGCTCAAGTGGGCATCTCAGGCGCGGCTTGCCGCTGCCGACCCGGAGCGATAGCGGAGGGCGGCTTTTCCGGCGGATTGCAAGATCGACGCCGGGCGGCCATCGAGGCCGCCCGGCGTCGTGCGCCACTGGCGTGGCGCGCCCCGACCAACTCCTTCCTCCGGCAAGGAATTTGCTTGTAAGCTGGGCAGGTGGACCGAATGGGGGCACGGGGCGGGAACAGCATGGCGGCAATGTCGGCATTCGACGAGATGCGCAGCGCGGTCGACGGCGTGCGCGCGCCCTACCGCGCCGTCGCCGGCTGGCTGCAGCACACGCCGATGGAGGCGATCGAGGCCAAGCGCCGCGAGGTCGATGCCTTCTACCGCCGCGCCGGCATCACTTTCGGTGCCTATGGCGCCGTCGACGGGCACGAGAGCACCATCCCCTTCGACATCATCCCGCGGGTGATCGCGGCCGACGAATGGACCTTCCTGGAGCGCGGCCTGGTGCAGCGCGTACGGGCGCTCAACGCCTTCCTGGCCGACGCCTACGGCACGCGCGAGATTTGCCGGGCCGGGATCGTGCCCGAGGCGCAACTGCTTCTCAACGGCGAGTTCGCGCCGCTGGCCCAGGACCTGAAGCTGCCCGGCGACATCCACGTGCACATCGCCGGCATCGACATGGTGCGGGTCGGCGAGAAGGAGTTCTACGTCCTCGAGGACAACGTGCGCACGCCCTCGGGCATCTCCTACGTGCTGGAGAACCGCGAGGTGATGATGCGGCTGGCGCCCGAGCTGTTCGCGCGCATGGCGGTGCGGCCGGTCGCGAGCTACACCGAGGAGCTGCTGAACACCCTGCGCTCGGTGTCGTTCAGCGACGAGGGCGAGCCCAATGTCGTGCTGCTGACGCCCGGGCACTACAACAGCGCCTATTTCGAGCACGCCTTCCTCGCCGACGAGATGGGCATCGAGCTGGTCGAGGGCACCGACCTGTTCGTCGACGAGGGGCGCGTGTTCATGCGCACGCCGCGCGGGCCGCAGCGGGTCGACGTGATCTACCGCCGCATCGACGATTCGTTCCTCGACCCGCTGGCCTTCCGGCCCGACTCCTACCTCGGCGTGCCCGGCCTGGTGGGGGCGCTGCGCATGGGCCGGGTCAACGTGGTCAACGCCATCGGCAACGGCGTCGCCGACGACAAGTCGACGTATCTCTACGTGCCCGACATGATCCGCTTCTATCTCGGCGAGGAGCCGATCCTGAGCAACGTGCCGACCTGGCGCGGCGATCGGCCGGACGACTTCAAGTACATGCTCGAGCACCTGCCGGAGATCGTCGTCAAGGAGGTGCACGGCTCGGGCGGCAAGGGCATGCTGGTCGGGCCGACCTCGAGCAAGGCCGAGATCGAGGAGTTCCGTGGCCTGCTGACGGCACGGCCCGATGCCTATATCGCGCAGCCGACCCTGGCACTCAGCACCTGCCCGACCTTCGTCGACAAGGGCGTGGCGCCGCGCCACGTCGACCTGCGGCCCTTCATCCTGTCGCGCCGCAGCGGTGAGGTGTTCATCACGCCGGGCGGGTTGACGCGCGTGGCGCTGAAGGAAGGCTCGCTGGTGGTGAACTCCAGCCAGGGCGGCGGCACCAAGGACACCTGGGTGCTGGGCGCCCGCGGCGAGGCGTCGTGAGGGGGTTGCACTCACTCTTCATGCCCCCTCCCCCCTTGTGGGGGAGGGTTGGGGAGGGGGGTCCCCCAAACGAGGCATCGCGTGTGGAGCACCCCCCTCCCCGACCCTCCCCCACAAGGGGGGAGGGGGAACAATGCTGAGCAGCACGGCGAAGAACCTGTACTGGATGGGCCGGTACCTGCACCGGGCCAAGAACACGGCACGCGTGCTGGAATCGACGCAGCGCATGGCGTTGCAGTCGGGCACCACGGAGGCCGGCGCGGTCGCCGACGTCTATGCGCTGCGCGCCGAGTTTTTCGAGCGCTACCCGCAGGGCACGCTCGCCGAGCTGGTCGATTTCATGACCCTCGACGACAGCAACCCGTCGAGCCTGCTCAGCACGGTGCGGGCGGCGCGCAACAACGCCCGTGCCGAGCGCAACAACCTCACGGTCGACGTGTGGGAAAGCCTCAACGGGCTGTGGCTCGAGGTGGCCGCGCTGGCCCGCCTGCCGCGCGGCATCGTCGACCGCGGGGCGCTGCTGGAGCTGGTCAAGAAGCAGACCACGATGATCGCCGGCGCAACGCAATCGACCCTGCTGCGCGACGACGCCTACTGCTTCCTGCAGATCGGCAGCTACCTGGAGCGCGCCGACAACACCACCCGCGTGCTCGACGTGAAGTTCCACCGCCTGTGCCCGGACGGCGATCCCAACCGCTGCAGCACCGACTACTACGAATGGTCGGAGATCCTGGCCTGTGTCGGCGCCGTGCGCACCTACCGGCGCGTCTACCGCAGCCGCATCGAGCCCGTGCGCGTGGCCGAGCTGATGGTGCTGCGCCGCGACCTGCCGCGCTCGGTGCATCACTGCCTGTGGCAGGTCGACCTCAGCATGCGCGAGCTGGCCGACACCTACGGCACGCGCGGCGAGGCCGATCGCCAGGCCGGCGCCCTGCACGCCCATGTGCGCTACGCCCGCATCGAGGACGTGTTCGCCACCGGCCTGCGCGCCTATCTGGAGGATCTCGGCGACCGCACGGCGCGGCTGAGCGACGAGATCAGCCGGCAATTCCTGTTCGATTGAGGAAGCCCGCATGCGCGTAGCGGTCACGCATGTCACCCGTTTCCGCTTTGCCGAGCCGGCGAGCCATTCGATCCATGACACACGGCTGGTGCCGCGGCCGGCGTCTGGCCAGCGGCTGGTGTCGTGGTCCGTGCGCGGGCCGGGCCGGCGCACCGAATGGAGCGACGGGCACGGCAACACGGTGACGACCTTCTCGGTGGCGCAGCGGCACAGCGAGGTCGAGATCACCGTCGACGGCGCCTACGAGTGGGTCGGCGAGGACAGCTGGCTGCATTATGCCGAACGCGAGCCGCTGCCGGCGACTTTCTGGCTGCGCAACCACGGGCTGGCGCGTCACGATGCGCGCTTCGATCCGTTGATCGCCGGCCTGGCGCCGCGCGTCGCGGACGCCAACGAGCGCGTGCCGCTGCTGCATGAGCTGATGCAGCGCGTGCACGACCGCATCGCCTACAAGGTCGGCGTGTCGGACGTGAAGACCGACGCCCTGCAGGCCTTCGACCGCGGCGAGGGCGTGTGCCAGGACCTGGCGCAGATCTTCGTCGCGTGCTGCCGCCGGCTGGGCGTGCCGGCCCGCTACGCCAGCGGCTACCTGCGCACCGACGACGGCAACAAGGTCGGCTCGCCCTGCCCCGCCTGGGCCGAGGCGCTGGTGTCCGGGCTCGGGTGGGTCGGCTTCGATCCGGCCAACAGCGCCTCGCCGACGCACGACTATCTCAAGCTGGCGGTCGGGCTGGACTACGCCGAGGCCGCGCCGGTCACCGGCCGCCGGATCGGGCCCGGCGGCGACGCCGAGATGACCGTCGAGGTGGCGGTCCGGCGGGTGGATTGAGAACCGGAAGACAGTGGACAGAAGACGGACGACAGAAAGAGGTCCGATATTTTTCAGTCTGTCCTCTGTCCTCTGCCCTCTGTCATCCGGTTAGCGGCTGGCTGCGGCGCAGCGGGTGGCGGCGGTCTTGGCGGCGGCGTCCCAGCGGGCGCCGGCGGGCGAGTCGACCAGGCGCTGCCAGCCGATGCGCGACAGCCCGTCCTTGTCCTGCTCGATGTGGAACGTCGCTACCGGATCGACGGGTTGGCGCGCGCGCGGCCAGACATTGACGTAGGCCGAGCGCTTGGGCGGCGCGAACACCACCGGCGCCGTCACGAACTCGCCCGACATCGCCTTGGCGAGGCAGTTGGCCACGGCATCGTGCCCGCCTGCCGAGGTCGTCAGCCAAACGGTCTCGCGCGTCTGCGCCGCTACACCAGCCGGCAGCCACAGGCAGGCCATCGCCAGTCCCAGGGCTGCGGTCGCGCGCTTTCTTCGGCCATCTGTCCCAGCATTACGACACATGACAGGCTCTCCCCTGCGCTTTGCCGACCCGACCGGCGGCAGGTTGTGGTTCCCGTCCGTTTGTCAGGCACGTATTTGGGGTTGTCGTCCCGTTCGCCGTATGGTCCGCCAAGCGCGGGCGCCTTGCAAGCCTCGACGTCGGGAGGCGATCCGCAAAGTCGGTCCCGCGGAGCGCGGGCGTCTCGCTCGCATGCGCTCGTAGCGAAGTAGAGAGCGAAAATCCGACGCACGAAGTGCGTCGCGGTCGACATCGTTGCACGTTGCGCGCAGTGGTTGTAGTCTTGGCATGATCTCGACGGGGATCGACACGAGGAATGCCATGACGCGCCGTCCTCCGGACCGGAAAAAGGGCGGGTCAAGGGACATCGAACCGCCTGGCGGTGGAGCGCTTGAACGCCTGCGCGCTTTTGAGCGGCAGCGCGGCCTCGTGCCGGCACGCACCGGCGTGGCGAGCGACACATCGCTGGGTGCGGCGCCCGCCCCGGGTTCGGGTTCTCCTCTTGCCCGGGCCGGCACCAAGGCATCCAAGGCTGCCCGCACCAGGAAGAAGCCGTAGTAGCCGCGACACTGCGCGGTCCGGGAAGCGGCCTCGTGATACGTCGTCTGTGGGGAGGACATCAATGGACTATCCGACTCGCGCCGCGAAGGCGGGCGCCCGACGCAAGCCTGCCGCGCCGGAAACCTATGTCGCGCCCGGCACGACGGTGCCCGCCGCCGATCGGGCGAAACCGGAGGGCGGCAAGGCACTGGCGCGGATTCGTTATTTCGCCCGCCAGCGGGGCCTTGAACTGCCATCGACAGCCGGGCCGGAGGTCCGTCTCGGCCGCAACCCGTTCGCTCCCGCAAGGGCCAGCGAAGAGCGCGGGGCGAAAGCCCCGCCGCGCGGCTTCCGGGCTGTGGCCAAGGCGAAAGAGGCGTTGACGCCCTCATTCGCCGCATCGGTCAATCTTCCCCTGTGGCGGCCGCTGGGGCCGTTCTCAATCCCCAAGGGCCAATCCTATGGTACCGGCTCCGGCAACCGGCCGCCGGTCTCCGGGCGAGTCAATGGCCTGGTCGCGGACGCGGGCCAAGCCGGCCGACTGGTCCTGTCATCGGCCGGCGGCGGGCTCTGGGAGAGCACCGATGCCGGCAAGAGCTGGCGACCACTGACCGACGATCAGCCGGTTCTTTCCATGGGCGCGATCTGCGCCGCGCCCAGCTCACCCAACATCGTCTATGCTGGCACCGGCGAAGGCGATGGACGCCTGGGCATCGGTGTAGGCCTGCTGCGGTCCTCGGATGCCGGCCGGTCCTGGACCCTGGCGCCGGCGGCCGTGCTGGACCGGATGAATTTCTACGACATCGCTGTCGACCCGAACGATCCGCTTCATGTCCTGGTGGGCACGACCGGATTCCTTGCCGAGAGCCGCGATGGCGGCCAGAGTTGGCAGAGACGCATCAACGCGGTCACGTGGGACATCTCGTTCCACCCCCAGGCGCCGAGCGAAGCGCTTGCCGCCACGGGGAACGGGTTGATGCAATCCGCCGACGGCGGCAAGACCTGGGTGCCCGTCGCCCTGCCAAACCCACCCGATGTCTGGACCCGGATCGAAGTCTGCCATGCCCCATCCGATGGCGGCGTGGCCTATGTCTTCGCCGCGGGGTTCCAAGGTGGTGCGGCGCGCGGTTACATGTGGCGGCGCGGTGCGGCCGGGTCGATCTTTGCTGCGGTGAACGTGCCGAACGGGCTCCAGCTCACCCAGGCGTGGTACGACTGGTGCGGCGGCGTGGCGCCTGACAACCCCAACCTGGTGTACTGGGGCATCGTCCACCTGCGACGCGGCACCCGCAAACCCAACGGCAGCTTTACCTGGGAGAACATTTCATCGCGCCCAAGCGGCATGTCCATCCACCCGGATCAGCATCACGTCGCATTCGATCCCCACGATCCCAAGGTGGTCTACTCCTGCAACGACGGCGGCCTCTATCGGTCGGCGGACCGGGGCACGAAATGGGAGTCGCTGAACACGGGCCTGTGCGTCACGGAATTCGAATTCCTCTCGCACCTCGACCGGGAGTCGACATTTCTGATCGGCGGCACGCAGGACAACGGTACGCTGAGCATGAGCAGTGGCGGAACCTGGAATCAGACAGCCTTGGGTGATGGTGGTGATTGCGCGTTCGACAACCTGTCTTCCGGCAGCATGTACCACTCGTACTATTATTTCGACATCGAGCGGGCGACGGCCACAAACAACGCGTCTCCATCGTGGCGCGGCGTACTCGGGCAGGCTAACCCCGAGCTGTACGCCGTGCAATTCTATCCGCCGCTCGATGTTGTCGGCCGCACTCTGGCCACCGCCGGCGAAAGCCTGCTGATCTCGACCGATTCCGGCAACTCGTGGAAAGAAACCCCGTTGCCGGTCGACCGCAGCGTGGCGCCACGGAACCGGGACCGTGCCACCGCGGTGACGATCCTCGACGCCAATCGCATCGCCGTCGGCTCCTGGCAGGGGGCGGTGTGGATGGCGAGCAAGTCCGGCGCCAGTTGGGCGAATGCCACCATACGAACCCTGGCCCCGCCGCGGGCCGGTTTTGCGTTCATCAGCGATGTGTTCTCGGATGCCGTCGTGCCGGGACGCTTGTGGCTGACCTGCTCCGCGTTCGGCGGCGGTCACGTTTTCCGGTCCGATGATGGCGGCGCATCCTGGCAGGATGTCTCGACGACGTTGCCGGATATCCCTGTGCACGCCCTCGTCCAGGATCCGGACAATCCCGCCTCGCTGTACGCAGCAACGGACAGTGGCGTCTATCGCAGCGTCGATGGCGGCGCAGCCTGGGCAACGTTCAGCAACGGCCTGCCCAACGTGATCGTTGGCGACCTGATCTTCCACGCACGCGATCGCCTGCTGCGCGCCGGCACGCGCAGCCGCGGCGCCTGGGAGGTGAAAATCTAGACGACCGCGACGGCAGCGACAGTGCGTGCGTTCGCATCTTCGACCAAGATCACGAGGATGCGGTGTCACGGAGATGCGGTCTCAATTGCGGTGACCCCGTCGGCTGCCCGCAGGCCTCCCGCCTTTGCGAAGCCCGCTTCGGCGGGCGACGGAAGGTCGGCCCACCTCCTCAGCGAAGCTGGGGAGGATTCATCCCATTGTGCCGATACAATTTTGCATCGCGGGTCGCCTTGCATCTCGCAGGTGCGATGGCTAGGTTGCGCCGCCTTTCGGGGTGCCCTGTCCGGGGCAATGTCGGACGTTTCTTCCAACGGAACCCGCAACCATGGCCTTCATCGCCGAACGCCTCAGCCGCATCAAGCCATCTCCGACCAATGCCGCGCAGGGCAAATTCCTGGAGATGAAAGCGGCGGGCAAAGACGTGATCGGCCTGGCGGCGGGCGAGCCCGACTTCCCGACCCCCGACCACATCAAGGAAGCCGCCTACAAGGCGATCCGCGAGAACGACACCCGGTACACCGCCATCGCCGGCACGCCGGCGCTGCGCCAGGCGATCTGCGGCAAGCTCAAGCGCGACCATGGCCTTGAGTACACGCCGAACCAGGTGGTCGTGAGCAGCGGCGGCAAGCAGGTGATCTTCAACGCCATGCTGGCGACCCTGGACGCCGGCGACGAGGTGGTGGTGCCGGCGCCGTACTGGGTGTCGTACCCCGAGATGGTGCTGGTCGCCGACGGCACGCCGGTGATCGTGAACTGCCCGGAGGCCAAGGGTTTCAAGCTGCAGCCCGAGGATCTCGACCGCGCAATCACGCCCAGGACCAAATGGCTGATCCTGAACTCGCCCAGCAACCCGACCGGCGCCGCCTACAGCTACGCCGAGCTGCGGGCGATCTGCGACGTGCTGCTGAAGCACCCGCAGGTCTGGGTGCTGACCGACGACATGTACGAGAAGCTGGTCTACGACGACTTCGAGTTCCACACACCGGCCGAGATCGAGCCCAAGCTCTATCAGCGCACGCTGACCATGAACGGCGTGTCCAAGGCCTATTGCATGACCGGGTGGCGCATCGGCTACGGTGCCGGGCCGCAGCCGCTGATCACGGCGATGGCGACCGTGCAGTCGCAGAGCACATCGAACGCCAGCTCGATCAGCCAGGCGGCGTCGGTGGCGGCGCTCAACGGCCCGACCGACTTCATCCCGAAGAACAACGCCGTCTTCAAGCAGCGGCGCGACCTGATCGTGTCGATGCTGAACCAGGCCCGCGGCCTCAAATGCCTGCGGCCGGAGGGCGCGTTCTACGTCTATCCGTCGTGCGCCGGCCTGATCGGCAAGAAGACGCCCGACGGCAAGGCGATTGCCAACGACACCGACTTCGTGAACTACCTGCTGGAGTCCGAGGGCCTGTCGGTGGTGCAGGGTTCGGCCTTCGGCATGGGCCCGAACTTCCGCATCTCCTACGCCACGGCGACGGAACTGCTGGAGGAGGCCGGCCGCCGCGTCCAGCGCGCCTGCGCGGCGCTGGTTTAGAAACACCCCTCTCCCGCAAGCGGGAGAGGGAGGGGCCCGTTGCGCGCAGCACAACGGGAGGATGAGGGCTTCACATACGACGCCTTGGTTGAAACCCTCACCCGGCTCGCTGCCGCTCGCCGACCTCTCCCGCAGGCGGGAGAGGTTACTGTACGACCTAAGGATCGCGCACCAGGCGGAAGCCGAGCATGTTGCCGTTGTGGCCGTTGGAATCGCGGAAACGGAAGGTCGACGTCGCGCGCCACGGGTCGTTGAACCAGCCGCCGCCCCGCACCACCCGCTTGTCGCAGTCGCCCGTCATGCGCGGCTTGGAGTCCGGGCCGGCGCCGTCATGGGTGGTGTTCCAGCAATCCTCGGTCCACTCCCAGACATTGCCCAGCATGTCGTGCAGCCCGAACTTGTTGGGCGGGAACTGGCCAACGGGCGCCGTGAAGGGGAAGCCGTCGGAACAGGCGCCATAGCGTCCGGTGTCGCGGCGGTGCTTGTAGGCGTCGGCCAGCGACAGGTCGCCGACATTGGCCCGCGTGCAGAAGTTCGTCGGATCGGCGGCAAACGGCCGTGACCCCGTGGAGCCGCCGCGGGCGGCAAACTCCCATTCCGCCTCGCTGGGCAGGCGGTAGCGCTTGCCGGTCTTCCCCGACAGCCAGTTGGCATAGGCGCGCACCTCGAACCAGTTCACGCAAACCACCGGGTCGCGCTCCGTCTGCGGAAACCCCGGCTTCTGCCACGTGAAACCCTTGTAGTGGTAGCGTTTGCCGTCGATGCCCTCGGCCCAACAGGCATTGTCTGTGCGCGCCTTCGTCGCTCGTTGGAATTCCGTGAACTCCGCGTGCGTGACCTCGAAGCGCCCGATCAGGAACGGCGCCACCGACACCTGCCGTTGCGGCTGCGCCCGGCCGCGGGCCTGCGGCGCTACCCCGTCCTTCTCTTCCTCGCCCGGCGCCGCGCCCATGGTGAACACGCCGCCGCGCAGCGACACCATCTCCGGGCATGTCGGACAGTCCCGCGTCGTCGACGTGGAGGTCGGCTGCGCCCAGGCCGCCGCACTGGTGAAGCAAAGAGCCAATACTCCCAACCGCAAAGCCACCATGTCCTCCCCCCAAAGCGTCGTTGCCCGTCGCAGGTTACCCGAGACGCTGGCCCAAGGCCATGTGGCTGGGCGCCGGCAAACAGAGAACAGAAGACAGACGGCAGAATGAAGGCGGACTGCGGATGCCGTCTTACGGCACCTGTCTCAGGTCAGCCCCAAGGCAATTCCCATGCGAATCTGTCATCCCGAGCGCCCTTCGACAGGCTCAGGAGGGGGATCCGGGCGCCGCCCCTGGATCCCTCGCTGCGCTCGGGATGACAGCCAGACCATCTGCAACTGCCCCGCCCCGTTCCTGGGCTTCGTTTCGCCGGCATTTTCTCCAAAGGCCGCCATTGACTCGGCCGGCCGGACGGGTGGACGCTTGGCGAATCAGTCGCCCTGATGTCGGCGGTGCGGGTGCAGTCCGCGTGTGCGGCGCGCCGGTAGTGATGGCGGAACGTGTCGTCGATGCCGACGCGCACGGACGCGGGGCACAAACGGACGGGCCATGCCGGCCCCTTCCGCCCGGTCGCCGGCCGGGGGACACGACGGACCGAACGGGTTCGCGCGCGCGGGAGGGATTTATCATGGCCGACAACACGAACGTACCAACGGGCGCGGAACGCGCGGGCGGCGGCGCCAACCGCGTCGTCGCCCTGTGCGGTCCCTACCTCTCCGGCAAGACGACGCTGCTGGAGACCTTGCTGTTCGCCACCGGCGCCATCAACCGGCGCGGCCGGCCGCGCGACGGCTCCTCGACCGGCGATGGCGCTCCCGAGGCGCGCAAGCTTGGCATGGGCACCGAGCTCAACATCGCGTCATGCACCTACTTCGGCGATTCATGGACATTTCTCGACTGCCCAGGCTCGATCGAGTTCCAGCACGACACGCTGGCGGCGCTCGCGGTGTGCGACGCAGCGGTGATCGTGTGCGAGCCGGTGCCGGACCGGGTGGCGGTCTTGGCGCCGCTGCTGCGGGCACTGGAGGCCCGGCGCGTGCCGCACCTGTTCTTCGTCAACAAGATGGACACGGCGCACGCCCGCGTGCGCGACCTGCTGGCCGCCCTGCAATCGGTTTCGGAACGCAAGCTGGTGTTGCGGCAGGTACCGATCCGCAAGACCAACGCCGACGGCAGCGAGGAAATCCAGGGCTATGTCGACCTGGTGAGCGAGCGGGCCTACCGCTACAAGCACGGTGCCGCCTCGGACCTGATCGAGATGCCGGCCGAGCTGCTGCCGCGCGAGAGCGAGGCGCGGCGCGAGATGCTGGAGACGCTGGCCGAGTTCGACGACACGCTGCTGGAGCAGCTGATCGAGGACGTGGCGCCGGAGAAGTCACTGATCTATCGCGACCTGCATGACGAGTTCGGCGCCGACCTGATCGCGCCAGTGCTGCTGGGCGCCGGCGAGCACGAGAGCGGCGTGCGCCGCCTGCTCAAGGCGCTGCGCCACGATACCCCGTTCGCGCCCGATACCGCCAAGCGGCGGGGAATCGAGGTCAACGGCGCGGCGGCGGCCGAATGCTTCAAGGTCCTGCACCAGGCGCATGCCGGCAAGCTGTCGCTGTGCCGGATCTGGTCCGGCACAGTCTCGGAAGGCCAGACCCTGGGATCGACCCGGGTCGGCGGCCTGTTGCGCCTGTTCGGGCAACGGCTCGACAAGGTACCGCAGGCCAAGCAGGGCGACCTGGTGGCACTGGCCAAGGTCGAGGCGCTGTCGACCGGCCAGATCCTGACCGCCGCCAGCCTGACCGATGCGGCCGACCGCGCACCGGCGGAACTGCCTGTCTATGGGCTCGCGATCGTGCCCAAGAACCGCAGTGACGAGGTCAAGCTGTCCTCGGCCCTGCACAAGATCATCGAGGAGGATCCGTCGCTGTCGGCCGGCCATCGCGACGACACGGCCGAGTTCCTGATCCGCGGCCAGGGCGAGATGCATCTGCGCGTGGCTCTGGAGAAGCTGGCGTCGCGCTACAATGTGCCCGTCGACACCAGCCCGCCGCGCGTCGCCTACAAGGAGACCATCCGCAAGGGGGTTCAGCAGCATGGCCGCTACAAGCGGCAGACCGGCGGCCACGGTCAGTTCGGCGACGTCAAGATCGAGATCCAGCCGCTGGGCCGCGGTGAAGGCTTCAAGTTCATCGACAAGGTCGTGGGCGGCGTCGTGCCGCGCAACTTCATCCCGGCCGTCGAGATGGGCGTGGTCGACTACCTCAAGCAGGGGCCGCTGGGCCAGCCCGTGGTCGACCTCTCGGTCATGCTCTACGACGGCCAGTACCACACGGTCGACAGCTCGGAAATGTCGTTCAAGCAGGCCGCGCGCGTGGCCATGACCGAGGCCATGCCGAAGTGCGACCCGGTGCTGCTAGAGCCGATCCTGAAGGTGACGGTCGCGGCGCCCAGTGATGCGACGTCGCGCATCCAGCGGCTGGTGTCGGGACGCCGCGGCCAGTTGCTGGGCTTCGACGCGCGGCCGGGCTGGCCGGGCTGGGACGAGGTCTCGGCGTTGATGCCGGAGTCCGAGATCGGCGACCTGATCATCGAGATCCGCTCGGCCACGCAGGGCGTCGGCACCTACCACGCGGCGTTCGACCATCTCCAGGAGATGGCCGGCCGCGCCGCCGAGAAGGTCGTCGAGGAGGGCAAGCGCCGCGTCGCCGGCGGCGCGCGATAGGCTGCAAGCACCACGGAGGACAGCCGCTTCATGGTGAGCACAGGCACAAACGCTTCGCGTTTTGCCGGGTCGAACCATGAAGCGGCCACACCAACGCTCGTGCGAGGCCTTCATGGTTCGACAAGCTCACCATGAAGGCTGCTTGATTCCTTTCGCGGTCCCAGCACCGAAAGAGACGGACAGGACGCAACCGTGACGGGATCCCGTCCAGAGACCCTGCGCCTGAAGGCCACCGGGTCGATACCCAACAACCCTCGTTTGCCGGTGCTGGTCTATCGCAACGTCATCGCGGTGACGGGCGGCGATCCTGCAGCCGCGTTCGA
>Ga0187894_10001280_pt1 | contig 32585 bp, 30 predicted proteins | sample GBC1701081metaG_FD_136650 | JGI IMG/M metagenome (GOLD analysis project Ga0187894, IMG submission 136650) | White microbial mat communities from a lava cave in the Kipuka Kanohina Cave System on the Island of Hawaii, USA - GBC170108-1 metaG ...
AGGGATCACTCTTGCATCGGCCGGTTGTGACGTGTTTGTGCGCAGCCGGATCAGCGTACACTCAGCGCCGTTTCTCGCAGTCGTTCAACATCGCGAACCGGCGGCTCGCCGAAGTGCCGCTTGTACTCGCGGCTGAATTGCGACGCGTCGTCATAGCCCACTCGGTGTCCAGCTTCTCCAGCGTCGAGATCGTCATTGAGCATCAGCCGTCGGGCCTCCTGGAGCCGCAATTGCTTCTGAAACTGGAGCGGGCTCATCGCCGTGACGGCCTTGAAGTGGGCGTGGAAACCCGAGACGCTCATGTTGAGTTCGCGCGCGATCGCCTCGATGCGCAGCGGCTTGTCGAAGTTCTCGCGGAGCATTTGAACAGCGCGGACCATCCGATGGGAATGCCCCCCAAACCTCGCCAGGTGACGCATGCGGATCCCCTGTGCACCTGTCAACAACCGGTAGATGATCTCCTTGACGACAAGCGGCCCAAGCGCGTGGTAGTCGTTGGGCCGGTCAATCAGCCGGACGAGCCGAACGGTCGCGTTCAGCAAATCGGCGTCGAGCGCGCTGACATTAACTGCACGAATTCCGGTGTCGCCGATTGAGTGCCCCAGCCCTGACTCAATCATCACCGAGGCGACGACCGACGGGTCGAGCAGTACTCGAAGGCTCAGGTAGGGCTGACTTGCGGACGCTTGGACGACCTGCGCGGTCATCGGCACGCCGACCGTGGCGATCATGTAGTGCGCCGGATCGTACCTGAACACGTCCTCGCCGAGCGTTATCGTCTTGCCGCCTTGCGCGATGACGCAGAAACACGGGTCCAAGAATCCGTGGTGGAGTTCCGTCGGCCGCGAAAAACGAGCGATGTTCAGGCCCGGCTGCGGATCGGCCGTACCATCGCGCGGCAGCCTCCGCGCGATCATTTCGGCCAACTCTTCTCGCTCTGCCTGCATCCGTTGCGAAACCCGTTCAATCGCGTCGCTCGAAGCTCCGCCAGCAGAACGGGCCGGTTTCAGTCTTTTTTGCCGAGTCCGGCGAGTTTTGGACAATTGTCCAAGCATCTCGGAGTTCCGTTTGATTGCCATTGATCGCCGCCTCCGTACTGTCATGCATGATGGTAGACGCTCAAACGCTCGATCGACGCGATTTTCTCGCTGTCTGCTCGGCAGTGACGGCGGTGGCCGCCGGCTTTCCGCGAGCAAGAGCATTCGCTTCACAGGAGCTGCTCATGGACATTCAACGGGTCGGGACCAAGCCCTCAGTCAAGGGGCCGGCAGAGTGGTTCACCGGTTCGGTGAGGATCGATCCGCTGTTCGACCGCGAGCAGCCTTCCCGCGTCAGCGGCGCGAGCGTGACCTTTGAGCCCGGCGCGAGGACCGCGTGGCACACGCACCCGCTCGGCCAGACGTTGATCGTCACATCCGGCTGCGGATGGGCGCAGCGCGAAGGCGGAGCGGTCGAGGAAATCCGGCCCGGCGATGCGGTGTGGTTCCCGCCGGGCGTGAAGCACTGGCACGGCGCGACGGCCTCCACCGCCATGAGTCACATCGCCATCCAGGAGAAGCTCAACGGCAGCGCAGTGGACTGGATGGAAAAGGTCACCGACGAGCAATACCGCAAGTAACGCACACGAAAGGATCGACCCACATGACTACCGCAAGACGTTCCATGCTTACCGCCTTCACGACCTGCGCGATGCTGGTCGCTGCGGGCGTTCCGACCAACTCGTCAACTGTAAGGGCGCAAGACATGTCCCACGGTGCAGACAACTTCTACGAGAGCGACGCCGTGATCGTGCAGAAGGTCACGTTCAAGAACCAGTACCAGATGACGGTCGCTGGGAATCTCTTCATCCCCAAGGAACTGAAACCGGGCGCCAAGCACCCCGCCATCGCTGTCGGGCACCCGATGGGCGCGGTCAAGGAGCAGAGCGCGAATCTGTACGCCACGAAGATGGCCGAGCAGGGGTTCGCGACCCTGTCGCTGGACTTGTCTTTCTGGGGCGAGAGCGAGGGCCAGCCTCGGAACGCTGTGTCCCCGGATATCTATTCCGAGGACTTCAGCGCCGCGGTGGATTTTCTGGGCACGCGGCCGTTCGTTGACAGGGAGCGGATTGGCGCGATCGGGATTTGCGGCAGCGGGAGCTTCGTCATTAGCGCCGCCAAGATCGACCCGCGCATCAGGGCCATCGCGACGGTCAGCATGTACGACATGGGCGCGGCCAGTCGTCATGCGCTCAATAGGTCTCTCACGCTGGAGCAGCGAACAAAGATCATCGCGGACGCGGCCGAACAGCGATACGCGGAGTTCGCCGGCGGTGAGACCAAGTACACCGGCGGCACCGACCACGAGCTGACTGAGAGCATGCACGCCATCCAACGCGAGTTCTACGACTTCTATCGCACATCTCGTGGCGAGTTCACTCCGCAGGGCAGTTCGCCGCTGCTCACGACGCACCCGACCCTGACCAGCAACGTTAAGTTCATGAACTTCTACCCGTTCAATGACATCGAGACGATTTCGCCTCGTCCGATGCTTTTCATCACGGGCGACAGAGCTCATTCGAGGGAGTTCAGCGAGGACGCCTTCCGGCTCGCGGCCGAGCCGAAGGAACTACACATCGTCGCCAACGCGGGACACGTCGATCTCTACGATCGCGTGAACCTGATCCCCTTTGACAAGCTCACGGAGTTCTTCAGCAAGCATTTGAAATCGACAACCGAGCCCGCGACCGTCTCCCGACAATGGCAGGAGTCCGACCACATGAAAATCCGCATCGACGTTGACGGCAAGGTGGTAACCGCCTCCCTTGAAGAAAGCGCAGCGAGCCGCGAGTTTGCCGCACTCCTGCCGTTGTCGCTGACGCTGACCGACTACGCGCGGATCGAGCGCATCGCCAATCTGCCGCGAAAGCTCACCATCGAGGGCACCACTGCCGGGCCGGTCAAAGCCGGCGACATCGCTTACTACGCGCCTTGGGGGAATCTGGCGATTTTTGCCGAGGACGGCGACGCCGAGTACGCACGCGGGCTGGTGCGGCTAGGCAGGGTGGAGACGGGTCTGCCCGCGCTGCAGCGGCCTGGACCCCTAAAGGTCAGGATCGAGCGCATCGAGGAATGACGTCATCACTTCGTCGACTCCACACGTATCAACGCAAGGAGCAACTAACATGACTAGCGAACTCATCAACGGCCTTGCGACCACAAAAGTGCAATCCGCACTGACGGCTGACCGGCGAGGATTCTTGAAGATGGCCGGAGGCGCCGCCGTCGCCGGGGGTGTGCTGCCCCTCGGCGCTCCATCGTGGGCGCGCCCGTCCGCCGATCAACCGACGCAACGCAGCAATGTGAGGCAGCAATACACGATGAAAGCGCGGAAGCTGGGCGGCCTGGACGTCTCGGAGCTCGGCTTCGGCTGCATGAGCATTACCGCCAACTATGGCCCGCCCGCGGACCGATCGCAGGGCATTCGGGTGATCCGCGACGCATTCGAACGAGGCATCACTTTCTTCGACACTGCAGAGGTCTACGGACCGTATGTGAACGAGGAACTGGTCGGCGAGGCCCTCGCACCCGTCCGCGATAGAGTCGCCATCGCCACCAAGTTTGGCTTCGCGATCGACGGCACGAACGCGTTGGACAGCCGACCAGAACGCATTCGACGCGTGGTCGAGGAGTCGCTGAGGCGCCTCAAGACCGACCGCATCGACCTCTACTACCAGCATCGGGTGGATCTCACCGTCCCGATCGAGGATGTGGCTGGAACCGTCAAGGACCTGGTCAATGCGGGGAAAGTTCTCCACTTTGGCCTGTCCGAAGCGAGCGCGCGGACGATTCGCCGCGCACACGCAGTGCAGCCCGTCGCCGCTATTCAGACCGAGTACTCGCTGATGGAAAGGAGCCCGGAACGCAACGGCGTTCTGCAGTCATGCGAGGAGTTGGGGATCGGTTTCGTTCCTTGGGGACCGCTGGGACAGGGCTTCTTGACCGGAAAGCTGAATGTGAATGCGCGCTCCACATTCGATCCGAAGACGGATCTGCGAGCCGGCTTCCCGCGCTTCAGCCCCGAGGTCATGAAGGCCAACCAGCCCAGCATCGAGTTTCTGAAAGCGTTTGGCGAAGAGAAAGGCGCGACGCCCGCTCAGATCGCACTGGCTTGGCTCTTGGCGCAAAAGCCATGGATTGTTCCTATCCCTGGCACGCGGAATCTGGACCATTCACGCGAGAACCTTGGCTCGATCCATGTACATTTCACGATAGATGATCTTCGCGAGATCGAGGCTGCCTTCACTCAGATGACCGTACATGGCGGGCGCATGAACGAGCTTCAAATGTCGCAGATCGGCAAGGACTGACACAGCATTTGCGAGACCGAAGTGAGTGATGCCGATGGGCCCAATGGTGCGCGCGATGCGCGAGAGCCATCAGTCGATCAACTCGATGTTCCTGAGCCACCCGCCGATCAAGGAGCGGATCGCAAGGCTGATGGCGCTGTCAAGATGAAGAAGTCTTGCACCCGCCACGGCGGGCACGCGCCGGCACAGGGCACACAGGGATTGGAATGGTCGAAGGCCGGAGAAAGCACCGATCACGCAGCACCGTGATCGGTGGCACGAGTGGTGATAGGCTGATCGCACTCTTTTCACCGGAGGTGCACCATGGCAGACCGTGTGCGCAAAGTGGACTATTGCTACGTGACAGTGCCCGCCAAAGCGGGGAGCGGGGCCAAGGCGCTGAACGCCCTCAAGCAGGGTGGCGTGAACATGCTCGGCTTCACGGGATTCCCGGCCGGCGGCGGCAAGGCGCAACTGGACTTCGTGACTGAAGACCTGAGCAAGGTGCGCCGGGCCGCGTCGAAGGCTGGGCTCAAGGTGAGCCCCGCGAAGAAGATGTTTCTGATTCAGGGGCGTGACGTGCCGGGCGCTGTGCTCGCGCATCACCAGAAGCTGGCGAAGGCGGGCGTGAGCGTGACGGCGGCCGACGGCGTGAGCAGCGGCGGACGCTACGGCATGCTGCTGTGGGTCAAGCCCAAGGACTACGCGAAGGCGGCGAGGGCGCTGGGGGCGAGGTAGGCGCAGCAGCCAGCTCGATATTGGCTCGAGCACCGCAGGCGCAACCAGGTCGCTTCTCGCGTTCCGGAGGTTTTCGGTGCGGCCGGGTTGAACCGATGATGGACTACGCTATCTTTCTGTCCCCCGCCGCCGGTCAGGGGCGGATGATCTCGGTCGCCGATAGCGCAATGGTAGAGCGAGTCCCGGCGCGCCGGGATTAGCCGATAGGTTTCACGACTTCGCGGCTGAAAGGCCTCGAGGATCAACAATCCCCGATAGCTCAATGGTAGAGCGAGCGGCTGTTAACCGCTAGGTTCTAGGTTCGAGTCCTAGTCGGGGAGTTCGGCGTCCACGTTGCATGTGCTGGGCGGCGAATCTGCGCGACGGCACTACGACATTGAGCGTCGGGTCCGCGCTTGCTCGCGATCTGGCGAGCGGCTTCGAAGCCGTCCGATATCGCCCACGTCGCATCGTGGCGAAGGCCGCCGATAACCGCGCGGTGCGCGGTGCGGTCCGCCACGCGGAAACGATGGGCGGACCTGAGACTGGCGAAGGCCTGTCGCGCGCAGCGGCGGATAACCCGCAGGCATGGGCGGCACGACCACAACCGCTTCGCCTCCTGTGACTTGGATCGGACACTTCAAGGGACCGGCAACGCCCTCCAGGGTGAGCCGGCGCTGTCATGCACAGGAGACACGTCATGAAACGCAGCATCTCGATCGCGTGTGGAGTTGTGTTCGCCGCCGGCGGCCTCGCGCACGGGGCGATCATCACCGGCACGATCACGGCCGACAACCACTACTCGCTCTACAGCAACGCGGGCGGATCCATCTCGCTCATCGGCGGCAACGAATCGGGCGCCTCCGGGTCGACCGGCGGCTACAACTGGAGCCACGCCGAGACATTCACGTTCAACGCCGGCGATACCCTCTACATCGCCGCGTGGAGCGACAAGGCGGTCGCGCAGGGCCTCATCGGCGAGTTCAACCTCGGCGGCGGGCAGTGGCTGCGCACCGGCGACAGCGGGTGGAAGGTGATCGCGACCGGCATCCCGCTCGGGACCGGCTCGGCGTACCCGGCTGCGAGCCAGATCGCCTCGCTCGTGGCGGCGGCGGACGCGGCGGGTTCGTGGATGGATCCTTTCGTCTGGTCGGCCAACGCGCCGAGCACGAGCCCGTGGGGCGCGATCAGCGAGATCGGTCCCGAAGCGAACTGGGTTTGGGCCAATCCCGACAACAGGTCCAATCCGCTCATCGGCGCGTACGACGCCGACGAGTACCTGATCTTCAGGACGTTTGTGCCGGCGCCGGGCAGCGGTGCGGCGGCGCTTGCCGCGTTTGGCATCGCGGGTCTGTTCAGCCGGCGGCGTTCCGCGTAGCGATGCAGGAAGGCTGCTGCTTCGAGCTCGACACCCATTGGTGCGCTAAGCACTCCGATCGCCAGCCGGTCGATAGCGTTCGATTGACGCTCATGACCGCCAATGAGCGCGAGTTCAAGCGCGCGGAGTCACTGCGCGCCGGACGATTGCACGCCGCGCGCTCGCACTGCGACAGCGACACGGCCGAAATGGCAACAGCACGCTAAGACGAGACTGGCCCTGTCATCTTCGCGTGGTCCGAGCAACGCCCATCGCATGCTGCAGCGAATCGTTGTTGACCGGAGCTTGACAGGCCGGCGCCGCAGTCTGATTTCCGTGGCTGATGACTCAGGAATGCGGAGCCGGCAGCGATTCCGACGGTCATGCGCTGGCGTGGCGCCAGATTCGGCGAGGCCTCGTGCAATCTCCTCTGTGAACGCACTCCAAGCTCCTTCGGACCGCGCCATATGTGATTGTCGGGCTGAGAGTTACGGCTGCGCTCACGGACCGGATCTAGGGAAACCGCCCGATGTCACGCGTGACGCGCCTTGGCGGTATTTCCTTGACAGGGAGTTCCCCTAGGGCATGGTGGGAGTGACTGAACTGGCTCGATTCGCCCCTCAGAGGAACCGCGGGAGTTCGGCACGTCATCGGGGACGAATCGAATCAGGCCTTGTCGTGCGTCTGGCAGGCGCTCGACCAGGTGCAGGGGACAGTCCGACGGCGGGCGCGGCATTGTGGGAGCGATGCGCTGGCCGGCGGTACGACGCCATTCGGTGTCGACCTCACAGACTTCCCACAGAGGAGTGGTGGCACACATGGTTTCCATTTCATTGAAGCGGCTTTGCGCCGCGGGCGCGATGCTTTTTGCATCCGCCGCAACCGCGATGGCGGGCGACCTCAACCCGCCGCCGTGGCGCGGTGATCCGCTCTCGACGTATCAGGTCTGGGGCATGGGCCAGCCGGATCCGATCCCGCAGCCTCCGGATCAGCTCTTTCAGAATCCGTCGCTGACGGGACCGGTCTTCATGGACTTGCAGGGCGCGATGGGCATGCTGCCGAACTGGCTGCCCGAGGTGACCACCAGCACCGGCGTGGGTAGCGGCGTGTGGTGCCTCTGGCCCCAAGAAGCCCTTTACTTTTCCATTCCCAACTACGACAACCACAATCCGTTCAAATACGTCAGGCTTCAGTTCAAGGTGTTCAACCCCTCTGCGCCACCCGGCACGACTGGGGACCTTCGAGTCGAAGTGACCGGGGACTTTCTAGGAGCCAGCGGCGATTTCACAGGCTTTCAGCCGCTCCCCAACGGCTTCGTGAACGTGACTGTCGACATCTTTCTCGAGCCCAACCCGTCGTTCGAAGTCATCTACATCCGTAACATCAAGAACTCGCAGATCTACATCGACCAGGTCGTGATCGACACGATCTGCGTCCCCGGCGCTCCGGCCTTCGGTCTCGCCGGCATCGTTGGTCTGGCCGCGTTCCGGCGCCGTCGCGCCTGATCCGCGAGCATCGAGTCTTGCGACAATCGACAACGCCCGGCCCCGCGCCGGGCGCTTTTCTTTGCTGTGTTGGAGGGGCATCGCGTTCACCCGCGCTGGGCCGGCGGCGGGCCGTGCTCGAGCGTGTCGCTTGTCATTGCCGAATATCAGCGCGCGCCCGGCATCTGATCGACCGTGAGGATGACGCTGTTCTTCCCGTCTGCGCCGATCTTTCTGATGCGCGGCATCCACTCGATCCGGTTGTCGCTCGCGGTGTGCGAGAATTCGATCGCGTAAAGGTCCGTGCCGGACAGCGCGACCGCGGTCGGCGCCCACGGGCGCTCGAGTTGGACCAGCGTCGTCGCGGGCTTGCCGGGTGGGATCTTGAGTACCCGGGCATCCCCGCTGTCGGCCACGTACATCACGCCGGCGGCGTCGACGTCGAGGCCGCGCCGGTATGGATGATCGTCGTTTCCTGGAACGGATGGCCCGTCCGCGAGCGCTGTGACCGTCGCGGCGGTGGAGACCGCGCCCTGCGCGGTGATCCGGCGGATCACGCTGTCCTCCGTGTAGTAGATCGAGCCATCGGGCGCGGCGGCGATGCCGTTGATGTATTCCAGCGGCCCCTTTGCCGTCGGCGGCAGCGTCGCCAGCGCCGATGTCTGACCCGAAGGCACCATCCGCATGATCTGCAACCCACGCGGCGAACGAGATGGGAGGTACAGGTTCCCGTCCTCGCCGATGGCGATCGGATAGTCGCTGGCGATGAGCAGCGTGGGGCTGGCGCCGACCCTCAGGATCTCGGGGTCGCCTGTGGGCAGTCGCGTGTTGGAGAAACGGTTGGCCTCGTCGAGGGCCAGCCAGTGGAACAGAGTGCGTGAGAGCCGAGTCGGCTTGCCTTGAGTGTCGACCTTCCACGGCCCCGATCCGGTGTCGAGGAAAAAGATCTGGCCGCGCTGGTCCACGGCGATGCCGGATCCCGGATGGGCGAGGACTGGGAGGGGAAGAAGGCACGCTGCGGCGGCGACCAACATGCATGATCTTCGCAAGGTTGGCATTGCGGGCTCCCTTCGCTAGCGATCAGGTGTATACACACGGGGCAGCCCGTGGATTCAGGCAAGGATCTCAGTTGCGGGGCGAGTCGTGCCGTGCGGCAGTTCAAATGAGATCAGGGCATCGCCTTCGCAACTTTGGAGAGATGAGAGGCCACAACCTGCCATCGCCCATCCCGTTTCACGTAAGTGTCCGTGTACAGGGACTGCTCCCGGACGACCTCGTCGCCGCGGCGCACCTCGGTGATGACCGTCCCCACGAGAATCACCGTGTCGCCGTACGCCCGCCATCTGACGTTCTGGGTCAAGAACTTTGGTTCCGGCTGGTTTGGATTGCGAGGCGCTCGAACCTGCTCAATGAGTTGAGGTTTCGTTTGGATCGTCCCGTCCGGAAACGTGATCGTGAAATCGTCCGCCACGATCCGGTCCATGGCCGCGGCATCGTGATTCTGGTACGCGTCGAGCCACTCCCGTTCGAGCCGCTTCACTTCGTCTGCGGCGCTGCCGACCACCGGATTCGGCGCGGTCGCCGGGTCGGTCTGCGGGTACGCGAGTATTGCCTCCATCGCCACATCGCGCCCGGCCTTGTACGCCTCGAACGACGGCGGCGAATGCAGCAGCGGGGCGACCCAGGTCCGATGGTCGATCGGCCAGGATGATTGCCAATAGATGTCTGAGATGCTGACGCGGACACCGCTGTACGGGAGCGAAATGATGTTGCTCTCGCCGACGAAGTTGGGGCTCGAGGGCGTCGGTTCCCCGACGAGGACGGCTTCTGTCTCGGCCTCGATGTAGGTCGCGGCGTTCATGCCCGCCGAAAATGTGTACCGGCCGATGATGAGGAACAGGTGGCCGGGACGGTTGATGGTTTCGGCGCGAATCAGGGCCCGAACCAGCGGCGGCAACAGCAGAGAGTTGCCCCCGTTATTCCACCGCAGGTCGATGATCAGCTTGTGAATGCGGTTGGCGTCGATGTGCTCGAAGAGCCGGTTCACAAACCGATCGAACGGTTCTGACGGATCGTTAGTGACGACGTTGAACTGGAAGTACACGGTCTTGTCATCGAGCTGCTCGAAGCGGTACGGCAAGTGCCGGTCCTTCAAATAGACCGGGATCGACGCTTGCGACGTTCCATGCACCGTCGGCCAATCGGGGTGGCCGCGAATCCGATTGAACTGGGGATCCGTCGCGGCCGCCTGCACGGTCAGAGTCCGCTCCTTTCCATCATGCGCAAGGACGGTGAGCCGAATGCTGTCTGTCTCTGACTGCAGGCCCAGGCCGCTCAGAACCTGCGGGTAGCGCAGGCGATCCGTAGCACCACGGATGACGCCTTGGACGTTGTCCTGATGAACGGTTGGGGTGAGCGCCTGGATCACCTGTTCGATCGTGTGATCGCCGATCCGCAGCACCTGAGCGCCCACCAGTTCCGCGTGGCGCGGCTCGGCGGAGGTCACAAAGAGCCCCTCGCTGAACAGACCGAATTGCAGGGGAACGGTGTGGTCCCAGGCGCGAAGCAAGTCCGGGCTGATGCCGGTATGACCATCGCCGATCTTGCGCATCGCACGCATCAGGCCGACCGTGATCTGATTGTCCGTCAGTTGCGGGACTTCCCCCTGAAGCTTGCGGAGGTCGTTCTCGAATTCCTCCTGAGAAACTTTCCGAAAGGGGGAATAGTGCATGCGCTTGACTTCCGTTTCCAGAAACGAGATGTCGTAGCACCACCCCTCGGTTCGCGACATCGCCCCGGTGTCGACAAGCGCCGCCAGCGTCTGGAAGGTCGGGTCGTCCCGGAGCGACGCGAACGCCTCATCGGTGCGGATTCGCTCGCGGCTGCGGAAGCCGAGCTCGACCGCCTGGCCGAGACGATTCATCGCCGCCTTGTTCTCGCCCAGCAGCGCGTGCGCCTGGGCCAGGGAGTAGGCCACGCGGTTTGGCGTTCCCGCCCCGAGTTCAAGCGCCTTCTCTAGCGCGGGGATTGCCTTGCGGTGTTCGCCGAGGTTCTGGCGGGCGATCGCCAGCGAATACCAGAACGATGCCACATCAGGGTTCGTCTCGACGACGCGCTCCCAGAGTGGAGCAGCCCCCGCCCAGTCTTGCGCGCCCGAGCGCTCAACGGCCTTGAGCACGGCATCGACATAGGGTCCGACTCCGGACTCCTGAGCGGATGCGGAAGGCGTCACACCGACGAGCGCGGCGATGGCGAGCAAGCTGGGGAGAGTCCTGTTTCGAGTGCAAATTCGAGTGCAAAGCCGATTCATGGCGGTTCAACCTTTCAACTGTGGCCGATGCGCGCGATCAGCCGTGCGGGTCCGACGCGGCGGCGGACGCTGGCCCCACGGACAGGACTCCGGCGCTTCGCGAAGCAAAGCCGGATCGCTCCAGGGGCGGGACAGTATGTCTCACCGCCCCCGCGGCATGGCACCTGCTCGTCAGGTCACCCTTTGATAAAACGCGAGGATGTCGGGGTTCACGTACGCCGGCGGCGTGCTGCTGCTGCTGGCGCAGCACCCGCGCTGGATTGGGCATTTGAGATGGGTAGGCCAGGCAGGGCGGATGGCCCTGACGAACTACCTGCTCCAGATCGCGGTGCTGGATGTGATGTTTTCCGCCTACGGGCTTCACGCGCCGGAAATCCGGCCAAATCTCGTGCCGCTGACGACAGCCTTGCTGTTCGGAGCGGAGGTGGTGTTGAGCGCGGCGTGGCTATCGCGATTTCGATTCGGCCCGGCGGAGTGGATGTGGAGGACGATGACGTACGGACGATCCAGCCGATACGGCCTTGAACGAAGCGGCGGAGGCGAGAGCCCCCGGACTTGCCGATCGTTTCAGCGCCTGCGACGCGCGAGCGTGAGCAGTCCCAGCAGGGTGAGGCCCGCTGCGCCTGGCGCGGGGATGACCTCGTACATCATGTAGTCGACCTCGTCCACCACGGAGTGGTAGACGAGCATCGAGTCCGGCAGCGCGATCAGGCCGGGGAACATCGCGGTGGTGAATGTCATCGTGGGCGTCGCATTGTCGAGAACGAACGATTCTGGAATTCCCGCGACCGGTGCACCGGAGAGCGACGCCTCGCTGAACGCCAGCATGTCGCCGTCGAGCAGCGTCGGATCCTGGCTCATGTACACCCGGAAATCCGTGATGCTCAGCACATCGACACCGGCGGGGCGCGCCACCGTAAGGGCCACCTCCAGCCCGCCCGGAGTCGGGATCAGGGCCGAAACGATTTGATTGGCCTTGTACGAGATGCCCGTCTTGGCGCCCCCGCTCGTGAAGTACCACTCCTCGATCGAGAAGCCGTCGATGTCGCCGAACGTAACCGACCATGATTGGATGGCGCCCGGCGTCAGGGCTGTGGCGGAAGAAAATCGCACCTTCCCGCTCCCGGCGGCGCCGGTATTCGTGTTCGTGGTCGGCGCCTTGGCTCCGAATGTGCTGATCGAGCCCTTCAATTCGGGCACGGTGAAGTCTTTCGGCTCATACGTGTAGAACACATCGATGTCGTCTGCGGGAAGCAGGCCCGGGGGAAGCGTCGTGAATCCTCTGGCGCCTTTCGTCTTTGCGAAGCACTCCGCCGGCGACCACGCGAACGCGACGCTCACTATGAGCGCTACGATCGCGCCCGCCCGCGCTGCGCAACGTGGATGAGAACGCATTGATTCCCTCCTGGCGCGACACGCCCCCGCGGCTACAGAGTGCCCCAGAAGTCCGCTCGTGGCAACCGGGAGGGGCGACTTTGAGCCCTGTTGAGGCCGCTTCGGCACAATCCTTTGAGGCGCTTGGAGTGTCTGGGAGCCGCGCCGGGCCGGGGGCCGGGCGGCCTCCATGCTTGCTCAGAGCAGCAAGCATGGCACGCGATCATGCCTTGATGAACGCGAGGATGTCCGGATTCAGGACGTCGGCGTGGGTCGTGCAGATGCCGTGCGGGAACTTCTCGTAGACCTTGAGCGTGCTGCTCTTGAGCAGTTTCGCCAAGCGTGGCGCGGAGGCGGCGATAGGCACGATCCTGGTCGTCGTCGCCGTACAACTCAATTCTTTGGCTCGACGCCCTCGTCCGCCAGCGCGCGCAGGAATGGCAGCACATCCCGTGAGTAGTACGGCTCCTGTGTGCCCCAGAAGATGTAGTTCAGGTGCAGCGGGTCGCGCGCGTAGGCGACCAGGTCCTGAACCGCGATCTGCTTGCCGGTGCGCCGGTCACGATCATCGAGATTGCCCCATTGCACGGCGAGGCCCGCCACCGTGCCCTCCGCGCGCGCCGCGATGAGCGGGTAGCTGTGCTGACGCTGCCACCACCGATTCGGCAGGAAGTCCGGTCCGCCCACCCCGACTCCAATGCGGTCGGCATGCTCGTACACACCACGCAGGTACCCCCGATCCGCCTCCGGGAGCTCCTCGCCGGGCATGAAGTTGGCGTACATGATCACGCGGCCGCGCGCAAAGGCCTTGCCCGCCTCGGTCATGAGCGCCTTGACGCTCTCGTAGTAAGCCTCGTGCGTGTAGCCCTCAGGGTTGCGGCCGCTGAAGCCGATCGAGGTTTCCGGCAGGTTGATCCCTTCGATACGCCCGTCGAAGGCTTGGGCGAGCGCGCCGAGCAGCCTGACGAAACGGGCGCGCACGGCCGGATCCCATCGGCGCGCCACCCACCCCTCCGCGACCGGCTCGGCGCCGTCGTCATCCGCCGACAAGTACTGGCGGGCCACGCCGCCGTGGAAGGCGGGATCCGCGAGCAGATAGGCCGGCACATTGACGATCGACTCATCAAATGAGACATCCTGCACCTGAATGAACAACCGCTTGCCGTGCTGGTCGAGGAATTGCAGATCGCGGCGGACGAGGTCGAGGTTGTACACATCGCGCTCGGGTTCCAGTTCGGGCCACGTGTACTTCAGTTGCGCTCCGGCGATGCCCGGGTGTTCGAGGAAGCTCTTTTCAGCGATGCGCTCGCGCTCGACGCCGAAGTACACATAGTGCTGCAACGGAGCCGCGCCGGCGCCCGCCGGTTCTTCCGCCTGTGCGGCTACGCCGACGAGAACCAGCATCGCGAACAGGGCGACTATCGAGCATCGCATGGGCGACCTCCGTGGAACTGGAATCGCATGGTTGTGTCGCCGGGTACACGATGCGGAAGAGGTGCCCGGATGACTCTTCATCGGCCGATTCTCCAGCCGCTGTGCGATCCCCCCACGGCTTGATCCTGCCAAAGGGTTAGCGTTACCGCTTCTGCGCTGGCCCCAGATTCATTGCCTGCCGCATCCGGAACATCGAGGAGTTTGCAGGCGGGTTCTCGACTTCAGCCCGGAGGGCTGGACGAACGTAGCCGGGGGTGAAGCCGCCTCTCCCGCCGCCGGCGGGAGAGGATGTCCCGGCGCGCCGGGACAGGTGAGGGTTTGGCGAGTGCGGCCGTCACGGCCGCCTCATCTGTATCGGGCGAAGACCCCCGGAGATCTGCACGCCTTCGGTGGTGGTGATGAACCTGGAGTCGCCGCCTTTGGATGCGGGCTTCGGCGCGGGCGATGTCGCGGGCTGCTGCTGTGCATGCGAGGCCGCCGCAGCGGTCATCGCGAGGCCTGCGCCCGCGATCAGGGCGTCACGTCGTGACAATGGTGCTGTGCCATCGGTCGTAGTCGTGTGCGAGTCGGACATGGCGGCTCCTTTCGTTGGATGGCGCGAGGGACTGCTGGGCATGGTAGAGGCGGGACGCGGCCGGAGCGGGGACAGAACGAGGCCCCGACACGGCGGGGTTTTCACTCTGCTCAGAGTTGATGCACAAACACAGGTCGCTGAGGTCAGCGCCTGCGCGGTACCGCCTCCAAGAGCTGGGCCAGAGATTTCTTCAGGCCTTCATCGCCCGGGCCTGCGCCTTTGTAGTGCCCCATCATTGGGTGGGCTTGGGTGCGTTCGGGCTTGCGGACCTGGGGGCACGGCAAGAGATGTCACCGGCGCGCGGGTGTCGCCTCGATCAGGAGAGCGAGTGCTCGCTTCAGTCCTTCGTCTCCGGGGCCGGCTCCGCGATAATGACCCATGCGGACCACGACAAGCTCGTGCGACGGGATGATGATGACCTTCTGGTTGCCGGCGCCGGCCATGTAGTACGACTCGCGAGGGATCGGGTACGCGTCGTTGCCGTTGATCCAGAAGAAGCCGCCGTAAATCGGGCGGCCGTCGGCCTTCCACGCCGGGGCGACCGTGCTCACGAAGCGCACGAAGCCGCGCGGCAGGATGCGCTCGCCCTGCCACACGCCGTCCTGAAGATAGAGATTGCCAAGGCGCGCCCAGTCGCGGGCGCAGCCGAACTCGTAGCCCTGAAGGAGGAAGTTCCCGTAGGGGTCGGTCTCGAGGATCATCGAGCGCATGCCCAGGCGATCGAAGAGGGCGCGCTGGGGGAATGACAAGTAGTCCTCGCCGCGACGCTCGACGCCGAGGCGGATCAGGTAGTTGACGAGCGAGGGGTCGCAGTTGCGGTAGCGCCCGACGGTGTTGGGCGGCCACTGGAGTGGGCGCGTCGCGGACCATTCGAAGGTGTTGATCGGCGCGGTGTAGAGGTAGACGTGGTCGGGGAAGCCGGGCGCGGCGTCGTAGTCCGGGTCCTGCGGGGCGCGGAAGCGCAGGCCGCTGGACATGTGCATGAGGTCGGCGATGGTGATGGCGCGGCGCGGGTCGCTCGGCGACTGTTGCCATTGCGGGATCGGCGCGGGCTGGTTCAGGCGGTAGACGCCGTCCTTGATCAGGATGCCCATGAGCGTGGCCGTGATGCTCTTGCCCATGGACCAGGACTCGAGGGCGGTGTGCATCGTGATGCCCGGGCCGTAGCGCTCGGCGATGATGCGGCCGCGCCAGGTCACGACAAACGCGGCGGTCAGTCCCTCGGGAGGTTCGAACGCGGCGTCGAGGGCTTGATTGACTTTGGCTGTGTCGAGGCCCGCGGGGAGCGGGCCGCGCGGAAGAATGTCCCCCATCGGCCACGGCAGTGTCGCGGGATCGGGTAGCGTGCTTGTGACTTCGACGGGGCGGAAGTAGATGGTGTCGCGCCCGGGCCCCCCGTGTGGAAGGATGATGCAACCCTGATCGCCGAAGTACTTCGCGGTACGGACGGTGCCGCTCGGGAGCGTGATGTGCACCTGCCGGGCCTGCCGGTCCACTCGCACATCGGAGATGCGGGCGCGGGCCTCGGGCGGGGCGACGAAGAAGCCACAGTTCTCGCGCGCGAAGTCGGCGTCGAGGCCGGTGATGAAGACGGCCGAGCAGATGACCTTGGCGAGGCCGGCGGCGTGCAGCTCATTCGGATCGCCGGGCGGAACTTCGTAGGGGGTGTCGCGTTCGAAGGGCTTCGCGCGGGCGATTATCTCCTCGCGGGTGGCGATCTTGGGCGGTGCGGCTGGCGCCGAAGTGCGCTCGTGCGCGCAGGGGGCGATGAAGAGCGCGATCGGGAACAGGAGTGCGCGATGCATCGTGCGCGGATGGTGTTCAGAAGGGCACATGCGCAAAGGAGAATACTGAGGCGCGCACTGCCGGGGGGCTCCGCCACCCCTGCTGTGCACTCCCACAAGAGATCTGCACTGCCGGGGGGCTGCGCCACCCCTGCTGTTCACCCCCACGAGAGATCTGCACTGCAGGGGGTGCGTCGCCCCCCTGCAACCCCCCAGAAGTAAGAGCGCTGCGCGGAGGCGCGCTCAGCGTCGGCGCATGGTGACGGCGAGGCGCGAGAGTGTGTCGAGCCAGTCATCGACCGTATCCGCATGCGGCGCGGCGTAGCAACGCAACGCGACACGCGACTCATCGGGGATCGGGCGGCCGAAGAGCGCTCTCCGGTCCGCGTGTTCAACAGAGAGCGACGCGGCGATCGGCGCCGGCTCCGGTTCGTGCGCCGGCCGGAGCGAGTACACCCATTCGTGGATGCACTGCGCGAGCGGGATGAGCGAGTCGTCCTTGGCGCGCAGCGCCGCGGTCATGGCGCGGTCGATGCGGTCCCATGTGCCGTCGGCGCGCCACTGCTCGTAGCGCCGGCGGCAACTGTTGCCGGCGCCGAAGCCGAACTCGCGCGGCAGGCGCTTCCACGCGGTCGCGGTGTAGCGCACATAGAGGATGCCGCTGAAGACGCGCCGATCGCTCAGGCGCGGGCGGCCCTTGCGCCCGGGGCGCGCTCCGATCGCCGTTTCCACGACACACCACAAACCGTCCGGCACAGGCTGAGCCACGCTGGCGGGACCCTTCATGATTCGTTCGGAGCGAGTTTTGTTACCGGGCGGACAGTATTACAGAGGGGTGCGTGATTCCAGCGCGGTGTGCGCGCTGCGCCCTCGAACAAAGAGCGGCCGCCCGCGGGCCCGGTGGTGATCGGTCCGGCGCCAAGCGCCGGAGCGGAGCGCGATCGGTGCGCCCTGTCGCGGCCGGGAAGGAGTCCGCCGTGTTCACTCGATGCATCGCCGAGCGACTCCGCAGCCTGGAGCCGGGGAAAATGCAGACGCGGGGGTCGCTGGCCATCCTGCCGCTCTTCGGCGCGAGCGATCCGCAGCCCGAGTATGAACTTCTTCGCTCCGATGCGGACGCGAAGGTGCTGGTGCGCGAGTCGAGCGCTCACGGCTCTGTGCCGGAACTGGTCGTCGAGAACAGGAGCGGGCGGCGGGTGCTCATCCTCGCGGGGGAGCACCTTCTCGGCGCGAAGCAGAACCGCGTGGTGAACACAGACCTGCTGATTCCGGCGCGCTCGAAACGGAAGATCCCGGTCACGTGCGTCGAGCAGGGGCGATGGCACAGCACCTCGGAGTCGATGCGCGCGGGGCCGATGACGCCGCCGAGCATCCGGGCGCTGAACGCGGAAGCCGTGAGCAGGAACGCTTACGCCCGGCGATGCTTCGACTCGGATCAGGGCGCGGTGTGGGGCGCGGTGGGCAAAGTGCTCTGTGGGATGGCGATCCGGTCGCCGTCGAGCGCGCTCTCGGATGCGTACCGGGAACGGGCGGAGGAACTGGACGAAGTGCGTGAAGAGATGCACGTGCCCGCCGGCGCTGTGGGCGTCGCGGTTTTCTACGGGTCCGATCTGATCGCGGTGGACATCTTCGACAAGGCGGCGACGCTCGGGCGCTTCTGGGATCGGCTCATGGATGGCTACTCGATGGACTGGTTGGCCCGCCGGGCCGCCGAGCGCGCGAAGCGGAGAGTTCGGGGCGAGCCCGGCGGGAAGGAAAAGGAAGACGCCGCGTTGGAGCCGCTCGATGCGATCGAGGAAGTCGGCGAAGCGCTCGAGCACACGCAGTGGGCGGCGTACCCATCGCCGGGCGAGGGCTACGACTGCCGCATGAGTGCGCGGCGGCACACGGCGACGGCGCTGGTGTGGGAAGAGCGAATCGTCGTGCACGCGCAGGTGTTTCCGCTTGCGAAGCGGCGGAGGCGTGAGGAAGAATTCGCCGTGGTGTAACGCCCGGGTCAGGTTCGGATGTGCAGGGCAAGGCCAACGCCGACTAGACCGCAAGATCATCGCCGCGGTGCTCGCGATCGATCCGGTCCGGTCGAAGCAGCGCCAGGCCGATGGTGAGCGGGCCGCAGCGCCCGGCGAACATCAGGACGATGATCGCGAGTTTGCCTCCCGTCGAGAGGTCGCCGGTGATGCCCATGGAAAGGCCGACGGTGCCGATGGCGCTGGCGGCCTCGAACACGATGGGCAGGAACGGTTTGCTTTCGGTGAAGCAGAGGATGAGCACGCCGGCGCAGAGGCCGATCAGGTAGAGCGACGTCGCCGCGAACGCGTACAGGACGCGCACGAGCGGGATCTCGTGACTGAGCCAGACGACGTTCTTGCGCCCGCGAAGCACGCTCCAGAGATTGCCGAGGATGGCCGAGACGCTGGTGGTCTTGATGCCGCCGCCGGTGCCGCTGGGCGAGGCGCCGATGAGCATGGCGATCATGATGATGACGAGGGCGGGCGCGGCCATCGAGCCGATGGGGATGGTGTTGAAGCCGGCGGTGGTCGAGGCGGTCATCGTCTGGAACATGCTCGCGAGCAGACGCTGATCCAGCGGGAGCGAGCGCAGGCTCGGCTCGGCGAAGAAGAGCGACACGGTGCCGCCGACGAAGATCACCGCGGTCATCGAGAGAATGACACGCGAAGAGAAGGTGAGCATGCGCTCGCGCAGGCGGATCGAGTACCACACGTCCTGCGCGACGATGAAACCGACCGCGCCCAGGTATGAGAGCACGCCGATCACCAGGTTGACCGACCAGTCTGCGGCGAATGGCTCCATGCTGGTGTTGTTGAGGCTGAAGCCAGCGGTGGCGAACGCGGAGACGGCGTGAAAGATCGCCGACCAGAGTGGGTCCTCCACGCCCGCGGCGCTGAAGCGCCACCAGAGCAGCGCAGCGCCGATCGATTCGCACACGGCGGTGAAGACCACCACGTGGACGAGGAAGTGCTGCATGACGAAGTAGTGCGGCAGCGCGAACCCGGCCTTGAGCACGCTGACCCGCGGCGGGGCGAGTTCCTTGCCCCTCGCCAGCATGAAAAGCGAAGAGAGCGTCATGAAACCGACGCCGCCGACCTGGAAGAGCGCGAGCACGACGAACTCGCCGAAGAAGTTGTAATGGTCCGAGACGCTGATCGTGGTGAGCCCTGTGGTGGAGATGGCGCTGACGGCGTTGAAGGCGTTGTCGATGACGCGGGCGGGGCGCTCCTGGGCCAGCGGCAAAGAGAGCAGCGTAGTGCCGATGGCCGCGTAGAGCGCGAAGCCGGCGACCAGTTGTTGAACGGGCCGCAGCCGCGACCAGGCCCGCAGGCTGGCGCGCGGGGGTGTCATGACGGCCCACGTGGCGATGCGTCCGAGGGTGAGCAGCGGCCGCCACCAGCGCTGGACGCGCGGCGCGGGCGTGTTCAGTTCCTCGGCGAGTTCCTGAGATTCAGTGGGAGTCTGTTTCTCGGTGGACATGTGAAGACCCGCGCGGGCGCGGCAATGCCCGGGAGCATCCGGTCTCATTCGCAGCTTGTTTGGAGTGCGCTCACGCGGCCCTTAAAGCAGCGTGTTCAGCGAAGCGATCCGGCGCCCGGTGGCCCGCCTTTCCGTGCAGCGCACGGGCTGGGGCCCGGGGGGCTGCCATGCCATCATTGTACTTGACCCGGTATTCAGCAGCGGCTCTTACGGATGTCACAGCCGGATCACGCCTTGCGCGCTGTGATCTCCAGGCTCGTGATGTAGTCCGCCGGGCTTGTGCCGGGCGGCAGGCTGTCGCGGATGCGCTGGTAGAGCGGGTCCTGCCAGTCGGCCATCGAACGGATGTACTGCGGGCGCGAGTTGAGCACGATGTCGGTGAAGCCGGCGGCGGCGGCCATGCGGCGCGTCTCATCAACGAGAACCGCGCCGGCGATGCAGCCGACCAGCGCCTCGACATCACGCCGAACAGACTCGGGCAGCGGCTTGAGGAGAGCGAGGTCGGAGATCGCGATGCGCCCGCCGCGCTTGAGAACACGGAACGCCTCGCGCCACACGCGCGGCTTGTCGGGCGAGAGGTTCACGACGCAGTTGGAGATGACAACGTCGGCATGGCCATCCGGGATCGGCAGATTCTCGATCTCGCCGAGGCGGAACTCGACGTTGTCGAGGCCGGTTTGGGCGCGGTAGGTCGCGATGTTGCGACGGGCGCGGCTGACCATGTCGGGCGTCATGTCGACTCCGATGATGCGCCCTGTAGGGCCGACGATCTTGCCCGCGATGAAACAGTCGAAGCCGCCGCCGGCGCCGAGATCGATGACCACTTCGCCGGGCTTGAGCGAAGCCAGCGCGGTGGGATTGCCGCAGGAAAGGCCCATGTTGGCGTCTTCCGGCGTGGAGGCGAGTTCCGATTCGCTGTAGCCCACTGCCGCGGCGAGTTGCTTGGGCGAGAACGTGGAACCGCCGCAGCAGCCACCGGATGACTGGGTCGTGGTGCCGCCGCAGCACGATGAGGCGGGGGCGGCCGTCGGGGCGGGGGCGCTGGAGAAACCGGCGCGCGCGATGCGCCCGTAGCCCTCGCGCACCTTCTCGCGCACATCTTCGGCGGCGGCGGGCGCGGATTCGATGGCGGATGCACCGCCGCAGCAGGTTGGGGCGCAGCAGGAGGACGTGTCTCCAACGGTTGATGGGGTCGATGTCATGGTGAACTCCTTTCGACTAGCGGGATGAACGGGGCGAACTGGGCCGCGTGGAGTGCGACGGTGGTGAGCACGCCGGGCCGCAGGAACACGAGCCGCCCCCCGGCGGGCAGCAAGCGTCGATCTCACTCGCGAGACGGCGGAGCGTGGCGCTGAGGTCCGAGCAGCGGACCTCGTAGAGGCGGGAACGGCCGACACGACGAGTGCCGAGCACGCCCGCCGATTCGAGGATCGCCAGGTGACGCGAGACGACCGAAAAATCGACCGCGCAGCATTCGGCGATCTCGCCCACCGTGCATGGGCGACGGCACTTGGCCAGGCACGCGAGCAGCGCGACGCGGGTGGGATCGCCAAGGGCCTTGAAGAGGCCCGGGTCGAGCAGGCTGTCGATGGGCCGGACGCGGCGGGAGGCCTGGCGCGGGTTGGCGGGAGGTCTTTTGCTTATTTGCACCATTGTGCAAGTATAGCGGCCGGCGGGAGCCGGTCAAGCGTCGTCCGGCTCAGCCCGATCGCGGGGGGCCGATCGTGATCCCCGCCCGCCGGAGCGCGTCGCGCACCGCGCCGGCGATGGCGACGGAGCCGGGCGTGTCGCTGTGGATGCAGGTGGTGTCGGCGCGGATTGGGAGAACTGCGCCGCCGGCGGTGAGCACGCCCTCGCCGCGGGCGATGCGGAGGGCCTGCGCGGCGGCTTCGGCTGGTGCTTCGATGAGCGCGCCGGGAAGCGTGCGCGAGCGGAGCGCACCATCAAGCTCGTAGCGGCGGTCGGCGAAGGCCTCGGCGGCGACTCGCATTCCCATCGAACGCCAGCGGTCGAGCATCGGATTCCCCGCCTGACCGACGAGGATCGCCTTCGGGAGCGTGCGCTGCACGGCGCGCGCGATCGCCTGCGCGACATCGGGTTTCTTCATCGCCGTGTGATAGAGCGCGCCGTGCGGTTTCACGTGGCCGACTGGCGCGCCGAGCCGATCCGCGACGGCCATGAGGGCAAGGATCTGCTTCGTGACGGATTCCTCGATTGCACGCGGCGGCATTTCGATCTCGACGCGGCCGAATCGGGCGCGGTCGGGATAGCCCGGGTGGGCCCCCACTGCGACGCCGAGTTCCATCGCCGCACGAACGGTCTCGGACATCGTCGCCTCGTCGCCCGCGTGCCCGCCGCAGGCGATGTTGGCCGATGTGACGATGCCGAGCAACGCGAGGTCGATCGCGATGCGCGCGGCGTCGGTGAACTCGCCCATGTCACAGTTGAGGTCGATGGTCCGACTTGGGCTCACTCGATCTCCCTGCCCCGTGTCTCAGGAAGCAGCAGCACCAAACCGGCGCCCACCACGTAAAGAATGGCTGTGAACGACAGCGCGCTGCCGATCCCCATTCGATCGGCGATGCCGCCGATGACCCACGGGGCCGCGGCGGCCGCGGCGCGCCCGAGGTTGTAGCACATGCCCTGGGCTGCGCCGCGCACGCTCGAGGGGAAGAGTTCGGCGAGCATCGCGCCGAAGACGCTGAAGTAGCCGTGGCCGAAGAAGCCCACGAGCGGGCCGAGCGCGAGCAACACGTTTTCGCTGCGGGCGCTGAGGCCGAAGATCGGAACGACAACCGCCGCGCCGAGCACAAACGCGATGAACGTCGGGCGTCGGCCGAGGCGGTCGGCAAGGAAGCCGAACGATGTGTAGCCGAAGAACGCGCCGATCTGCATCGGGACGACCCACCATGAGGACTTGACGATGCCCAGCCCTGCGCCTCCGCGATCGGGTGAAGCGGCGAGGTACGTCGGGACCCAGGTGAAGAGGCCCCAGTAGGCGAAGAGGAGCGCGGTGGCCGTGGCGGTGGCGATCAGGGCCCGCTTCAAATAAGGAGTGCGTGCGAGGACGGGCAATGCCGCGCCGATGCTTCGCTCAGCCGCGGGGCGCTGGGCCCACGCCGGGGGCTCGGGCAGGTTGCGGCGGATCCAGAAGACCAGCAGCGCGGGCGCGATGCCGATCACGAAGAACCAGCGCCAACCCGCGTTGGGAAGCACGACGCCGGCGAGCAGGGCCGCGAGCAAGCACCCGATCGCCCAGCCGGACTGCATGAGGCCGATCGCTTTGCCTCGGTGGCGCGCTGGCCACATCTCGGCGACGAGGACCGAGCCAGCGGACCACTCGGCTCCCATGCCAAGGCCGACGAGGATGCGCCAGAGGATGAGTTGCCCGACGGTCTGCGATGTGGCGGTGAGCGCGGTGAAGACTGAATAGAAGAGGATTGAGATCATGAGCAGCCGCACGCGCCCGAATCGATCGGCGAGGATGCCGGAGAGCACACCGCCGATGGCCGATGCGATCAGCGTCACTGAGGCGAGGCCCCCGGCCTGCGCGTCGGTCAAACCGAACTCGCTTTTGATGGCGATAAGCGCGAAGGCATAGAGCATCACGTCCATCGCGTCGAGCATCCAGCCGGCACCGGCGGCGATGAGAGCTCGCTTCGCTGCGGGCGAGGCTTCGCGCCACCAGGATGGGCCGGCCGACTCGGTCAAGGACGCGGGACCTCCCGGTCCAGAGTAAGTTCACGCTCCCTGATGAGCCGCCGCGCTTCTGCGAGCGTGATGCGCGTAAATCGGATTGACTCGCGCGGGCGCAGTTGCCCAAGCACGGGCAAGTCGACGGAAGCGACGCAGGCAATGACGGGGTAGCCGCCGGTCGTCGGGCCATCGGGCATCAGGATGATCGGCTGGCCGGACTCGGTGATCTCGATCGCGCCCGGGGGCATGCCCTCGCTGACCATCCGCCCGCCGACGAGCGACTTGATGGGAGGGCCGTCCAGGCGCAAGCCCATGCGATCGGACTTGACGCTGACGGTGAACGGCAAACTCAGAAACGCCGCGATGCTCTTCTTGTCGAAACTGTCCTCGTGCGCGCCCGGAACCACGCGAATCGTCCGGCGTTTTAAGTTGTCGCGCTCGAGCGCCCGCCCGGCCTCGCTCAACGCCCGCTCGCGGAACCGAGGCGGCGCCGATCCGAACTCGATCTGGTCGTCGCGCCGCAGCGCGCGCCCGAAATAGCCGCCGAAGCCGCAAGAAAGAAGGGTGGAGGCACTGCCCATGACGGGCGGCACGCGGACGCCGCCCGCGATACAGAGGTAGGTGCGAGCGCCCGTTTTGATGGGCCCGACGCGCAGCATTTCGCCGGCTTGGATCCGCTCCGCTGCGCCCGGGCCCAGGAGCCGCGGGAGCTCATCTTCGCGTTCGATCAGCGCGGCGGTCTCGCCGCCTGCCAGCGATACCAAGGTCGAATCATCGAATACGAGCGTTCCCCCTGTGAGCGTCATCTCGAGGGCGGGCGAGTCATCCGCGTTGCCGACCAGGCGATTGCCGATGCGCAGAGACAGCGCATCCGCCGCGCCGCCGCGCGGCACTCCCATCGCCGCAAAGCCCGATCGGCCGAGGTCCTGGACCGTTGTCAGCATGCCGGAATCGACAACACGAAGCAGGCCCACGTCAGGCCACCCCGTCTTGAATAGAGTGGAACCGCTGGAGCGAGATCGGGACGAACCGCACGCGATCCCCCATCGCCAACGGCGAGGGTGGGTCCGCCGCGGCATTAAAGAGCGTCACCGGCGTGCGCCCGATCAATCGCCAGCCTCCGGGCGTGGCGTGCGGATACACGCCAGTCTGAGCACTCGCGATACCTACGCTCCCGGCGGGCACGCGAATGCGAGGTTTCTCGAGCCGCGGCGTCACCAGGCGCGACGGCAGACCGCCCATGTACAGAAAGCCCGGCGAGAATCCGATGAAGTGCACCGTGTACTCGACGCCGCTGTGCATGACGGCGACGTCCGCCGCCGTCATCGAGTGGAGGCGTGCCACTTCGACTATGTCGGGTGCGCATTCGCCCTCGTAGCAGACGGGGAGTTCGATGAGACGGGAGCCGGCTTCGTCCGGATCGGCCTTCACGTCCCGCAGCAACTCGGTGACGCTCGATTCCGCCGAATCGGGTTCGAGAGACAGAGGGTCAAAGGTCACCAGGATCGACGAGTAGGCAGGCGTGATGTCGCTCAGTGCGGGGATCCGCGCATGACGCAGCCGGGCGTACGCGGCGCGCACCCGTCGGTGCGCCTCGATCGAGGTGTCAGAGCCGAGACTGATCCGCAGGCAGGAATCGGAGGCCCACGAGATGCGCATGGCGGCTGGTCCGCCCGCCGGAATCCGTCTGAAGAGTAATCGTCGCTTTCTCGGCATTCGATTGAATAGCGTGTTATACAGTCATTTCCCTACTCATAAAGATCAGCGGTAATCCCTAAGGATGTTCGAACATGGCCAACGAGTACGCGTTCAGCGGCGCGGAGCGCTTCAAGGCTGCCGCCCCGAGGGTCTATGACACCTTGGCGGACCTCGACGGTCTCAAGGACTCGATCCCCGATCTCGTCTCGGCGCAGCGCGTCGATGAACGCACGCTCTCGTGCGTCGTGAGGCCGGGCTTCTCATTCCTGCGCGGAACACTGAAGATGACCATCGCGCTCGACAAGACGGAGCCGGGCCGGGCCGCGGCCATGAGCGTGAACGCGGATGGCATCGGCGTCGGCATGAAGATGGAATCCCGGTTCACGGTGGAGCCGGACGGGGGCGGATCGCTCGTGAAATGGGAAGCGCAGGTCACCGAGATGCGCGGGTTGATCAAGGCGGTCGGCTCGACGCTGATCCGGGCGGCGGCGGACAGAGTGGTTCGCGACGGGTTCGCGCGGCTGCGGGCGCGCGTGGAAATGTGATGGACGATCCGACTTATCGCACTCGACCCCTCCTCGACGAAGCATCGTCGGCGACGGACGCTTTGACGCGGTTCATGGCGCCATGTGGCGCATAGCGCCGGCTCCGCTCTCAGACTTTCAGCGATCCGGGAACGATACGCCGGCCTCCCGCACTTCCATCTTCGACTGAATCTCCGCGAGGGCGGCATCGCACTTCTTGCGAATCGGGTGCGCCTCCGGCAGGCATCGTGCGGCCATCGCCTGCGCCTGCCGAGCGACTTCATCGGCTTCTGGCACGCGATCAAGCATGCTCAGGCACCTTGCAAGATTGGCCTTCACGTTGGCCGTCTGCGGATGGTCGCCATTGAAAAGCCGCTCATACATCCCGTGCGACGCCTCGAACCGTGGCAGGGCTTCCTCGTAGCGGTTCAATGCGCCGAGGCATGACGCCACGGCGTTGAGTCCGCTCGCCACGTCGGGGTGATCGCCCGTGAACAGCCGCTGGTACATCTCCAACGCCGCCTCCAGCTTGGGCAGCGACTCGTCGGGGCGTCCCAGAGAATTCAAGCAATACGCGACGTTGTTCAGGCCCACCGCCACGCTCGGGTGGTCCTTGAACAGGCGCATCGACATCTCCAATGCGGCTTCGTGTCGGGGCAACGCTTTGTCGAAGCGGCCAAGAGAGCCGAGGCAGAACGCGACGTTGTTCAGGCCCACCGCAAGATCCGGGTGGTCGCCCTTGAAGAGTCGCTGGGACATGTCCAGCGACGCCTCGAAGAGGGGCAGCGCTTGCTCGGAGCGATCAAGGGACTGGAGGCACAGAGCCATGTCGTTCAGGCTGATCGCCACATCGGGGTGATCGCCCCGGAACAATCGCCGTTGCATCGCGAGCGCGGCCTCGTGCCACGGAAGGGCTTCTTCAGAACGCCCGAGCGATCGGAGGCACAGCGCCACGTTATTGAAGCTCTTGGCGATATCGGAGTGGTCGCCCTTGAAGAGTCTCTGATACATCTGGAGCGCCGCTTCGAGCTTGGGCAGCGCCTCCGCAGAGCGACCGAGGGAGTTGAGACAGTATGACGCGTGGCTCAGGCCCTGAGCGACTTCGGGGTGGTCGCCGTGGAACAGACGCTGACGCATCTCCAGCGCGGCCTCAAACCGAGGCAGCGCCTCCTCTGAACGTCCGAGCAATTCCAGGCATTCCGCCACGGCGTTCAGAGCCGCGGCCACGTCCGCGTGATCACCGGCGTGACGTTGTCTTGAAATCTGAAGCGCGCGCTCCGCGATGGGCAACGCTTCCGCGGAGCGACCGTTGCTGTTGAGGATGCCCGCGATCGTGAGCCGCAGGCTTGCCTCGACTTCCGGTTGCGCCGTGAACGCGCCCTCGTCGAGCTGCCTGACCGCCCGCATCATGGCGTCGGTGACGAGCATCTGCTGCCGGCCGCTGCGAAACGGGTCGGAAGACTGGAGCACCGTCTGCATGAATGTGCTGATCGCCTCCGCCTCTGCGCGGCGCGCGCTCTCGCTCGTCCGGGCCGCTTCGGCGTCGGCGCGAGCGGCCTCGGCCGCGGCCCGCTTCCGGCTCGCGCGCGCAAGCCCCACGCCCGTGCCCACCACTCCCGCCGCGAGGACGAGGACGACGGCGGCCGCCGCCGGCACAGGCCCCCTGTTCCGGCGCACGAACTTTCTGAGGCGATATCCCGCGCTCTCCGGCCCGGCGATGAGTGCGTTGCCCGAGAGGTAATGGCCGATATCGTCGCGCAATTTCTCGGCGGTCTGGTACCGATCGGTACGGTCCTTGCGCATGGCCCTGAGCGGGATCCATTCGAGTTCGCGCCGCAGGATGCGAACGAGGTCACCAACGCGCACCAGGCGCCGACGCGCGACTTCCTCTCTGACCAGTTCGCTCAGGGCGGAGACCCTCGCGCTTGGTCTGGGAGGATCCTTGGTGCGGATCATCCGCTGGACTTCGCTGAACGACATGCCGCGGAGCACGCCCGAATCGAAAGGCAGTGCGCCGGAAAGGAGTTCATAGAGCACCACGCCAAGCGAGTAGACATCGCTGCGGGTGTCCACATCCAGGGCCGACATCTCGGCCTGCTCCGGGCTCATGTACTCGGGAGTGCCGATCAGTTGGCCTTGTTCGGTGTAGATCGTCTGCTGGGTCAGACGCTGGCTGATCGCCTTAGCCACGCCGAAGTCAATCACCTTCACCACCGGCTCGCCCTTCTCGTTCACTTCGATGAGGATGTTGGAGGGAGTGATGTCGCGATGGATGATGCCTTTCTGATGCGCGTGTTGCACTGCAGCGCACACGTCGATGAAGAGTTCGAGCCGCCGCCGGATCGTTAGGCGCTGACGGTCGCAGTAGGCGGTGATCGGCTCGCCGGGCACGTACTCCATGACGAAGAACGGGCGGCCAAGAGCGGTAGCGCCCGCGTCAAGGACCCGCGCCACGTTGGGATGGTCCATGAGCGCCAGCGCCTGGCGCTCGACCTCGAAGCGGGCCAGCACCTGGCGGCTGTCCATCCCCGGCTTGATGATCTTCAGCGCCACGCGCCGCCGGATCGGCTCGGTCTGCTCGGCGAGAAACACAACGCCGAAGCCGCCCTCCCCCAGCACCGAGATCAACTTGTAAGACCCGATCCGGTCGCCCGGCTTCTCGCCGATGGAAAGCGCCGGCGCCGGGGACGGCGCGGCGGACGGTTCGCCCGGTGACACATCACGAGGCTCGATCGGGTCGTTCGGCACACCCGCGCTCCGCGATCAGTCCTCCGCGGGGATTCTACGTGGGATGTCGTGGGCTTTCGATCGCCGCGGCAGTCCAAGTCGTGCGCGACCGGTTGGCGCGCCCGCGCTCGCGGACTCAGCCTTGTGTGCGATGATCGCCCGTCACGAGAACGCCGCGAATTCCTTGCCCAACACCGACAAGGCGATCTTGAGTTTCATGATCTCGTCCGTGCCCTCGTAGATGCGGCAGACACGCACATCCTGAAGATGCCGGAACGGGCGGTAGAGTTCGGACCAGCCGCGCCCGCCGAAGACCTGCACCGCTCTATCGGCCGCGTCCCACGCCGCGTTGCTCGCGAAGAACTTGGCCTGCGCGACACGAGTATCCGCCTCGGCGAGCTTGCCCTTGTCGCCGGGGTTCTGATCCGAGGCTTCCTTGGCGATCGCGGCCCGCTCGATCATCGCGTCCGATGAGGCGCGGTGCACCTCGATCATCGCGATGTGCTCCTGCACCAGCTGGTGGCGCGCAATCTCCTTGCCGTGCTGGCGGCGCTCCTTTGAGTAGCGCAGAACTTCGGCCAGGCAATCTTCCATCACGCCGAGGCAGCCTGATGCGACCGAGAGCCGGCCCGAGACCAGCGTGTGCATCGCGACGCGGAAGCCCTCGCCCTCCGCGCCGAGGAGGTTCTCGACCGGCACCGGATGGTCGCGCATCTCGAACATGCCCGTGTCGCAGGTGAACATTCCGGGCTTGGCGTGCAGGGCCTCGGCCTGGAACGTGTCGCCCTTCGTGTCCACGATGAAGGCGCTCATGCGCCGGTCCTTGCCCTCCTTGCCCTCGGGGAAGGCGAAGGCGATCACGGCGTGGGCGATCGAGCCGTTGGAGATCAGGTACTTCACGCCGCTCAGCAGGAATCGCTTGCCGTCGCGTCGGTAGGACGTCGTTCCCTCGAGGGGGTTGGAGCCGGCCTCGGGCTCGGTCAGGCCGAAGGCCAGCACGCAGTTGCCGTCGCAGGACCGCGGCAGGTAGCGCGACTTCTGGTCATCGGTGCCGTAGCGCATGATCGGGTACTGCCCGATCGAGGTCTGGCCAGAGAAGAAGGTGCGCGGCCCGGTGCCCTCGCGGTTGATGCGCGCCAGGCATCGCGCGTAGGTGAGCGAATCGGCCCCGCGCCCGCCGAACTTCTCGGGCACCGGGATGCCCAGCAACCCGTACTTTTTCGCCAGCGAAGGGACGGCCTCGTTGTACTTGTGCTCGAGGTAGCAGAGCTCCTCGATGGGGCGCAGTTCGTTGCAGAAGGCTTCTACATCGCCCAGCAGGCGTGCTGCGTCACTGGTGTTCATCGATCCCTTTCCTCAGGAGAACGCCGCGGAACAACCCGCTTGGCGGGCCCATGATAGCCCGTGCGGCCTGCGCGTCGATTCGATGGATGACCTTGAAGCGGGTACAAGTTGGCTTCGATGCTCGACGCACTTCGGATGCTGATTATCAGCGCGGCGCCCGCTTCGGCGCGAGCCCCGGGCGTGAGGCCGGCATCGGGATTCCTCGATCGCGCCCGCGCCATCTGGGACACGGAACTGCTCCGTTTCGAGGATCGGCCGATCACGCTGGGCGCGGTGATCCTGTTCTTCACGCTGCTCGTGGCGGGCGTTGTGCTCTCGCGGATCATCAGCCGGCTTCTCGCGCAGCTGATGGTCAAGCGATTCTCCATCGCCGAGAGCGCCGCCGTGGCGATCCGAATACTCCTGTTCTACACGCTCGTGATGTTTGTCGTGCTGCTGGCCATGCGCCTGCTGAACATCCCGCTGACCATCTTCGCGGTAGCGGGCGGCGCGCTGGCCATCGGCATCGGCATCGGCAGCCAGAACCTCGTCAGCAATTTCATCAGCGGCCTGGTGCTGCTCATCGAGCGCCCCTTGCGCATGGGGGACATCGTCGAGGTCGAGGGGGTGAGCGGCATTGTCCGCAATGTCGGGGCCCGGAGCACGACGCTCCTGCGCAATGACAACGTGGACATCCTCGTTCCCAACAGCAAGTTCCTCGAGAACAGCCTGACGAACTGGACGCTCTCGGACGATCGCGTGCGGGCCGCCGTGTAGGTCGGCGTGGCCTACGGATCACCCGTCCAGAAGGTGGCCGAGCTGATGCGCATGGCGACGGATGAGCACGAGCGGATCCTCGAGGAGCCGGCGCCGGTCGTGCTGTTCGAGGCTTTCGGGGACAATTCGCTGGTCTTTCAGGTCTATTTCTGGGTTCGGATCCGCCGTCCCTTCGAGCGGCGGCAGGTTGAGAGCGACCTGCGATTCGCGATCGAAGCCAAGTTCCGTGAGGCCGGAATCACCATCGCCTTCCCGCAGCGCGATGTGCATCTGGACACGCTGCGGCCGCTGGATGTGCGGGTGGTTGGCGACTCAGGACCGAGGCCCACCCCGGCCAAGGGCTAACCCGCATCGGGCGCCCACGGGGGGCGGCCCGCTGAGATCGCAGCGCGTTCACAATCCGCTCGTTCCGGCCTATACTGGTCCCCCCGTGGACGGAGCATCGCGATGAAAGACGGCATCCACCCGAAGTACTTTCACAACTGCAAGGTTTACTTCAGCGGCGAGGTCGTGATGACCACCGGCGCCACCGTGCCCGAGATGCACGTCGATGTCTGGTCCGGCTCGCACCCCTTCTTCACGGGCAAGAGCACGTTTGTGGACTCGGCCGGTCGCGTCGAGAAGTTCCAGCGCAAGTTCGCCGGCGAGTACTTCAAGGCACCGAAGAAGAAGACCGGCAAGTAGCCGCGTTCACGGTGATACCTGACCAGCCCGGCTTCGCGGCCGGGCTGTTTGTTGCGCGGACCGAGAAATGCAACCGCTGAGGCGCGGAGACGCCGAGGAATCTGATGAATCAGGACCAAGACCGGAATGGATCCGATTTTCGTTGGATCAGCATCGTGTTGTCCGCTCTGTGCCCTCTGTGTCTCTTTGGTGAGTCCGGTTGAGTGCGATGCCTGAGACCGATGCCAAAGTGATCGAGACCCTGCTCGCGAAGGTCGAGCAGATGGCCGCGGAGCGCGCTCGGCTGGCCGAACAACTGGCCGACCCCGAGGTGCTCGCGGATCACAGGAGAGTGCGCGACATCTCCATCCGCAAGGCGGCGCTCGACCCCATCGCCGGTGACTACGACCGCTACCGCGTGCTGCACAAGGAGTCGCACGACCTCAAGGCCGTGATGGCCTCGGGCGAGGATGCCGAACTGGCCGAATTGGCTCGCGAAGAATTGCCCAGGATTGAAAGCGAGACCGGAGCGGTGCTCGCGCGCATGCTGTCCAGCCTCGTGAACGCGGCGGATCAGTCGATCGGCTCCGTGATGCTCGAGATCCGCGCGGGCGTGGGGGGCGATGAGGCGGCGCTCTGGGCCGCGGACGTCATGGCGATGTATCAGAAGTACGCCGCGGGGCGCGGCTGGCGCTTCGAACCGATGGAAATCACTACGGAGGGCGGCGTTGGCGGCATCCGCAGTGCGGTCGTGAGTGTCAGCGGCGATGGCGCGTGGTCCGAACTGGCGCAAGAGGCCGGCACGCATTGCGTCAAGCGCGTGCCCGCCACCGAAGCGCACGGGCGCGTGCACACGAGCACAGCGACGGTAGCGGTCATGCCCGAGCCACGCGAGATCGAACTGACCATCAACCCCGAAGATGTGGACGAGATCATCACGACCGCGCAGGGACCGGGCGGGCAGAATGTGAACAAGGTCTCGACGGCGGTGCGCCTCCTGCACAAGCCCAGCGGCATCGAAGTTCGAATGCAGGAGACCAAGAGCCAGAGCCAGAACCGCGAGAAGGCCTGGCGCCTGCTCCGCGCGCGGCTCTACGAGCGGGAACTCGTGAAGCGCCGCGCCGAAGAATCAGCGCAGCGACTGGCCCAAATCGGCTCCGGCGATCGCTCGGAGCGAATCCGCACCTATCGCTACAAGGAGGGGCAGGCTGTGGATCACCGTCTTGAACGAGCCTTCGGCCTGGAGTCGGTACTCGCCGGCGACCTTGCGCCGATCGTTAAGGGTCTTCAGGAGCGGGAAACGTCGCGGCGGCTGGCGGCGATGTGA
>Ga0187894_10001281_pt1 | contig 32565 bp, 20 predicted proteins | sample GBC1701081metaG_FD_136650 | JGI IMG/M metagenome (GOLD analysis project Ga0187894, IMG submission 136650) | White microbial mat communities from a lava cave in the Kipuka Kanohina Cave System on the Island of Hawaii, USA - GBC170108-1 metaG ...
CCCCAACCACGGGCGCGGATGGAACCTGCCCGGTGGAAGCGAAGATGCACATGGCGAGCTGCGCCGCGCTCGTCGTCGTAATCGTCGGCCCTCCGGGACGACAGATCGTGGACGTGGCCGCCACCGCGCCACCGACGGTGGGTTGAATGAAGCGGCCCCGCACGGGCGACACTCCCGGGAATACGACCTGGGCGTTCGGTAGATCACCCGCGCTGCCCCACTCACCAGTGACCAGCAACTGCCCGACGCTGGAAAAGAGGCGGTCGTTGAATATCCCGAATCCGGCGCGCAACACAGTGCGGGAACTCAAGGCATAGGCGAGGCCCACGCGCGGCTGAACGTTGTTCAAATCATTGCGCTGCACGAACAGTGATGGATAGGTCTCGAAGTCGTAACGGAGCCCGAAGGTGAGCGTCAATTTTGATGTCGGTTTCCACTCATCCTGGCCGAAGAACCCATAAGAATTGTGGTTCACATTGGTTCTTGTAAGAGGCTCCAGGCTGCCGGGCACGTCTTCAGTAAAGGGGATGCCGAGCGCCGGGCGCGTCGTCGAGCCGTTCGCCAACGGCCACCAGAAGACTACCGGCGTCTGGTTCAAAAAAGTAGGCCCGGCTACGCCCGGCCCGCCCAGGTTCGCAAAGATCACCCGCGCCGGGAAGAAGAGATCCCACTTGGCGGTGTTACGGATGTTGTTGAAGTCGGCTCCGACCTTCAGCGCGTGTTCTCCCGTGATGACACTGAGATTGTCTGACAACTGCAGGCGCGATTCGCGATAGAAATCCACGTCCGAAGTGCTCTTGCCGGTGATGATCAAGTTGGAGACTTCGAGGTCAGGCTCCTTGAGCACGGACGGAAAATCGAAGCTCCGGCGAGACCACTGGAGACGAGCTTCATTGACCACATTCTTTCCCAGCAATGCGGTTTCGCTGGCCACCAGAGACTGGTCGAAAGTCTTGTTATTCCTCCTCGTGGTCGAGGCCGGAGAAGCGCGCCCGCCGCCGCCCAGAAAACCATCGGTGGTCGAATCCAGCAGGTTGTAGCGGACGGAAAAATCGTGGTTGTTGGTGAGCTTGTGATCCAGCTTGGCGAGGAAGCCGTCATAATCGTTCGCGCGCAGCAGATCGGTCACCTCGGGCGTCAGCCCGAAGAACGCCTTGGTCACATTGATCGCGGCCAGGTTGTTCAGGATCACCGACGAGAACTTATTGGATTCGGCGCGCCGCTGCCCTTCGTAGTTGCCGAAGAAGAACGTTTTGTCCTTCCTGAGCGGGCCGCCGATCGTCGCGCCGTACTGGTTTTGCCGCAGCGCCGGATTCGAACCGGACAGGATCGGCTGCGCGTTGAGCGCATCGTTCATTCCGAAATAATAGGCCGAACCGTTGAAGCGGTTCGTGCCCGACTTCGTGACGATATTGACGAAGCCGCCGAGCGCGCGGCCGTATTCGGCGAGGAAAGTGGAATTCAGAACGCGAAATTCCCGCACCGCTTCCTGCGACGGAGTCACGCGCGGCAGTCCGGTGAAGGTCTGGATATTGTCCACGCCGTCCACCAGAATCAGCGTGCTCAGCTCGGATTGTCCGCCGAAAGTCAGCCGCGGCGCCGCAGCCGATCCGACGCCCGCGTCCGGCTCCTTGAAGGCGCCCCCGCCGACGTTCTCGCGGCCCGGCGCCACGCCGCTCGAAAGCTTGGCGAAGTCCACGAAGTTGCGTCCGATGATCGGAAGCGATTCGATGGATCGTTCATTGACCACGCGGCTCACTTCCGCTTTGGTGGTCTCGACGAGCGGCTCCTCCTGTTTGATCTCAACCACCTCGCTCACGTTTCCGACTTGCACAGTCAGGTCCGCCACCGTGGCGCCGCCGACGTTCAGGATCACGCCGCTTTGCGCCGCCGTCCTGAATCCGGCGCGCTCAGCGCGAACCTCGTATTGACCGGGCCCCAAATTGCTGAGGCTGTAGCGGCCCTCGCTGTCTGTCGTGGTGTCGCGCGTCGCCCCGGTTTGACTGTTCCTCACGATGATCTTCGCGTCGGGGATGACTGCGCCGGATGTGTCCCGGATTACGCCGGACAGCGTCGCGGTGGTGGTCTGCCCCAACACGGTTACGCCTGCAAGCAGCGCCAACAGCGCCGCCAGTAATGAGCTTTTCCCGTTAGTCATGATGGTATCTCCTTTCAAGCCTGGCTTGATAGTTTGCCAGGCAAACATCAATTCAATGTAGTAGCGGAAATTTGACGACCAAATGAATTGACAAAGGGAGCTTCGGCGTCGAGCCAATAAAAGTCTTCCTGTTCAGGGGCAATCGCGTTAGGTTAAGAAGCGGAAGGAGAGTACGGAAAAAACGGAAATAACGGAACAGACGGAAAAAGCTGGAAGACAGGTCTTTTTTCCGTCTGTTCCGTTATTTCCGTTTTTTCCGTACTCTCTCTTTGTTTCCTCGTTCATTAAGATCAATGCTAGCCCGCGCTATTTCGCGGTAACTGGCCGGCGCTTTGCCGCCAAAATGATCGAGCAAGTTGAGCCGCGCCCCCCATTCCTGCCGGCGCGCCGTCGCTTCAGCCATCATCGGTTCGATTCCCGCCGCGCGCAGCGTCTCGGCGACCTCTTCCATCTCGCGAGCGCGGCGTTCGCCGTGTTCAACAACGCGGCCGATCATGTAGTCAGCGAGCTTGCTCCAATTCATTCCCGGAAACGATTCGTCGAGCGAAGCAAAGACGCGCTCATCCACGCCGTAATGCGTCGCGCCGAGCGCGCATTCAAACAACAAAGCCTCCAGCCCTTTGACGATGACGCTGCGGCACATCTTGACCGCAACCGCCGCCCCGACTTGATCGGAGACGACCTCGAAGCGCATACCGGCGGGCGCGAGCAAATCGGAGAACGATTGCGCATGGACGCCGCCCAGCAGCATCGGGACTTTGTGACCATACGGCGGGACCGGCGCCATCACGGCGGCTTCGACAAAACGCGCCCCGGCGGCGCCAATGATCCGCTCAATCGCGCGTTTGGTTTCCGGCGAAACGGAGTTGAGATCGGCGTAATAGTGGCGCGACTGTAAATACGGCGCGGTTTGGGAGGCTGCCCGGGCGGCGGAATCGGCCGTGACGACCGAAAGTAGAACATCGCTCTCATTCGTCAATCGCTCCGGCGATTCGAGCAACGGGACTTCCGTCTCCGCGGCGCGTCGCTTGATTCGTTCGCCGAGCCCGGGCGTGCGCGTGTTGATGTCATAAGCGGACAGATGAATGACGCCCGCGCCGCGCAGCCCTTTGGCCAGGTTGTAGCCTGCTTCGCCAAATCCGACGAAGCCGATTTTCAATTCGTCGCTCATACTCAGAATGAAACCCACCCACGGGGATCGTGGTTCTTTTGCTCAATCCAAGACTGGGGTTAATGTAAATATCCTCCGCCGTCGCAGAGGATCATCTGCCCTGTGATCAACTCGGCGTCATCGCTGGCCAGAAACGCGATCAGCGCGGCAAGGTGCTCCGGTTTGCCGCGCTTCTTGATCGCCTGATTCTGCATCACGCGGTTGAAGGCTTCTTCGTTGGAGTGCGCCGTAGTGCCTTCCGTGGCGATCATCCCAGGCGCGACGGCGTTGACCGTGATGTTGTCATCGCCGAGTTCTTTCGCCAGCACGCGCGTAAAGCCCATCACCGCGCCCTTCGCCGCGACATAGGCCATTTGCCCCGGGTTGGCGAGGAAGTAAGTCCGCGACGCGACATTGATCACACGCCCGTATTGACTCTTTTTCAACAGCGGGTAGATCGCTTTGGAGACGAGGAAATAACCGATGTAATTGACCTGCACGAAGCGATTGATCTCGTCGTAAGTGAGTTCATACCACGGCGTGCGGCCCGACAGGATGCCCGCGTTGTTGACGAGAATGTCTACCTGACCGTGACGCGCCTCGATGCCTTTGACGGCTTCGGCAATCTGCGCTTCGTTCGTCACGTCGCAGAAGGCGGAATTAGCGGCGGAGCCGGCGGCGCGGATTTCTTCACACACGGCGGAAGCGTCCTTGATATCCAGGATTTCGATCTTCGCGCCTTCGGCAGCCAAACGAACCGCCGCTGCGCGGCCAATTCCCGCCGCCGCGCCCGAGACGACCGCTACACGATCTTTCAAACGGCTCATTATTTCTCCTCTTTCTCTCTTTCAAGTTTTCGGAACTCTCCGTGCACCGCATGCAGCGACATCAACGCCTGCAGCGGATGCGCGCCCGCCGCGATCAGCGCCGCCGCGTTGTCGCTGATCTTCTGCGCCTGCCCAACCGTAGCGATGGCGCGCGTCGCGTCTTTCTCTTCCGCGCTCAATCCCCATTCCGCCGCAACGGCGTCAAGATCATTCAACAGCCGGCGGCGCAACGCCGAATCGTGTCGCACATCGAAGAGCATCTTGTTCAGCTTGTACGCGGACGCGGGCGGATGTCTGTAAAACTCGAAGCCTTGATTCTTGAATTGATATTTCGGCGGAGCGAGCGGCGGCGCGGTTTTCGGCCTGGCGGGCAGGAATCGCATCATCGCGTGGCCGTGGTGCCACGTCGGCGTGTATTGCACCAACTCGCCGGGCGCGGAACCGATCGCGCCGAGCATGATCGCCCACGGCAGCAACTCCGTATTGCCGACCTCGTCCAGTTGCTCGGTCGTCAATTCAAACAGCGCGTCCGCATTGCCCCGCTCCAGTTCGGCGATCATCCATTTGTCGAAATCGAATTCGGGATGCGGGTATTTCCACGTGCCGGGATAATGAGACATCCCGCCGCTGGCGATGATCGCGACGCGTTCGGGACGCGCCACCACGATTTTGGCGATCTCGTGTCCGAGCGCGGCGCAACGGCGCGGGCTGGGCAGCGGCGGCATGTACACGTTGGTGTGAATCGGAATGACCGGGATGTCGCGTCCTCCGATCAGAAACTCGAACGGCACGGCGAAGGTGTGGCCGAGCACGGCGTCTTCGGAGTAGGCGATGTCGAAGTCAGCGCCCACCAGCTTGTAGAGCAGGTCTTCGGCCATCTCGCGATGAATCGGCAGATCGTAACGCCGCCCGGCGAATTCGGCGACCGCGCGGCTGCCCGCGAGAATCGCAAACGTCGGCACACAGCCGATGGAGAACGTTTCCAGGTGATCGCTGCCTAGAAAGACGATCACATCGGGTTTGGTCTCATCGAGCATCTTCCCCAGTTCGCGCATCCCCGCGATGGAAGCGTCGAGCTGCGCCGGGTCTTCATCCGGCGGATAAGTGAACAATTGCGGCGCGTGGCAGGTCGCCATCGCCGCGACGATTTCTCCCATAATGACCTCTCGTTTACAACGGGAAAATTCCGATCCTCCTTCTTCATTCTTGGGCAAGAAGCGCAGATGATTCTCTCCTACCCAAGAATGAAGAAGGAGGAATTGAATATGGAGAATGGCGCCGGCTCAATCAGCTTATCGTGTCCCAATCCTGGCTGCTCCGATTTAGTCTTTGTTTTCGCCTGGCGCCGGTCTTCCCACCAATTCCGGCTCCCTGCCGGCGCCGAACGCCACGTTGGCTTCGTTGATGTAGCGCAACTCGTCTCCGGAAAACTTTAAGCTGACCGTGTAAACAAACGGCGTTTCATAAAGGGCCAGCTTTGCGGTGAAGGTGTCGTCCGAAGTCCAAACTCCGCTGGCCGCCATTGGCTGGAGTCTTTGAGACCCCCAGGCCGCCTGCCCTTTTTTCCAGGCGCCGTGGCCGCACTCGATGCGCGTTTCGACTCCGTTGAATCGGGCGACAATCGTCGTCGAGCCGGGTTGCTTGCTCTCCAGCGCGATGCTTTCGAGTTTCCTGGCGTTAGCCGGGAACACATATCTTTGACTGATCACCTTGCTGAGAGTCGTCGAGGGAGACGTGGCGCCTTCCGGCGGCCGGAGCGACAGATTCTTCAGAGTCCGCCCGAGTTTTTCCTGAGCCGCCTTATCGGGCGGCGCCGACGTGGCGAGGCCCGGCAGTAATTTCTCCCATACGAGATTCAAAACCGCCTGCATATCTCGAAGACCGCTGGTGATGGCGATGACCGCGTCCTGCTGTGGCAACACAACGCAGTATTGGCCGAACGCGCCGTCGCCGCGATAGCCGTTGCGGGAACGCCAGAACTGATAACCGTAGCCCTGATCCCAGTCGCTTCTGGGATTACTGCCGTTCGAAGTCTGAAATGAAGTCGCCTCTGCGACCCAAGCCTCGGGGATGAGTTGCTTCCCCTGCCACTTGCCCTTCTGCAAATAGAGCTGTCCAAAACGCGCGATGTCCTCTGTCCGAATGCTCAGACCATAGCCGCCGACCGTGATTCCCTCGGGGCTTTTCTCCCAGGTGGGATTTTCGATGCCGAGAGGTCCGAAGAGTCGCGGCTGCAGGTAATCCAGCAGCGGCATGCCCGTCACCTTTTCGACAATGGCCGCGAGCATGTAAGTCGCCGACGTGTTGTAGAGGAAATGCGTTCCGGGCTTAAATCGGACCGGATGATTCAGAAACGCTTTCTTCCAGGACTGATCCTGCGGACGAGGCGGTTCGGTTTCATGGCCGGTGTTCATGCGCAGCAGGTCGCGGACGCGCATCGCCTTCAGATTGGCCCCTGGCTCTGCCGGCGCATCATCGGGGAAAAACTTCAGCACTTCGTCGTCCACGCTCAACTTTCCTTCCGCAATGGCCAGCCCGACAGCCGTGGAAGTGAAGCTCTTGCTCAAAGAGAATAGGACGTGAGGCGATTGGGCGTCATACGGCGACCACCACCCTTCGGCAACCACATGACCGTGACGCGCCAGCATAAAGCTGTGCAATGAGTTGATGCTTTTGTCCGCGGCTTCGACGAACGAAAGGATGGCCGCGGACGAGACGCCCTGCGCTTCCGGGCTGCTGCGAGGGAGACGCGCTCCCGGCGCGGGCCCGAGCGGCATTTTGGAGATGGAGGCGAAACCGTTGCTTCCCCAGCCCATTGCCGAGCCTGGCGCCAGGCTCAATCCCAGACATGCGACCAGCGCGATGATCAGATGAATTTTCATGTTTGTAGCTCCTGCTGATTAACGCAAAACGTTGCTCTCTTCGGCTTGACGCGTCAGTCGCGCCGCGTCTTCGGGCAACAGAAAACGCTGATTCAATAAACGTTCGACAGCCTTTTTCACCGCGGCGACATAGCCCGCGTGGTCTTTGTAACGTTCTTCCAATGACAATCGCGGGTCGCCTTTCGCCAAACGCTCCGCCTTCGTCTTCGCAAACGGAATGTATCCTCCGGCAAAACCGCAGGCGCGCCCTTTGTAAAAACCGGAGCGCGTGACGTTCCAGCCGAGATACGTGCCGAGCGGAGCCTGATGCAACGGCGAAGCGGCGCCGCTGGTTTCGTTGCCGTCCGCGTCAACTTTGGGCGCGAGCATCGGCAACACGCGCTTGATGATGGGCGGTTGCATCGTCATCACGCCCGATAAATCGCCGTATTTGAATTCCGGCCCGAAATCGTAATCGAACAGCGCGTTGATCATGTTATTCGGCAACGGCGCGCCGGGAATCAACGGGAACCCCATCGCCGCGTGATTTGGTTGCGCGAGATCACCACGATCCAAACGCGGATAGACGCTGTCAGGCGGCGTGGAGTTTTTCGTCACCCAATCGGTCAAAGCAATGATCAGCGCGCGCATTTGTTCCGCTTGCGGATTCGGATTGGCGGGTAAATCGCATACGCCCTGCGCCGCCGGAGCTTCCGCGCTGAACCCGCCGCGCCCGCCGCCGTGCGTTGTGCCGGGGAAGTAATACCGGCGCACATTCGCCGGCAACGGAATATCGGTGTCGGCGTTCGGGCCAAGCAAATTCGGAGACATCCGCAATCCCCAGAATTCCGCCGAACCGAAGGTCTCGAAAATCTTCGGGCAGGTTTTCGTCGCGCGGCAACGATCCAGCATGCTCGCGGTTTTCCTGCCGCGCGTTTTGTCTTCGTAATCGCCCCACCAGAGCGGCGGCTCGCTGCCGGCTTCATACAGATTCGCCGCGCCGCTCGGCGTAGCGAAACGGATGTTCATCGCCAGTTGCCGGCCGGCGATGTGATCGTTCGCGCCGTCCCACACGATGCGATCCGCTTCGTCCTGATTGAAGCCGAGATGGATGAACGTCTTGATGAAATTGCCGGACTGCGAAATGCCTTGAGCAATGGCGCGCGTGATACGTCCCGCGATGGGGTTGCCTTCGGCTTGAGCGGCGTGGCGAAAGAAGGCGTTGATGTCGCGCGTGGCCGCGAAGCCGATGCCCAACACCAGCGGGTCTTTGGCGGTGTAATGCAGTTCGTACAGGTACGCCGGATCAAAGCCGCCTTTCAGGCAAATTTTGTCGCCGTCAGGCGCGCCGGGAAACGCGGTTTGACCGCAATCGCCAAACACCCAGTCGCTGCTCGCAAGCGGGATGACCACGCCTTCTTCGGACGCGCGTTTGGTCAGCGCGGCCTTCGCCGTATCAAGGCTCGCGGCTTCGTGCGCAATAGGCAACGGCAACGTAGTCGCGCCCGCGGGCATATTGCTGAACCGCGCCAGCGCCAGGCCCGTGATGCTCGATCCATCAGGATTTTTGGCGACCGGGACGGTGATCCTTTCGGATCCGGGGCGCGGCGCAAGATCGCCTTGCCATCCGCTGTGCAAAATTATGTAGCCGCGTTTCAAAAAGAATTCGTCGCCCGATTCGCCAGCCACTCCGAAGGCCGGAACCGAAATGCGATTGCCGCGATTCGGCACGGCGTACAGCAACACGCCATTCGCCTTGGCCAAATCCACGGGCTTCACCAGCGTGAACGTCGCCACGTATTCCACCAGCCCGCGCTCATTACGCGGCGCAAGCTGAATATCCGTGACGATCGTGTTGCGCGGGTCACGCGGGTCAAGCTCGCCGTAAGCTTTGCCGGTCAGGATTTCGTATTGCCCCGCGCCGCCGAACGCTCTGCCTTCGTAAGCGGGCGACTGTTTTTGTTCAATAACGATGCGGGTCACGCGCGCCTGAATCGGCGGCGCGCATCCGAAGACAAGGAGGAAAAGGAAAAATGGTAATCGTTTCAAGTTCATCCCGAATCCAAGCCGATGTAGCGGCTGCGCGGCGTTAAAACATCGGCGCGTTTTTGCTCAGCGGCGAAGCGAAATATTTTTCCCAGAACGCCAGATGGCTCGGCTCCATCAAGGGACGCGCTCCGATTTTTTCGCCCAGATCCATGGTTTGTCGCTGCGCCGCGTCGAAGTGTGGCCAGCGCGGCAATCCCTTTCCGTTCGGGTCGCCGGTTTTGGCGAAATTCGCCCAGTACGTCAGCATCGTTTCAGCCAGCTTGCGGTCGGCGTCTTCCCACGGGCGATTGAGGAGCCGCAAGTTGCCGAAGACATACGGAACTTCGCCGGTGTGAAACGCGCCAAACTGCGGGTACTGCGGCCACGGAACGCCGCGCGTGAAATAATAGGTGAACAATTTCGCCTGGCTGTTTTTGGCCCGCTCCACGCCCCAGAGGTACATCGAAGCCAGGCCGCGTTCGCGGGCGCTCATCTTTTGCGCGAGCGAAGCCTGTTCAGCCGTCTCTGACGGATAAAGCTGCAAAAAGCTCTCGGCCATTTCCTTGTACCGTTCCCGCGACTGGCGCTGGAAATCTTCGGCTTTGAGCTTGCCATACGTGGGTGAAGAGCTGCCTTCGTCCGCGGTCAATCCGGTCAGCATCGGCGCGTCGTTTTGTTTTCGCTGTCGAAAGGCCGTGGCTACGTCAACCGGAAGAAACCACCCGTCAACATTGGGCCGGAAAGGAATCGGCGGCATACCGGGCTGGCGTGCGGCCTTGAGCAGATCTTCGGCGGGCATCGCGCGCAGCTCCCGCAACGAATTCGCGCCCGCCGCCTGCATGAATCTCGCGCCGAACTTTTCCGCTTCCCCAAGCGGAGACATCGGAATGCCGGTCAGGCCGGAACCGCTTTCGGCGATTGCGCGATGAAACAATCCTTTCGCCAACGGCGAAGCCGTCAGGCTGTGCACGGAACCCGCGCCGGCGGATTGCCCCGCGATCGTGACGCGCGCGGGATCGCCGCCAAACGCCGCAATGTTTTTCTGCGCCCATTGCAGCGCGGCGATTTGATCCAGCAGCCCGTAATTGCCCGAAGCGTTGTGGCCGGATTCCCGGCTGAGTTCAGGCAAAGCCAGAAAGCCGAAGACGCCGAGCCGGTAATTGATCGTCACGACCACTAGGCCTTTTTTCGCCAGCTCCGCGCCGTCATACACCGCGACCGCGCCGGAGCCTTCCTGATAGGCGCCGCCGTGAATGTAGATCAACACCGGCAGCTTCGCATTGGCGCGTTTCGCGTTCGTCCAGACATTCAGACACAAGCAATCTTCACTGGCGTTTTCCTGAACCATGAATTCTTCCGTCCAGGGCGGACGCGAGCGCGCCAGAACCTGCACGCAAGCGGCGCTGAATTGATCGGCTTTGCGCGCGCCGTCCCATTTGGCGGGCGGTTGCGGCGCGCGCCAGCGCAATTCGCCAACCGGAGGCGCGGCGTAGGGAATGCCTTTGTAAACGCGCACGCCATCAGCCGTAACAGTTCCTGTCAGCAAGCCCGTCTCAATGCGCAACGGCGCTTGCTGCGCAAACGCTTGTGAGCCGGCAATGACCAGAAGTAAAGCGAGCGTTTTGGGTATTCGTTTAAGAATGTCGTTTTGCATATTTGGAGGAGTAGCTCGCTTACCTTTTGTAAAACTGATCGAGGAATTCGTAACGCGCCCGAGTCTTGTCGGCCTCGGCGCGCGTGTTCACGTCAATTACAAGCCGCTGTTCCTGGGCGAACTTCGGCCAGTTCGGCAGCCCCTTGCCGTTCGGATTGCCCGTCTTGATAAAGTTGGCGAAATACTCCTGCATGACCTTCGAGACTTTGTAATCGTCCGGCGTCCACGCGTAAATCTTGTTCGAGTCGAGGTTGCCCATCGCGTACTCGATCTCGGCCGAGTGGACCGCGCCGCGAGCCGGTGGTCGCGGGTTGGCCGCGGCTTGTTGCCCGCGCACCACGCCGCCCGCCAGTCCCGGTTGCGCATCGCCCATTTCAGGGCGCATCGGCGGGCGCGGGCGCGCGTAGAGGTAGTAATACGTCGGCTTGCCGCCGGTCTTCGTCGCCACATCAGTCCATTTCCACGTGCTGTAACCGATGAAGCGGTCGCTCGCCAATGCTTGCCCGGCGTCCATCACTTCGGTTTCGTTCGAGGCCGAATAGAATTTGAAGGCTTCGTCGGCCTTGCCCGGATAGAGCCGTTCGAGCGCCTTGCGGTAATTCTCGACCGTCGGATTCTCGCGTCCCAGCACACCGAAATAGCCCGACTCTTCAGAGTTCACACCGGCCAGCAGGGGCACACGCGCCTGCTCGCCCGCCGCGAAAATTTGAAAGGGAGATTTCGGGAAGAAGTAGCCGTCCACCGCCGGAGAAAAACGCGGCAAGCCCGGTTTCGCCGTCGCTTCGAGCAATTGATCAGCGGGGATTGCGCGCAACGCGGCCAATGCCGGCGCTTCGCCCTGGCCGAGGCTCGCGGCGAATTTCACGCCGTTCTGTTCGACTTCGGCCAGCGGCGAGGCGGAGAGCGCGCCCATAATCGAGCCGCTTTCGCCAATCGCGCCCGCGATCAAATCCTTCGAGAGCGGCGAGGCCATCTGCGCGCTGACGGCGATGGAGCCTGCGGATTCGCCCGCGATTGTCACGCGGTTCGGGTCGCCGCCGAAGGCCGCGATGTTTTGCCGCACCCATTGCAAGGCCGCGCGCTGATCGAACAAAGCGTAATTGCCCGACGCGCGGTTGGGCGATTCCTTCGTCAGTTCGGGATGCGCGAAAAATCCGAACACGCCGAGCCGGTAATTCACCGTGAGCGCGACGATGCCCTTGCGAGCCATGCTCTCGCCGTCATAACGCGGCTCCGAGCCGTCGCCCGCCATAAAACCGCCGCCGAAGAAATACACCAGCACCGGCAGCTTCGCCCCGCTCGATTTGGCGGGCGTCCAGACGTTCAGGTAAAGGCAATCTTCGCTCATTCCGTTCGACCGGAAATTCATATCGCCGAAGATCGCGCGTTGCATGCAGCGCGGGCCGAATTTGTCCGCCTTGCGCGCGCCCTGCCAGTTCTTGACCGGCTGCGGCGGCTTCCAGCGCAAATCCCCGACGGGAGGTTCGGCGAACGGAACGCCTTTGAAGCTGCGAACCCCGGAACTCTTGTCCGAAGTCCCTTCCAAAACGCCGTTGGCGATCTTGACGCTGTCCTGGGCGAAGACGCTCCCGGTGAAGGTCGTAGCGAATAAGATTGCGGCGGCGAAGAAAACGCCGCGGATTTTAGGTTTCATCTGAATTGCTCCCTTTCAGTAGTCTTTCAGCTAAATCGGTTTGCAATTGAGTGTACGGATCAGTACCGCGAGCGGTAGCGAGCGTGGCTTACCGAAGCGGTCTCTTGATGGAGCCACGCTCGCTACCGCTCGCGGTACTGATCCCGCGCCCCGTACACGCAATCGCAAACTGATCTAAATTTCCTTGTCACTTGCTGTTTGCCTGGAACAGCCGCGGCGCGAGTTCATTCAGATAGCGCCGCCAGTTGATCCACGTGTGGCCGCCGCCGCTGATGTGGAGTTCGTTCTTGACGCCATGTTTCTTCAGCAGCTCCGCCAGATTCTTCGAACCGGCGAGGGCGAAATCTTTATCGCCGACGTTGATCGAGAAAAGCTTGATCTGTTTGTTGAGTTTGTCGGCGCCGCTCAGGAAGGCCGCGTTGCGCTGCTCGAAATCGGCGTTCGTCTGCGGATTGACGCCCGCGCTCCAGACGGCGACGTAGGCGAATTGGTCCGGATTCGTGGTCACCACTCGCGTCGTCTGGCCGCCGCCCATCGAAAGCCCGGCGATCGCGCGGTTCGCGGCTCCGGGCAGCGTGCGGTAATTCTTCTCGACGAAGGGCACGATGTCTTTCAACAGTTCGTTGGTGAATCGTTCCTGAAGCGCGGCCGTTACAGCCGGGTTCGGCGGCGCTCCCGGCGTGGGCGGCGGCATGTTCGCCGGACGCGGCAAACTGCCGTTAGGCATCACGACGATCATCGGCTTCGCCTTATTCGCCGCCAGCAGGTTGTCGATGATGAATCCCGCGCGGCCGATGGTGTTCCAACCCGAATCCTCATCGCCGCCGCCGTGCAACAGGTAGAAGACCGGATAGCGCGTCTTGCCGCTGTCGTATCCGGGCGGCGTGTAGATGTGCATTCGCCGCTGCATGCCGAGCGTGGACGATTGATACCAGACCTTTCTCACCTCGCCGTGTGGAACCGGTTTGTTGTCCTGGAACGCGGAGGCTTCGCCCGGAAGGAGGAACATGTTGTCTAGGCTGTTGACGCCTTGTTTGATCATGGCGTTCTTAGGGTCCAATGTGCGGACGCCGTCAACGGCGAACGAATAGCTGTAGAAATCAGAAACCAGCGGGCCGACGGTGACGGCCCACACGCCTTGCTCGTCCTTTTCCAATTTGACCGGCCCCGGCGTCTCCATCCAATCTCCGCGCATAGTCACGTCGGACGCTTTCGGAGCGTAGATGCGGAACGTCACGCGATTGTCGGCGTGGGCTTCGGGTGAAACCAGAGTGTCGTTCGGAGTGGGCTGCCGTTGCGGTTGCTGGGCAAATAACGTTATAGACGCCGCCTGCGCCAACAGGAGCGTTACCGCTATGCGTAAAATCCTTTGTTGAATCATAAATGATCTTCCTTGTTTGTTATTCGTCTACGTACTCGATCCCCAGTTCCTTCAGCTTTGCGCGCAAGCCGTAGAAATCCAAGCCCAGTTCGCCCGCTTTCAAACGCTCGCGGCTTTTCTGTTCCTTCTCGATGCGCGCCGCGCCGAGCCGGGCGACTTCCGCCGCCATCTCTCGCTTCACGACAACCACGCCGTCCTGATCGCCCACAATAACGTCGCCGGGACGAACCAGCGCGCCCGCGCAAACTATCTCGATATTGACCGAGCCGGGACTGGCTTTGACCGTGCCCTGCGCCGAGATCGCCTTTGACCACACCGGAAAATCCATCGCGGTCAGATCGGCTACATCGCGCACACCCGCGTCAATCACGAGTCCCGCGACGCCGCGCGCACGGCACGAAGTCGCCAACAACTCGCCGAACATGCCGTCGGTGGATTCGGAAGTCGTGACTACGACCAGCGCGTCGCCCGGCTGACAAACTTCAATCGCGGCGTGGATCATCAGGTTGTCGCCGGGCGGCGCCGAAACAGTGACGGCCGTCGCCGCGATACGCGCCGCCGGGTAAATCGGGCGCACATAGGGCCGCATCAATCCCGCGCGTCCCTGCGCTTCGTGGATCGTGGCGACGCCCTGGCTCCCGAGCGTTTTGATCACCTCGGCGTCGGGGCGCGCGATGTTGCGAACAATCCGGTGTTTCATTTGAGTTCGGTTGTTACCTGCGGGTAGACGCGTTGGAACGCCTCCGCGTAAACAATCTGCGGGTTGCCGGAATTGCGCCCGCCCTGCGTGCCGCGCCGTTTGGCGACATCGGTGTAGTAGTTCCACAGATGCGTCTGCGCGTCCATGCAATGCATCGCTTTGACCTTGGTCTCGAAGACCGGCGTGATGTCCAGGATCACGTCGGGTTTGAACTGGCACATCTCGGTCTGGTGCGGCTCAAAGTAAAAGACCGGCGGCGCGCCCAGGTGTTTATGCGGGCTCGGATAGCCCATCGCCTGCGCGTAAACGCGCGCGTTCATCGCCAGCCGCGACGTTTCGGTGTGGTCGCCGTTGTACGGATCGATCGGCGTGTGCGTCATCACGCAGGTCGGCTGGTAGCCGCGGAATTCCTGCACCAGTTCTTCCGTCAGCGCATCCGTCGCCTTCAACGGATAATCGCCCGCGTCGAAGAAGCGAATCTCCGCGCCCAACACTTCCGCGGCTTTGCTCGCTTCCTCGTGGCGAATTTGTTTGACGCGTTCGAGCGTCATGCCTTCCTTCTTCCACAACCCCTGCGATTCGCCACGCTCGCCGTAAGACAGACACAGCACACGGACGCGAGCGCCACGCGACGCATACAGCGCAATGGCGCCACCCGCGCGCCAGACGAAATCAGCGGCGTGCGCGCTGACGACCAACAATCGTTCGTTTGATAAATCCATATTTTTCTGTCCAGTCTGACTCCTACTCGATCAGACTGCGCGGAATGGCCGCCGCCATACGATTGATTTCCTTCGCCGTGAATCCGGCGTCGAGCAACTTCTGCGCAAACATCGCGAAACCTTCGGCGACCGGCGGATTGGTCGCCTGCCCCAGATCGGTCGAAAGCATGGCGCGCTCGACACCGGCCGCGCGAATGTTGGCGAAGACCGCTTCCCAAGGCGCTTTGTTGGTGTGATAGGTCGTGAAGCAGTGTTCGATGATCGCGCCCAGATCGGCGAGTTCAGCCTGCTCGTCGCCGGAGAGATTTTGCGAAGGGAATTCGGCGTGTGTGATGACGATGCGCTTGACGCCGAGAGAGCGGGCTTCTTTCACGAGCGGGAAGATTTCGTGGCGGCCGAGATGTCCCGTGGCCAGGATCATGTTGTATTTCGCAATCAGTTCCAGACATTGCCTGGTTTCATCCGAAATCTTCGCGTCGCCATCGAGCACGGTCATCGGCGGCCGGGTGATGCCCGCCGCGGCGATCTCGCGCTGGATCTTGGCCCAGAAAGGGAGCTTCTCGGCGCCGCCGTCGAGCCGCCCCGCCGTTTCATTCGCGGCGTCAACGGTCGGCATCCAGACGATCTTGTTGCCTGAACGCCCGGCGATCTCAATGGCGACCGGGTTCAAACCGCCGACGCTGGGGTTGAGCGCGACGGCCCCATAGGATTCAATTCCCGGCACGGCCTTCGCCACGACCTGCGCGCGTTCGGCGGTCGGTATGTAATGCGACTTCAGCACGAAGCCGCTCAGCCCGCGCGCGAGAAAATCTTTCGCCAGATCGATGTCGTCCGTGCGCCGCTCGATCACATCCGGCGCGACATGCACTTGCAGATCATAAGCGCCCTGAATCGCCGCCCACGCCTCGTCCGACACAGGCGTAGCCGTAGTGTTGGCAGTGCTCATAACCACCTTTCTTTTCGCCGCGGCGAAAATTGGCGCCACAGCCTGGTTTTCATGTGGATAGCGCTGACACCTATCAGCCTCTTGATACGCGAGCCGCAGTATGCGGATTCCCCCTGTGAGCGTCAAGACGATTTCCCCACTCTGACATATCAGATTGATATTTTTGTTGGCGCCGAATCGGCGCCGCGAGCGGTAGCGAGCGTGGCTCCCGTCAATAGCCCTCTGCGGGAGCCACGCTCGCTACCGCTCGCGGTACTGATTCGGCGCCGCGCCGCGCGGCCGCAAGAATTGATATATCAAATAACGGAGTGATTCCTTGACACCCTCACCGGCTGAACAGCATACTGCGGGCCGTTGTCCCCCGTTGTCTCATGGAGGCGCCCATGGAGGTGGATGATAATGAAAGACTCTACGGAAACAATCAGCCTGGCTGGGGAAGCGTATGTGATCCTGCGGGAGCGGATCTTGCGCGGCGAATTGGCTATCGGCAGAGTGATCTCGCGGCGGAAGATCGCTACGGAGCTTGGCATGAGTTTGTTGCCCGTGTCGGAGGCGTTGCAGCGGCTGGAATTCGAAGGGCTGCTCGAAAGCCGCCCGCGCGCGGGCACCAGAGTCAAGATCCCGACCGAGGAGGAGGTGCGGGGGCATTACGTCGTGCGCGAAGCGCTGGAGGTGCAAGCCGCCAAGCTCTTCGCGGCGGTCGCTACGCCGCAGGAGCGGTCTGAGCTGCAGCGTTTGGCGGCGCGAGTGGACGCGCTGTCGGCGAAACCCGATAGCGACCGCTTTCTCTATTTGACCTTGCACGAAAAGCTTCATCGCCGCGTCGCTGAAGGCGCTCACTGCCAGCCGCTGTGCGACGCGATCGAAAAGAACCAGGTGCTGGCCTCGACCTGGCTCTGCGTTCCCCGCCCCGCCACTTCCGATGATCCCTCACGCCGCCATCAGGACCTCGTGGACGCGCTGGTGAAAGAGACGCCGAAGGCCGCCGCCGAAGCGATGCGCCGCCACATTAACAACGCCCTGAAAAACACGCTCCAGCGGCTGGAGTCCTATTTCCAGATGCGCGGAGCGAACGAGGCGACTTTTGCAAGAAGCCTGAAGAAGCAGGCGGGGATTGTTCGGGCCGCGCAAAAATCACCCTGACCGGGATTCCCCGCGCAACCGATTTGACCTGCGCTCCGCCGTCCGGCGAGTGACGTTTTTCCGTTCAAACCTTGGCAAGTTTCATATTCCGGATAACAATTCGTCTTCACCTCTATATCAGTACCGCGAGCGGTAGCGAGCGTGGCTCCCGTCAATAGCCCTCTGCGGGAGCCACGCTCGCTACCGCTCGCGGTACTGATAAGGCCATAACCATTATCAACCCGAGGACAAATGAGTAAGCAGGAATCATTCAAGTTCGTCAAACATCTCTGGAAAGATGAAGAAGCTGAAAAGCTGAAAGGCGCGGATCGCCTGGTCTACCGCTCGAACAAACTCGGCGAAGACCTGACGCTGACCAACACCGGCGGCGGCAATACGTCGTCGAAGCTGATGGAACAGGACCCGCTGACCGGGCAGGATGTCGAAGTCTTGTGGATCAAAGGATCGGGCGGGGATTTGCGCACGGCGAAGCGCGACGGATTCGCGTCGCTCTATCTCGACAAGGTGCGCGCCATGAAGCCGCTCTACCTGAACGATCCCGAACGCGGGCCGAAGACGCCGGTCGAGGACGCGATGTATCCGATGTACAGCCATTGCGTCTACAGCCTCAATCCGCGCGCCTGTTCGATTGACACGCCGTTGCACACCTTCGTGCCGTATCGACACGTGGATCACCTGCATCCGAACGCGGTGATCGCCATCGCGGCTTCCGTCAACCAGGAGAAGCTTACCAAAGAGATTTTCGGCGACGAGGTTTTGTACGTTCCGTGGCAGCGTCCCGGCTTCGACATCGGCTTGCTGATGGAGCAATTGATCAAAGACAAGCCTCGGGCGAAAGGCGTCGTGCTCGGACACCACGGCATGAGTTCGTGGAGCGACAACGACAAGACCTGCTATGAAACCGCGCTCGAAATCATTGACCGCGCGACCGAGTACATCGAAGCCCGCGACAAAGGCGAGAAGACTTTCGGCGGCCGGAAACACCAGGCGTTGTCAGACGCCGACCGCCGCCGCGCGCTGGTCGAGCTGCTGCCGTGGCTGCGCGGCCAGTTGTCGGCCAACAAGCGCGTCGTGGCGACGGTTCAGGACGATCCCAGGATGTTGAGGTTTGTGAACAGCGCGGACGGGCCGCGCCTGGCCGAACTCGGAACGTCGTGCCCGGATCATTTCCTGCGCACGAAGATCAAACCGCTCTTTGCGGACTGGGATCCGGCGAGCGGAGACGTCGAGGCGCTGAAGGCGTTGTTGACCGAGGGACTCGCGCAATACCGCAAGGATTACGAGGCGTACTACAACCGTTGCAAGCGGCCCGATTCGCCCGCGATGCGCGACACGAATCCGACGGTGATTCTGATCCCCGGCGTCGGCATGATCGCGTGGGGCAAGAACAAGAGCGAATCGCGCGTGACGGCTGAATTCTATAACTGCGCGATTGAAGTGATGCGCGGCGCGGAGGCCATTGACCGGTACGAAGCGATGGACGAGCAGGAAGCCTTCGACATCGAGTACTGGCTGCTGGAGGACGCCAAGCTCCGCCGCCTGCCGCCGGAAAAAGAACTCGACCGTCAGATCGCCGTCGTCGTCGGCGCGGGCAGCGGCATCGGCAAGACCGCGGCGCATCGCCTGGTTAAAGAAGGCGCGCACATCGTCTGCGTCGATCTGGATGAGGCCGCCGCGAAAGCCACAGCGCGGGAGATTATCGCTAAATACGGCGAAGGCATTGGTGTGGCCGGCAGGGCGGGGAGCGACTGCGGCCCCGCCATCGGCCTCGGCTGCGACATCACCAACCGCGAAAGCGTCGCGCGGATGTTTGAAGAAACGTTGATCGCGTATGGCGGGATCGATTCCGTCGTCGTGACGGCGGGCGTCTTCGTTCCGCCGGACAAGACCGGACACATCGAAGACCGCCTCTGGGACAAGACCTTCGCGATCAACGTCACGGGCGCGTACCTCGTCGCCGATGAAGCGAACAAAATTCTCAAGCGGCAAGGGCTGGCGGCGAACATCGTGTTGACCACGAGCGCCAACGCCGTCGTTGCCAAGAAAGGCAGCCTCGCGTATGACACAAGCAAGGCCGCCGCGAACCACCTGGTGCGAGAGCTGGCGGTTGAACTGGCCCCGCTGGCGCGCGTCAACGCCGTCGCGCCCGCCACCGTTGTCAAAGGCAGCTCAATGTTCCCGCGCGATCGCGTGATTTCATCGCTCGTGAAATATGCGATTGACTTCAACGAGGACGAATCCACCGAAGCCTTGCGCGAAAAGCTGGCGCATTTCTACGCGAAACGAACCCTGACGCAGACGCCGATCGAGCCGGAAGACCAGGCCGAGGCGATATTCCTGCTCGTCTCGCCGCGATTGGCGAAGACGACCGGTCACGTCATTCCGGTGGATGGCGGATTGCAGGATGGATTCCTACGGTAACAGTCAGGCTACAGTCATCAGCTTTGCGGAGAAAACAATGAATACAACTTTTGCAATCAACGACGCTTTCATCGCCGACCAGAACCGGAAAGCGAAGGACTGGCTCGATGAAGATTACGAACATCTGGGCCGGCAATTGCGGCGGCGCGGCGTGGAGATCGAAGACCTGACCGCGCAGGCGCAGTCGTTCAAGGTCGCCGTGCCGTCGTGGGGCGTGGGGACGGGCGGGACGCGGTTTGCCCGCTTCCCCGGCATGGGCGAGCCGCGCGGCGTTTACGAGAAGCTCGAAGACTGCGCGGCGATCAATCAGCTCGTTCGAGCGACAGACGCGGTCTCGCTTCACATCCCCTGGGACAAACCCGAAGACCCGGCCGAACTGCGCGAATACGCCGCTTCATTGGGCCTGGGATTCGATGCGATGAATTCGAACACGTTTCAGGATCAGCCCGGACAGAAGCTGTCGTACAAGTTCGGCAGTCTCACGCACCCCGACCGAGCCGTGCGCGAACAAGCGATCGAGCACAACATCGAGTGCATCGAGATCGGGAAGAAACTCGGCTCCCGCGCCCACACGGTCTGGATCGGCGATGGCGGAAATTTTCCGGGGCAGCAGCATTTTCGCCGCACGCTCGAACGCTACCTGGAAAGTCTGCGCGAAATTTACAAGGCGCTGCCCGACGACTGGCGCGTATTTATGGAGCACAAACTTTACGAACCGGCTTTTTATTCAACTGTCATCAACGACTGGGGCACGAGCTATTACTGCGCGACGGAGCTTGGCCCGAAAGCGCAATGCCTGGTCGATCTCGGACACCACGCGCCGAACGTGAACATCGAAATGATCGTGGCGCGGCTGATCCAGTTCGGGAAACTCGCCGGGTTCCATTTCAATGACAGCAAATACGGCGATGACGATCTTGACGCGGGGTCGATCAAGCCGTTCCAGCTTTTCCTGATCTTCAATGAACTCGTGGATGCGGAAGTGAATGGCGTGGCGGACTTCAATCCGGCGTACATGCTAGACCAATCGCACAACGTCACCGACCCGATTGAATCGTTGATGCTGAGCGCGGTCGAATTGCAGCGGGCTTACGTACAGGCGCATCTCGTTGACCGCGCCGCGCTCGATGAGGCGCAGGAGAAGTGCGACGCGATGGGCGCGTTGACCACGCTGAAGCAGGCGTTCACAACGGATGTGGCGCCGATTATCGCGATGGCGCGGCAACGCGCGGGCGGCGCAATCGACCCGCTCGCCGTGTACCGCGCCAGTGGCTATCGTCAACACAAAGCCGAAGAACGTCCGGCGCGGATCGGCGTGTCAGCCGGGATCGTTTGAGCGATGCCGGGAGCAGCGAATGAGCGAACCTCTTTACATTGCCGTTGATCTCGGCGCGGGTAGCGGGCGCGTCTTTTTGGTTGGCGTCGCGCCGGGCGAATTGCTGCTTGAAGAAGCGCGGCGGTTTCATTACCCGCCGGATAGGCGCGACGGGCATTTGCGCTGGGACCTGCCGCGCATCTTCACCGAGATCAAAGCCGGACTGTATGCGGCGGGCGAGCGGGCGCGGCGACTCGGACGGCCTGTCGTGAGCATCGGCGTAGATAGCTGGGCCGTGGATTACGGGCTGATTGACGCGGCCGGGAATTTGATCGAAGACCCGGTCTGTTATCGCGATGAGCGAACGGCGGGAATCATGGAGCCGGTCTTCGAGCGATTGCCTCGCGCCGAAATTTTCGCCCGCGCCGGCATTCAGTTCCTCAACTTCAATACGCTCTTTCAACTCTTCGCGCACGCGCAGGCGGGCATTCCGGCGGGCGCGGCGAAGCTCTTGATGATTCCTGACCTCATCAATTTCCTGCTGACGGGCCGGCCAGTCGTCGAATATACAAATGCGACGACGACGCAAATGGTCAACGCCGTCACGCCTGCCTGGGATTCCACCATCATCGAACAGCTCAATCTTCCCGCCCATCTGCTGCCTGACATCGTTCCGGCGGGCTCGGATCTCGGCCCGCTCAGACCCGAGTTGGCTGAAGAGTTGAACCTGAAGAATGTGCGCGTCGTCGCGCCGGCTACGCACGACACGGGCAGCGCCGTCGCGGGCGCGCCGTTGGAAGACGGCTGGGCTTACATCTCCTCCGGCACGTGGTCGCTGGTCGGCGTCGAGTTGAATCGGACGCTCATCAACCGCGAGGTCGCGCGCCAGAATTTCACCAATGAAGGCGGCGCGTTCGGGACGATCCGTTTTCTGAAAAATGTGATGGGCCTGTGGATTCTGGAATCGTGCCGCGGGGAGTGGCGGGAGCGCGGGCTGGCGGTTGATTACGATGCTTTGCTTGGCGAGGTGGAAACGCAGCGTGATTTTCCGGCGTTGATCTATCCCGACGATGCGCGTCTCTTCAACCCGCCGAGCATGACGGCGGCGATTGCCAAACAACTCGCCGAAACCGGACAAACGATCAGCGGCGAGCCGCTGGCGTTGGCGAAAGCGATTCTCGATTCGCTGGCGCTGCGATACGCCTCGGTTATTCGCGCGATTGAGGCGCTCACCGGAAAGCCGATCAAGGGCGTGCAGATCGTCGGCGGAGGCAGTCAGAACAATTATCTGAATCAGGCGACGGCGAACGCCGCGCGTTTGCCCGTGCTGGCCGGACCGGTTGAAGCCACAGTGATCGGCAATGCGCTGATACAGGCCATCGCGGCGGGCCGCTTCGCCACGCTCGCCGACGCGCGGCGAAGCGTCGCCACAAACGTCAGCCTGCGCCGTTTCGAACCGCAGCCATCCTCTGCCTGGGAAGAGCAAGCGCGGCGCTACGCGGAGATCGAGGCGCGGTTTGCGAATCAACCTGACTAAATCGGAACAGCAAAGATTGGTACAAACCACGAAGCAACGAAGAGCACGAAGGGTGTTTTGTGCCCGAGTTCTTCCTGCTCCGGAGGAGCGTAATGTTTATAGATATGCGGTGGGAGATGCTCCCCAGCTCCGTCAGGAGCGACATCCGGCGCCGGATGTCGCTCCTGACGGAGCTGGGGCCGATAAAGACAGCGAAAATCTATAAACATTACGCTCCTCTGGAGCGAAGAACCAATGACTTATGTATAAACCTTAGCTCGACAGTTTTCGCTACGATTGCCGAAGAATCCTTCCTTAGTTCAGCAGCCTGTTCGCAGCGTCGCGGATTCGGACATCGGGACTCTCCGCGGCCTTCCGCAAATGCGGCGCGGCGCGCGCGGCGTCGCCACGGTCGCGCAGCATCTGTCCCAATCTCAAGTGAGCCTCGAAATGATTCGGCGCGTGCCTGATGGCCTCTCGCAGATGTCGCTCGGCCAGCGCGGCATCGCCGTGCGCCGCGAGAGCTATGGCGTAGGCCAGATGCGCGTCCGCGAACGAAGGCGCGCTTCGGATGGCCGCCCTGAAGTGATATTGAGCTTCCTGAAAACCGCCGCTGCTCGCCAGCAGGTTCGCCAGATTGAGTCGCATCGCCGCCGCTTCGGGCCGCAACCTGACCGCCTCTCGCCAGGCTTTCTCGGCTCCTCCTGCGTCGTTCAGTTGAAACAACCGCGCGCCCAAATTGCCGTGAATGCCCGCCGATTCGGGGTCGAAGGCAAGGGCCGCCTGAAGCGTGGCGACGGCCTCCCGCGTTTTTCCCTGGCGCGCAAGCAGGTTCGCGATGGCTTCGAGCACGGCGGGCTCCTTTGGCGCCAATGACAACGCGCGTTCCAATGCCGACGCGGCGCGCTCCGGATGACCCGCCGTTGTGAGCGTCGTTCCCAGGCGGTAGAAATGCCGCCAATCGGCAGGCTCACGCGCGCACGATTGCTCATAGAATGTGATCGCCTTCGGGAGATTTCCGGCCCGCCTGTAAGCTTCAGCCAGTTCAAAATAGAACTCGGCGCGCGTGGGCGCATGTCGCGCGATTGCCGCTTCCAGTTCACGCAATCCCTGATCGAGGTTCGCGTCGTGCTTCACCTGCGCGACCGCCAAATAGAGTTCGTTCTCCGCGGATTTCTCAAGCTTGGCGGGATAATAAAGCGATACTCTGCCGCGATAGGGCGCGGTGTTGCCGTCGTGTTTCTCGACAAGCGCCGCGGCTTCGGCGGCTGGCCGCGTTTGAATAAAGTGATCCGTGACCGAAGTATGAATCGCGTCCGACGGTCGCCGCTTCGGCATGTGGCAGGAGGCGCAATCCTGCGAGACCGGATGGCGGCGCGCGGCCACCATCTTCCGCACGGCCGTTTGATGGCAGCTCTGGCAGGCTTCGGCGTAGCGGCGCAGCGCAGCCGGAGTGTTCGACGGTTCGTGCGGGTTGTGACAGGTCATGCAGGTAAGCGTTCCGCGACTCTTCACGTAGCAGGCCGACTTGCGCAACCGATAGGCGGCGCTGGCGAACTCGAACCGATCGGCGCCTTCGCTGTCCGCCGCGCGGTCGAAATGCAGAACGTAAGCTTCCAGCGGCTCGCCAGGACGATAAGAGAAGACGCCTCGACCGTAGCGCAACAATGTCGCCGGAAGCTTCAGGCTGGTGGTTTCGAGATGGCACTGCATGCAGACTTCCATCTGACGGTCGGGAGCAAGCCGCGCGGGGTTCACGATTGCGCCGCGCACGCGCTCCGGCGGCGCCCCTTGCCGGGCGGCTTCGAGGTGAGCTTGTCCGGGGCCGTGACAACGCTGGCAATCAATTCCTTCCGGCAGGCGTTCCGGAAATCGCGCGCCTGCTTCCCAATCATCGGCTTGCGATGGAAATTGAATGTAGCCATTGTGGCAAGACATACACCGGTAGCTGATCTTGCGACTGAAACCCGCGTGATCGGGCCGGTCATAGGCCGGGCTCATCGCCCAATAGCCGCCGCGCTCCGCGTACCAGGTGATGGGAAGCTCTATCAACTCTCCCGCTTTCGTCCGGCTGATGTAGCCGCGGGCGTGATTGCCGGAGCCGAACCAGTAATCGATTTGCGCCTCGAAAATGTTGGTCGCCGCGCCGTCAAATCCGATCTGACTCCGCTTGAGGCGCGGACCGCCGCCGCTCGCATACACTGTGAAGAACTCTTCCGAAGCGTCATGCTGAAAGACGCCTCCCTTGAGCTCAGGAAATTCGTTCCCCGTCCGTATCGCCCCGAATGTCCGCGCCATCGCCGTGCGGGCGTAACTTTCCGCAATCTCCCGATGACATTCCGCGCACGCCCCTGGTTCCACATATCCGGCGTTCGAGATTTGAGAAGGAAGTTGAGGCTGAGCGGCGGTTACGCAGACCACGAGACACGCGAGCGCCAGGATTTTTATTCCTCTGCTCTGCGGGGTTAGTTTCGGTCGTTCGGTAGTATCAGAGTACAAGCGAGGATACCCCGAATCAGTACCGCGAGCGGTAGCGAGCGTGGCTCCCGTCACTGGCCGATTGATAAGGCCGCGCTCGCTACCGCTCGCGGTACTGACTTGTCATCAGAACTCGAACCGCGCCACGATCTGGCCGTTGCGCTGGCCGCCGACGCCGTTCGGATTGATGAACCCAAAACCGCCGGAGAGTTCGCCAGCCGAATTTCTAGTGACCTGAGCGGCGGGATTGCCTGACGTAGGAGCGGGCAGCATCAGGCGATTGAAGATGTTGAAGAATTCGGCCCGCAGATCGAAGGCCATCCTCTCCTTGATGGGAAAGCGGCGGCCGAAGTTGACATTCTCCGAAACCTGGCGCTGCCAGCGGTAGTCGTTGTGGAAACCGGGCGAGACTCCGAATTGCCCCGGCGCCGCGTCCGCCCAGGCTGCCGGGTTCAGGAGGAGGTTCTGCCTCGGATCAATGCAACCGCAATTGGGGTCTTTCAGGAACAACGGCTGCCCTTCAACCCGGTTCATACGCGTGCCGACGCCCTGGCCAAGCAACGATGCGAGATTGTTATTGGAAGCAGGCGTCTGAATTAGCGCGCCGCTGGCGTAGCGAACGTATCCACCGATGATCCAGTTTCCGAGCGCCTGCTTAACCAACCAATTCGACCCGGCGCGGGGCGTGGTGTAGCCAAAGCCGGTCACGAAGATGTGCGGCTGCGAGGTGGCGGCGAGCGACTTCTGGGCTTTGCGGTTGAAGACATTGTTGACTGTTGGCCCGGCCAGACCCGGATTGCCGCCGCTGCCCAGCACCTGTTCTTTTTGCCAGGTATAGGCGGCCGTCAGATCGAGGCCGTGCGAGTAGCGCTTGGTCAACTTCACCTGCAGCGAGTCATACCAGTTGGCGCCGAGCGGCGCCCATCTGACTCCCAGACGGTCGTTGAATTGCGGGAACGGACGGAGGCTCTGGGCCACGGTCGCGCTGCCCGGAAATCCCGCGTACGGCGCCTTGAACCCGCGCTGCGCGGCCAACTGCGAGTCGATGCGCGAGGTCAACAACTGCCGGTCAGCCGCGTTGTTGAGGTCCAAGCCGAGGGCTTGAAGCCGGGCCGGGTTGATGGCGTTCACATTGACCAGATCGTTCGCTTCGAGCCAGACGCCCCGGTTGCCGACGTAAGCGGCTTCGACCACGAGGTTCTTGAACAGTTCGCGTTGCACCGCGACATTCCACTGATTGACTCGCCCCGGCCGGCCTCCGTTGCGATCCTGAATAACGCCCCACCAGAAATCGCCAAACCCGCTCGTCTGGCCAGGCAAAGGCCGAATGCCCGGATTCAGTGACGCCGTGTACAAGTCAGCCTGGTTATAGACCAGACCATCCTTCAACAGCAGCGCCGGTTGACCAAACGCGGGATTGCTGAAATCAATCGAGTTGAACCCCAGTCCCAACGTGGGCGAACCGCCGGTGACGTACCACCAATTGGCCAATTGGCTGTAGCTGACGCCCCAACCGGCGCGCACCACGGTCTTGTCATTCCACTGGTAAGCGACGCCAAGCCGTGGGCCGAAGGCGTACGGATAGGCGTCGGTGAACGTGCAATTGCAGCGCCCCGGCCCATCGCCTTCATAAATGAATGCGCCCGGCAATCCGCCCGCCGATGGATTCGGCGTCGTGAGACCGATCTGGCTGGCTCGGTGATGAAGCTCATTCCCCTGCCCGCCGTAGTCCCAACGAAGCCCGTAGGAGAAGGTCAATTTCGGCCTGACCTTCCAGTTATCCTGCCCGTAAAAACTCCAGGCTTGCTTGCGCCACTGAACTTGCTTGGTGGCGGAGACGGTGGCGGTGTTGGCCATGCCCAACAGAAAACTGGCGTAGCGATAGCCGATACTGCCACCGCCCACCGTCGTGTTCTGTAAATATGGGAGGCCCGTCTGGGCTTCGCTGAAAGCCAACCGGCCCTGCGCGGCGGTCAGGTTCACGTCGCTCCAGACCTCCTGTTTGAACTCCCCGCCAAATTTGTAGGTGTGGTTGCTTTTCACCCAGGTGGCGTTGGCCACGGCGGTCAGCTTGTCGTTCCAGAACTTGTTGGCTTGCACCGGCCCCATCGCGCTCATGCCGCCCCGGTTGCCTTGCAGATTCCCGAGTCCGGGACCGACGATGCGCGGGAAGCCCGAAGGTTCGGTCGCCGCGCCCTTGAAGCCGATGCCGCCCGCCGCATCGTAGTTGATCACATCATCGGGCGCGCTATCCGGGTTGTGGAACCGCAAGTATCCGGCGCCCAGGTGAAGAATAAACCGTGGCGAGAGAGTCTGGTCGAGGTTCAGCCGAACCGTGTGGCCGTAGATTTTTTGATCGCGCCGTCCGGTGATCGGGATGGGAAGGCCGTCGGGACCTGTGATCTGTGTTGTGTCTTCCAGCGACCAGTAGCCGGAAAGCTTCGAATTGTCGTTGAAGCTATGATCGATTTTGACGCTTGGGAGGCTCTGAAATTTCTGGTTCGGAATTCTGGGGTCCCAGTTATTCAGCGGCTCTCCGTTATCTGGGTTGGGAATGAGCGCCTGGATCTTCAGCGCCACCGGATCGAGCAGCGAAGCAGGGATCACGTTGTTGGGGAATGGGTCGCGGACGACGTATTGAGTGCCGTTCACGGTGACGGTTCGAGTCGTGCGCGGGTCGTAGATCGCGTTCTCCATGATCGGCCGCCCAAGCGCATCAGTACCGAGTTGGCGTCCGGTCAAAGCGGCGCTGAAATCGCCCCTGCGATAAGCCTCGGTCGGCACAGTCGCCAGGCTCCCGGACGACCGCGTCACGTTGCGATACTTCTCAAGGTTGAAAAAGAAGAAGGTCTTGTTGCGGCCATCGTAGAGCCAGGGCAGACGCACGGGGCCGCCCACGCTGAACCCGTAATCGTGCTTTCGGTCCAGCGACTTCGGCGCGCGCGGACTGGTGGCGAAGGGGGTTGAAAGGGGCCGGCGCGCGTTGAACGCTTCGTTGGTCAGATACTCGTACACACTGCCGTGGAATTGATTCGTGCCCGACTTGGTGGTGAAGTTGAACACTCCGCCGAGCACCTGGCCGAACTCGGCGGCGAAGTTGTTCGTCTGGATGGAAAACTCACCGATTGTTTCGACCGAGGCCGCCGCCACCGTGCTTGTCCAAACGGTGTCGTTGGTGCTGGTGACGTCCTGGCCTTCGAGATAGATTTTGAAGGAACCGCTCGGAGCGCCGTTGATGTTCGCGGTGTGGGTGTTCCCCGAAACTCCCGGCGCGAGCTGAATAAAGCTCAGCCAGCCACGGACCGAGTTCGTCGCGCTGAAATTGAGCGGGAGAGCGTTGAAAAGCTCGCCGCTGATATTGGTGCTCTGTTCCGCATTTTCGGTCCGGAGCAGTGGCGGCTGATCCGTGATCAGAACGGTGTCGGACGCCGCGCCGACCTCCAGGGCGACATTGATCCGCGTGGTCTGCGCAACCTGGACCAGGATGCCCTGTGAAAGAAACTTCTTGAATCCGGACACTTCGACACGCAACTCGTAGCTCCCGGCGGGCAACGCGGAGATGGTGTAGTTACCGGTATCCGTGGTAACCGTTTTATACTCCGTCCCGGCGCCGATATTCCGGACGATAATGTTTGCGCCCGCGACCACGGCCTCCGCCGGGTCCTTAACGGCGCCGGTGATCGTCCCACGGTCGCTTTGAGCGAACGTAGCCGCCGTCAGAAGCAGAAGACACGTCGTAGCCAGTGTGACTCTCATAGCAAACTTCCTCCTCGCCCAACCCCGGCCACAACTCGGCGCCAGGCTTGAGTCGCAGAATGCGGGAATGCGAAAACTCCCGAACCGTGTTTTCCAACGATACAGCGCGTTTTTGAGAGCAATGTGTTTGTCGTTTATTTTGTAGGCCTGAGCTTGATGAACGCTCAGGGAGATCTGACACTCAGCGGTCTGAATTTCACCCAGCAATTCGGAATTGTAGGAGAGTTCGCGGGCGCTGACACCAAACGAAAGTTGGGGGGACATCAAAAATGTAGCTGAGGAATCTGATGTCAGGGCGCTTTTGCGCGCCAAACGTCAGACGGGAAAACTGGAAGAGGAAAATGTAGGAGAGGAAAATGAGATTTCTGATTTTCCTCTCCTACATTTTCCTCTTCTGCTTCCCAACTTTCGTTTGGTCAAGCCCTACACGGTGAGCGAAGTCAATCATCCGTTCCCCAACGACTACGCGAGCGAGGGCATCCCGATCCTGGCCGCGTATGCCGCGCTGCAAGATTGGGACGGCGTCTTCTGGTACACCTTCGAGCCGAAAGCCTCGCCAAAAGCTTCTGAGGACTGGAAGCCGATGGTCGGCGATCCCTTCGACATCTCGCACAATCCGGTTAAGATGCCGCAGCTTGCCGCCGGGGCGTTGATGTTCGCGCGCGGAGATGTGCGCGGCGCGCGGCAAACCATTCAGCGGTCATATTCGCGGCGACAGGTTCAGGACAGCGTCAGATTGCCGGGCGCGGAAAAGCCTTATTTCACGCCCGGCTTCCCGCTCGCGTTACCGCTGCGGCACGGCTCACGCATCGCTACGCTGGACGGCAAGCCCACGGAGAAGATCGAACTCCGCGAAGCCGACCCGATTGTTTCGGACACCAACGAATTGGTCTGGTCTGTATCGCCAGAAATAGGAGGGCTCGTCACGGTGGACACGGAGCGCACACAGGCAGCCATCGGATTCGTCAAAGCGCACGGCAAGCGATTGCGTCATCTTGCGCCGGAGATCGATAATCGGTTCGCCAGCCTCGCGCTCAGCGCGCTCGATTCAAAACCCATCGCCCGCTCCGGCCGCATGCTGCTCGTGGCTGGCGCGGCGGTGACCAATACCGGCGTGGAGTGGAACGAGACTCGCTCGGCGCTGAAGCAGTGGGGAACGGCGCCTACGCTGATTGAGCCGGTGACGGGACAGTTGCTCCTTCGCAACCTCGACGGAGCGCGCGGCGTGACGATAGCCGCGCTGGACGGGCGCGGGCAACGCATTGGCGCGCCGGTCGCGGCAAAGAAAACGCCGGAAGGTTGGCGAGCGCCACTTGGCGAACAGGTTACGACTTGGTATGAGATCAGGGTTGAGAGGTAGCTGTACGCGCTTATCCAAGGACTAGCTGATGGCCGAACCAGTTACAACAGAAGAACAAATCACTCCGGGTTGGTTAACGAACATACTTCGGCGGAACGGCCATCTTGTTCAAGGCAGCGTTAGTGGACTCAACAAAGAATGCTTCAAGACGTTCTTCTCTCATATTTATCGCCTCGAAGTGAACTATTCGAATGACGCTATTCCTGCTCTGCCGTCAAAGATGCTTCTCAAGCTCCCTCTTTCCGATAATGAAGCCTCGTTGAAGATGGGAAAGGACGAAGTCTTCGTCTATAACGCCATCACAAACGCAATGAATGACCCGCCTGTGGTTCCCTGCTTCGACGCGGTCTATTCGCCAAGCTCTCAAAGGTCGCATCTCTTATTAGAAGACCTGTCGAACTCACACTTTCAGCCAGAGATACCTGTGCCTCCTTCTAAACGTCATTGTGAATTGTGCGTAGAGACTCTCGCGCAGTTCCATGCGTTCTGGTGGGAACACCCATCATTGGGCAGAGAGATAGGGCGGCTTTTTGATATGGAATCTTTGACGGAAGTAGAGGCGCAAATAAGAAAGGCTCTTTCCGGCTTCATTGACGCTCTTGGCGACCGGCTCTCACCGAATCGGCGGAAAGCCTGTGAAGAGGCGATGGAGTTTGCGCCGGCGTTCTGGAAACGCCGCCTTACCTCGATTGAACGAAACACCCTTATACATGGTGATGCGCATATATGGAACTTTCTACATCCAAGAGACCCGGAGAATGGCCGCGCTTATCTGATTGACCTCGCGACCAGTAACAGAATTCGCCCACCAACGAGTGATCTCGCTTATATGATGGCGCTCCAGTGGTTTCCTGAAAGGAGAGCCATGATGGAGGAATCGCTCCTCAGACACTATCACAGGGCTCTGCTCTCTTACGGAGTGAAGGAATACTCCTGGGAGGATTGCTGGTTGGATTATCGGCGCTCAGTGATTACCCATCTGTTTACTCCTATCTTACAGTGGGATGGCGGCCAGATACCGGCCATAGTGTGGTGGCACAATTTTGAAAGGATATCGGAAGCTTACAAAGACTTGAATTGCGCCGATCTACTGTAAAACTGCTATGGGAAGTATGTCTGATCCAACAACAATTCGCGTCATCCTAGTAGACGATCACCCGGTGGTGCGCTTCGGGTTGGCCGCGATCATCGGTCTACAGCCGGATATGGTCGTGGTCGCAGAAGCGGGATCGGGAGAGGAGGCGTGCTCGGTTTGCGCCAAACATCCCGCCGATGTCGTGCTGATGGATCTGCGATTGCCGGGTCTGAGCGGCGTGGAAGCGATTCGCGCCGTCCGCAAGCTGCATCCTAAGCCGCGCTTCATCGTCCTCACGACCTACGACGGGGACGAGGACATCCACAAAGCGCTCGAAGCGGGCGCGCAGGCCTACCTGTTAAAAGGCATGTCGCACAACGATCTGATCAACGCGATCCGCACGGTTCACTCCGGCTTGAAGTACATTCCCGCCTCAGTATCCAAGAGCCTGGCGGAACGTCCGCCGCATTCGGAGCTGAGCGCCCGTGAATTGGAAGTGCTGGAACTGATCGTCAAGGGCCGCAGCAACCGCGAGATCGGCGAAGCTCTCGGCATCAGCGAGGCCACGGTCAAATGGCACGTGAACATCATTCTCAGCCGTCTCAACGTCAGCGACCGCACGCAGGCCACCGTGGCGGCGTTGCAGCGCGGGATTGTGCACTTGCCTTAAGTTGTCAGGAAAAATTTCGAGGCGCCTTCATTTTCCATGCGACGATGCGGTCTTCTTACAATCCTCGTTCTACTTGGCTGCGTCGATTCAACCGCGTCGGAGGTCACGCAGCCGGACGCGCCCGCCTACAGCCGCCGCGTTTGGCGCAGCGTGGACGGCCTGCCCGAAGACTTCGCGCAATCTCTGGCGCAGACGCGCGACGGCTATCTCTGGATCGGCACGAGCGGCGGGCTGGTGCGTTTCGACGGAACGTCGTTCGTGGTCTTCAACCGCGAGAATGTGCCCGCTTTTCTGGATGACAGCGTCTATTCGCTGCTGGTCGCAAAGGACGGAACATTGTGGGCCGGGGCCGAGGGCGGCGGGCTGATCCGCTATAAAGACGGGCGATTCCGCGTCTTTGGCCGCGCTGAAGGACTCACCAACGGCTTTGTCCGGGTCATCTATGAAGACAAAACCGGCCGGCTCTGGGTCGGGACGGACTCCGGGCTTTTCCGCCTGCAAAATGAATCGCTGATCCGCGTGGATGGCCGTGACGGCGCGCCCGAGATCAGTGTGCATGCCATTTGCGAAGACCGCGCGGGACGCTTGCTGATCGGGGGTCGGGGATTGCTGGTTTTGCGCGGGCAGGAGACGATTTACTACGCCTCCAATGAAAGCCAGGCCGACAACAGCATTCGGACAATCCGCCAAACGGCGGACGGCGCGCTCTGGATCGGCGCCATTTCCGGCCTCCGCAGACTCGACCAGGGA
>Ga0187894_10001282_pt1 | contig 32562 bp, 25 predicted proteins | sample GBC1701081metaG_FD_136650 | JGI IMG/M metagenome (GOLD analysis project Ga0187894, IMG submission 136650) | White microbial mat communities from a lava cave in the Kipuka Kanohina Cave System on the Island of Hawaii, USA - GBC170108-1 metaG ...
GGCACAGGTCTGCTGATACGCACCTACTACCTCGCGCAGCTCTTCGGGGTCGAGTTGCTCCGAGAGGGCCGTGGACCCCACCAAATCGCAGAACATCACCGTCAACTGCCGCCGTTCGCCCGCTGAGGGTTGGGGACTGATAACTGGCACCTGACTACTGGCACCTGAAGCGCTGCCGCCCCACACTAGCACGGCACCATCTTCGTCAATCGCCAACCTTTTGGCCTGGATGAGTTCGGCTTTGAGATCCTCAAGATCTTCGTCGTCGAGGTCGAAGCGACGCTTGAGCGCCCGATACGATACCCGCCCCTCACGGCGGAGCAATTCGCTGACTTGCGCCAGGGTCTCGTCGAACGTCATGGGCTCCTCTTCATCACGCCTGCCTGCGAGGAATTTTGCTCATGGCTTGTCACGGGGGAGAATCTGACGTGCTGCCTCGCCGTAAATCGTTTTGCGCAGGCCTATCGCGACGACCTCAGCACCTTCATCATCAGGACGGTAGATAATCCGATGCCGCCCCACTCGCAAACTCCAGTACCCTTTTAACTCCCTCTCCAATGGCTTTCCGCAGGTTGGGTTTTCAAGAATAGTGATTAAAGCAGCCCGCACGTCTCGCTTCAAATATGGATGCAAATGCCGGATGATCTCTCGCACCTGCCTTGGGATCTTAAGGGTAGGAGCCGACACAATAAAAGGCTACTTGGCGAAGAGTTCGTCGATTGTATAGCGCTTTCTTGTCCGTTTGAGCGCCTGGATCCCAGCCCGAATCTCTTTCATAAGCTGAGGATCACTCAGGATAGCAATCGTCTCTTGCCAACCGTCGTACTCATCCTTGCTGACGATGACGGCGACGGGTTTGCCCTTACGAGTCACAGTCACTGCCTCATCCTGACGCTCTACAACGTCAACAATTTCACTGAGCTTGGTTTTCACCTGTGAAAGAGAGAATACCTTCATGATTTTTTCTTATCACATCCTTTGCAGATATGCGTCGATCACATTTTCCACACTATCGATAAACTGCCAGCCTACAAGATCCTCTCGGCCGGTTGGAGTCTTGCGCTGGAAATACATTACCCGCCGAGTGCCTGCGATAATGTCCATGCGCGGACCTACCGGACATCCCGACATACAGTTTGCTTCATGCACGCTTATGCAGTCATCAAGTTGTTTCTCCGTTATCAGTGCCCGTACGGCGGCAAGCAGATCAGGACCATTGTAGGAACTCGTATTCTGATCTGCTGTCCATAACTTGACTTCAATACGCTTGGCCGTACACTTGCTTTTCGTACAGATATAGATATCAAGCCTATCCATAGGCCAGACAATAAAGGAAGTACGATCATGAATGCAACCGAATTGATGGAGCATCGGCGCAAGCACGTCCCGGTCTTCAATGACAACAAAATGAAGCTTGGTATCTTCGGCCAGAACTGTAGCAACGGCTGCACGATCAGCCATGCTGAGACCACTTTTGAACCGACCTATAAACATAATGTCTCTATCTCACAGAAAGCCGACGCGCTGGGGTTCGAACTGCTCGTCCCGGTCGGACGCTGGCGAGGGTTTGGCGGAACCACCGACTTTAATGGGACGTGCATGGAAACGTATACGTGGGCAACCGCCATGTTGACCCAGACCAAAAACATCATGGCCTTTTCTACATCACACGTGCCGACTATGCACCCAATCGTTGCCGCCAAACAGGGAGCGACCATCGACCATATCTCTGAAGGGCGTTGGGGACTCAATATCGTCTGTGGCTGGTTCACTCCGGAAATGGAAATGTTTGGTGCATCGCAGATGGCGCACGATGATCGCTACCGCCATGCCGGGGAATGGATTCAAGTCATCAAGCGCCTCTGGACCGAGCAGCACTTCGAGCACGAAGGGGAATTCTTCCACATCAAAGACGGGTATTTGTTACCCAAGCCGGTGCAGCAGCCGTACCCTGTGCTCATCAATGCCGGGTTCTCTCCGGCAGGAAAGGATTTCTCTGCCCGCGAAGTTGATTTCAATTTCATTGCCATCGATACCTTAGAAAATGGCAAGGCAGTGATTTCTGACGTCAAACAACTGGCACGGACGTATGGCCGCGAGATCGGCATGATGACCTACGGCTTGGTGGTCTGTCGCGATACCGAGAAAGAAGCCAAACAGGCTTACCGCTATATTGTCGAGAAAGGAGATTGGGAAGCTGCCCACATCATCCTGCGGCTTCTCGGTATCGAAAGCGGCTCTTTTACTGAAAGTTTTCTTACCGAGTATGCCGAGCATTTCATTGCCGGCTGGGGTGGCTATCCAATGGTCGGCACTCCAGAACAAGTAGTTGATGAACTCCTCAAGCTTTCGCGGATTGGGGTCGAGGGGGCCATTCTTTCTTGGCTCGACTACAATCAAGAAATTGACTACTTTGGCGAACGGGTAATGCCGTTCATGCGCCAAGCTGGGCTGCGACAATAACCACGACCCTATGGGCGGGCACGGCACCGCCGTGCCCCTACACGAAACGCACTGCTCATCTCATGAGAGTTGTGCGATCATCGCCCGGGCTCTTTGCAAGTCAGCCGTGGCAAATCCTTCGGTAAACCACTCCGACACACCGGTGAGCAATTGTCGAGCCTGCGCATTTTTCCCTTGCATCTTCAAGAGGCGAGCAAAACTGATCGCCGCTCGCAGCCCAAACGTCCTCGCCTGTTGATGGTGCGCGATAGAAAGGGCCTGATGAAAACACGCTTCGGCCTCGGATTGGGTGCTAGGTGTTGGGTGTTGGGTGTTGGGGATTTTTGACTCTTGACTTTTACCTTTTGCCTTTTGATTTTCTTCTTGTGACTCCGGACTCCGGACTCCGGACTGTAGTGACAATTCGCCTTTAAGTCGCCACAGCTCGACTACACAGTAACGCTCTTCATAGCGTTCTACCATTGTTAGTCCTTCGTTCACCGTTTTTATTCCGTCTTCTATATGTCCCAGCTTCCCATAAGCCTGCCCTAAGAGGGCGAGGAAAAACGTCCGCGATACCTCTGCCCCGGTTGCCTCCCAAGCGGCAATGCCGCGCCGGAGCTCGGTCAAGGCTTTCTCTCCTTGCCCTTGCTGTACGCCTATCCATCCACTCAGGATGCGTCCGTAGGCGAGCCACACTGGAAACCCTTGCTCGGCACTCAGCTTCATTGCCTCTGTGCTCAAGTCTTGGGCTTGTTGCCACTCTCCCAGCATCACGTGCACCGTTCCGGCGATGTTGAGCGCAAACGCTAAACTAAACCGATGAGCCAGATCCCGAGCAAGGGTGAGCATCTCTCGGCTGCGTTGTAAGGCGCGATCGGCATAGCCCAAACATAATTGTCCCAGTGATGCATAGGCCAAACACATCACTCCCGGATCTTGGAGGGTTTGCGGCTGATGCAGTGCAGGAGTGTACAGGGCGATACCTTGTTCGACACATTTCTGCGCTGCGGTAAACTCTCCCAGGTGAAAGAGTGTCTGCCCGAGGGTCCAGTGTGCCTGCAATAGTTGCAGGGGATTCTCTTGTTGTCGGGCGAGCGCCAGACACTGCTCGGCAACCTGATGCGCGGTGTGCAACTGCGCTCGAATGAAGTAGAAGGCTTCCATGCCCAAGAGCACGCGCAACAATCGTGGCGTCTCACCAATTTGCCGGCAGAGTGCCAACGCCCGCGCATAGCAGCGCTCGACCTCCGGTGCGCCGTAGCCTTGCGTCGCAATCAGGGGACCACCAAGAGCAACTTGCAAGGCCAATTCCTGCTGGGCTCGCTCAAGCGTCTCGGGCAAAGCCTTCAGCAGTTCGAGCCCCTGCAAGAAATGATGACACGCTTCAGTATGGGCGGAGCGTTCCACCGCGCTCCGCCCGGCACGACGCCAATACGGAATAGCAAGCTCGAGGGCATTGGCTTCGGTGAAATGTTGAGCAACCAGCTCGGGCTGGGTTTCGGCCAGTTCTGGGAAACGTGCTTCCAGAACGTGGGCGATTTGTCGATGATACTGCTGTCGTTTGCGCTTTAATAATGATTGATATGCTGCCTCTTGAATGAGGGCGTGTTTGAAAAGATACGTCGCTTGCGGTGGAGTCCCGTGCTGGTAGAGCAACTCTGCTTCCACCAAAGTCATTAGGCCGCGTTGTAGCGTCTGCTCTTCTTCAGAAGAAACTGCTTGAATCAACTCGTAAGAAAATTCCCGTCCCAAGGTAGCTCCCAGCTGGGCAACCTCTCTCGCCATATCCAAGCGATCAAGTCTCGCCATCAGCGCATCGTGTAAAGTCGTGGGAATCGTTAGCGGGAGAGGCCGTCGGCTTGTCGTCCCCTCAGCTCGGACGCTTGACTCCAATACCATCTTGGTAAGTTCTTCGACAAATAAAGGAATGCCATCAGTTTTTCTCACAACTTGTTTGATAATTCCGCCTGGGAGTTCCTTCCCTCTGGCAACTTGCAACACCATTTTCTCGACTTCATCATCATCCAAACGCCCGAGCGTCAGGTGCGTCGTGGAGGAAGCAAATTGCCAGGGGACAGAAAAATCCGGACGAAACGTCAGCATAATCAGGATGCGGGCTCCGGCTACCTGCTGCATAAAGAGCGTCAACGCCTCTAGAGTCGAGGGATCTGCCCATTGGAGATCTTCGACAATGCCAATTACAGGCGCCCGCTCTGCCGCCTTGGCTAGCCACACACGCAGCATCTCCAAGATCTTCTGACGTTGCCGTTGGGGAGTCAGATTGAGAGGCGTGTAGCGGTCTTTGGGCAGGGGAAGAGAGAGCAACGCGGCAAAGAGAGGCGCGGCTTCTTCCAGCGGAAGTCCGTAGTGTACCAGGGCGCGCTCGAGCTTCTCGAGTTTCACCTGCGGAGTATCTATCCGTTTAAACAAGAGCCCTCGCCACAAGAGATCGATCGTCGGATGCAATGCGCTATTCTGGTGATATGGCGAACAGTGACATTCAAGCCAAGTATGCGGTTCGTCCGTAACATGTTCTTTGAGGGCAAGGAGGAGCCGTGATTTGCCAATGCCCGCCTCTCCACTCAAGAGCACGACCCCACCGTTACCGGCTTGCACCTGCCGCCAACATGCCAAGAGGGTAGTGAGTTCCTGCTTTCTGCCAACCAACGAGGTCAGCCCTTTGGCCGCGGCGACTTCAAGGCGACTACGGGCATCACTTTCCTCCAGGATCTGATACACAGCCATCGGAGCTGAGATTCCCTTCAGACTCGGGGTTCCCAGATCGCGGCATTCAAAAAATCCTTGCACCAAACGGTAGGTCGTCGTACTGATCAGGACACTATTCGGCTCGGCTATACCCTGAAGGCGTGCGGCAATATTGGGGGTTTCTCCGATAATGCCCATGGGATCACGATCGCCTCCAGCCCCCATCTCTCCCGCCACCACTAATCCAGTGTGAATCCCCACCCGCACGCGGAGAGGTGAGTCGTGCAACACCTCCATGGTCTTTCGTAACCGGCCATTGAGCTGGGGAAGGGCAGCAACGATTTCAAGCCCGGTCCGCACCGCCCGCTGCGCATCTTCTTCGTGGGCAACAGGAAAACCAAAATAGATTAGGAGCCCATCGCCTAAATAGCGAGCGACGTAGCCATCGAAGCGGTGCGTGATTTCGCCACACAGTTCCTGGTAAGCACGGACGATCTCGCGGAATTCTTCAGGATCAAGTTTTTCAGCAAGAGGGGTCGACCCGACCAGGTCGCAGAACATTACGGTGAGCTGACGCCGCTCTGCCCCGGCTACAACACGTCGAGCGGGAGGCATTGCATGGAAAGCGCCATCGATACTCTCGGCTCCTCCCTCCGCACGCTCCACGACCTTTCCAGCGAGCGCGGATCCACACTCGCCACAGAACTTGGCACGAACAGGATTAGCAAATCCACACCGTGGGCAGCGACTTTCAAGCAGAGAAGCGCACTCGACGCAAGATTTCACTCCGGCAAGATTAATAAATCCACATTCCGGGCACTGCACTTCCTACACCTCTTCAGGAGGAAGTTAGACCTGAAAATTCTCATAAGTGCAAGGGAGCGATAACACTTCCGGCATTGCCGACCGGGCCGGGAGTTTGCTATCTGGCAGGGCAACTCCTAGTGGCCTCATCGAACTCAGTGAATGTGGTAAAGGAAAGAGCTATGGCAAAAGACCAACCACCGACCCAAGGTCGCCCCAAACCATTGCCTGTGGTCGATGATTTGTCGCGACCATTTTGGCAAGCTGCAACCCGGCAGCAACTCGCGCTGCAACGCTGCCAGGATTGCAGCTATTTTAATCACCCTCCTCGCTCGGCCTGTGATGCCTGTCAGTCGCAGCACCTGACGTTCGTACCGGTGAGTGGGCGAGGAACTATTTACAGTTTCACTATCATGCACCAACCGAACATTGCCGGTTTCGAACAAGACATTCCTTATATTAATCTGCTCATTGAACTCGACGAGCAGCCTCTCCTGTTTATGGTCTCGCACCTATCCATTGCCGAGCGAGAAAAAATTGAGATCGGTGGGCGAGTCGAGATCTATTTTGACGAGATCAACTCTGAAATCACCCTGCCACAGTTTCGTCCGGTGTGATTTCTTGCAGAGAAAAAGTGGCAAAAGAGAGGTCACCATGTGGATAGGTAGAGGCAAAACGGCAATGGTTGGGGTCGGGTACTCCGAACTGACGCGCCATTCGCAACGGCCACTTGGATTGTTAGCCCTGGACGCCTGTCGAGCAGCTATCGCTGATGCTGGTGTACAACCAGCACAGGTCGATGGCCTTGCTACTTATCCCGACGCTCCCTTTCTGGGGGCCGGCAGCCGTGACGGTGAGGACATTGTGAGTGTGATGTACGTCGTTAACCATTTGCCACTGGCCCCAGACATTCGTTGGTATGCGCAGATTGAGACCGGCATGATTGCCAGTCCCATTCTCGAGGCTGTTCATGCGTTGATCGCAGGCGCATGTGACTACGTGTTAGTGTGGCGGGCATTGCATCAGCCGCGCGGCCGGTATGGGGCCTGGGCCAGTGCACAGGCAACCGGCGAGGCCCAATTCACGGCACCGTATGGCTGTACCAGTATTTTTCAGTGGCATGCGATGGCCTGGCAACGTTACATACACAAGTATAAAGCCACACGTGAACATCTCGCCACTTTTGTGGTGAACAGTCGTCGCAACGCCAATCTGAATCCACGGGCATTTTTTTCTACCACACCCATGAGCCGAGAAGATTACTTTGCCGCGCGTTGGGTTGCCGAACCGCTCTGCCTGCTTGACTGCGACATTCCGGTTGAAGGGTGTGTGGCCCTCCTCCTGACGACTGCGGAACGGGCGCGAGATCTGCGCAACCCACCAGCTTACGTAGCGGGCTACGGCCAGAATACCAGCCAACGACGCTCCTTGTTCCATTACGCGCTCGATGACTATATGGACTGTGGGGTTTCGCTTGCGCGCAAGCTCTGGTCCTCAGCAGGACTCGGCCCGCAAGATATGGACGCGGCAGAACTCTACGACGGGTTTAGCCCTTCAACCCTCTATTGGCTTGAAGCGGCTGGATTTTGTCCACCAGGAGAAGCGTACGCGTTTATCCAAGACGGGCGGATTGCATTGGAAGGAGAACTCCCAGTGAACACGTTTGGTGGCAGTCTCAGCGAAGGCCGGTTGCACGGGATGGGACACATCGCCGAAGCGGTATTCCAGGTGACTGGGCGCGCCGAGCAACGCCAGATCCCTGGCGCGGCAGCCGTCTGTGCGATTGACGGTTCCCCGATGTTGCGCGGAAGCGGTCTGGTTGTGACAAGGGATCCTTAAAGTCAATCGTAGGGCGCGTAAAACGCGCCCTACGATTTTGTCATTGATCAAAAAGACGATCCCAGTTTGCGGAATCCTTGTCCGGTTTCACTTGCGGCGGTCTCTCATTTTTAGGGGTCATTTTGACTCTGAGTTCCTTTTTCTGGGGCGTTTGCAGAAGCAACACTTTCCGAGACTGATCATCTCTTTGAGTTTTCCCCTTGACGATTTTGGGCTGCTGTTCTTCTCGCAGAGGTCGTTTCTGTTCTCGCTGAGGGGCCTTGCCAGCTGAAGAAGATCGCTCCAGCACGGGTGTCGTCACTGCCGATTTTCTCTCTCGCAATACCACTACGTCGCGTATTCCCTCTCGCGGAGGGCGGCTCGCTCGGGCAGTCTTTTCCTCAAGCGCTCCCTTTTGCGAGATGATTTCTGAAGTTGACAGAGGAGGAGGAGTACTTTTGTTGCTCTCCTCTGAGGCCGCTTCAGTGACAAGATTTCCCCAAATGGTTCGTGAAAGATAAAAAAGCGAATTCTTCCACCTGTGTTCGATCCTCTGGTAAGAGAAGAGCGCTAAAAAACCGACGAGTGCTCCAACGACGACTGCCCGGAGAAAGCTCAAGCCTGGAAAGGAAAAAGGTTCTCGCTTCGGTGATCGACCGACCACCACCAGTGCTCGTGAGTCCGGTAATTCACCAGCTTCGACTTCAGCAACATCAGTAATGACTTCTCGCGCCAGCAGGCTCGACACTGGTCTCTGCTGGTTCTCACAACCAACAATCAGTGCAGTATCGCAAAGGATATTGAGAAAAAGAGGATTCCCTTTTCCGCGCGTGGCAAGGAGATGTAATGCTTCTGTGGTGAAAAGAGGGACATGATCGGAGGGAATCTTTTTCAAGCGCGCCTGTAAGTACGCCAGACTCTCTTCAGCCGTCAATGAGGCGAGGGACGCACGCACGGCGAGACTTTGTCTTAGTTTTCGCAGTTGTGGCAACTCAAGCTTCAGCGCCATCGCCGTGTGACCGATGAGGATAGTCTGCAACAGCTTGCCTTTTGGCACTGCCAAAGTAGCCAACAAGTAGAGATCTACAAAGGTCCGCCCCGGGAGGTCTTGCGCGTCGTCGATGATCAGCACGACATTGGAGCCGTATTTGTGCTCCGCTCTTAATAATGCAGTCTGGAGAGTCCTCAGGAGTGTGGCAATATCATCTCGCGGGGAGACGGGTTCCCATCCGTTTGTCCCGTTGTGGTGATTTACCGTGTGAGAAGGGCTGTTCGGCTCAAGGGCTACGCCTAGCTCGTGAGCGACGGTCATCAGCAGCTCAGAAAAAGAAATCCGTACTGATTGAAGATGAATAACCTTGAGCAGTGGGCTGTCGATGCTCTCCAGGACAGAGCGCACGAGCGTTGTCTTGCCGATTCCCCTCCCTCCGATTAGCGCCATAAGTCCTTTTCGTTCTTCGATTCCGCGTTGAAGGTTCTCGAAAGCCTCACGATGCGCGGGCGCCCAGAAAAGACAGTCTGGGTCGACCTCGCGGCTAAAAGGAGTTTTTTCTAATCCAAAAAATTCTAAGTACATAACGACGAGTAGTTTTTCGTAAGAGAAGTAAGCTCACAGAAAAAGCTTCGTTAACTTACTTCTGTTGGTCTGTCTCTCAGTTCAGGAACGGGCTCTCTTGGAGTTCCCGGTTCCGTTGTCAGTCGAGCAAAAAGTAACGTACCAATCATCCCCACCACAGCCGCAAAAACAAAAAGAGAGCGGAGGCCCACGATTTCTGCAAGTACACCAGCCAGTACCGGGCCAAGCATCATACCAGCACTCATCGCAATGTTGAGCACCCCCATGACCGCCCCCATACCACTGAGATGTCCTTCGTCCGCGGCAAGGGCGGTCAGGGCGGGCAAGGCCACGGCCCCCATCGCACCGGTGAGACCACCAATCAGTACGAGGTGGACAAAATTTTGCGCATAAAAAACCGAAACAAACGCCAGCGAACCAAGATAGCCACCGATCGTGACGAGCAGGCGACGACTCATCCGATCAGCTAAACGGCCAGAGGGAACCTGGACGAGAGAACTTACCAACATATGGATCGCGATGACAGCGCCGATCTGCGCTTTGCTCAGATGAAGAATCTCAGCGGCCAGGAGTGGCAGGAAAGAAAACAACAGCCCCATCTGTAAAGCATTGACCATGCGATAGAGTGCAAGCCCTTGCACCTTCGGTCTCTGCAAGAGTTCACGATAGGAGGGCTGGAGGGTTTTCGTCCGCGTATGCGCATGGGTCTCAGGTAAAAACAAAAGGACGGCGACAAAAGCGATTGCGCTCAAGCCTCCCATCCAGTAGAAACTCGCATTCATGCCATAGACGTCGCTGATCCAGCCACCCGCAAGCGGCCCCATGCCAAAACTACTAGTGAGGAATAAATTGAAGATCCCCATATAGGTGCCGCGCTGCTCTGGTGGCGCGAGGTCCCCAACATAGGCAGTCGCGATCGGCAGGATGAGGGCCATGACCCCACCCTGAAGAAACCGGCCACAGGTGAGATAAAAAATGGTGGGCGCGTAGACATACCAGAGTGACAGGAGGCTACAGAAGAAGAGTCCAACCGCAATGAACCATTTACGGCCATACCGGTCCGATAGGCGACCAATAACCGGCATGAACAGCATCTGCGCCAGCGGAAAGCTGGCAAAAAACACCCCAATGCTGAGTGCCGTTGCCCCAAGGGTTTTGGCGTAGATAGGCATGAATGGGATGACGATGCCCACTCCGAGCATGCCGGTAAAGACGGCAAGATTGAGCGTATAAAAAGCGCGCTGATTTACTCCTCTCGCCAAGACCATCATCCTCTCACCGGGTTCTCTACTTGCAGGGCTATATAGCAGAGCAAGAATGATCTGTCGCGTCACTTTTCTCAGTAGGGTGGTTTCTGCTAAAGAACCAGAGAGAATACGAGTGCTGCATCAGCTCACGGAGGCCACGATTATGTTTAACCATCCGGTAATTTCCGCCGACGGCCATATTGATTTACCGTGTTTGCCGCCAACCCTATTTACCGATAATGCCCCAGCCGCCTTGAAAAACAAAATGCCGAAGGTCGTGGAGGCCCCTGGGGGAAAGATGTGGGTCTCCCACGAAGGTGCCAATCTTGGTCTCGCAGGGGGTATGGGTTCGGCCGGCCGGCCGTATATTCCCGGTCAAATTTACCGGGCGGATCGCATGGCCGCCGAAGGACTGTACAAAGATTTGAGCCAAGGAATTCTCCGCACGGCTACACCCGAGTTGCGCTTGCGCGACCAGGAGCGCGACGGGGTAGTTGGAGAAGTTATTTATGGCATCCTCGGTGCCGCGTTTCGTTTGCAAGAGCCGGACGTAGTCGAAACAGTCGTACGCATTTACAACGACTTTGCCGCTCGATTTTGTCAGGCGTGCCCAGAGCGCTTAGCGGCGATAGCGTGTCTCCCGACGTTCTCTCCGGGACGAGCAGCAGAGGAGCTACGACGTTGCGCGCAGATAGGCCTCAAAGGCGCAGAGATTCCGGTGTCTCCCGGCATGATGCCACTCTGGCATAACGATTGGAATCCTTTGTGGGAAGCGGCGCATGACTGCGGCATTCCCGTGCATTTTCACACCATCGGTCCGAAACAGGATATGACGTGGCTCACCGATCACCGCGCGCGCCGCCTGTGGCTCGCGACCCTCCTGGCTGGATTTCAAATGTCGATGGTCGATGCTGTGGCCGCGATCATTTATAGCGGAGCACTGGAACGCTACCCTAATTTGAAGATCGTCATTGGCGAAGCCGGCATTGGCTGGATTCCTTATGTGCTTGAGCGTTTAGATTACGAATGGGAGGACCAGTTCAAAGATCTCGAACTGAAGATGAAACCCAGCGAGTACTGGTATCGCCAGATGTATGCAACGTACCAGCAGGATCAGACCGGCATCGATCAAATAGAGAAAGTTGGCGTGGACAACGTCATGTGGGGGTCAGACTTCCCGCATCCCGACGGCGTATGGCCGGACTCGCAGGAATTTTTGCACAAGCAGCTCGCCCACTTGCCCGAGGGGCAGCGTCGCAAGCTCGTCTATGAAAACGCGGCAAAGCTGTATGGGTTTCCGATGAAGCAGTAGCGTTCTCGCGGAGATGCGCCAAGCAGCTCCGTATTTCATCCGCGCTCGTAGGCACGATCACATGAATAGATCATCTACAGGCATTGACCAGTCAGGGACTGCTGGTTCGGCTTCGGCCATTTCACCACGCCGATAACTGGCCGGATGATCAGGATCGCTTGTCCGATACACTTTTACGACTTCTTTACTCAGGAGATCTACGTCCCACACCACCAGTGTACCGGCGGCAAAATAATCAGCTCGCTTCTTCGCTATAGTCCGCTCTGCTTGGATTCCATAATCACCCTCACTGCGAACCTCGACTGCGAATACCGGCGCTCCTTCGAAGAACTTCATGCCTGGAGATGGGCCAACGTAGAACGCAGCGTCTGGGCTAAAAGATTTACGCCGTGGCAAATTGACGCGAAAAGCCTTGTTATCTCCTACCGCGTACCCGCTGTGAGTGCGCCGCGCATACTCCCGCAGAGAGGAAAAAATCTCGTCGCCGGCATATCCTGGGGCTCCACCTGTCGGCGCCATCAACACCACCTTTCCGTCCACAATCTCGGCTTTTCCCGGCGTACGGGTTAAGTCTTCCAGCGCCGCTTCAGGATGTACGTCCATGCGCTGTTTCCTTCCGGGCGACTGCTTGACTGTTCGTCTCTGAGGGCTGACAGCTCCCTTACGCATCATAGTACCGTGCCTCAATTTCATTCCCTTCAGGATCGTGAAAATAAAAAGAAGTCCCATTGCCGCGGGCGCCCCAACGCGGCAGTGGCCCCTCGACGGCAATTTGCTGCACGGTGAGGCGCTCGCGCAATTTTTCCCAGTCGGCCTTCTCCAAGGTCAAGCAAAAGTGATTGAGGTTCGGGCGTGCTTTGGTCCGCAAAGAGGTACGTTCCCACATCGCTTTCGGCGCAAGATCAATCACGGTGTTGCCATTGACGCGGACCGAGGGGAAGAGCACTTCTCCACGGCGAAATTCTTCCACGCGCTCTGGTTCGAGTTCAACCACTTTTGTGTAAAAGTGGACGAGCGCCTCAATGTCTTCAGCGTTGAGCACGATATGGTCCATGACACCTTGCATGATGCACCTCCGTGCGATGGTTCTGGCTATTGTCTTAGCGCAGACCTATCCGATCTGGCAACCTGTTCCAGGCTTGACCCAGGCGAGATCTCTCCGCTAGAGTACCTCCCACTTCTTTCACAATACAACAGCAAAGGAGACGGCAATGAAAATCATTCCGATTCCTGTCCTGGCCGATAATTATGCCTACTTACTTATCGACGAAGCCACCAACGAGGCTGGCGTGGTCGATCCCTCCGAGGCTGAGCCAGTGGCGGCAACGGTCAAACGCGAAAAGGTCAAGCTAACCACTATTATTAACACGCATCATCACTGGGACCACGTTGGCGGCAACGAAGAACTCGTGCGCGAGTTCCCCGGACTCAAGGTGTATGGTCATAAACGGGATCACGATCGAACCCCAGGCATTACCAACCTCGTTGATGAGAATGACACCGTGCGCATCGGCCAGCTCAGCGGGCGTTTCTTGTTCATTCCTTGTCACACCAGCGGACATGTCGCACTGTATTTTCCCCAAGAAAAGGCAGTCTTCACCGGAGATACGCTTTTTATCGCCGGCTGCGGGCGGCTGTTCGAGGGCACGGCGGCGGACATGCATAACAACATGGTGAAACTTACCTCATTACCTGATGATACGCGGGTGTATTGCGGTCACGAGTATACGGTGAAGAATCTGCAGTTTGCCTTAATGCTAGAGCCGAGTAACGCCAAGGCGCAAGCGAAGTTGCAGTGGGCGCAAGAAATGCGAGCGAAGAAAGCTCCGACCGTTCCTTCAACCGTAGCCGAGGAAAAAGAGATTAATCCCTTTGTCCGTGTCAACAGTAGTGAGTTGCAGGCGAATATCAAGAAGCAATTTCCCACGCTCACGCTCGATCCGGTTTCCGTGCTGGAAAAGACGCGGCACCTGAAAGATAACTTCTAACCAGAAAAAGCCCGTAGGCTGGAATGCATGCAATGAGTTCCAGCGCTGGGGTTCGCTGGGCTCACCCCAGCCTACAGGACCTGTCCAGGGATAGGAGAAAATAGTGCCGTTGCAATATAAATTTGGTATCGGTTTGCCTAATGGCTTCCCGCGCAGTGCAGTCGATCCGACGCTTTATTTGCAGGTTGCCGAGCGAGCGGAAGAATACGGCTATGATTCGGTGTGGGGTGGCGATCATATCGTCTTCCATATTCCCCGTTTTGAGATCTTCACCACCCTTGCCGCAGTTGCTGCGCGGACCAAGCGGATACAATTCGGGCCAGCCGTCCTACTTCTGTGTTTACGCAATCCAGTCCATGTGGCGCAGAGTGTGGCGACGCTCGATCATATCTCCGGTGGCCGTTTCGTTCTTGGCGTCGGTGTCGGCGGTGAACATCCGAAAGAGTTTATGGCTTCAGGAGTGCCGCTCAACCAACGCGGGTCGCGCACCAACGAGGCACTGGAAGTGCTACGCCGTTTGTGGACCGGTGAGCCGGTTTCTTTCTCAGGAAAATATTATCGGCTCGCTGAAATCGCCATGCTGCCGACACCTTTGCAGAAGCCGCATCCACAGATTTGGATCGGCGGGCGCAGCGAAGCGGCACTGATGCGTACGGCAAAGTACGGGCAGGCTTGGGCACCGGCCTTTGTCACTCCGGAGAAGTTTCAACAAGGCAGAGAGCGATTAGTCGAGCTGTGTCGCGAGTATGGGCGAGACCCGCAAGAGATCCAGCCGACGATCTACTTCTTTGCCAATGTTGGCGTGAGTCGTGATGCTGCATGGGCTGAGGCAGGGGAGTTCTTGAGCAAAAATTACAATATGCCGTCTGCTCCCTTCGCCCGTTTAGCCGTCCACGGTACACCTGAGGAGTGTATTGCTCATACCCGTCGTTTCCTCGATGCCGGCGCAGAACATGTAGTTATTCGCTTTGCCAGCGCGGATCCACTGCAACAACTGGAACGCTGGACGAAAGATGTTATGCCAGGGTTGCGCGAAAGACAGGTCTGAACATCCGCCCTTCGACAAGCTCAGGGCGAACGGAAGAACGAATAAATCGATTCCGGCAGCGCCGTTCGTGGTGAGCCCTTCGACCTTGCTCAGGACAGGCTTGTCGAACCATGAACGGAAGAACACTATGCCTAGAACAATCTTCCCAATTTTCAACTCTTCTCTATGCTGGCTCCTGACTACGGGATTCTATCTGCTGCTGTCCTCTTGCTCTCTCTTTGACAATACCAAACTGGAGCAACAACAAGCCGAGATCGAGCGGCTCAAGCAAGAAAGCGAGCAGATCAAGCAGGAAACTGCTGCGCTCCAGCAGCAAGGAACAAAAGAAGAGCAGGAACGACAAGCTTGTAACCAGGCGTTTCCCGCTTTCGCTGCCGCTCGCAAGGCTACAAATGACGAGACGGCGATTGCCCGCTATCGTGAAGGGTTGAGCTTATGCCCGAGCGATGATGTTGCGCACAACGAGTTAGGGGAACTCTATGCGCGCACTGGACGCACCGCTGAAGCCCGAGCCGAATTTGAAGCGGCCCTGCAACTTAATCCCAACTTTGCTCGCGCGCAAAAGAATCTCGACGCTCTGTAGAAAAAGGAAAAGGAGAGTTATTGACGCGAATAAGCAGTCTGTCTTTTCCTCTTTCATGTTTGCAGTCGAGGCATACCGTCTCGGGCTCAGGAGAAGGAACTCGATCTGTACGCTCTCCATCGACGAAGAGCTGACCAAGATAAGGAATCGCTCCGGTGTACTCAGGCAGCGGGGAAGGCAAGCCGTCTCCGACTCGCGCTTGCGCTCGAATCGCCAACTGCGCTCCCCAGAGGCGCAACAGATCAACCTCAGTGTCTTTGAAGGCAAAGGACTGACTCGATATCAAGCTGGCAAAGCTCCGATCATAGAGCCAACCGCCATCCGGGTTAAATAATACCTTGCGTCGCAAATTGTACTTCGCCACTTCCTTTCCTGAGCGAAAACTCTCTGGTTGGGCGAAGTCTCTCTTCGCCTGAGGGTCAAAAAAGATTCGCAGGGTCCCTTCGCTTTCAAGCATGAGCGCGGGGGCGTTCTGTTGGAAATCTACCACCGTCCCTTCAATTACAAAGGTAAGCAGGGCAGAAGATTCGTTCTCTGGTTGCGCTTGCGCTTGGGACAATGACTCTACCTGAGAGAGATACCCATACGCCAAGAAAGGGGCTCCACGAGCCACGCGGCCGCCACCAAACAAGACCCAAGAGGTGAGACGAGCAAGGGCATGACCTGAGCTTGGGTCATCGCCGAGGCTGGCAATCTTTAGGACAGTTTGGTGAGGAAGGGAGCCGGCGGGAATTCCGCTCAAGAGAAATATCAGAAAAAATGGCCGCAGCACCATATCTGCCTTGCTTCCCCTCCTGGCAGGAGAGGATGGGCGAACACTTCAGGAACGATAGAGTACGCTTTTAACCGCAGCGATAACTTTCTCGACACTGGGAAACACGAGGTGCTCAAGGTTCTTCGCGTAGGGCATCGGCACATCCTCTCCGGTTACTCGGGTCACGGGGGCATCAAGGAAATCAAACACTCCGCTCGTCACCCGATGCGCGATTTCGGCTCCGGCTCCGGCAAAGGGCCAACCTTCTTCGACAATGACACAGCGGCTGGTTTTCTTCACCGAACGAAGAATCAGCGCCTCGTCGAGCGGGCGAATCGTCCGCGGGTCAATCACTTCTAGTTCGATACCACTCTTCGCCAGCTCCTCTGCCGCGTCCAAAGCAACGTAGAGCATCTTTGACCAGGCGACAACCGTGACATCCTTTCCTTCTCGCTTGACATCCCCCTTACCGAGCGGAAGGGCATACTCCTCTTCCGGCACCTGCCCTTTCCGGCCGTAGAGAATTTCTCCTTCGATAAAAACAACTGGATTGTCATCACGAATCGCGGTCTTCAATAACCCTTTGGCATCGTACGGCGTGGCTGGGACAACGACTTTAAGTCCCGGCACATAGGCGTAGAGGTTCTCGACCACCTGTGAGTGCTGGGCGGCAAGTTGGTGGGCGGCACCTCCGGGACCGCGAAAAACGATAGGCATTGAGATCTGCCCACCGGACATGTAGCGCAACTTAGCGGCGTTGTTCACCAGTTGATCAAACGCGCACAGAGAGAAATTCCAGGTCATGAATTCGATGATAGGCCGGAGCCCAACCATCGCTGCCCCGATGCCAACACCAGCAAAGCCAGTTTCCGCAATGGGAGTGTCGACTACCCGACGCTCGCCGAAGCGCTCCAGCATCCCCTCAGAGACTTTATACGCGCCATTATAGTAGCCAACCTCTTCACCCATAAGAAATACGCGTTCGTCGCGTTCCATTTCCTCGCTCATCGCTTCGCGCAGGGCTTCTCGATAGGTCAGTTCTCGCATGATTTTATTCCTTGCAACGTGCAGTTCACTTTTCTGCTGCCTGACTCTTTCTTCTCTTCACCAAAAAGGCAGGGGCTAAGCGCCAACGCGCGCCCGTCTCGGCAGTGGTACAACCTTTTCTGATTCTCCCTCTTGGGCGGGCTCACTGTACACATCATCGTAGAGCGTGGCCGGGTCGGGGACCGGTGACTCATCGGCAAACTTGACCGCTGCGACCACCTCTTGCTTGGCCTCTTCGTCAATCGCTTTTAGCTGTGCTTCGTTGGCAATTCCCAGATCGTAAATCCGCCCAGCCAAAATACGGATCGGATCGCGCTTCAGCCACTCTTCGACTTCTTCCTTGGTGCGATACTTCGCCGGATCAGACATCGAATGGCCGCGGAAGCGGTAGGTCTTAGCCTCGACCAAGATCGGTAGGCTTTCCGATCGTGCCCGTTTCGCGGCACGGCGGACTGCGTCACGTACTTCCAAGACATCGTCACCATTGACAATTTCTTGCGCCATGGGGTACCCCTCAGCGCGCACCGCCACATCTTCAACTGCCAGAGTTCGATACAGCGGCGTCCCCATTGAGTACAGATTGTTCTCACAAATGAATATCACCGGAAGTTTCCACAATGACGCCAGGGCCATACCTTCGTGAAACGCCCCCATATTGGCGGTCCCTTCACCGAAGAAGCAGAGCGTCACGTCCGGTTCACCTCGGTACTTTGAGGCAAAGGCAATGCCTGCGGCGATCGGTACGTGCCCACCGACGATGGCATGGCCGCCCATAAAACGTTTACTCACGTCAAAAAAGTGCATTGATCCGCCACGCCCTTTGGCGCATCCGGTAGCTTTTCCGAATAGTTCGGCCATGGCCGCCTTCATATCGCCGACTCGCGTCAGATAATGCGCATGCTCTCGATACGTTGCCAGAATGTAATCGGTTGGCTCAACAGCGGAGATGGCGCCCACCGCAACGGCTTCTTCTCCATTGTAAAGATGAAGAAAGCCGCCAATCTTGCCGCGGGTGTACTGCCGTGCCGCCTCTTCTTCGAAACGGCGAATACGGATCATGTCGCGATAAAGAGTCAGTAATAAATCTCTGTTCATTTTCATTCCTTCACGAAGGGGAGTCCTGTAGGGTGGGGTGAGCCCGGCGAACCCCAGCGCAGGAATTCGTTCTACTCGTTCCAGCCTACAGGTACTTTCATTTCTATCTTACCGCTCCGAGAGCCAAGAGCTAACAGCTAAAAGCCCTTTCCTATCGTCCTTTCGGCATCCGCAAGACACGCTCAGCAATGATGTTACGCTGAATCTCAGACGTGCCCGCCTCAATCGTATTGGCGCGTGAACGGAGGAAGTTATACTGCCACCGTCCGCTTTCTATCGCCCACGGGGATTCGCGGAGAAGTTGATTATACGACCCTTCGAGCGTCATTGCCGTTTCCTGCATCCGCTGGTTCAGTTCACTCCACCATAGCTTAAGAATTGACCCTTCAGGGCCTGGCGTTTCTCCATGTAATAAACGGGTGAAGTTGCGGAAACAATTGAACTTGAGAATCTCCACATCGATCAGATGCTGGGCGAGTTGTTGACGAATCACGGGATCCAGGATCGCTTCTCGACCGTTGACAAGCGATTTCTTGGCCAAGGCGACGAGATTCTCATACACAATACGGAAGCGCGCTTGGGTGCCAAATGATGCCGTACCCCGTTCGTTCATCAACGTCGTCAGCGCCACTCCCCAGCCGTTGTTCAACTCGCCAACCAGATTCACACGAGGCACGCGAACATCTTCAAAGAAGACTTCGTTAAATTCTGCTTCGCCAGTCATCTGCTTGAGCGGTCGCACCGTGATTCCCGGACTCTTCATATCAACGAGAATATATGACATCCCCCGGTGCTTTGGTGCGTCCGGATCAGTCCGGACAAGTAACATGCACCAGTCGGCAATCTGCGCCAGACTTGTCCAGACCTTCTGCCCATTAACGACAAACTCATCGCCTCTCAGTTCAGCTCTCGTGCTAATCGACGCGACATCAGACCCTGAGCCGGGCTCAGAAAATCCCTGGCACCAAATCTCGTCACAATTAAGGATTTTGGCGAGATAACGTTTCTTCTGTTCTTCGGTCCCGTGCACGATGATGGTCGGGCCAGCCATACTGAGCCCCAGGACGTTCAGCGGACCCGGCGCTTCGGCTTTGGCCATTTCCTCGTTAAAAATCGCCAACTCGATCATCGAGGCCCCACGACCACCATACTCCTTAGGCCACGAAAGACCAAGATAGCCGCCGGCGTACATGCGGCGTTGCCATTCTCGGAGGAATTCTATCCGCGCCTCTCCTTTCGGCACTTTCGCTGCCGACGTCCCCCAACCTGGAGGGAGATTGTTTTCCAGCCACCCACGCAGTTCCTGCCGAAAGCGTTCTTCCTCCGGTGAGAACGAAAAATCCATGCTCTTTCTCCTTATCGCTCTTCAGACTCATAGTAGGAGGAAATACCAATGAAGGGAGAACCGGGGAATCGGAGAAGAATGCAGCACTTTTTCCTTCTTCGACTCCCCCGTCTCCGTTTCTCCCTCTCTCTGATTCTCCCCGTCTTCCGGCCTCACCTCCGCCGCGCCCCGTCGAGCATTTCACGGGCGTGGCGCTTGGCTTCCGCCGTAACCTCGACACCACCAAGCATACGAGCAAGTTCTTGCAATTGTTCACCCTGAGTGAGTTTTTTGGCTGAGGAAATCGTGCGCCCTTTGGTCATCGTCTTGATGACTGTATAGGCATGATCGGCAAACGCCGCAATCTGTGGGAGATGGGTGATACACAGTACTTGGCGGTGTTTCGCCAAGACTTTCAGGCGGCGACCCACCACCTCAGCGACCGCTCCACCGATCCCGGCATCCACTTCATCGAAAATGAGAGTCGGAGCCTCACCGACCGCTGCACTCAGCGTTTTGAGCGCCAGCATGAGGCGCGAGAGTTCACCACCTGAAGCCACCTGCGCCAGTGGTAACAACGGCTCCCCAGGGTTGGTCGAGAGATAAAACTCAACTTGATCACATCCAGTGTTTCGCAGCCGTTGCCCGTCCCGGAAGAAAGGCTCCCCAGCTGCGTCATGAACAGCGCTGTTTTCCGATTGGTAAAAGCGCACACTGAAACTCGCCCCCTTCATTCCTAGACTGGCCAACTCCCGCATCATGTTGGTTTCCAAAGTACGTGCCGCCGCGTGCCGACTCCGCGACAGTGTTTGGGCCGCCACCCAAGCGACATTGGCTGCCGTGTCCGTTTCCTGCCACAGTGACGCGAGTGATTCTTGGCCCCCTTCGATTTGCTGTAGCTCTTGTTCGAGCGCCGCTTGCAGCGCCAGAACAGCTTCTACACTGCCACCATATTTTTGCTTCAGGCGTGCAATCAGTGTCAGACGAGCATCTATATCTTCCAGCCGTTCGGGATTCAGCTGGACACGTTCCCCATATTTGCGCAGCAAAAGCGCGGCTTCCTCGACTTGTGCAAGGCCGCTGCTCAAGAGAACGACAACTTCTTTTACGCTGTCGTCGATACGCGCTAGCTCGCGCAAGCGGGTGAGCAGACGCCCAAGGCGATCCGTGACGGCTTCTTCGCTAGCGGCAAGGATCTCCTCTCCCGCGGCGGCTCCTTGCGCGAGTTTCTCGGCACTGAGCAGAATAGTTTTTTCCTGACGGAGTTTTTCTTCTTCCCCTGGTTGCAAGGCCGCGCGTTTGATTTCGTCCGCTTGAAAGCGGAGCCATTCACGCCGTGCCTGAGCAACCTCCTTGCCCTGGGTCAATGCTTGCAAGCGGGACCACACCTGACGTAGCGCCTGAAAGCGCTTTTCCATTTCCTTTCCTGGTTCTCCCAACTTGGCAAAACCATCCAGTAGCCCCAAGGCGGCTTCCGTCTCCAGCAGTGTCTGCTGTTCGTGCTGCCCGTAGATATGCATGAGTCGCTCACCCACTTGGCGTAGCACTGCTACTGTTGCGACCGCACCATTGAGATACACGCGCCCCCGTCCATTTTGCGAGATGACACGCCGGATCAGCAACTCCTCGTCTGTGGCATATCCGCTCTCTTCAAGTAGACGGGTAATCCAAACATCTTCATTCGTGAAAACAGCCTCAACTATAGCCTCTTGAGTATCATGTCGAACCAAGTCCGTCGTGGCTCGCCCGCCGACAGCCAACCCTAAGGCTTGCATAAGTAAACTCTTGCCCGCGCCGGTCTCACCGGTGATGACATTGAGACCTTCGTCGAACGACAGTTCAAGATCATCAATGAGAGCAAGGTTTTTGACGTGGAGATGACGGAGCATAGGTGACAGGCACTGAGCTATCCGCAGTCAGCAATTAAAAGATTCCTGATTTATGATGAATTTTTCACTCTACATTTTCTCTGCATCCTGATCTTCCCCTTTGGCTTTTGCCGGGGGTTATTGTAGCTTTCCCATCTCACTCCTCCAACAACGGTTCCTCTTCCCGCGACGCAAAATCGCATTCTTCCATTCCCCTGGTCATGAGGGCGGCCGTTGGGCATCCTGCAAGCGCTTACTGATAGTCTTGGCGATATTCAAGAAGAGCTTAGCGCTAATACGTGGATAACGACGTTGCAGACGATCCAGGAAGCGCTCATTCACTGCCATGACCTCGACATCTTCGTTGGCAATGACATCCGCCGTCCGTTCATGCTGGCCGATCAGCCCCATTTCGCCGAAGACATCACCGCGTTTGAGTTGTCGCACCCGTCGGCGCTGTACAGAGGAATTGAGAAACACATCCGCCGTCCCGTTGATAATGACATACATTTCATCGCCGCGTTCGCCCTGGCGGATAATGGGCTGTCCATGGGGGAAGGCTTTGAGCTCTCCCATCAGCGTCACAATTTTCGCTTGAGAGGGACGGAGACCTTCGAAGAGTCCGATGGTTTTATGCGGGTCTTTCCCTAGTTTGAGATAAAGGAGATCCCACAGCGTAATGATACGAGTCGTTGCCAACAAAGCCGGCAGCAAGACGAGATCGTTGACAAAGGCGGCAGCGATGGTAATTGCCGTCAGCAGGCCAAATTTTTGGATGGGGACAAAATTGGAGAAGAGTAACGTCAGGAACCCCAGACCTAATGCTGTTGACGCATAGATAATCGGCTTTCCCACGGTCGAGATGGTCTGAAAAATTGCCCGCTCTTGGTCATGCGTAACACGAATTTCAGCACTGAGGCGAGCGAGGTAGCGAATGGCGTCTTCCACTGCAATCCCGATGGCAATCGAAGCAATGATGCTGGTTCCCAGGTTGAGGGAGACGCCGGTCCACCCCATCACGCCAAAGAAGATCAAAATCGCCAGTAAGTTTGGCAGCAGAGACAGGATGCCAACTTTGATTGAGAGAAACATCAGCGAGAGCACCACAAAGATCACGATCAAAGCAAAGCCGAGACTGGTCACTTGTCCCCAGACAATATCCTCGGTCGCTTCATTGAGAAGAATTAGACTGCCAGTGGGACGGACGGTGACCTCCGGAGGAAAATGCTCTTTGGCGTAGTCCCGCACCGTCTCAGCCGTCCGTATGATATCGCTAGAACTGGTGAGACGGGTGCGTACCAGAATATTCGCAGTCGAAAAATCTGGACTCACGACCGAAGAGAAGGTTTTCGGCGTACCGCTTACCAACTGCATCACCGCCCGTAGTTGTTGTGGCGGGTCCATTTGGTCGGCTTTCTGCCAGAGCTCAGCGAGAGGTGTTTTTGCGGGAAGAGGGTCTGGCGGCACGAGAGATTCTCCTTCACTCTCTACAACAACATCGTCGGTTCCCGCTCCTCCAGTCTGAACTGCCTTGTCGAGCAGGTCGCAATAATCAACCAGTGAAAGCGACTGATCGACACCAGGTAATGTCGCAAGATACTGCTGGAGCCCCTTGATGCGGCGTAAGAGATTCCAGTTCTTGACTCCATCTCGCATGCCGCTGTTAATCACGATGTAGAAGATTTGCATGCCGCCAATTTTTTCGCTGATAATCTCATTCGCGCGACGCACCGGAGCATCTTTCTTGAAGAAATGGAGAAAATTGGAATCGGCACGAATACGAAGAATACCTAGGAGGCAAGGGATGACGAGGAGTGCCGCCGTAATGATGATGGGAACTTGGTAGCGGCGATCAAACTGCCCGACTTTAGCAAGGAAAGCAGCCAGCTTATCTGCCCCTTGGCGTGGGCGCCGATGGCGCGGAAGAGCGAGATGGACGAGAACAGCCGGAATGAGGGTCAGCACGATAGCCGTGATGCTCGCAAAACCCACCGCAGCATAAAGCCCCAAAGCCCGAATCGTCTCGATGCGGTTCACGAGTAGTGTGGTAAAACCAACAATCGTCGTGAGGGCAGCAACTATGACCGGGACACCGACTCGCGCCAGTGCACGGAGCACAACTTCGGCAGGCTCCCCTCCTTGCTCTGCCTCTTCCTCGTACTGCGCAAGCACGTAAATCGAGTAGGTACTGCCAATAACTATCAGCAGGCAAGGCAATACAAGAGTGCCGATAGTAATCGGGACACCCGCCAAAGCCATGATGCCGAGGGTCCACAACACCCCACAGAGGACGGAGAGCAAAGGGAGGAACACGCCCCGCAGGGTGCGGAAACACACTGCCAGAACTCCCATAATCACGGCAAGACTGAGTGGGGTAAAGGTCTTCAGGTCTTGCTGCATGAGTTTGACCGAGTTGGCCTTAATGTTCTGCGGGCCGGTTAGGTAAAGTTCACCCACACCGCGTTCGCGGGCGACAATTTCTTGGAGACGCTCATCGATGCTCTTCTGGACCAATTCTTCATCACTAAGGTTTTTAAAGAAGACAAGGATGGCAGCGCCTTTGCCATCTCGGGAAGCAAGGTTGCGATAAATGGGATTCTCTTCGACTTTACGGCGCAGTGCCGCAAGGGCCTCCGGAGTGGTAGGAATCTGCGGAATTAACCGGGGCGGCTCAACCACATCCGCGATGGGATCAGGTGCGTTGGTAAGGCTCGCAACACTCTGGATCCCATCTACTTTCTCTACCTGATCGGTGATACGTTTGATTTTCTCTAGGGCTGTGGGGGTATAAATATTCTCGGTCACAAGGCCGATCACGGCCAGGTCGTCGCTGCCAAAAAGCCTCCGAACTTCGTCATAGTAGGTCTTATTGGGGTCGTCACTGGCAAGGAGGTGCTCAACCGCGCTATCAATGTGAAGCTGACGAGCATGATAGCCAAAAAAGCCGGTCAGCAGCAAAACCAGCACCAGAACAACTCGCGGTTGGTACACAATAAAATGGTAAACCCGCTGCATCAGGACTCCCCGCTTTCTCGTGCAAAAGAACGTACGCCTTGATCAGCGGTTATAGCAAGCGGGCAGAGAAGGAAAAGAGGAGAATGATTCATTCTCTTAGGAATTCCTATCGCTCGACTACGGCTTTTCCACCGATCGCACTGAGTACTCGCAAGATGCCAGCTTTCGCAGGAAGGCTTCCCGCTCGGGAAAGAGAAATCTTTTTGATAGTTGCTATCACACCTTGACCACGTGACGTACTCTGCGCTAAGCGTGAGTAGTCAGGGTGTGAGACACGTGTCAGACATTGAGGAGATTAATCAACTTATCTGGAGTATGGGAATCAAATTCCGGGCAGAGCTGATTCAGCGACCGAATCCGCTCCCCGATTGGTTCCCGATCAACCAGACCTTTACGCTGGCTGCGACCCATATTTTTTTGACCCTGCCTGATGCAATCCGCAGAACATTGAAGCAGACCACTCCAGAAGAGATCGCCCGACGCGGCAAACGACTCGGGAGTTCCGTTTCCCCTTTAGCCATCTGGACGCTCGGCTATCATTTCCTGGTTGGTCGCGAGATGTTGATCGACTTAAGCCAATTGAAAGCCAATGCCCAGGCAGAGGATATTGCTTTGGTACTCGATTTTTGGCGGCGACTGACATTCACCCACCGAAGCGATGGGCGGTTGGACAACAGCGAAGCTGGTGCGGCTAATGTATTCCTACCAGCAACGATTGTACAGCATTTCTACGACGCTTTGATTCCTGTAGATGCAGGGATCAAACGTCGAGTTGAGCAGTTTCTCTCGGCTGTACAAGAGTACCGTTCTGTCCTGAACGCGGAGGCGCGTCTTGGCATCGCTGATTCTGGACCGTATCCACTCAATGTTGAACGGGTGTTAATTATCCGAGATTTCTTCGATCTCAAAGGAACCTATTATCCTTGGCGAGATGTCGTCGCAGAGGTCCCTCATCATACCTGCGCTTTAGCTTTCACTTTCGACCCCGAGGATTTCCAAACTCTCGAACTGAGTGACCAAAGCGAACTCCAAACGACTCCTTCTGGCTATCGAGAAGCAATTCGTGAAATTGCCTTTGCCAGTAGCGACAGTGGCTCTCCTCAGCTGCTGCCATTTACAGAAATGGATTGGCTCACTCGCGCAATCAGAAAAGCCCAACCAAAGTTAGAAGAATGGTTTAACCGCCGGACTCGACGGGAACGTATCATAACTGGGGCGCTTCCTTGGATCATACGCCTGTTTGCGATACTTCCTGGAGATGAGGTTCATCGCGCCTGCGACTTATCAGCTACGGCTCTGCGACTCTTACCCATATACGAAGATAATGACATCCAGGCGGCGCGTTGGTTAACCCATCGTTGTTTAGTTCCGGGCAACCTCAGCGCATTTGCCCCGGTCGCATAACCTGTTTCCCATGTCGACCAAAAAGCCAGAGTTACCTCCTCTTTTTACTAGTCAGTTCCTGGCTCGCTTGGAAACGCTCCGTATCCGTTCACGTCGTCAGTTCCTCGGCAGCCGGCCAGGTGGCCACCTTTCTCCCCGCCGTGGCGCCGGTCTCGAATTCGCTGATTACCGTCACTACACTCCAGGTGACGATCTTCGCTACATTGATTGGAAACTCTACAGTCGCACGGACCGTTTTTATATCAAGCTGTTTCAAGAAGAGGAGGAGTTGTACACCTATCTTTTCCTTGATCTCAGCGGGTCAATGGCTTACCCGGTTAGCAACGAGAAATACGCGAACGCCCGAGATCTTACTCTCGCCCTGGCTTATGTCGTCCTCGCAAACGAGGATGCAGTGAGACTCCATACCCTGAGCAGTGCTCCTGCCAGTCAGGCCACGCCATTCTTTCGCGGTCGCCCGCGCCTTTTTGATCTGGCAGCTTTCCTCAGCGCTTATCAGCCGGCGGGTAAAGTGGAAACGCCGGCAGTCTTGGCGCGGCATTTACAAACCGCTCGCCGGCCTGGTAAAGCGATCTGGGTCTCTGATTTTTTGTTTCCCGCCTCAGTCTATCAAGCCGGGCTCAATCTTTTACGAGCAGCAAACTTTGATCTGGCGGTGATCCAAGTCCTGGGAAAAGATGAAGTCGATCCGCCACTCATGTCCGCAGGGATACAAATGGTTGACAGTGAGAACGGAGCAACCGCCATGGTCCGCTTCGATGCGTCCGCTAAAAAAGAATATCTCCGTCGTTTAGAACTCCATAACCGAACGTTGCGCAGCTTTTGTCATCAGGTCGGCGTGCATCACGCGCAATTCACCACCGGCCAGGATCTGCAGACCTTTATCTTACGTGAATTACCCGCTTTAGGAATGTTAGGGTAGGAAACCAAGCGAGAGGACAAGAAAAGAGAAAAAGAGTCGCGCCTGCAAGAAGAAAGCCGGTGCTTTTTTGTTTTTCACTCTTTAGCCGGCATTTCTAGGGGAGCCGCGACTGACAGAGCTGTTGATCCATTATTGCTCGTGAGCTTGTACTGTTCTACGAGTTCTTTGAGGGTCTGGCCGACTCGTCGTAAGTTCTGCGCGGCGCTTCCAACCTGCCGAATACCTTTCACATTATGCGAGCTGGCCGTTTTGATGCTCTCCATCGCGACTGCGACCTGATCCATTCCCATCAACTGTTGCTGGCTGGAGGAGGCAATGACTGTCACTGCCTGTGCCGAATTGGCAATACTTTCTGACAAGGCGCGGATCGATTTGCTAGCTTCGACGGACTGTTGTTCTCCTGTCGTCACAAATTCGGTCGCTTGTTCAGTCACTCGGATAGCCACGCTCGTCGCTTGCTGGATATCTCTGAGGATGGCCTGTATCTGTGCGGTTGCCTGCTTCGAGCGCTCAGAGAGACTCCTTACCTCCTGCGCAACAACAGCAAAACCAGCACCGGCCTCCCCAGCCTTCGCTGCCTCGATAGCGGCGTTGATCGCCAGAATATTAGATTGTTCCGCCAGCTCATTGACCGTCGTAATCAGTGAGCCGATCGCCAAGCTTTGCTCACCGAGATGCACGACACTGTGCGCGATCGATTCCATCTGCTCACGCACATAGCTGAGCCCTGAGATGGCTTCCAGCGCTGATAGGGCGCCAACTTTGGAGACCTCCGCCATCTGCCGGCCGTTGTTGGAAACTTCCCGTGCTGTCCGGTTCGAGGTGTGAGCAGTCTGCTTCACCGTATCAACAGTCACGGCGGTCTGCTCCACTGCTGCGGCAGTTTCGGCCGTGCTCGTTGTCACTTGTTGCATGGATTCGAGAATCTGCTCGATCGCAACGGTCAGCACCTGGATGCCGTCTTGCATTTTTGTATTCATTGCTCGCAGATTCTTGACCATGCGAACGAAGCTGCGCGAGAGCACGTCGTGGTCTGATCGAGGCAGAAGCTGGACAGTCAAATCTCCTTTGCTAATGACATCAGCGGCATCAGAGATCTCACGAATGTACTGAATCAGATCGCGAAAGGCTGTCGCCAAGGCGCCAGTCTCATCGCCAGCGTGATGGTCAATTTGTTGCTCGATATCACCCTGGGCAATTCTCGTAGCTGCTGTGGTGATTTTTGCCATCGGTTTCAAGATTGCGCGCGTAATGATGAAGCCCAAAACCAGCGCCACAATGATGGCAGAGAGAAAGGCCGAAAAGGCCAAGCGCGAAGCAGATATTCCTGCCTGTCGCCCAAGTTCTTTAATTCTATTCGCTTCTACTCCGATCTGAATTCCGAGGATCATGAGACTCTCGCGAAGTCTCTGAAAGCGCTCCTGGAATAGGGGCACTTCAAGACGTGCGTTCGCTTGCTGCCCAGCCATACTGAGATTCACTATATTCTCTGCCTGGGCTAGGTACTCATCGATTACCGGACGCATGAGCGATAAAGCGTTTTTTGTCTCGCCTTGAAGGGAGAACATATTGAGTTCTTCAAAATAGGTTCGGAACGTGCTCGCGGTCTCTTGCAGTTCTGCCAGGTTTGCCTGCTGCTCAGTCTTATCCTCACCTCCGGCTAACAAGATAGAACGAAACACAACTGAACGCACTCCGTCGTGTAGCATGCCGACCTGAGCGACATTCCGTACAGCCGCAAGGTACATCTGACTTTTCTCATTATATTCACTCAGGCGCAGAATCCCGTGATCTCCGGCAAGCCCGACGATGCAAAGCGAGAAAAGCAAAATACCGCACAGGAACGCGAGCTTCTCCCAGATGGGAAGGTTTCTCAGTCTCAACCTCGACCATCTCCCCGATTGCTGAGATGCAGGGTACTTACTGAGATTATGTGTACTCTGCTCTTTCACGCTCTCTCTTCGCCCCCTAGCTACTCAATTTCATGCATAATTCTTTACGAGGCAGGCGGTTCGCTCCTCGCAAGGATCGCCCCGTCATATACTTTCCCTTCTTGCCCCTCTTCACTGAGAAAACAGTTCGGTAAAAAGTAAGTCATTGCGTTCGTCCCCCCTTGCTTTGACCTCCACATCCCCTTGATCGGTTCAAAGAAGGAGAATCTTTAACCCGGGAAATCCCAACAGCAAAACAAAAAGACCAGAGAGGGCACCCATTTACCGGCTTTTTTCGTTTACCCGTAAGGTGAGACTGTTGGAGCGGTCGGACCGGTGGTTGTCAGGGGTTAGGTTCGGATCTATCAGAGAAGTGAAGCGCTACTGAGTAGCGCTTCACGGACTTCTCTATGGATTTTTCTTTTCTCTCGCCTCTCGCCTTTAAGTTGCTATATGCACTTCCATTGTTAGTCGTGCCTTATTTACTTCAGAAGCACGGCAAAAGGGTCATCGTGCCGGCATTGTTCCTTTACGAAGGACTTCCCTCGTCAGCCCGCCGGCGACTATGGGGGAAATTACACCTCACGCCGCTTTTCTTTCTTCAACTACTGATTCTGCTACTGCTAATTGCCGCTGCGGCCCAACCCCTTTTACATCGTCGTGGCGGCAAGGTCGCCATCGTCCTTGATACGTCTGCTAGCATGCAGGCCCGTGCTCTTAATGGCACCGGCAGCATCTTCGATGAAGCTAAGCAACGGGCAGCGAGCCTGATCGCTACGCTCCCCAATGAAGACACTATCAGCCTCTTTACCAGTGCCCCATTTCCCAGGCTGGTCTCAACCTCTGCCGATACGCGCTCACCAATGCAAAAACAACTCGCGAGCCTCACCGGCACGGACGCGCCAGATGCCAGAGACGAGGTGCTGTCAGCATTTTTCTCTCAACTCCTGAAGGAACAGGATTTTCAACGCATCGTGTTTTTCACCGATCGACCGTTAGCAGAGTCACAGGAAACTGACGCCCTTACAGTCCAGATATTAGGTGAAGCACGGCCAAATATGAGTATCTCCTCGTTTCGACTGTATCGAAGCCCATTCGCTCCCGATGATGTCGATGCCACTATCACAATTGCGGGCACGGAGCGGGGAATGAGTGGGAACCTTAGTATTGAAGACGCGGAAACCGGGAAACTACTTGTCTCACAACCTCTGGCAAAGGATGGCAAGGCGACGCTGTCTTTTCCTCATCTTCCCCTCGTCACCGTCTACCGCGCTCGACTCCTTGTTGAAGACGGATTAGCGATTGATAACCAAGCGTATGCCGTGCTTCCGACACTCAGTAGCGTGCCGGTCTTGCTTGTGACTCCCTCGCCCAACGTGGCAAAAAGTTTGGCTCAGATTCCCAATCTCAAGATCGAGCGAGTCAACCCACAAGACTATACACCGGCTCGGGCGACGGATTTTCCTGTAGTGCTATTTCACCTCACAGCACCCGAGGTGCTTCCTGAGACCAATGCTGCGTTCATTCTTCCTCCAGAAGGGAATACCCTCTTTCCCTTGGGGAAATCCGCGTCACGGCCACAAGTAACACAGTGGACTGCGGCACACCCGCTGACAAGCTATGTGACGTTCTCTCTGCTGACACCCGTTTACGCGCAAGCGTTCCTCCCAGTTGGTTGGTGCAAACCTGTCATCAGCACGACAGTAGGGCCACTCGTGCTTGCGGGTGAGCGCAACGGCCGACGCTACGCAGCTGTTGGTTTTGACATCCTGCCCTATCTCGGAAAGCAGAATTTGCCGGTGTCAATCTTGACCCTCAATCTCTTAGGATGGCTTGCAGAATATGCAGGACAACCAGTGGATGTGAAAACCGGCTCCTCACTTCCTGTGCAAAATGAGACAGCAAAGGTTTACCAGCCAAATGGAGAAGTATTGTCTTCCATCGATGGGGCCGTCGTGTTAACCAACCAGGGAGTATACACGCTTAGCGACAATGGAGTTACGCGTCGGGTTGCAGTCAACCTGACCGATCCTGAGGAATCTGAGCTCGGGCGGCCACTCCGTCTCGCACCGCTTGTCTCTCCGGCACCGCTGACGCCGGAAACGATCGGGTGGCCGTTATGGCCGTGGATTCTTTTGGCAGTGCTGCTGCTGTTACTGTTGGAGTGGTGGTTCGCGACCCGCACGTGAGAAACAGTTTCCCGCGTTCCGGCAATTCTCAGAAGGTCGTATTAAAGAGGAGAAGACAAGGATTCATCTCATTTTGTGGTTCGATGATTCTGACGATTCCGGGGAAGGATGGAGGCGTTTCACCGAGACCAATGCTACACATCACCGAGATCTCTGCGCGTGGTTTGGAATTGATCCGAACCATATCCCTCGTTTTGGCTGCGGTAGGTGAGCGAGAGGACTGAGGCAGCAGAACTTGTCGTCTTGTGGAGATGCTCTACGATCCAGTAGAATTCAAGTGTTATTTCTCGGCGAGGATGCTCACAATGCAAACGATCAAATTTGTTCACTGGGAAGAAGATGGAGCGTGGCTTGGCTATCTGCAAGATTACCCTGACTATTGGACCCAAGGAGAGACGCTGGACGATCTCAAAGATCATCTGCGAGATCTTTATCAAGACCTGACCAGTGGTGTCGTGCCAAGCATCCGCAAAGTAGACGAACTGCTGGTGTCATGAAACGGGTTGATCTGAGCCGAACGATCGAGAAGTTTGGCTGTGCCTTCGTGCGGCATGGTGGCAAGCACGACTGGTAGCGCAATCCTACCACAGGAGTTTCTCAACCGATCCCGCGGCATCGAGAAATCAAAGAAGGACTGGCTAAACACATCATCAAGGAGTTGAGCAGCCCTGGGGAAATCTCCAATTCATAATCTGCAAACAGGCCGTCGCCTACCAACCCGTTCCACCCGACCGTGGTCATTTCGCAGTTCAGCTTCCTAAGTTGGGTTGAGCAAAGCGAAACCCAACACGTGCCACCGGCGGCTTTCCATTTGAGTTATGCGAAGCCCGCCGTCACCTTTAGTTGGGCATTGCTCCACCTATCCGCGCCCAACCACGCTTCGAAAAATCCTACTTCGCAAAGGCATCACGCCCACGCGCGTAGTTGCGAATATTCTGCCCGGCATTGCGGTTCACCAGTTCTCGTCCCCACATTGGGTGATAGAGGCTGCGCACTTCGTGCTCAATTATGCTCAGGGTCCGTCCCGAGTCAGGATCAACGATGGCCTGGAAGCGATATTGGTGGTTGTCACTTTCCTCGGTGATGAGATTGCGCTGCTTGAGGAACGCATAAGGGCCGGAGAAATTCGCGATATAGATCGCGATATGATGCCCATCGTAAGGCGGAAGCGCTGTAGTTGTCTCGCGGAAGATCAACTCTTGTGTGCGACCCACACGCACTCGGGCCGCCGCCCCTTCCTTGCCGGGGGTCCAGGTCGCAGGCGTTTGCATGATTTCTTTGTAGAACTGAGCAATACCCAACGCGGCATGAGGCTCAACCATGAACTCGACATAGGGAATGCCTAAGGTCATATCCCCGAACTGTAGGCCGGGAGCGTAGCAGCGAAAATGATTCCCCCACGGGCAGGTCACCGCAATATAATCCTTCTCTTCCGCGCAGGAGAACACCGTGCCCGCCAGTTTGGGCTGCACCCGTTCGAGACGCC
>Ga0187894_10001283_pt1 | contig 32536 bp, 23 predicted proteins | sample GBC1701081metaG_FD_136650 | JGI IMG/M metagenome (GOLD analysis project Ga0187894, IMG submission 136650) | White microbial mat communities from a lava cave in the Kipuka Kanohina Cave System on the Island of Hawaii, USA - GBC170108-1 metaG ...
CGCCAGCTTCTGCACCGTGTCATAGTCGATGGTTTCGGTCTCGCGGTCCACGCCGTAGGAGAACACACGGAACAGGATCCCTGAAAAATTGACCTTGCTGCCGTGGGTGAGGTGACCGCCTTGTGCGAGGTCCATGCCCAGGATGGTGTCACCGGTTTTCAGCACGGACAGATAGGCAGCCATATTGGCTTGCGATCCTGAATGAGGCTGCACGTTCACGTGCTCCGCGCCGAAGATCTGTTTGCACCGCTGGATGGCGAGATACTCCACGGTGTCCACATGCTGACACCCACCGTAGTACCGTTTCCCCGGGTACCCTTCGGCGTACTTATTGGTCATGAGGGATCCCTGAGCGGCCAGGACGGCGGGACTAGCGAAGTTCTCCGAGGCGATCAGAAGCAGCTTGTCACGCTGCCGCTCTTCCTCGGCGGCAATCGCGGCATAGACATCCGGGTCTGTGGCTTTGAGTGCGTCTAAAGAACCGACCGCATCGTTCATGACAGCTTATTCCCTCGTTATGAGGACACAGAAAAAGTCCACCAGCATCACAGACCGTGGCGCGTGAAGCGCGAGACATGCGAGAACGGCACAATGTGGACAGATTGGATTCTCACCTCGTCTCGCCCATTCCGCCAGTCTCGCGTGTCTCGTGCGGCTATCCAGCGGGGTCGTTCCTGTTATCCCACGAGTTGCGCAATATAATTGCAGCAGCCCGTTAGGCCTCAGCGGGAGTCGTTTCGGTTTCCTGTTTCTTCACGACGTGGACCATCACGGTTGCAGTCACGTCCCGTGGAAGCTTGATCGGCACGGTGAAGGTGCCGAGTTCTTTGATTGGATGGTCCAGCTGGATCTTGCGCCGATCCACCGTAAATCCCTGTTCAGCCAATCTTTCTGCAAGGTCTTTAACCGTGACCGACCCGAACATCTTGTCGTCCTTACCGACTTGGGCCTGCACCGTGAGGGACACGGCCGAGATGCTCCTGGCGTGGGTTTCGATCTCCAGCTTTTCTTTTTTCGCCCGTTCGCCGGCTACGCGCTTGATATGCTCAAACGCCTTGATGCTGCGACTGTCGGCCAGCACCGCTTTTTTTCGTGGGAGCAGAAAGTTCCGTGCGTACCCATCTCTCACATCGAGAAGATCTCCGAGATGCCCGACCCCGTCCATCGTTTCTTGTAAAATGACCTTCATTCTCCTAACTCCTTCTGTTGGAAAGGAAAAGAGAATACTGGGGGGGCAGCAAAAAGTCAATTCGCAATGTGCAGAGCAATGTACATAAGATGCTTCGCTGGGCATGGTCGCGGGACGATTGTGAGCGGCAGATTCCCCATGACAGGCTGGACAGGTGTAAGGGACCGACCGTATGATGGCGGCCGCTATGCGAGGATAACCTCCCAATAAAATCTTATGACCGCGCGAGATCTTCTCGAAACATGGGCGCCCTGGCTTGAAGCAGAACAGAAACGGGTGAGCGGCACGGCGCTTGACCAGCCAATCACTCAGGTGGCAGGCCGACTTGTGCACACTATCGGTAAGCTTCATCTGTATGAGTTGACGCTCCCAGACGGCTCTTCCATTGAGCATGACACTCCCCTCTCGATTATTCCTCCAGACGACATGGAGCCAACCGAAGGCATCGTGCTTGGCGGGCGACGCAACGTGGTCCTCGTGCAGACATTCGATGCCATCGGACAGTCCTGTACCGACGCGACCGTGATTCCTGATTGGGCCGGGCTTCTGGCTACGTCGGCCAAGCGATTGCGCGACATGCTCGCGCAGCCTGACGCCTATCGACTCGGTCCGGCAGACCGCTTGGCCTCCCTCCTCGAGGCGGCGACGGGAGCGAAGGAACTTTCCGGGGCAGATACCGGCTCGTCAATCCTCACGACCGTCTGGGCGGACGAACTCTCAGCGCGACGGCAGCGATTGGCCGTGCTTGCGATCGAACTAATTCGCGCGAATAAGCGCATCCTGGTGGTCTGCCCTGATCATCAGGCGGCGGATGTACTCGTCGGAACCATCGCGCGAGCTATGAAAGCCGTGGGGCTCATGTATCAGACGTGGGTGAGTCGCTATGAGATGGCGTTGGCCCAGCAGGTCGAGGGCATCGGGATTCAGGAGTTGGGGTTCGAAGCGCAGATGCATCAGTTCTATGCCAAGTCGCGTGCAGATAAGGCCGCGCTCCGGTGCAAGTACGATCGATTCCGCGAACTGACGCCCGTACTGGCGTACAAGGGGCAGAAGCAAAAGGATCTCGATGAAGTGCGCCTTCTGGAATGGCGTTTGCTGACGCAGGTCAGCGACCTACAGGCCAAGATCGAAGACGTGAATGCCACTTTGGCTGAGTATGAGAATCTCCCGCTTTTCCGACGGCTCAGCCTGCAGGCCTTTGGGAAAAACGGCGAATCGCTGCATCAATACCTCGAGCTATATGAGAGTCAGTGCGTCGAGCTGAGAGAGGAACTCGATGTCGCCAAGGCACGTATCAAGGAACTCGTGCCAGAAGCCGCTGTGCCGAAAGACATGCGGCCGGAGTTTGATGAGCTCAAAGATGACATCGTTCGGCTGGGCGGGACGAAAAAGATCCGTGAATTACTCGCGGCCGAAGAAGACACGAACCGCCAAGCTTTCATGCAGAATCGGCGGCTCGTGGTCACCACGGCATCGCGAGTGCTGAGCGATCCCCTGTTCAGTCGCGTCCGGTTTGATGTCTTGATCGCCGATGAGGCGCCGTGGATCGCGGCGGCCCCGTTGCTCGGCGCCGCCGGGCTCGTCCACGAGCGGATCGTGATCAGCGGTGACCGGCGCGATATCGCATCGGCCGGACTGTGGGCGGCACGCGAGTCGGAGCTTCGGTGATTGGAGCCGCTTGCTTGACGGGGACCTCACTAATTCAGGATAATCCGCTTCCACCTCGATGTGCCGAAGTGGCGAAACTGGCAGACGCACTAGATTCAGGGTCTAGCGCCCGCAAGGGTGTGCGGGTTCAAATCCCGCCTTCGGCACCAACCACTCTATAGTGCAGCGATTCCGAGGACTTGGCGAGCGGCATACTCATGCCGTGTTAGTAGCGTGTTCACGCGAGTCATGGCAGCGTCTAAATTCTCCGCCTTGATCGTACGATAGCAGAGGAACATTTCCACGGAGGAGTGGCCGACGATCTTCATGATCGTTTCGATATCTACTCCTGAGTCAACTAGGTTCGTCACGGCACAATGGCGGAGGTCATGGAACGGTAAGTCCTCGATCAGCGCCCGAGGAGAGATGCGGGACTTGAAGAAGTCCACGAACGAACTCCATGGGAGCGCGGGCAAGCCATCGTCCGTCTGTCGGGCTTGCGCAATATGTTCAACTACGGCGATCGAGGGGGACATAGTCCCTCGTCGTCGGACCCGTGTAGAGCGCACGAGGCCTAATCAGCCGGTTATGGTCCTGCTGTTCGATCACGTGTGCGCACCAGCCGGTGATGCGCGAGCACACGAATACCGGTGTATAGAGTTCTCGCGGAATGCCCATCAGGAGATACGCCACCGCCGTATAGAAATCGAGGTTGGGGCAGAGGCCTTTCTTATGTTGTACCACGCGATCGATGATGGTCGCGATCTCGTACCAACGGCGGTCTCCGCAGATCCGGCCCAATGATTCGGCGTGCTGTTGAATGATGGCCGAACGTGAGTCGCCTTTCTTGAGCACCCGATGGCCGAACCCCATGATCCGGTGTTTGTTCGCCAACGCCTCCCGCACCCACCCCTCCGCCCTCTCGTGGTTCTCGATTTCTAAAAACATCTCTGCGACGGCTTCATTCGCTCCACCATGGAGCGGCCCCTTCAGCGTGCCGATTGCCGAGGTAATGGCCGAGTGCAGGTCCGTCATTGTTGACGCGGTCACGCGGGCCGAAAAGGTGGAGGCATTGAATTCATGCTCAGCATAGAGCGTGAGTGACACGTCGAGCACGTGGGCCATTGCTTTAGCCGTGTCATCACCTTTCCGGTCGGTGAGCAGACACAACAGATTTTCGGCGAAGCTCAGATCAGCTTGCGGCTCCACGCGGGGTTTCCCGTTCGCGAGCCGATGTGCAGTCGCAATGATGAGCGGGATTTGCGCCAACAGTCTGATCGCTTTACGGACGTTTGCGTCGTGAGAACTGTCGGTGGCGTTCGGATCGATCATGCCCAGCAGCGAGACGCTGGTCCTTAGAATGTCCATCGGGCGCGCAGCAGGAGGAACCATGCCAAGGAACGCCTCGACAGGATCAGGCAGAACGGAGTGTGTGGCGAGCTGAGTCGTGAAGTCCGTTAGTTCTTTCTGGGTAGGCAGCTTGCCGAAGAGCAGGAGATAAGCCACCTCCTCGAAGCAGGCCTTCTCCGCTAAATCGTTGACCGCATACCCGAGATATCTCAGTCCCCCTTCACCTTCGTCCACATGACACAGCTTTGTCTCCCCGGCGAGGACTCCATCAAGGCCCGGGCTGTACGTCGGGGTCTTTGCTGTCTCAACAGGTGGCATGGTCATCATCCATCGAGTGAAATTGCCGATCCCGTTGCTCATACTCCGCATACCGCAGCAGGTCATATAGTTGCTGTCTGGTATGCATCCGCTCCAACAAGTCGCGCTGCGAACCATGAGATTTCAGCTCAACCAGCATCTGCTCGATCGCCTTCGTCGCCATTCGGAGGGCTGTGACGGGGAACAGCACCAGCCGATAGCCTAAATCTTCACATTCGCCAACGCTCAGGTAGGGAGTCTTCCCGAATTCTGTCATGTTGGCGACCAACGGCGCTTTTCCGCATTCCTTGGCAAGTTGCCGGGCAAATGTGCGGAATTCGTCGGCAGACTCAAGGGCCTCCGGGAAAATCGCATCGGCGCCGGCATCGATATAGGCCCGTGCCCGTCGCACAGCCGCGTCCAATCCCTCAACGGCACGGGCGTCAGTCCGGGCGACAATGAAGAAATCCGGATCTCGTCGCGCGTCGCTTGCGGCGCAGATCTTACTTACCATTTCGCTCGTCGAGATCAACCGCTTTCCCGGCAGATGTCCGCACTTCTTGGGCAGCTCTTGATCTTCGATCTGCATTCCTGCCAGGCCGGCCTGCTCGAATTCCTTCACGGCACGCATCACCGCGAGAGGGGGACCGAAGCCTGTGTCCGCATCTACGATGGCTGGAATCGTCACGGCCTTGGTAATGGTGGCTGCATCGGAGGCCACCTCCGTCAGGGACAACAGCCCGATGTCCGGCAATCCTCGCGTGGCCGACAGACCGGCGCCTGAGACATAGAGGGCATGGAACCCAGCTCGCTCGATCTGCATGGCTGTCAAGGCATTGAAGGCTCCGGGCAGGACGACGGTCTGTTTATCAAGCAGCTCACGGAAACGCCGAGCTTTGGAAGTGGTATGAGAGGGCATGCTACATCCTTCTGTTCATCTTCAATAACGGCATTAGCAGGCTGACATCTTTTATCTGGTCGAAGCTCCAGACCAAGTCGATCAACTTTTTCATACACGCTCGGTCTAATTTCCCTGCCGTCAACCTGCGAAACTTGCCCTCGACCTCCTGATCAGACATTCGGTGCTGGGGATGGCCGAGGGGATAGTCAACCTGTTTAACATAGTCTCTCCCCGCTTTTGTCCGAACCGTGATGCGCGTCGGCATCGCCTCCGGATAACGGCCGATGAACTCGGGCTGTGGCACGACACGAACCTTCTGCATCAACTCATGCAGTACCGGATTAGTGAGGCGTTTACCCTCGAAAGAGCGAAGCGTGACCTTACCGTCCAGCAGGGCGACGGCCACGCAGTAGGGAAAGCTATGATCGGCGGTCTCTCTCGTGCGCGGGCGCCACTTTTCGGGATCGCGTCCGATGATTTCAATGGCGACATCATAGCTGCCGATTTCAACGTCGGCGATACCCGCAAGCGCATCGTCTCCTTCTCCCTTGAGCAGATCCTCTCTGAGCGCGAGGGCAGCTTCCACTGCCGTCTGCGCGTGATATTCCACCGGGTAATGTTTGATATAGGTATCCAGGATCTTGAACGTGATCGGCCCAGACGGTCCTTTCTCGCCGCCAAACAGCGGAAGCTCGAACGATCCCGAAACGAGTTTCATGAAGCCCTTCTCACCTTCAAAAATCGGAGAGGGGCCCGTCATCCCTCGTTGAGCCAACATGGCTGCAAACACGCCATTCCGCGCTGCATTCGAGAAGGCACAGGCTTTCCACATGGACATGTCCCCGACACGAGTCTGCCTCAATGCGATATTCGCCACCCCGGCTAGGTTGATGGCTTGCCGTGTCTGTACCTCTGAGAGCTTCATCAACTTGGCTGCGGCGAGGGCGGAGGAAAAGGGGCCATAGGTCACATGATCCCAGCCACGTGGTCGGAGCGCCGCTGCGTCGCAGAGGCGGCACTGGACTTCATAGGAAAGTGCGATGGCCTGAATCACTCGCTTGCCGGGGGCATGAGAGGCCTCTCCGACCGCAAGAATGGCTGCAATGTTGTCCGAAGGGTGCGCCGGTTCCTTCGCGAGATAGGTATCATTGAAATCAAGATAGCGGACGAGTGCGCTGTTGGCGAACGTGGCGAGATCGGGAAGGGTCCTATGGCTTGTTCCCCACACAGTTGCGCCATGTGGCACTCTGACTACCCGAGCGAGCTGACGTGCGATCCGGCATGGCGGCGCAGTGAAGGCCCCAAGCGCACAGCCCAGGCTGTCCAAGACCCGCCTCTTAACTTCGTGTACCACGGCGTTGGGCACATCATCGTCGCAAAGGGACCGGCCATACCGACTCAATCGATCCGCAAGCATTGGCTAATGCCTCTCGACCCCTATCTTTCCTGTACCCCTCACGTTACACGCGGCACAACTGCCCTAGGTATCATGACGTCCCACCCCGTCATTCGTCACTGGCTAATAGTCATTCGGGGGACTCGCTCCTCACGCCGCTTTCACGATTGACCGATGACCATTTACCGCTCCACAACAACCGCCAATGCTTCTCCTCCTCCGATACAAAGACTGGCCAGTCCTCGCTTGGCGCCGCGGACCTCCATGGCATAGAGCAACGTCGTAAGAATCCGCGCGCCGGTGGCGCCGATCGGATGGCCCAGTGCGACCGCCCCACCGTTGACATTGACTCTCTTTGGGTCAAGCTCCAATTCCAGGTTGATCGCAAGGGAGACGGCGGAGAACGCTTCATTGATCTCAAACAAATCGATGTCGCCGAGCGAGAGGCCAGACTTCTTGAGCACCAGTTTGATCGCCTCGACCGGCGCCATCGTAAACCACTCCGGCGCCAGCGCCGCCCCTGCATAGCCGACGATGCGCGCCAGCGGCGCAAGCCCAAGATGCGCGGCTTCCTCTTCCGCCATAACAACCAATGCTGCCGCCCCATCGTTGCAGGAGGGAGAATTGCCCACGGTGAGAACGCCGTTTTCCTGAAACACTGGCTTGAGTTCACGTATCTTGCTCAGATTGACTCGATTCGGTTCCTCATCCTCTGTGACGGTCAAAGGCGCGCCTTTCCGTTGCGGCACATCGACGGGGACGATTTCACGCTTGAAGGTTCCGGTTGCAATGGCTTCTTGAGCGCGGCGGTAGCTTTCCAAGGCGAAGTCGTCGAGCACCCTTCTGGTGAGCCGGTACTTTGCTGCACAGAGTTCGCCGCCATGACCCATGTGGAAATTGTTATAGACATCCCACAGGCCGTCTTTGACCAGGCTATCTACCAGCTCCGCATGTCCTAGCCGATACCCCTGCCGCGCTTTCTCCAACAGATAGGGTGCGCGGGTCATGTTTTCCATGCCGCCTGCTATAACGATTCTCGAATCGCCGAGCGCAATGGCCTGAGCGGCCATGATCAGGGTCTTGAGGCTGGACCCACAGACCTTGTTGACCGTCGTGGCGCCAACCGAGCTGGGGATTCCAGCTCCGATGGAAGCTTGCCTGGCCGGCGCCTGGCCGAGCCCGGCGCTGAGGACACAGCCCATATACACGTCGTCCACACGCTCTTTCGGAACGTGAATGCGCTTTAGTGCTTCCGCAATGGCGATGCTGCCGAGTTTGATTGCGGGCACGGAGCCGAACACCCCGTTGAAGCTTCCCATCGGTGTTCGCACTGCGCTGACGATGACCGCTTGCTGTTTCTTATTCACAGGATTTCTCCTAGTGGCTCCCTTCGAGATAATCCTCGACCGTCACCGTTCACCCACCCCGCGTTCACGAGATCACTTCTGAGCTTATGTGACTCAGTTGTCAGAGGTTGGTGTGAGGCACATTGAACCACGTCTGAAGGCTTGTAGGGACTCATGCTACGCGCCAGTCCATCATTTCTCAAGTAAGGGCACTATCCCTTCCTCAAGCCAAGCATACTCGCCGCTCATGATTGCCTTCGACAGGCGGTAAACGGTTGAGTCTTTCTTATGCCTGCGGATTCTTCCCGCCGAAGATGAGGGAGGATGCAGACGATTCTCCATTACCTGACAGAAATAGGTGGCAAGCTCACGGATGCCGGGCTTGGTTCGCATTTCCGGCTGAGACGCATACCAGATGATCGCTGCCATCGGAAAGATCGCGAGGCTGTCATCGATTAAATCCTGAAGCAGGAGTTGCTTATTGTGCAGTCCCTGTCTGTGGCGGAGCGTCGCGACGAGCGTCGATCGTGTTAGGCTCCGAGAGGACGATTCGATGAAGCGAACCCACCGGGCATAATCCTCTCCGAACATCCCTGAACTACTCAAAGGAATCGAATAAGGGAGACGAGAGCGAAGCGCCATGCGAGCGTAGTACAGCGGCGCCACGACCTTAGTCGAAGGTGATCCTTGGAGAAAGGCAAGACCCTGTTCAATATAAGGAGCGAGGGCCTCGCGCGCCATCCAGATACGTAGAATCTCGCTTGTCCCTTCCCACACCAGATTAATGCGGGCATCGCGGAGCATGCGCATGACCGGGATGCTGAATTCGCCGCTTTTACGCTGCGACTCGACGGTCATGAATCCCCGTCCCCCGCGCACTTGGAACAGGTCGTTGACTACTTCCCAGTACCACTCGCTTCCGATGATTTTAGCTGCGGCCGACTCCAGTCGGAGGTCGCCCTTCTTGTTGGTCCAGGCTCCGCAGAAGGCCATTACGGCATCGAGTGCCAGCGTATAGGCCGCAGTACGGCAGAGTTTTTCTCCGATGAGCGTGTGTTCGCCGATCGGTTTATTCCACTGGACGCGGGTGCGCCCCCACCAGCGCATCACGGACAGGCACTGCTTGAGCCCCCCCGAACTGGCTGCGGGAAGCGTCAGGCGGCCGACAGTGAGCGTGGCGAGTGCGATCCTCAGGCCATCATCTTCGCTGCCCAATCGGTTTTCGATCGGGACGCGGACGTCGTTGAACGTCGGTATGCCGTTGTATATCCCTCTCACACCCTCGAAACGCAAACGGGTGACTGAGCACCCTGGCCAGTGGGTTTCCACAATGAAGGCCCCATATCGCTTCTGTGCCTGGGGGTCCTGGAGTTCCTCTGGCCGATCAACAATTCGTGCAATGACGACCAGCATGGAACACAAGAACTCGCCGTTCTGTTTGGAAGAATTCGTAATGAAGAACTTTTCTCCCGTGAGGCAATACGCGACGGTCTTCCCGTTTTCTATGACGCGGACAGCATACGTTTCTACCTTTGAAATGTCGCAACCCACATTTCGTTCCGTGAGCGCAAACCCTGAAATTTCTCCCCGTGCAAGCCGAGGAAGATACTTGGCCTTTTGCTCTTCTGTTCCGAAGAGTCGCAAGGGTTCAGGAACGCCGATCGATTGAGCGGCCGACAATAGCACGGTGAGCGACGCATCAAAACTTGCGCACAGAGTGGCGATTTTCTGATACTCGGCTTGTGTCAACTCCAGACCGCCGAAGCGTCTGGGAATCTTGATGCCGAAGGCTCCGATCTGAGCCAGTGTTTTCAAGACCGGCTCAGGCAGCTCCCCCTCACTGTCAACTCGTTCAGGATCCAGCGGTATTAGAGCGAGCTTGAATTGTTCCAGGAAATCCAGGGCGGCCGGACTCGTCTGTGGAATGCCGATTGAGGTAAAGAGGTCCCATCGGACGTCGGCTTCAAACAACCCCGCAAGAAAGCCGGAATAGGAGGCCTTATCACGAGCGGTCTCTGCCACCACCTCAGACCCTTTGAACACATCCTGGTTTTTCATGTGCGGCACTTCCATGACAGGAAAATTAGGATGCTGTCGCTCGTCATATTATTTAACCTTACCACTATTTACTCCCTGTTTGTCCCGGAATTGGCCCGACCAGACCCCCTCTTATGTAGCGCCCCATACCCCAGGACGAGGCGAACCGTTGATGCCACGGCGTGGTAGGATGTGATGTAGATTAGGCCCGTCTGTGCGCATCGGCGCGTGACGATTCTTCACTCCGGATTTCGGACGGAGAATGCACCATGCGTAATGTCGTCGTCGTTGACGGATTTCGTACTCCCCTATGCAAGGAAGGAACAGACTTTCGCGAGACGGATGCGGACGTGCTTGGTGCCTGGGTCATCCGCGAAATGATCACAAGGTGCCACCGCTGGAATCTCCCTCTAGAGACGATCGATTGCGTCTTAGGAAGCAATGTGGCAACGCCCACGCACGCGGTGAATCCGACTCGGGTTGCAGCCGTCACCGGTGGCCTTCCCGCAAGGATCCCCGCCGATACGGTGGCGGGGAAAAATTGCGGCTCGGGAGTGACGGCACTCTATTATGCGAGCTTGCGTATCAGGGGCGGTGACGCCGATACGGTGCTCGTCATCGGCATGGAGGCGATGAGCCGGATCCCAATCCTGTACCATCACAGGGTTGCTGACCTCCTCCTGCAATACGGTAAAACCAGAAGCTTTCGGGATCGTGCCGCCGGCGCTCTTGCCCTCATTCCTACGCTCCTTAACCTCAAGAAATATCCACCGCGGGTCGGCTTGGTGCTGGGTCTCACTGATCCGATGTGTGACCTTATTATGGGACTTACCGCAGAGAATATTGCAAAAGACCCGGCGCTTGGCATCACTCGCGCGGACCAGGACGCGTTTTCCGTTCGGTCTCACAGGAATGCGGCGCAGGCGTGGAAGGATGGGATCTTTGCGGATGAAGTCGTGCCCATGTACGTCCCAGAGAGAAGCGCCTATGTCATGCGAGACAATGGAATTCGTGAGGATGCTGGTCAGGAGACGTTTCGTGATGTGAAGCCCGTGTTCGACAGGCACCACGGTTCAGTGACGCCAGCCAACTCCTCGCAAATAACCGATGCAGCCGCAGCGGTGCTGCTCATGGAAGACGAGAAGGCCAAGTCCCTCGGCTTGCCGATCCTCGGGTACCTGAAAGACTACGCCGATTTTGGGTATGAACCCTCCTGCATGGGCCTAGCCCCTGTCGGGGCCATCGCCAAGGTGCTGGCCAAGGCTCGCCTGACCCTCAAGGACTTCGCAGTATGGGAGATTAACGAAGCCTTTGCCTCCGTCGTGTTGGGGATCAGCCGCATTCTTGACTCGTCATCTCTCATGGAGCGCAAGTTTGGCCATTACGGATTGACTGAACGTCTCGGCGAAATCCCGCCCGACGATCTCAACCCGCATGGCGGTGCCATTGCGCTCGGCCATCCGGTGGGCGTCTCCGGTCTGCGCCTGGCCATGACCTCCCTATTCGAACTCAAACGACGGAATGCCGAGCGGGCGATGATCAGCGCCTGCGTCGGAGGTGGACAGGGCGTGGCCATGACCCTGGAGAGGAAATAGCCATGTCAAACGGCCATACCGATTCTCCAGGCGAGTTTAAACACTTCAAGACCACAGTCCTTGATGAGGAAATCCTCCTCGCAGGTTTTGACTACTTCGGCAAACCGGTCAATGTACTGAACGTGGCGAGCATGTCGGAATGGCAGGAGATCGTGCGGTATGCCGAGCAATCCGCTGTCATCAAAGGCGTAGTACTGGTGAGCGTGAAGGAGGGAAACTTCTGTGCGGGAGCCGATTTGGAGCAGATGCACGACGCGCAACAGCAACACTCATTTCAAGAGATGGAGCAACTCGTGATCACCGCTCACAGGCTCTTTGACGAGATGGAACGATCGCCGAAACCGTTTGTCGCCGCAGTGGAAGGCGCCTGTCTGGGCGGTGGGCTCGAGCTAGCGCTGGCCTGCCACATGCGCATGGCCAGCACCCACCCGAGGACCTGTTTCGCTCTACCAGAAGTGAAGCTGGGCATTCTTCCTGGGTTCGGCGGTACGCAACGTCTCCCGAGGCTGATCGGCTTACCGGCGGCATTGGACATGATCACGACCGGGAAGACCGTCTTTCCGAGGCAAGCTCTGCGGATGGGCCTTGTGGAAGGAATGGTGACCTCTATCCCTTCGACGGTCAGGACTCTGGAAAGAATTCAGAAAGAAACTCTCGTTCAAACTGCCATTGCACAGGCCCGCAGGTTTTGTTCGGCTCCTATCCGACGGCCGTACCTCCGAGCAAGCCTGAGATTCTTAAGCGGTCCAGGGATTCGTGCGCTCGTCTGTCGCTATGCACGACATCAAGTAATCAAGCGCGTCCGACATTTCTATCCGGCTCCGCTCTGTGCCATCGATGCAGTGGGAAGAGGCATGGGTTTGAGTATTCTGGAGGGATCGCTCACTGTCGAAAGACCTCTCCTTCTGGATCTCATGGCCGGCCAGGTTTCCTCACACCTCGTTGGTTTGTTCCTGGCCGGCGAGAAGGTGAAACGAAACATTGCCGCTGTTCCAGCGGCGGCGACGCGCGTTGGTGTACTGGGGGCCGGATTGATGGGCTCGCAGATCGCCGGGCAGCTTGCCGAAAAAGGGTATGAGGTGGTCTTGCGAGACGTTTCATCGGACATTCTCGCGAAAGCGATCGGTCGCATCCATAAAGCCCAAACTGCCCAGGTGCGTAAACGGATCATCCTTCCTTCCGACCTACGCTATCGCATGATGCGGGTTACTCCAACCATCCACATCAAGGATGTGAACCTCGCTTCTCTTATCATCGAAGCTGTGTCGGAGAAACTTGATGTGAAGCAAGCGGTATTGGCGGAGTTTGAATCAGAGGCTCGTCCCGATGCGATTTTTGCCACGAATACGTCGTCATACACCCTGGCCGACATTGCTGCGAGGGCCGTCCATCCTGAACGCTGCGTGGGACTCCATTTCTTCAACCCTGTGGCAAAAATGCAGTTGGTCGAAGTGGTGCACGCCCCCTTCACTTCCGACAAGGCGCTCGCACAGGCCTGTAGTCTTGCCAAACGGTTGGGCAAGTTTCCCCTCGTGGTGAACGACGGACCGGGATTCCTCGTGAACAGGATTCTATCGCGTTATCTGGCGGAGGCCGTGATCATGGTAAGCGAGGGTGTCTCCTTTCGGCGCATCGACACTGTCGCCAAAAACTTTGGGATGGCAGTGGACAGCGGGCATCCTATGGGTCCACTGGAACTCCTCGATCTGATCGGACTTCCTGTCGCCCTGCACGTACTGACCTCGCTCGCCGTGCTGGGATCTCGAATCGAGTCGCGTGATGCACTGCTGCGGGATTTCCTTCCCGAGAATAGGCCGCCGCTGACATTTTGGAAGTCTGAAAAAGAGAATCCACAGGCTCTCGACGCAGTCGCGAGCTATCGTCGCGCCAATCCCTTAGAAGCCGGCCCCATCTCCGACGACATCCTTCACCAACGCCTGTTTTTTCCAATGGTCGACGAAGCGGTGCGCTGTCTGCACGACAAGATCGTAGAGCATTCCTGGCAGGTTGATTTTGCACTGACGTATGGGATCGGGTTTCCCGCATTCCGTGGCGGTCTTCTCACCTGGGTTCGGGAAACCATGACGCAAGGACACGTAGCCCAGGAACTGGAGTCGATGGCGATCAAGTACGGCAAACGCTTCGAGCCCTGTCCGGCTCTCTCGAACGGAGGGTGGTAGTGCCGTGACTTTGTTGAGCAATCTATACGGAGCGCCTGATGCCTAAACAAGCGTGGTTCGTACATTATCCCGAGGGAGTTCCTCACGAGCTTACTCTCTCCCCCGAGACGCTCTTGGAGATGTTCTCCCGGAGCGCACAGCGGTATTCACGCCGGCCGGCTCTCTATTTCTTCGGAAAGACCATTTCTTACCGGGAATGCTACTCCCTTGTTGAACGATTCGCCTGTGGCCTCGCGGGGTTGGGAATTCGCAAAGGTGATCGCGTGGCCCTCTGTCTCCCGAATTCTCCCCAGGCAGTGATCGCCTATTTCGGCATTTTGCGGTCCGGGGGGATCGTCGTGCCCTGCAATCCGACCTACACGGAATACGAATTGTCTCACCAGCTTCGAGACGCGGGGGCGCGAGCGATCGTGGTCCTCGACATGATGTATCAGAAGATCCAGCATCTCGATCTGGAGACGATTATCGTCACGCGGATCACCGATTTCATGACGACGATCGTGAAGTATATCTATCAACGTCGAAACGGCCGACCGCCGATCGAGATTCCGCGCAGCGACAAGATGCTGTTTTTCCACGAGGTACTGGACGGCGTGACCCCCGTTGTGCCGGAGGAGCTTCTTCCCATCGTGACCCCTGACGATATCGCGGTCCTCCAGTACACAGGAGGCACCACCGGGGTATCAAAAGGCGCAGAGCTGCGTCATCGCAATTTGATGGCCAATATTCGGCAACTAGTTAGCTGGTTTTCTCCTACCGAACGGACAGAGAGTTTTCTAGCAGCGCTTCCGCTTTTTCATGTGTTCGGGATGACGGTCACACAGAATATCTGCTTAGCAGTCGGTGGATGTATGGTACTCGTGCCCGATCCCCGCAATATTCAAATGCTTCTCTCGGTCATACGCAAGAAACAACCGACCGTGGTTTCATTGGTCCCTGTGCTCGTACAGAAACTCTTGGAACATTGTAATGAGAAGGACCTCAAGGCGACAAGGTTCTGCCTTTGCGGTGGGGCCGCGCTCTCGTACGACCTCCTCAAGAAATTCAAGGAACGGACCGGCCAACTTATCATTGAGGGATACGGACTTTCCGAGTGTTCTCCGGTGACACACTGCAACATTGCCCGTGGTCTTTCGGTGAAGCATTCCATTGGATTACCGATTGCGAACACCGAGGCGAAAATCGTCGATGAGGCGGGCCAGGAGGTCCCGCTTGGAGGAGTCGGCGAACTTTGGGTACGAGGTCCGCAAGTGATGCAGGGATACTGGAACAATCCTGTGGAAACGGCGAAGGTGATGAAACCAGAAGGGTGGCTCGCAACCGGCGATATGGCACGTATGGACGAAGACGGCTTCTTCTACATCGTAGATCGGAAGAAGGACATGATCCTTTCCACTTCAGGCTTCAATGTCTATCCATCCGAAATCGAAAAAGTGATACTGCTCCACCCGGAGGTACGAGAAGCTGCGGTCATTGGCGTGATGTCGGAGGACGGGAGTGAATCGGTCAAGGCGATTGTCGTTCCAACCGCGAATGAAATATCTGAACACGACCTCGTAAAGCACTGCCGGCGATACTTGGCTCCATATAAAGTTCCAAGGCACATCGAATTTCGCAGCGAGCTACCACGGACGCTTCTTGGCAAGACACTCTATCGGGTCTTGCGTAAGGAAGAAGCGGAGCGGCTGCAACGCTCAACACCTTCAGCTGTCGTGAGATGAGGGGGATCGACCTCTGGACGGGTTGAACCGCTGCTGCATACAGAGCAGCTCGGCAACGTGTCTGGCGAGCGCCAAGGCCGCGGATAGCCCCGGCGACTCAATTCCTACAAGATTGATGAGTAGGGGGCTCTCGCTGTCCACGGCGACAATGAAATCGCTCTTACTCCCGTTGCCGGGCATAACACAGGGACGGATTCCGGAGTAGGCCCACTCCAGATCGCCTTCTTCGAGGGTCGGGATGAATTTCTGCAAGGCCTTGACGAACACACTGGGGGGAGTCTTGTGCGACGAGTAGTCCTTCTTGTCTTCGATTGCCACCTCATTCGGTCCCACGAACAACCGTCCGTTCGGACGGGGGCTGAAATGAATCCCCTTGCCGGTCGCTGGAGGAGGTAAAGCAGGATACACCAGGCGTCCGATGAGACTTTTCTTTTCCGGGGTGACCAGTTCGTAGTACTCACCTCGCACCGGGCAGATGTTATACTTTTTATAGCGTAAGGCGAGGGTAGCGATATCATCGGCGTAGAGCCCCGCGGCATTGATCAGGCACGCGGCGCGGATTCTATGACGATCAGTGGTGATGATGTATTCAGCGGCATCTTCATCGATGCCAATCACCCGGTTGTTGAATGAAAATTCGGCACCGGTCGCTTCCGAGTCGGTCCTGAGAGATTGCACAAAGGCCAGAGAGTCAATGACTGAGACGCTTGGAATGATGATCCCGCAGCAGGCGTGGAGATTCGGCTCCCACGCACGCAACCCCGACGGCGTGACGAACGAGACCCGTGTATTCGTCTTCCAGGCGTTGACCAACAGCCGCCGCAGCATGGATATCTCACGCCAAAGGCCTCGACGGATATCCTCCCACGATATGGCGATGACCATTCCCGTTCTGAGCAACGGGATGCCATGCTCTAATGCGTACACGACCGCCAGCGCGCTCCCCTCTCGCGCGAGCTGTCCCTTCAGCGAACTGGGATGTTCGTGGATTCCACTATGGAGCACTCCGCTGTTGCGCCCGCTGGTCTCCTCTGCCACGCGATCGTGTTGCTCGAGAACAACGACGCGGAGGGGCCTGTCCCAGCGGCGATGCATCAACTCTCTGGCGATGGAGCACCCTACGACCCCTGCTCCCACGATGCAGACATCATACCTGTTCATCGGGCCTGGTCCCTCGCATTCTGGCGCGGGTCAAGCACGCAGTGCTCCGGCTGGCATAGCACATCCACTGCTTTGGCAACCATGCAGAGCAGGGTCCGCACCACACAGGTGTCCCGGGTACTCAAGGCTGGAGAATTCGCATGTCTGATCATCAATCGAATAAGTACGGGAACATCATGTTTGTCTTTTGCGGGGGTGGCTGTAAGGCCCTCTTCCAGGCGGTTGCGGCCGCAGAATTGGTGAATGCCGGCTTGATTCCGACCCACATCATCAGTTCCTCCGCTGGAACCTGCAATGCTCTCGGGTTTGTCGAAAACCCCGGTGTAGTCGGGGCCGAGAAAACTATCCGCATCTGGGAAGACTATATCACCTCCCCTGAAGCAGTCTATGAGGTCCACCCGTTTCTTCGAGAGAAATTGGCACGTCTCTTAGGGGTTGTTCCGCAAGCAACTCAAGGCTGGGGGCCGAGCGGGTCGATTCTCCATGATTTCAGAAGGGCCAGCAAGTTCCTGCCTCTAGTCACATCCTTTGGTCTGCGCATGCCGTTTCGCGTAGCAGTCCGCACCGTGAGCTTCGTCTTTCGCCTCATGGATACCTTTGCATCCCAACACAAGTCATTTCGGCGGCTCATGCAGGCGCCTGAAATCCAGGAAGCGTTCGACGAGATGGATAAGTATTTTGAATTCAGAAGGATGAAAGCCTTCCTTGATCCGTTCCCGCTCTTGACCAGACTGGGCGAGCAGATTGATCTGCGGAAGGTGCTGGCGAGCTCCATCGTCTGGCACATCCTCGCTGAACGATACGAAGACGGAGCTACCGTGGTCTTTTCCAATAAAGATTCAGATCTTGCGATGGACTGGAGTGATGACGCACGAAGTCGGAAAGCCAAACACGACCTCTTCTTTTCGCGCATCCGCGCATCCATGGCCCTGTACCCTTTGTTTGAGATGGTTGAACTGGACGGCTATCGGTACCTTGATGCCGATCTCGCAAACCCCCTTCCGGTCGAGGAAGCCTTCAGATTTGGATGCGATACGGTGTTCATGTTCCTCAATGTTCCGAGAAAGAGCGTTTGTGTCGAACCGCATCCCCTGCGAGATCTTGTGGAGTTAAACTTCCGCTTACGGTTGAACGAGCGGTACCTCCACCATCGTATCAAGGAAGCACAGGCAAAAGCCAAGGAGCAGGGCGTGAACCTATTTATCATCCGCCCAGACGAGACCCCCCCCGGACTCGGGTTGCTGGAGATTGACAGCAAAGTGATCGAATTTGTGAAGTACCATGAGCGAAAACGTATGCAGGAATATATCGAAAATCTGGATGCCCACAATCTTCGATTTGCGCCGCCGATCATTTAGCCAAATATTCGTATACCTCTTCTGTTCTTGTTCAAGGATACTTCATGCGGCAGACGTTGAGAATCGGCCATCGTGGGGCTGCGGGCCATGCCCCGGAAAATACATTGGCCGCGATTCAGAAAGGGATCGCTCTCGGAGTCGATTTTGTGGAGATTGACGTGCGTCGTACGGCAGACGGCGTGCTCGTGGTCCTCCATGATGCGACAGTGAATCGAACGACCGATGGGAAGGGTCGGGTCGATCGCTTGTTCCTACGGGACATAGTGAAACTCAATGCAGGGAACGGCGAACACATTCCAACGCTTGAGGAAGTGCTCAAGATAGCCGCAGGAAAAGCGGGGCTGATGTTGGAACTAAAGGCCGAAGGGGTGGCACAGCAGACGGTCGAATCGGTGCGCGAGGCTAGGTTCAAAGGCCCTGTTATCTACGCTTCTTTCTTGCACAAAGAACTGACACATGTTCGGGCAGCCGATCCAGAGGCCTATCTCATGGTGCTCTTCGGCGGCCTATCCCGTGCCTCCGTCGCCCGAGCGATTCAGTACGGATCTTCCTACGTCGGTCTTCGCCACGACAAGGCCACGCGCGCGCTCGTGGATTCATTCCATCGTTCGGACTTGCTCGTATTCGTCTACACGGCAAACACTCCCCGCGATATCCAGCACGTACTCTCCCTTGACGTCGATGGGGTGATATCGAACTATCCTGACCGCATCGCTGGTCAGTAGTTCCTATCTTTATTACCTATGTCAAGGTTCTCTTGTTGTGCTCGTCAGGCACAATCTTGGCGAATATATTACAGGCCTTCTCACAGGTTATTCCCCGTGATCCAGGCTATCCACTGAGGAAGTCGCTACAGCAAAACTGGTTGTAGGAGGCTATGCGTGGCGTTCTCATGTGATCGAAAATTATTTGAACGGCGCGCAGCCGGCGACATGGATACCGGATAGCCCGTTTCCCCTGCTACGTCCTGCCGCCTTCACTGGGCTACGGCACGATGAGTTGGGAATTGGAGGGGTTTGCTTCCGGAATGACAGCACGGGGGACTCTTTCCCCTATTATCCAGGATAACGCTACAATCTCTCGGAAATACCGGATTGTTCGTGATGATGTAGTATCGCGGTGCACAACAGATAGCAATTGATTTAAGAGTCAGACTCTCGATAAAACATAAGCCATGAGCGAAAGCGGCAGTACACAACAGGAACCTACTTTCCCCCAAAGTGTGCGGGGCCTTAATTTTTTCGATACAGACACCAACCTGCACCTGTTCCTTGAGCGGGCGGCACCGGGGCTTTTGCAACGCCAGGGCGCAGTTCTGGGCCGGATCGGGGCCTTCGCCGGGGACAGGTTGGACCGCCAGGCCGAACAGAGTGACCAGGATTTCCCGCCTGCGCTGAAAGATTTGCCCGATGATAGGACCGCCCCCACCGGGCGGCGTAATGAAATCCGCCTGAACCCGGAATATGAGGAATGCCAGCAAGAACTATACAAAAGTGGCATCGTGGCTGCGTGTTTTGACAAGTCTGCTCCCGAGTCGCATATCCTGCCTTTCGTCGCAATGTATATGGTTGCGCAATCCGACATCGCCACCGGCTGTCCCTTTGCCATGACGCATCCAACCGCCTATGTTCTTGACCGGCTGGCGCCGCAGGGCTTGAAAGACAAATACCTGCCGGAAATCCTGCGCACGGACGGCAAGACTGCCATTTGCGGCACATGGGCCACGGAACGCCACAGCGGCAGCGATATCGGCGGCACGGTAACAACAGCCTTGAGGCAGGACGACGGAAGCTATCGTCTGCAGGGTCACAACTGGTTTACCAGCGCGTTCGGCTTTAAAAAATTCATGGGCATCAAGACGGCGCGTGCTGTCGGAGCGCCGGAGGGCGGCAAAGGGCTGGGGCTGTACCTTGTACCCAGCCATATCGACGGCGACTGGGCTGTCGGCAATAACCTCAATATCACACACCTGAAGCGCAAGCTGGGAACCCGTGGTCTGCCTACCGTTGAAGTCGACCTGCAGGGTGCGCTGGCTTATGAAATCGTTCCTGCTGGGCAGGGTCTGAAGACGATGATGACGGCGCTGGGTTGCTCACGGGCTCATAACGCCATGGGTGCTGTAGGCGTGATGCGCCGTGCTTATATGGAGTCCCTGTGCTGGGCAGGCAACCGCGAAACGTTTGGCAAAAATCTGATCGAGCGCCCGATGGTGCAAAAACGCATACTGGATATCGCCGTGCAGTGGATGGCGGGATCGGCGCTGGCGTTCGAAGCGGCGTACAGCTTTGACGAGGCCGCAAAGGATTCCGGGAAAGAACCGTGGATGCGGATCGTTACTGCGCTGGCCAAATTCCGCACGGCGGAACAGGCCGTGTGGTGCGCGCAGAAGGCGCTGGAACTTGTCGGCGGCAATGGCTATACCGAAGATTACGCCACTGCCCGCCAGTTTCGCGACGCCATGGTTCTGCCGGTCTGGGAAGGGCCGGAACAGATCCAGGCGCTTGAGCTGATGCGCATGATCGCCGGCGCCGAACCAGGCGACAGGCAGTTCCTTGAAAAAATTGCATCGGTCCGCGATGCATTACCCGCCGCGATGAATAGCGAAACAATCAATTTGTCGGCCCTGGCCGGCACGATGGAGGATTCATTTAAGAAACTGCGGGCAGAACCGCAAAAGGCCGAGCTTGTCGCAGACGAATTCCTGCGCATCATGTCGGATGTCCTCACCTATGCTCTGCTGTGCGAAGAAGCGGCGTGGACTTATGCACACAAACACGATGGCACGAAACTGCTGGTCTGTCGTGCCTACCACGCCCGGGTCTGGCCAGGCGAATTTGCCGCGCCGTCTTTTTCTCCCGGCATCTTGCTACGTCATTTCAATCATATTGTGCAGGCAGAGTCCATTCCCCCCGCAGCCGTCAGCAATCGAGAGTCAGACCAGTAAAAGCAACTCGGTGGCAGAGAATCTGACACAATCCCACCGTCGGCACCAAACCAAGCTTCGCTTGAACCGCGGGTTCTTCATCGCCTTATCGTTACTGACACACGCGGATAAACACCCCCCGGCGCCACGCCTTCATAAGCTCTCCCTCTATTTGCTATTTGGCAGACGTGGCCGTGATTGTCGAGGCGGTCAAGATCTCAAAGTCCTTTGTCCATAAAACGTGCAAGAATTCTGTTCTGCAAACCCTCGAAATTCCAGCCTGCTCAAGTTAACCATTCGGTGTCCCTTAATCAGATGTTTTATGGACTATGGCGATGTTGCCCGATGGATTTTAGGCTTGTCGTAGCTCCAATTGACAAGCCGATGAGGTTAGATAAGAATCCCGCAGACTCTGGCACTCTATCCGGGCGGAATATTTAGGTCAGAATATTCTTTAGTTGCGGGGCAAACGGGCACCACGCACACTTTTGACTCGGGCAGGATGATTTCGCCTTGCGTCGCAATTTCAAGGTGCCTTTATTGGTTGGGCACACCTTCACCTCGTAACTGTGGGGCGTTATGGAGCATACGAAGATAGTCACGGCGAGCGAGCTAGAAGACTTCTCCAACAGACGCGATAGTGAGCCTGTCATACCGGAACTAGTCCATCTGCTCGTAAATCTGTCCGTGCCTGACTTGACTCATTGCAGAATTCCTTACGGCGATTCGATCGGATTGCCCGGACTTGATGGTCTCGTTCAAACGGAAGCTGGCTTTCGCCAGTTCGTTCCCAAGAAAACGAGTTTTTGGGAGATCGGTCGTAGCGAAAATGCTCAGAGAAAAGCAACGGAGGATTACAAGAAAAGGACTGACGGAACGCCTTTATCAGAACGGGCGGAGGCAACGTTTGTCTTTGTAACACCAAGGAGTAGGGATTGGGATCAACCATCCCAATCGGCATGGATCCAGGCGCGGCAAGGGGACGGTTGGAAGGAAGTTAGAATAATTGATGGAGTTCAGCTCTGCGATTGGCTGCGTGAATTTCCAGCTGTAGGAAAGTGGCTGCTTCAACGCATTGGTCTTGTAAAAGCTCTTACGGGATTCCAAACACCAACTGAGCACTGGTCGCACCTTGCACAGATGGCCAGCCGGGGCGATCCCCCCTTGTCGCCCAAGGTTTTCCTCGCAGGACGAGAAAATGCCTGCCAGCAACTAGAGCGCCTATTCCGCCGCGAGATTCCCCAGTTAATTCTCGCTATAGAAAGTGAAAACGATGCAGAGGATTTTGTCGCTGCATTTCTCGAGTCACTGGACGAAACCACGCGCCGTGCCTATAGCAACCAGTGCTTATTTATTTCTGATCCCGACGCTTGGCATACCTTCTCGAGTTTACGGTTTTCTCATACCCTTGTGGCAAGCCCGAGGCTGGATTTTACAGAATCGAATGAGCAGTTGCATGTTGCGGCGCGTGCACGCGGTCACGGCATTATCTTCTCGGTTTCCGGCGCTTGGGCGCATGGAGCCGAAAAGCTCGTTCCAATAATGAGCCCCTCTCATAGCCTACTCGAGAAGAGTCTGCTTGATAGCGGTTTTTCCAGAGAGCGAGCCGCTGAATTAGCGAGTGCCGGGGCGCAGAGCCTAGCGTCATTGAAGCGCTTTCTTCGCGGACTGGGTGAACTGCCACCTTATGCTACTTGGGAGAACGCACGGGTGTTAGCTCAAGCATCCCTGACTGGAAAATGGAAGGGTGATCGTGTGGCAGACAGGGAGGCAATGGAGATTTTGCTGGGAAAACCCTACGGGGAGTGGGCCGAAGTGGCCCGAGCTGAGACATTGCGCGCGGACACTCCCCTTGTCCAACGAAATGAATCGTGGAAGATGATCTCCCGCGGCGAGGCATGGGCCGCCCTCGGTCCGCGTATTAACGATGAAGATCTAAAACGTTTTCAAAAGATGGCACTTCGAATACTAGAGGAGAAAGATCCGCAGTTCGAGCTACCAAAAGGTGAGCGCTATGCCGCCTCCATTCATGGAAAGTCACTCTTGCACTCACGCTCTCTTCGAGAAGGGGTAACCGAATCGCTAGCTTTACTGGGATCAAGAGGCAATGCTCTGGCTAGCACTTCGCATAGCCTGGCTGAAGGAACCGCAAAACTTGTAGTGGAGAAGTTGTTACACGAAGCGGGTTGGGTGACTTGGGCAAGCCTCAATAATGAGATGCCACTACTTGCAGAAGCTGCGCCCGACGAATTTCTCGGCGCTGTCGAAGCATCACTGGCCGATCCACCCGCAAGCCCGTTCATTGACGTGTTTCAGCAGGAGGGCACCGGAGGGTTGGGTGGGTGGAATTACATTACTGGGGTTCTGTGGGGATTGGAGACCCTTGCGTGGCATCCCGATTATTTGGGCCGCGTAACTCTTTTGCTCGGAGATTTAGCATCCATAGATCCCGGTGGAAGTTGGGCGAATCGCCCTCGCAATTCTCTGACCGATATCTTTCTTCCATGGCTTGCACAGACCCTGGCTGATTTGCCAACACGAAGTAATGCGTTGGAGTCACTGCTTCGGGAACATCCAGATGTAGCATGGAAAGTATTGCTCAGTCTTCTGCCTAGTTCCCACGGTAGTACATCCGGCACACGCAAGCCAGTTTGGCGACCATTTATCCCGGCCGGGTGGAAAGAAACAGTTACCCATTCGCAATATTGGGCGCAAGTTCATGTCTATGCCGAGATGTGCACCCGGGCTGCCGCACTCGATTTAAATAAGCTGGTCGAGCTGGTAGATCACCTAGCAGACTTACCAGAACCGGCACACTCGCAGGTATTGGCCCACCTCGCGTCACCACCTGTTATGGCCCTTGCCGAAGAGAAACGTGTGCGTCTTTGGGAGGGCTTAAAGGACCTTGTGTTGAAACACCGGAGGTTTGCGGATGCGCAATGGGCTATGCCGGCGGAGCGCGTTGCTAAGATTGAAGAGGTGGCTACGATGTTGGCCCCTTCGTCATTTGAGCTAGCGAATCGACGACTGTTCACTGAGCGTGACTTTGACCTGTACGAGGATGGAGAAAACATCGAGGAACAGCAGCGAAGACTGGACGGCATTCGCCGGGATGCCATCACGGCAATTCTGGGGGCTAATGGCATGGAAGGGATCGTGCGATTTGCAAAGGACGTGGAATCACCGCGTAAGGTCGGCGAGACATTAGGTGCGATACAAGATCAAAGCATTGACGCCTTTCTGTTGCCGACATTCCTTGGCAAGACTGATAGAGAGATAAGCCAATTTTTCGGGAGCTTCGTATGGCGACGGTCTTTGACGCAGAAATGGACATGGGTTGATCAGCAGCTGAGCCAAGGTTGGCCGAAGGATCAGCTATTGGCATTCTTCTTACTAATCCCTTCTGAACGGGAGACTTGGCATCGTGTAGAGCATTTCCTTAGTAACGCGGCCGACGACTACTGGAAACAAGTTCAGTTTATTCCGTGGGGGATGGAGCCTGCCGACCTCGTGTATGCTGCCGAGAAGTTGGCCTCAAACGGGCAGCCAGCTGCCGCTATAAATTGCCTTTACATTCTAGCTCGCAAGAAAGTGCCCATTCCGATGCCACTCGCCTCAGCAGCGCTGTTGGGTGCTCTAAATATAGAAGAGCAACAGAAACAACTCGACCAACACCATACTGTGGAAGTGATTAAATGGCTGCAGAAGAATGCGTCTGCCGACTCCGATGAACTATTCAAAATTGAATGGCACTATCTGCCGTTATTAAATCGGCTACAGGGCGGCGAGGCGAAGGTACTTGAGCAAAAGTTGGCGTCATCGCCGGCATTCTTCTGCGAGGTCATCGCAATCGTGTTCCGTTCAGACAAGGAGGCGGAAGAAACGAAAACCGAAGTCAGCGAGGCCCAGAAACAAATAGGCCGGAATGCATATTCGTTGCTGCACGGATGGCGTATCCTTCCAGGTACGCAACCGGATGAGACGTTCAATGGTGACCAATTTACAGACTGGCTGGCCGAAGTGAAGAAGCATTGTAGAGAGTCCGGACATTTTGGAGTCGCTATGTCTCAGGTAGGGCAAGCCCTTGCGCATTCCCCGCAAGACCCCGGAGGTCTTTGGATTCACAGATCGATCGCAGCGGCTCTAGACTCAAGAGATGTACCAGAAATGCGGCGAGCATTCACAACCGGCCTGTTCAACAAACGCGGAGTCCATGGCTTCTCTCATGGTGAAGAGGAGAAGCAAATTGCGGCAGATTATCGTCAAAAAGCCAAGGCATTAACAGACAATGGTTTTCATCGATTTGCTGACGTAGTCCGAGGGTTGGCTAAGGGTTATGAGCAAGACGCCGAGAGAGAGTCACGAAGAGACATCTTCGACGACCGGTAAAGAAAGAATTCCAGAACTCGACAAAGTCGTGGTCGTAAAACGGTCGTATAGCAGAGCTGCTTTCTTCTCATCCCCTCTCACATAATCTCACTCCTGCTCAGGTCGCAAGTCGTTGGCTTTCTAGCGCAAAACCTGTGAAACTCGCGTCAATGCTGAAGGTGCTGAATTGGTCTCAAATCAAATCCCGCCTTCGGCACCAACCATACGCTCACCGCTCCTAATAAGGCGTTCCCACGTTTCCAGACCATCATTTTGAACACCTGCTAACACCCTTTCGGGATTCTGTTTGGGCTGAATTGTCAAGCGACTTGTCCCAATGGGAGTCTGGTACCCTCACGGTTGAGGTCCGGTGTTTGGGGGAACGGTGAGCATAGGGGAGCATTATCGTTGGCGACGTATGCCCCAGGAGGTTGCTCACGGTAGCCAAGGGCACCCCGCGCATGATGAGGACCTCTCCGAGAGGCCGCTATGCCCTTCTCAGTTGGCCCTCACCATCGATTTCCCGTGCAACGCGTTGTCACGTATAACGCGAGTCCGCTCCTTAGGCTGCAGGCATACTTTTCTGGTTGTGGCTCAAGAATAGCTTATAGCTTGACGGTGTGCGCCATGGTGCTAGCATCTTCCTCAAGACGCGCTGAGCCGCTCTACTGTCCTATTCCCTGCCCAGTTTTTGAAGTGCTGCGTTTCTTTGTGTTGAACGACAGGAGCGAAACCATTCACCTGCCTGAAAGGAGAGGCGGCACATGGGTAAACAGTTCAACGTTTTCCTCAAACGAAGCTCGATTATGAACACATGTTGGTTGCTGCAAGCATGCATCGTATTGGCAGTCGGAGTAGGGCTCGTGTCGTGCACCAAAGTGCAGAAAGATCAGGGTATGACCCAGCCAGCACCGGTCAGTCAGACACCGAGCCCCTGCCAGCCTGTAGGATTGTCCTCCACCGGAGCACCGGAGTTTTGTGTGAATGTGACAGAGATACAGCTGTTCAGTCATGAGACAAAAGTTGATGTCGGTCTGTCGCTCGTGAACCGAACTGGGCACAGGCTCTTCATCACGTTGATCGGGCTCACTTCTCTGACAGACAGCAGCGGAAGAAAATGGAATACTGGGGATAGCAAAGGTCTTGGCGGCCTCAATAATCCGGTGCCCTTAGAGCCAGACCGAGAAACACAGGGAGCAATTTCGTTCCACCAAAATGGACAAACTCCTAAGGACCTGACCTTCTCGCTGCGTGGAGAAATTGGCATTATGAAGATGGACTCTCGCGGTCAAGCGATCCCAGGTCAGATTGCAATAAAACGCGCTGTCAACCTCTGGGGGATTCGTATCCAGCAACAGCCACCGCAGGCTACTGGCGCTGCGGAACAGAACAAGGACACCAAGCTTGCTCAATTGTCTCCTCGGCGCGCTAACTCCGCGACGCCTAAGTCATCGGCTTCGGCGAAGTCGTCCGCACCTGAGGCAGTCATGGGGGCGTCAGCCAGTGGGAAACCGAATAGCCAGAAGCCAGCATCGGTCAACGCAAATCATTCACCCGATCAAAGGTTGAATACCATCGATTCTGCGGCGGGCAATGCCGCGACAAGCAAAAGCGGATCGAAATCCGTCGGGAGCGGCTGGCCGGGCCCGGACGTGATCGGTTTGCGCATCGGCATGACGCCTGATCAGGCCCGCGAGAAGTTCAAGTTGCATGGTTTCGGATCATCGACCAAGTCCCCGAAGAGACCCTTTGACAGTTATTCTGAGGGCTCGAACAGGCTTGCATTTGTTCTTCCCGGGCAGGCTCCGCAGCCTGTGCCAAACACGAAATATGTAGCCCAGATATCCGGTGTTATTAATGACACAAAATATCCTGCAACTGAGAACGCAGGTGAGCTTCTTACCATATTCTTTGGACCGGTTCCTGGACAGGAGGGAATTGTGTTGCTCAATCGGACCGAGTATATTCCGGCCAGCAAGAAGCCGACTGTTGACGTCTTGGCGAAGTCACTAGTGGAAAAATACGGGCCTCCCACCGAGTTGCTACCGGATTCGTCCGGTATATATCGATGGCGCTACGACAGCGATGGAACACTGCGTAAACCCGTCCCCGCAGCTAGTTTCGTCGGCTGCCCCAGGCTGAGACCGGGCGTCGTCGAATTCCAGCCCCTAGGGTCTCCCCTGATGATTCAGGAGTATAAGCAGTCGGTGCCCAGGTGTGGTGCCATCTTCCTTGAGGTGGTCTTGGGGTTCGAGGGTTTTAACTATGCTGGGCCCGGGACGCTGATCAAAAATCACACCACTCACATGACGGGACTTGATGCGACCATACGGGCACTGGAGGCTGCCAAAGGGATCGTCGATAAGGCTCAAACAGAGGCGAGCGGGGCTGTGATTAAGAAGGGACGGCAGCAAGCGCAGAGTCTTTAGACTTTTGCGCTGTACGGAGAAAAAGGGAGGCAGGCAGTGACCGGCCCCCCGTGGGTATACCACATCGAATGTCACTCACGCACAGTGCGCCTCGTGATGGGCTAAGCCATCCAAGTCAGAGCTGGTCTTCGGGAAGGAAGTCACCTCCAAACCCACGGCCTCGACAAGTACGTGCGCACCTTTGCTGAGGTGCTCCTGTCCGATGACACGAAGGTCAATCACACGCTGATCAAAGATGGCCGGTGCTGGTGGTATCGGAATATGCGCCAGGGGATACCACGCTAAAGAGGCTAGTGGCTGAAGCACGAGAGGAACAGAATGGGTCGTTACAAACGAGCAACGAACTATCCAAATTTAAGTTGGGCAGGACAATGCGAGTTGCAACGATGGTTACTCGATAGGCGTCACCGTCGAGGATGGCCGGCTGGACTGTCTCCGTTTCTCCACGTCCTGATCGATCACCTTTAAGGCATCCAACTGGGCCTCTAGCTCCGCAATGCGCTTGTCTCGCTCTCGTACTTGTCGTTGGAGCGACTGCACAACACTTGAGTCGCCAGCAGCCAGATCGCGTTTCTTGTCCACCGTGCTGGCAGGCAGGGTTCCGCACGCAGTCAGCGCGATCAGCCACAGCAGCCCACCTCCTAAGATGCTCCAGGTCCTTTTGCACGTGACGCTCATTGTCTACGTGTGTCACTAGGCGCCACATCCTGCAAGAACTTTCCTGATTCTGACCGGTCCCAGGAGAGGCGAGATGGATTTGTGTGGCTAGGCGTGGGGGTCCCCAAACGGCCTTCCGCCTGCCGAACAAGCCGGGGAGTCGTTCAGCCAGGTGTTACCTCGGTGGCATTATCATTAAAGACCGAGCCGAACATCGACAAAGAGAGACAAAGAGAAGCAAGTACGGTTTGAGCAATCGTCAGAGCGGAAGAGGGGATTGCCGCTTCTATCAAGCACTTCAGCAATCCCTCCTCATACAATTCCCCCTTCGACACCATTCCTTCCTCCCCCTTTTGCTCCCTAGAACTCTTCAAGGGTAGAATCCGTACCATGCGAAGGCGCGGGCATGGGCAAGAGAATTGGTCTGTTCGACTCCACCGGAGAGTAGGAATTTCATGAGAATCGTGGTCAGCGGCGGAACGGGGTTCATCGGTCGGCCCTTATGTGTCTCGCTCTGTCAGGAGGGGCATCGGGTCACGCTCCTCACGAGAAGGAAGGATGAGGCCCAACGATTGTGTGGATCAAGCGTCACGGCCGTCGAGTGGAATGGTCGAGAGGCAGGAACCTGGGAGCATTGTCTCGAAGGTGCCGATGTTGTCATCAATCTCGCTGGTGCGCCGATTGCCGATGGGCGCTGGACCGATGCCCGCAAGCGACTTCTCAGCGAAAGCCGGGTTCACACCACTCGTCTGCTGGTAGAAGCTATGTCCCGCAGGTCCTTGAAACCGAGCACGCTGATTAGCGCCTCCGGTATCGGCTACTACGGGGCCAGCGACGATCGTGTGCTGGATGAGGGAGCCGCGCGCGGCCAAGGCTTTCTGGCCGATCTCTGTCTCGCGTGGGAAGCGGAGGCGCTTCGGGCTGCGGAGTTCGGTGTGCGAGTCGTCATGTTGCGGACCGGAATGGTGCTCGAACAAGACGGTGGCGCCTTGACGAAGATACTGTTGCCATTTAGGCTTTTTGGGGGCGGTCCGATCATGCCGGGAACTCAATGGGTGTCGTGGATACATCGGCGTGATCACATCGGATTGATCCAATGGGCGCTCACTACGCCGCGCGTCTCTGGTCCCTTCAATGCGGTGGCTCCTGAGCCTGTGACGATGAACCGGTTCTGCGAGATGCTCGGGCGAGTCCTCCACCGGCCGTCCTGGCTTCCCGTGCCTGGCTTCGCGTTACATGTGGCACTGGGTGAACTGGGCACGCTCATGACCACAGGCCAACGGGTCAACCCAGCAAAGGCACTCTCCGGGGGATACGCCTTTCACTATCCTACACTTGAACCGGCCTTGCGGGCGATCATGACGAAGGGGTAGAAGAATGTTGGAGAGGTTCCTCGGCACACAACAGGGGACGAGATGACGACCTTGCCGCTCCGTCTTGGCATCAGCCGTTGTCTCCTCGGAGACGAAGTCCGGTTCGATGGGGGACATAAGCGGGACGATTTTCTGACCGATGTGTTTGGCGACTACGTGGAATGGGTCCCTGTCTGTCCGGAGGTTGAGGCAGGACTAGGCACTCCTCGCGAGGCGATGCGGCTGGTCGGCGATCCTCAGGATCCCCGACTCGTGACAATCAAGAGTGGGACAGATCACACGCGCGCACTGGAGACGATGACCACAAATCGTATGGAGGGACTTAAGAGTTTAGATTTATCCGGGTACGTCTTTAAGAAAGGTTCGCCGAGCTGCGGTATCGAGCGGGTTCGTATCTACAATGAGCATGGGATGCCCAACCGGAAGGGAGTCGGGCTGTTCGCTCGGGCCTTTATCGAACAGTTCCCGCTGATTCCGGTCGAGGAAGAAGGGCGGCTCTGCGATCCTACGCTCAGAGAGAATTTTATCGAGCGGGTCTTCTGTTACCGCCGCTGGCAGGATCTTGTTCAGAGCGGAGTCACGAGTCAGGCTCTGGTGCAGTTCCATAGGATCCACAAATATTTGCTATTGGCCCATCACCCGCAGCAATGCGAGGTGCTGGGGCGGCTGATCGGTCAGGCTCATCAGCACCGTCCAAAGGAACTCGCTCACCGGTATGGAGAACTGTTCATGAAAGCGTTGGCCGTAAAGGCGACGGTACGCAAGCACGTGAACGTGCTCCAGCACATCCTGGGGTATTTCAAGGAGCGGCTCGGCGCTCACGAGAAAGCCGAGCTGTTGGGCGTGATCTGCGATTATCATCACGGGCTCACTCCTTTGATTGTCCCTCTGACGTTGATCAAGCACTACGTCCAGATCTTTGACGTGAGCTACATTCGGGATCAGGTCTATCTCAATCCGCATCCAATGGAAGTCATGTTGCGCAATCATGTATAAATCTTCATGTCTGAAGAAAGGAGTGCGCTGATGGCGACTGTTGTACGGGGAGTAATTCTTGTGGGACACGGGGGCATTCCCAATGGTTGCCCGCAGGAATTGGTCACGAAACTGAAACGGTTAGAGGCCCAGCGGCGTGCTGCGAAGATGCCTCCATCGCCGGAAGAGCTTGAGCTGGATAGCAAGATCCGCCGATGGCCGAGGACCCCTGAAACGGACCCCTATCAATCGGGACTTGAGGCGGTGGCTGCTCAGTTGCGGGCCAACCTGGGAGAAGTACTCTTCGCCGTGGCCTACAACGAGTTTTGTGCTCCGACGTTGGAAGAATCGGTGGAGGAGCTGATCAAGAAGGGCGCGACGCACATTACCGTCGCAACGACGATGTTCACGCCTGGTGGATCGCATTCGGAAATCGAAATTCCAGAAATTCTTGAGCACCTGCGGCGGCGGTATCCTGGAGTGGAATTGCGGTATGCCTGGCCGTTTGATCTCTCGCTGGTTGCCGACCTGTTGCACGAACAGGTGGCTCGGTTTTCCTGAGAGTCGTGGGCGGCAACATCCAACCGGCCGCCCGCTGCATAGTCATGAGAAGGTCCGCCGCGCCGATCAACGGGCGGTGACACCATCCCCCTCCACAGGGGTGGTGAGCGAAGTTGCGGCCGGCTTGCAAGCACTGGCAGGGAAGCAGGGCGTGCTCTCTCTACTCACACTCTTCTCGTTCGACTTCACGTCTACCTCCGCTTCTGTCACGATGGATTTAGGCAGATAGGTCGCGAAAACGCTGATCATTGGAGGATCGGACGGCTCGTGAAGGTACCAAGGCACAATTGAATCGTAGGTGAACAAGGGGATCAATCCAGAGACTCCACCAACAGGACAGCCGTTGAAGCAGACGAGTCCGGGCGGCATGTTCAAGAGCGTGAGGGTATTACCCGGGAACGCGGTTCCCGTTAGGAAAGCCGAGATGCCAGCAATCTTCGTTGTGGCGCGAATGCTCAGCGTGCCAGGATTCATCACGTTCACCGTCATGGGCGCCGCTTGTGTGCCCACGACACCGTTGAAGGCCTGCAGTGTCGAGGCGGCACTAGCTGTCAGATTCGTCCCAGATCCTGCCGCGCTGAAGACGGACCCTCCGTTGGCGGTGACGTTTACCCCTCCACCCGTGCTGAGCGATCCCAGTGTCACATCGGTTCCCGCCGTATAGGTGATGGTCCCGGTACCGCTGCTGGTGGTCGCGGTTCCAGCCATCGTGATCGAACCGGTCGTCGTAGTTACTGTAACGCTGTTCGCACCATTCACCGTGAGGTTGGCGAGTTGGGTCACCGTATTGGCGCCGGTCACGTTTAGATTTCCTCCGGTCGAAGCCACCGGCCCACCGATTGTCAAGTCGTTGGCGCTGACGGTGATGTTGCCGGATGCTGTTGACGCATTTATTGTCAGCGCATTGGCGTCCGCCAGCGACACAGTGTTCCCGCTGGTGATACCGACGGTGCTGAAGTCGTTCGCGGCATTAGTGAAGGTAATGTCGTTGCCTCCGGCGGAAAGCGTCGTCAGGCCCGTCGCCGTCACGGCCCCACTCTGCGTCAGGGCGCCGCCGGTGGTGACGTCGAGA